>ENA-OWMB01000007-OWMB01000007.1-metagenome-genome-assembly--contig:-NODE-7-length-90295-cov-5.737456_pt1 | contig 90295 bp, 94 predicted proteins | sample MGYA00245353_ERZ651112 | MGnify/ENA primary metagenome ERZ651112 (study PRJEB26857, sample SAMEA4031773) | metagenome | biome: human; feature: oral; material: saliva | place: Philippines | collected 2014 | study...
TGCCTTCGACAGCACCAGTATGAGGATTGACGTATGCACATCGCCACATCATATCGCTCATGCTGTTCCTCACGAGACTATTGGGCCACTCGGTATGAGACCTAGCGAAGTTCATCATAGGCTCAAACTTAGAGAGCGTGCCGTCCTTGTCTTGCAGGTACTCCTTGATATAACCGAGGAGCACGCTAGTCACGCGCTTCTGTACCGTCTTAGACTCACCGACGAGAAGACGCTTAGCCATTAGAGAGGCCAGAGAGTAGGACTTACCCGCACCACGACGAGCTAGCTCAAAGGCGTGATTACCACCCTGGAAGGCATTATACATACCGCCATTACGCGCTTGATATAGGTAGTGATATCTCCAGTACACGCCCTCCCACACCTCTGGGAATGCCTCCACGCGGTCAGCAACACCGGGCTGGTCCTCTCTGATCCTAGAGACCATGATAGGACTGTAGTTGAGGTAGTAGTACAGGTCACCTGTCACCCACTCACCATCAGACTCTCGCACGTAGCCGTCAAGGACCCTTCTTGTCTCCTCACGAAGCCATTGCCCGAAGGGAGATGAAGGGTTGGTGTTAGGCTTGAGCTTGGTGTAACAGCCGTGCTTCTCGAAGTGTATAGCCGCAGGCCTGAAGTAGTCCATATCCTCAATGATGTGAGGATGGGCAATGTCTACTATGATACGGCCGCGCTCATCACGTGGGAGGTTCTTAGCGCGCTTGCGGTGTGGGCTTATGAGGTGCTGGATGAAGGGGACAGACTGAATGAAGTCATCCATCTGTTCCTTCACCTCCTCAGGCATGTCAGGTGTGAGGACCTCTAGCGGTGTCTGATATTCATTAAGCTCAATCGTCATCGTCGCTAAAGTCAAAGGCATCCTCACCCACAGCCTTCCTCATGCTACCTCGGATAGCGGCGCTCTCCTCAATATCAGAGTTCATGGTCTTCTCTACCTCGTTAAGCGTAGATACCAGTGCAGGGAGCTGCTTGATGGTGTTAGTGATAGTGTTGGGTTGATAGAGGGGCTTGCCCTTATCATCCACAGCATGGAAATCGATCTCCTCTAGGAATGCTGAGAGCTTATTTATGAGCCCTCTTGTGCTATCGAGCAGCTTGGCTGATACGGGCTTGAACGACTCATAGAAAGTGATAGCCTCAGTAACGAGGGGGGATGGGGCCCATCCGGACTCCATCCCTAAACCCTCTACTATCATCTTCGTCCTTTCCTCAGGATCATTGTACATCTGGTACTCTGACCTGGGGTCGGCAAAGAAGTATATGAATGCCAGCTCCAGCTGTGCCGTTAGCTTATTCTTGGACTTATCTTTTTTCCAGATATCGGCAAACGGCTTGAGGAGGTATGCTTCTTCAGAGATCACTATGTCAAGCCCTTCCTTCTTGAAGAGCTTGATCATAAGATAATCCTCTTGTCAGGTACAATTATCTTAGAGGTGTGCTGCTGAGCGGCTGTCGCAAGCTCATTCTGCGATGTGATCTCCGTTTCCAGGATCTCTGCTTCAGCCACACCATAGAGGTCTCCTTCGGTAACAATGAGACATTCTACGCCACCGATCTCCAGGGCTGGTAGTTCGATGTGTGCTTGCTCACCTTCACCGCGGAAATGCCTCATGATGTTCACAAGGACGATATCTCCAGGCTCACAGGTCCTGACGCTCGTACCCACATAGACAACACGCATAGGCGTGATCTTAGGGTCGAGGTACTTCATGATGATGTTCCTCTCCTTGAACTTTGAGTCAGCCAGGACGTCCACATCTACAGGGGAGACGACCACGTGGTTGAACGAGGGCTTAAAGCTCTTGATCAGCAGGCCCTTCATCTTCGTCTTGATTTCTTTCATTCTTCTTATTTCTAAATGCGCCCAGGCCATGGATATTCACAGCCTTAGGGCTTCGTTCTTTGATTATGTCTTTAACCGCGGCCCAATACCCATTGTATATGGCCTCTACCTCATGAGGAGAGAGTCCATAGGTCTTGGCTACCGCGATGTAATGGTCTCGTAACGCCTTGCTTAGCGTCTTGCTATTCAAGATCATGGAACGAAGATACTACATTCTACTTCTTGATAGGCTCATACCGCTTCTCTGCGGCTGCCTTACGCTTCTGGTGATAGTAGTCAAATGCTTCCTTCCTTATCTCATCTCTGATATCCTCATTCTCGCCACCTCGCTTAGTAGCGGTTGAGGAGAGATAGCTATCGAAGACCTGCTCGAACCTCTTATACTCTGGTGACTTAGGGTTGTTACCTGCGTGCTTCTCAGCGTATGCCTGCCTGAGGGTGTGCATATAGACTGGGTACCTATCATCCCCTGGGTAGTATGCAGCCATGTTCATCATGGGATCCTTGTTATAGCCACGCTCCTTTGATGGGTTGTAGAAGATCTCTGCAGGTGTCTGGTCGAGTGCAGCCTTCTCCAGCTTACCTTCCTTATAGAGCTTAGCTGCTTCACGATCCGCCTCATTGACGGCAAGGTAAGAGTTAGGAACACCCTCCATACCTCGGAGCTTAGCTCGGACGAAGAGGTCTGCCATCATACGGCCACGCGTGTCTTTTCCGTAGACCTTATCGTGGTCAATGTCACCCTCAGTACTATACTTCTTGAGGAAACCATCGACTTGATTGTAGATAGCATCGTTAGATAGCGGACCTGTAAGGATGCCTGCTTGAAGTCTCGATTGTTTGTCAGCGATCCACTCTGCGGCTTCCTCAGGAACACCAAGGAATTTCATTACAGCCTTACTGCCGCTCTTGATAGCTCCCTTCACCTGCTGACCACCACTTATCATGGTGCGAGCAAACCCTGTAGCACCACCAACGATGTTATCACCTACAAAGTTCGGATCTACAAGGCCGGCGCGACTACCTATCCTATAGCCTTTGACATCACTACCCATCTCACCGGTGTGATACCTGGGCAGCTTCTCAGGGTCATACTTTGAATGTAGTGACGCGTTGGCAGCTAGAGCCGCTAGACCTGCGCTTACGGCGGTAGCCGCTGGTCCGAAGTTCTTGACGATGTTAGAGTACTTTGCAAACTTAGCGAGCTTAGCACCTTCCCTAAGGGCCTTACCACCGACGATAGCTCCCTCAGCGTTAGCTGCCTTACCAAACCAAGAGCCAGCCTTCTCAGCCTTATCTGCATATTGAGTGGCACGCTCAGCAATAGGTGCTATTACCTCCTTCCTCATGACTCTATCAGCAATGTTCCTACCTACAGCAGCTACACCATAGGCAGCTCTCGCAATGGGCTTCACAAGGGTCTTACCACCAGAGTAGGCAGCATTGACACCTACCCTACCGGTGATAGCGGCCAGTGTAGCGCCTATAGATCCTATAGCCCCGGCATTGGCTAGCTTAGAGACGATGTTACCGGTGTCACCATCGTTAGCTACGTTGTTAGGCTGACTTATGTACTCGCCAAACCCAGTCGTATTGACAGAACCATTACCACTACTATAGAACCGCTTGACCTTGGTAGAGTCAGCGGCACCACGTAGAGGCACTGATATTTGTGGTTGATTATCTTTTGCCATATATGTACGTACTATGTTATGCCACAAAGGTAAGGCATAACTATATGGCCTGAGGAAAGAGGACATTGTGGTGGCGTATAAAAGGCGACGCCCACCCTATGGAAAGGTGAGCGTCATTGCGAGGCCTCGGTGTCATCGTCCGACCTCACGTTAGAAAGGCTGCGGTTTGCCTTTTGATTGGCAGGGGCTCTTAGGTAGCTCTTTGGTGTCCCCTATTTGTGAGTAATAAAGTGTACCGAGCTATAGTCTAGAACTACGCTATCTCACACCACTATCCGCTTTCCCGACCTATCAGTTGCGGACCAGCGCCTTCGGGGATAGGGCCCTACAAGCGCAATGCGTTGCTGTCTTCCTCATGAGGAGAGAGCAGTGATAAGACCTGACCGTAGGGAATCAAACCCTATCCTCGTCAGGAGTACCTACAGTACCAGTCAGTGTAGAGTGTGGGGGAATCGAACCACCGCGGCACCGCCACCCAGCACAGCTAGGCCCAAGCCTTTGGATCACACCCTAAGCCCCGAGGGGCAGAGATAAAAGATAAGATACGATGCAGAAAGGTCGCCACCCTTCGCCACAAAGGTATACATAAAACAAATACGCGCTACCCATCCCGGGCAACGCGTATCTAACCGATAAATACCAAACAGTTATGTCGAAACTTCTCACACCAAAGATACATACTTCTTCCTCCTCAACCAAAATACCCACATCACTACACCTAAGCTACCCTGCACACACCACTAAGTCCGGAACCTACACAGCACACACTCAAGACTACTAAGTACATCTACTTACTCTTCCTCAACCAGAATACGCCATCCCTTCCTCAACCATAGTACCAATACCAATCATATTGATGACCTCCGATTTAGGACTACAAAAAAATGACCGAAAAAATTTTTAGATACAGCTGAACTTATTCTCGCTAGAACCTCCCGCTTCGGTTGTCCAGAAAATAACTATGATTTTTTTTTTGAAAGTTGCAGAACTTACAAGCGCACACTCCTCCCGCTTCGGACCCCCTCCGGCAATCAGCTCCCGTGTTGGTACCCCCGGGTGCGGGGAATATCCCTTGTCAGGGAGCGATGGGTACCACAACGATGTGGGCACCCCACCGCTGAGCATAGCGAGCGACACACGTCGTAGCTCGCACCCTAGACCTCACCAGTGCAGGACGCTGGCCAGGTCACCAGTACTAAGGACACAGAGCCCAGTGCACAGCTCAGCAAGGGATGTAACCCAGCTCCACATCAAGGGTGTATTAACACTCTCCTTTCCTCAGGAGATAATACACACCCTCCCTGCGCACGGCATTCCGTGTGAATAAGGCAACAACGCCTCCAGCAACAACGAAAATCGTCGGGTAAATGGATGGATCGGCGGTAGGAGCTATCCCCTCTTCCCGCCTTTCTGTCCTTTTGCGGGAGTATGTCTGTAGCTGATGCTACGGCTATACTTAGCTGTTGTTGCCTTGTGTAATCTGTCGTACGCCATCCTGGTTAGGGTGGTGTTCATCCTTATTGTTTCACTTCCTAGCACCTTACTACAATGGAAGCAATCAAGAACCTCCGTGAATCGTCCGTCCTTCTGTCTAACCTTAACATCTCCAGCTATAATGAGCTTGCCGAGCGTATCTACTCCTTCAGTCGTGTTGAGGAATGCCTCTACTATGATACTGATGAGGAGGAATCTATGGGATGGGTCGAGAAGATCGTCCTTGACAGTGCTGAAGCGAGAGATAGAGGCCTTATGGCAGACATTAGTATGTTTGCCACTGAGGAAGAGTATCGTATCCTCTACAGCAAGCTATGTGGGATGGCTCAGCTGGACTACTGGCTGGACCTCGATATGGAGCTAACCCGGAATGCGGCTATCGCCGCTGAGGAGATGGCGAGAGAGATAGATCAGGAGATTAAGATGTCTTATGCGTATTCTCCTGAGGAAGAGATGGATGATCATATAGTCTTCTGTGCTAGCCTTGATCAAAGTCCAGTAAGACCTAAAGATCCACACTCTCTCCCCTTCTAATAACAGCAGTCACCTTCCCCACCTCCGGGGGAGGTGGCTTATCATACTTAACAATAACCGCCTAACGGCACAACACCTACAGATATGAATACTATCAACATCAACAATGAGATCACCGCTATCATCAACGCAGCAGAGACCGCCATCCCAAATGCCGGCACCAAGGATAGCGCAGTCACTAACTATCGCATTGCTTACGAAGCCATCGTCAAGCTGATGAGCAAGGCAACAATCCTACAGTTCATCCTATGTCTAATCATTAAGTGGGCACAGCCCAGCCAGAAGAAGGCTACACTCCTGCGTGATGTCCTTGACAATCGCGTACGCAGGTATGGTCTCCTGAGGAAGGTAGCAAGCTCTCTTCCCTCCTTCTATGTCCTGATGGGTGGTGCTATTGCACACCTCATCTTCCGCATAAGCAAGAAGGAGAATGGTGCTCTGTGGCTGACACATATCTTCCAGAATGGTCCATACCACAGCAAGAGTAGCATCCTGCGCAGTGGCGCTATTGCCCTGAATGGCCTGAGAGAATCCAATGAGTATGGCACCAGGAATGAAGCCAGAGCGCTGAACGTTGTCGTCTCTGTCTGCCACTACGTCGGTATCTCCGACCCCCTCCTGTGTGCCCGCCTGTACCTCTACCGTCAGGCTAGCCGCATCTTCTAACCTCCTGCGGCCTTCGGCCGAACGTCGGGGGATATTCCTTGTCAGGGTTGTGGGCTTACGCCTGCACCCTGGCGGGTATTCCCTCCGGCTGGCGACCTCCGGATGGTATCCTCCGGCTGGTAGCCATGCCGCTTGCGGGGGATATCCCTTGTCGGGGCTTTCTGCCGTTCGTGGCTACGCCTTCGCCATCCTCCCGGCCTCTACATCGCCGGTGCGAAGCATCGCCACGTCTCTACCGCCTGCACGGAACTGCAGGTACCGCCGATTGACTTCGGTTCACCAAGTATGGTCCGCTCTAAGGACCGCCGCTACCCGACCCACGGTGGGAAGGGAGCATCACTTCAAAAGCGAATAAGAATTATGGCTCGCAAGACGAAGATCGCAGCTGAAGCTGCACAGAACAACATCGCAACTGAACTTAACAACGCCGAAGTTCAGGGTATGCACGTAGACGGCGTTGAAGCTACTGAAGCTACTCCAGTCAATCCCTTTGAGGAGACTGTTGAGACCGTAGTAGAGCGCCCACGCGCATATACGGTTACGGCTAAGTCCGTAGAGCTTACGCAGATGGCTGACCTCAAGAAGCTCGGCGTGCTCAGTACGTTTGTGATGAAGACCCAGTATGGCGACCGCCAGCAGGCCTTCATCAGCGTAGATGGCAAGCCTACAGCGGTATGGGTTAATGGCACCAAGGAAGGCCCTCAGGTCTTCGAGGATGCGCTCGCCCTTACGCAGCAGACAGGTCAGGTGTTCCACGTGAACCTCCAGATGCGTATCGTAGACAATCAGCCTGCCGGGTACAACCTGTTCATCGGCAACTACGAGGCTGACCCACGCTACAAGATGAACTTCTTATAGCCTTACAGCTATGAACCAGATGGTCATCTTGGACGAAATCAATCCCTCAGTGACTTCGGTCATTGAGGCGATTGATATCGTTTCCGCTGGGAATGAGATGCTACGCGACTTTCTGGACCTTGTACGCAAGGCTGGAGTCAAGCGTCAGCTCGTCTACTATAATCAGGACACATCACGTATGTGTCTTGACTTTACCACGGAGAAGCCTGTAGAGGTAGTCCGTGGTAAGACCATCGGATGGGGAGCCACCGTCTATTGCGGACCAGTACCGCACGAGCAGACCCATCAGACTATCGTCCTTTACAAGGCGTAAAGCGCAAAGACCTCCTTAGGGAGGTCTTTTTTGTATAAGCGGACTATAAGTGCTACGCGCTTATAGCCGAGCACAGGGTTAATACGACCAGCGTGTGGAGCCGCTTGGAACTCCGGCTTCGCGCCTGCCGCTTGTATTGGGGGTGTTCACATAGTACGTCTTGCTTTCCGTTCTCCTTGTGCGGCCTGCCATTTGTAAGGTGGTGGTAGGTTGCCTGAGGAAGGGAGAAATAGGGGAGAGGCGTACTATATGAACATCAGACCCTGCGCTTTACTATAGGACGCTATACCATAGCATAGCACGCACATATAAGAGCTAGCATGAGCTAGCAAGCTAACAGGTCGCACCATTCCCAGGGTGCGTGAATTGAAACTTAGCACATTACGCCTTAGGACCTTTACGGCCTAAAAGATTAGGGGTACCTTTGCACAACAACATACGATTATGAAGACATATCTCAACAACGCTCAGTACGCACTATCAGTAGTGATATCAATCTTTGGTATCCTCTTCCTCATCTGCACTTACGGCTGGAAGGAGGAGGATATCAATATCTTCCTGTGGTTTATCGGTCAGGTGATCGGGTACGCCACAATCTTCGCCGTAGCAGCTGCGATCCTCGGTACAGTAGAACGACTAACAAAGCATAACTAATGGACAGAAAGACCGCTGAGGGGCTTATGAATAAGCTGGTGGAGCTACCCTCAGGATGCAAGCTCAAGTGGCCGTGGCGCTACTATGCGTACGAAATCAAGGCCATATATCTCATGGTGCCCAACAACAGCAAGAAGTACTGTTACTACATCCAGCACACTGAGGAGAGATTAAGTGGCGAGAACGAACGTAGAGTACACCTGACGTTCTTTAGGGGACCATACGCTGCGTCACACATTGCAGCAGCATACGTGAACTACTCCTTTATGGAAGAGTTTGACCACGCCAGCTTCAGAACGAGCTCTGTAGATCGCAACTTTGTAAGACAGAGAATCAGGGAGGTGACGTTTAACATCCTCGTAGATCGCTTCTGGGAATGGGAATACGCTGTTATGCCTAAGCAGTACGATCCTGAGGAGATGAAGAGACAGGTAGAGCTCAATGTCGTCATCCCTGATTATGATGAGGTAGACGGCGTACTACACGCCAAGATCCACCCAGGGACGGATAGACAGGTAGACTACTTCATTAGGACCGAGAGAACGCTATCTATGAAATCCACAGGCCCTGGTCTCCTCATGTACCATCACTTCTGGGATAGAGATGATAAGGACGCCAGTCCTAAGCTGCTCACAAGAGAGGCTACGAGCACTCTACTGTTCTCAGTCCTACGTACAGAGGATAAGATGGTAGAGCGAAGAAAGAAACGTAATAAGTAAGACAAGAATAGTATGAGCAAGACAGCAAGACAGATCTGCATTGAGAACGCAGATATCCCAGCCTCAGAAGGACAGGCTATGCTTCAAGGTCGATTCGTAGAGGTGGCTGATGCAATCCGCATCTACAAGGCCAAGGATATGATTAGACCTACAGCTGACGCTACGAGATCAGCAGCTCTGAGCATCGGAATCATCCTAAACTTAGTGAAATTCATTTGTAAGAGCGAAACGACAGAGGACCAAGATAAAGCAAAGAAGATCCTAAAGCTCAACCTAATCAAGGTTGCCGAGACCGTGGTTCACAATATAGAACTAACAGAATCGATCGTAATGTCATCTATGGTCTACTCTATGATTCTACCTATGTTCTACAATAAGGAGTCTGTAGAGAGTCCTAAGATGAAGGAACACCTCCAGTCCTTTGAGTTCGAGTCGGAGCTTGTAGCCGCTGTGTATAGAAGCATGTGTAACGCAAAGGATACGCTGATGGCGCTGAAATTCCTATTCAATATCGGATGGACATTTGACATCGACCTAGACGAAGAACTAATTCAACTCACCAAAAAAGAAGAATAGTAATATGGAAAAGAACATACTCGACACTCAGATCGGGGGTAGCCACTACAAGGGCTACAAGTATGAGCCTGTCAAGTTCGTTATGAATATGAACTTCGACTTCATTCAGGGTAGCATTCTCAAGTATCTCGTGAGATATCGCAAGAAGAATGGCCTTGAAGATCTGAGGAAGGCTAAGCACTTTGCTGAGATCGGTAGTAGTTATTACACGAAAGCACCAGCATCACAAGATACTTATGACGAAGTAAATAAGACAAGGAAGGTTGAAACCTTCACATCGCAAGAGCAGTTTAACAAGCCGACTCAGTCCTTCCTCACGATCGCAATCACCCTCATCCGCAACTATCAGATGAAGGAGCTTGCTCACCTCATCGATATGCAGATAGCTGTAGAGTACCCTGCAGACAAGCAAGATGAATAACGAGACTAACCAAAGAATCAGGATCCTTGACTCTATCTCAGATGCGTCAGTGGCTGTATCTGAGCTTAGAGCCAGATTCGACAAGCTCATTGATAGATGTGAGGTAGAGAACCGATATCCATCTATCAGGGAACTAAAGGATATGATGGGATTCATAGATGGAGTAGTTATACCCATTCAAAAGCACAAGAACTAATCAACAAACCAACAAGAACAAGTAAAACATGGATAAGCTAGAATCAATCCAGGTAGGTGGAGATCACTACAAGGGCTACGACTATCAGCCTCTTGATCTCATCGAGAACCTCAACCTCTCTTTCGCAGAGGGGTGTATCCTCAAGTACGTAATCCGCTTCCGTGACAAGGGAGGCAAGGAGGATCTCCTCAAGGCCCTTGACTACACACGACGCGAGTTGCAAAAGGAGCTCAAGAAAGATCCAAAGGACCGAGGTAAGCAAGTTGATCCTCACAACATAGCAGAGGTAATATCCTTCTGTGCGCAAGATCGCATCCATAGAGAGGATAAGGACTTCATCTTTGATATAGCCAACTACCTGCACTCAGGTCTGATGATCAAGGTAACTGACGCTATCATGGCTATGATCAAGAGCATTTACGGCAAGGAGATAGAAGACAAGCCTGCCATCCCTAAGGACCCCAAGGAGCAGCTCAAACAGATCAAGGAAGCTGCAGAACACGTACTGAATAAGATCAAAGAACGAGAAGAGTCCCCAAAGGATCACTTCATCGACCAGGTCCGAGCGGAACACGAGGGCTACATGGACATGAAGCTCATGCTGGAGATCATCAGAGACACTATCACACTCTAATCACAACGCCCACATCGCCCTAACCCGGTGGTGTGGGCTTTATTAGTATAAGCACAATGAGAGAACTACTAAGATATGCGATAATCTATATCCTCGGAGGTATCGCAGCCATCTGCATGATGAAGATGATGGAGAGCAAAGAGGACAACAAGGATGCTAAGGCTAAAGGGGGACTACTATGGATAGCAGACACCAACAAGAAGTACACAGACTTCGAGCCTGGTCTTGTAGCCTTTCTCAAGGACACACCCACCCACAAGGTCCTCTACGCCATTGACGCCAATGAGGAAACCGAGAGTTACTTTGGTCTATACCTGATCACCGACAGCGCAGGTACAACCTTCTCAAAGCTCCTCTTTATGGCTAAGAGCGTAGAACAGCTCCAAGAGGCCGCAGAGGCGCTAAGCGGTACAAACGCCCAGGAGGGAACCTTGAGGCTCCCACAGGGGCTAAAATGAGCTCACAGGGTAAAATATAAACTAAGATAACAATGGATACAGCAAGATATTCCTCAGTATCATACGTCATTGAAGGTCCTCAGATGATCCTAGGGTACATCAATGGCGTTATCAACAAGTACATGCAGAACAACGGCAACACCTGGCTTGGTGGCATGCTATACGACCTGGGCGCCGTTAAGGGAGATCCTCAGGTGGTCTGCCCACGATCTTACCTCAATTCTATCGAGGTCGATATGTCTGAGCCACAGATCACACTACGCCTTGAGACAGAGGAGATGTACGGCAAGTCAGAATTTATGCACTGCCTAGCCGAAGAGTTCAAGGATATCAAGATCTACTATCGCGAGGTAATGCGTGAATGTGGAGTACTCAAGACCAACGATGAGGAAGGAAAGTACTTTCCAGAGAGATACCGAGTAGACTACAAGGTAGGAGATAAGAGCGGTACTGAATACGTCAAGACAGAAGACGAAGCCCTTGATATCGCCTACAGACTCACAGACATCGGCTTCACCGAGCTCTTAGAGGTAGAGTGCTGGAACAACGACCAGGTCTACGACGAGGGCACTGACGACTACATCTACATCAACGAGTTCTTAATATCAGACTAATATGCCAAACTGGGATTCAATACAATACACCATCAGAGGAGAGGAGAATGAGCTGCAAGAGATCTATGATGCTCTCCTCAAGATGAAAGAGTCGGAACATCCCGATTGGGTGGGTAGCGTACTTACAGGCTTAGGCTTTGATAGGAAATCCTTAGAAGACTACCAGCTTAGAGCCTTCGTACAGGACTTCTCTTTAGAGGATGGCCGACTGGTCATCACCACCGAAGAGGCTTGGTGTATGACACACTTCCCCTATTTGCTCTTAGAGGTATTCCCTAACCTTGATATCTTGTATATTGAGGAAGAGCCAGGATGTCAGATCTACGAGACTAACGACGCAGAAGGTTATACTTACCCAGAGCGAGCTAAGGTAGACTACTCTATCGATGGCAAGGATGGGACCGAGTACTTCCACTCAGTAGAAGAAGCTATCAAATTCGCCCAGGATGTCTCAGGTACGAACCTCAGATCATCTAAGGAGTTCAGAGAGTGGAGCAACAATAACCCTAACCTAGATCACTATTGCTACATCAATGTATTTAAGGTCACTAATGAGTTTAGACAATGACAGAAGATCTAAGACAGCGAGTCAAACTCTTCGGACAGCTTGCAATAGCTTACTCTATCCTCAATGAGGAAGATGGTCAGAAAAGCAAGGACCTAAGAGAAGAGTTGCAACTCGAAGTGTTTATGCCTAATACATCGCTTGACAAGGAGGGAAAGACCATTGTAATTGCGATCGAAGACTCAGTCATATCTATAGGTATATCCCTAATCGCAGCACAGAAATACGGAGTCATGCCAATCCAAAAGGATTTTGAATGGGCTATCCAATCAAGATTCTTAGCTATAGAGCTTTGTTCCATAGGTCTGACTGAGGCTGATGACCAAAATCAATGGTACATCGATAGCTACATAAAGGGCATAGAAGTAAAGCCGGTCATACCATCCGCACTCTATAAGTTCTATGGGTTCAGACTCATACGACTAGAAGACCAAGAGATAAGCGAAGAGGTAGAGAGTATTGTCTCGGAGGTCATACATCATTCCAGAGCAACACTACGAGGCTACTTAGAGGAAGCCTTAGAGAAGAGCCAGAATAGAATAGACCTGAATGACATAGGAGGAAGATCAATAATCATGCAGTATAGCCCCAGCATTGGGAAACGATTCAAAACATTATAACAAGAACGAACATGTATCAAGGAGAATTTGAATGGGGTAATCTCGCCCTCATCGGTATCGAGATCCACAAGAACGCAGTCAACAAGGGCTTCTGGGATGAGGAGCTTCCACCCTCACACTACCAGGGGATGATCGTCTCTGAGCTTGGGGAGATGATCAATGCTCACCGAGCAGGCCTCGTCACCAAGGTCGACCTCGACGAGCTGATCAACGAGACAGATGACGAGAAGTTCAAGAAGCGCTTTGAGGAAGAGGTCAAGAACAACTACGAGGACGAAGGTGCTGACGTGGTCATCCGCGCGCTTGATGCTCTGGCCAACAATGGTGAGAGCGAAATGCGCACACACCTGGTAGACACACTGTCACAAATGGACAAGACCCTCAGGGCAGAACTTGAGGAAAAGGGAAATATGGAGACGTACAAGGAGCTATCAATGCCATCACATGTCTACTACATCATCAGAACTGCAGGATATATGGATATCCAGCATGGACTCATAGGATCACTCTGCCACATCATCACAGAGATGCGTCTCATCGCTGAGACCCTGAACTTCGACCTGATGAAGCACATCCAGGTCAAGATGCGCTACAACGAGATGCGCCCCTACAAGCACGGCAAGAACTACTAGGATAGCTAGTAACTAACAATCAAGGTGTCCCTGGCTCTTCTTAGGAGGGCTGGGGATGCTTTGTTAATACAGAACAAAATGACACGAGAAGAAATAGCCAAGAGCCTAAAGCCTCTAGAATGGGATGTATGGGAAGGTGAGAGATATCGCTATGCGAATATCAACGATACATACGAAGCAATGATCCTGGAGAAGAGAGATGGACGATTCCTCCTCAAGATCAACAAAATCGGTAGAATCAACTCATGCATGCTCACGACCTTCGACACAATAGCCGAGGCGCAAGAGGGAGTCCGACAATGGCAGATCGGCCACATGTGCTCTTACTTTGAGATGGACAACTAACAATAAGCATGTGAGGAAAGGATAGTCTCTCTTCCTCAACCACTAATAAGTAACAACAACTATGATCACCAAGGAACAAATCAAGGAGCAGCTGAAGGACCCAGAGTGGGTAAGCCCAGCTGGGAAGGAGACTGGTACTACAAGATGCGTATGGGACCCAGTATGGGGAATGCGAATCTTAGCGGTAAGAGATCCCTTTGCAGAAGGATGGATCGCAAACGCCATTCATCCAGGATACTCAACAGAGATCTGCGCAGGCAAGACCTTCCCAGAGATGGAAGAGGAAGTCAAGGAGTGGGTCGCAGATGAGATCTATCAAGTACTAAAGCAATCAAAGCAATGATTAAGACATACGCAAGCAATGACGGCATCGAGTTCAAAGGCCTGCAATACACCGGCAAGAACCTAGGGGAATTTCACAACGTCATGAACAACCCAGATAACGAACTGGGCATATTTGTACCACTGGGATCTCACAACGTAGTCCTAGAGGACCAAGATGGGCTCTTCCTCACGTTCCACAACCGACACATTGAGCTAAAGAAGGGGGATCACTTTCTGTACAGTAAGGATACCTGCATATTCGGTGTGTTTAATAATAGTGAACTCAAGGAAGACTTTGAACAAGTGAAGTAGAATCTGGGCCTCCTCAGGAATGAGGGGGCCTTTAATAGTATAAGCTATGAGGAAAGACGAGAAGCTGAATAGACTGATAAGTCTATCCATAAGAGTCTCCGAAAAAGCCGTGAACATACAAGCTACAGAAAAGCTCAAGGAAGACCACAGGAGAAACACGGAGAACGAGATCAAGAAAATGCTGAGCACCGAGATCTACTATGCCTTAGCGTCAAGGAAGATAAGGGTTGATGTCCAAAAGATGGCATCATCTCTCCTAAAAGTCCACAAGCTAAGAGGTAGGATGGCATTCATCTGCAAGATAGCTAGGGATCTAGTAGATAGAAAGATGGTGAGACTCGAGGATTTATCAGATCAGGGTAATATAGGAGAGCCACCGCCACGTATAACGATAAGACAAAGACCGAATGACACTGTAGGTGGACCAACTCATACATGGATTAGAGTGTCAAAACCAGTGAAATTCAAAGGAATATGCGCTCTAGTTATACCTACAGATAGACCAATCAATATAAGCACAGTCGGATCAGAAGGTATATACTACGATGAGATCAAGGAGATGCTTGACTACACGCTTGAGGTGTTCGATGAGTTTGAAGCAGAGTTCATCCAGAGCGTAGAGAAGTGGTTAAGTAAATAAGGCAAGAATATGGATATGGAATTAATTCACCTGGTCGCCGAGGCACAAGAGATTTACAGGAAAAAGAGTCCGATCGAACAAAGGAAGAGAAAAAACCGGAAGAAGAAAGGAATAGAAATTGCAAGAGTCTGTGGTGTTGGCTTAGAATACTACATGCTAAGCAGGAATGAAAGACGAGCCTATGAATACATAGCCTCATGTGTAAGCAAGATCCGGCGAATGGATTCAGAGCTACTACGAATGACCGCGATCATGGAGATGCTACATCTATCAGGGGCCATGAACGTAGGAGAATCAATCTGGATGGGAGACATAAGCGTCAAGGTGGATATCAAAGATCTTGCACAGGATAAGCCAGATCAGGTAAGAGTAATTGCACGCGGCTACATAGAGGTAGAATACAAACACCAAGATAAAGTACGCGAAATCAAGATAAACGAAATCGGGGAAGTCAACGTAAAGCAAGAGATCGAGGATGGAGTACCACCGACCAGAGTAGCAAGCATGCTGATCTACATCCTTGAGCGTCTACCTGAGTTCAGGGAGTTCTTCATCAAGGAAGTGACAGAGAAGCTAAACAAGAGAAAGTAAAAGATATGACAAGAAAGAATCGCAACGAGCTACTACGCTCTATCGCCATGGTGCTTATCTCCTTCATCGCAGGACTTAGTACTGTGGTATTCTTCGAGACTGACATGATCACCGGCATCACTCAGGTAGCCATGTGCCTATCTGTAGCCGTCTGTATGCGCCTCCAACGGTATGAGTAGTATGATAGACCTCATAAGGCTTTATCTCTTCATACAGGGCGTTTATTTGATCCTGGCTAGTGGGTACCCCACAGAAGTACGGGCTTTTGTTATCCTCACATTCATCTGTGCGGTAGCGAGGGCAGAGCAAAGAAGAAGTAATAGATCCTGAGGAAGGGACAGTGTCCTCTCCTCAGGAGCAAATCAACAGTAACAACTATGAATGAGAACCTAATCCCTGAGTGCAGGGAGTTCACTATGATAGAGGCGCTATGGCCTGTCAAGAAGTACGAAGGGGCTATTGCTGTATGGGATTGTCGTGAGTGGCTCGTAGAAGCCATACAAGGCGAGATCTTAGACCACGTAAGGAGGTATAACCACCCATACGTTTTGATGCTCTCAGAGGAGCCTATATGGACAGAGGTGGCATATAAGAACAGGAGAGATAAGAGTTACACGCTAGATATGCAGAAGCTCTCACCTCTTGAGATAAGCCTGATCGTCACACCCTTCCTCAGGAAATCGTACAACGTCTACCAGGATGAGAAGGCTAAGTGCGTCAAGATCTCAAGAAAGGAGATCCCAGGGCTCAAGCCGCTTGAGATTCCGGAGATACCAGGAGTCTACGAGCCAGAGAAGCTGTCGGCTAGTCATTTAAGACGACTGGAGCTACAAACAGCCAAGGACTACCTAATGAGGATGAAGATGCAGGAACCAATCACCATAGAAGTAGAGGAGCTAGAAGACTCAGAGATCATCAACGTCTCCACTTCGATAGAAGGTAAAACGGTAAGCCTGAAGCTGGAGACTAAAAGCCTCTACCCACACCTATACATAGTAACAACAACAATAGACAAAGGACTAGCAGAAAAGACTATGTTTGGAGATGGGAAGATCGGCCCAATGTATGTCCATACTGCACACGAAGCCTTTAGTAGTCTATATAGCACCATATCTGAATTGAGAAGAAGACTCAAATCGTATGAAGCAAAGAATCGCAACGATAACGATCGATAAGGTCCGCGGTGCAACAATGGACTACTTCGAGACAAACATCGAGGTAGTCCACTCTATGATCAACATAGAAGGCGACGTGACCGATAGTAAGGAGAAAAGAGTACATCGCTCTCCTCACATCGAAGATGAGCTGTTATGGATATCCGAGACCCTCAATCCTGAGGAAGAGAGAGATGAGTAATCCTCTTCAATAGTCATAAATTAAAGAGAATCTTCCAGAATGTTGCGCTACATCGGAGTGTATGAATTGAAACCAGAACTTATGAACCCCAGCAATGGGAAAGTATAACTCTAATCACAAGTTAAAATGAAGCTATTCCAAGCTAAGGTCTCGTATGAGACCACCTTTGATGAGAAGATGTCCGAGTCTTACCTCGTCGAAGCACCCAACTACGCCTTCGCTGAGATCCTCATCGAGAAGTGGGTGACACGTCAGTATGCCTACAAGAAGGACAGCCTCAAGATCGACTCTCTCAAAGTGGTCAAGGCTGAGCTCGAGATGCAGGAGCTACGAGAGGATCAGTATCCGATGTTCTTCCTCGTCACCTATCAGGTAGACACGATCTCTGAGGTTGGCAATGTGGCAAAGAGCACCACACGTAAGCTCTTCCTCTCCGTAGAGGACTTCACAGCGGCCTTTGCGCTCGCCACTAAGTTCAAGAAGGACTTTGACGGTGAGAGCAGCCAGGAGACGATCCTCTCTATCAAGGACACGCCTATCGTAGCGTTCCTTGAGGACTCTATCGTAGATCAGTTCATCATCAAGCAGATCAAAGAAGACAAAGAAAACTAACAGACAATGACGCAAGAAGAAAAGGAGCTCAGCATCAAGGAGCTAGAAGCAAGCAAGACTAAGACCGAGAACTTCATCGATGTAGCTAAGAGCGCAGAAGAACTAGCCGACGCTACTATGGACTTCTTCCTCAAGATGAACCGGGCAGTCGTCAATCACGAAGATCCAGGCGCAACAGCTAAGCTCTTCTCCGAGGGCATGACCACCATCACAGCTCTCGCTATGTCCACCAAGCTCTCTTCCTCAATGGCTGTAAAGCTGGAGGGGATTCAGCTTGATATTATCAACGCTCAGCTCAAAAATCTAGGCGTAGGCGTTATGATGGACGCAAGAGACCTGAAGAAAGATAATAACCCTACCGCTAACTAGTCTTCTCTAGACTAAGTAGTATATGTGTAAAAAGCAGGCCACCGGCTATCTCTTAAAAGGTAGTCGGTGGAACGCTTAATATCAAAAGCAACATGGGACGACACGATAAGGTAGAACTGACATTCTGGGATTGGTGGGGAGGTTTAATATACCCACTAATCTTCCTAGTACCCATATTCATAGGAATGTGTCTTGATGCGAAAGATCAGCACCTGAGAGATAACGGTGTTGTAATAGAAAAGACAGTCAAGCCCGCATGGATATCATCAGAAGACAACTACTACCTGACAATCAAACGTGACGACAAGCACATCATAGAAGAGCGAGTAGCGAAGATAGTCTACATGGATACCAACGTAGGAGACAGAGTAAACATCAATAAGCTGAAATGACAAGACAAGAAATACTAGCCCAGCTTGAACCGCTGGAATGGAAAAAGGATAATAGAGATCCTAAAGTTCAAAAGGCCAACACCATCTTATGGTATGACATTGAGATCAAGCATGAGGCTAATGGCTTATACACAATCTCAAAGATCGATATCGCAGACAGAAAGACTAAGGTGTTTGAGAACGTACGCTCAGAAAAAGATGCTAAGGAGATAGCATGGGCAATGTATGTGAATCAAGCAACAGTGACATTTGGAGAATTATGACAAAAGAACAATTAGAGAAAGAGTTAATACCACTAAGGTGGCATGAACTAGACTATCACCCTGAGATTCTCCTAACAGCCGGGGCAAGATCACTCAACTTCTGGTACAACATACTAGAATTTGATGGGAAGTATACGGTGATAGCGGAAAATGAAGATGGCTCCATCAATGAAAGTATAGAAAACGATATTGAGACTATAGAGGAAGCCAAGCAGATAGCCTGGAATGACTATGTAGGTCAAGTACTACAACTATTCAAGTAACAACTATGACTAGAAAGCAAATAGAACAAGAGCTAGAAGCTCTAGAATGGGAAAAATCAGCGTGCTACAGCAACACACTGGAAGCAGCAACCATTAGCTTCAACTTTGATTACTTAATATCAAAAGAAGAGGATGGATACACCCTGAAAGCTGAAAACTGGGAGCAAACTATAAATACCACTATAGCCACAGGGGTGAAAACTGAAGAAGAAGCCAAGCTGCTAGCCTGGGATGATTACATCGATAGAACTATGAGAATGTTTAAGTAATAACCATGACAGAAGAACAACTATCAAAAATGCTCAAGCCACTAGAGTGGATGAGCGCGAATGATGCCGATAAGATCGCAGAGACAAACCTATGGTACGACTTCCTCTTGGAGCGCTCTATGGGTATCTACAGCCTCCTAAAGATGGATATCACCGGAGAGACCATCCTAGTGGAAGACAGCATAAAGACCCTTGAGGAAGGGAAACAGTTAGCCTGGGAAGAGTATGTGAAGGACGTAATGAGTATGTTTTAAGGAATAGAGATTATGACAAGGAAACAACTTGAACGTCTCCTAAAGCCGCTAGAATGGGTAGTGAATATAGAGGATAACAGGATCTGGAATGCAAAAACCCTAATACTCTGGTATGACTTCAGGATCTACAAGGTCAAAGATACATACGCACTATACTTTGTTACCCCGGATGGCGATGAGACAAACATTGAGGCAGACATCAAGACAGCTGGCCGAGCTACCAAGATAGCATGGGAGATGTATGTAGATGATATTGCAAACTTATTCAGATAACCAACAGATATGAACAGACAAGAACTAGAAAAGATCGTAAGACCACTAGGCTGGGTTGAGTATGAAGGAGGAAAGGCGTTCAAGGCAAACCTATTTGTATACTACAACCTTGAGATTAGAAAGGAAGGTGAGTTATACCTGTTGTATAAGATCTATGAAGGTCAGTACAGCTTAGTCTATAGTCAGACTGTGTCACTACAGCTGGCAAAGGACCTCGCATGGGAGCTATACCTGTCAACGATAAGCGACATGCTGAAGCTCGATCACCCAAAGGGGAAGTAGCAGGATCACCCACTCTCCCTTCCTCAAGTCCCAGATATTCTTCCTACCTTTGTGATGGCCCAGAAATGAAGCCGCCTAGCGGGTGTAGAAGTACACGGCACGCCAAGGGCGGTGGATAGCTGGAGATTCCCCTCCTCATTCATCGGTGTCATCGTACGTCCTGTGAGGAGAATGAAAGCCACCAGGAGCTTTGGGTAGTAACCCAGGGGATACAAAATTGACGGATAGGTGGCCGGCTGGTAAAGTGATCCGCGTCTAGGTCTGGACCGACCGAAAGTGAGCTAATACTACTACTCAGGTCCTGATTAGATAAAGAGTAGCGTGTCGATCGACCGTGGGTACGTGTTGCCTGAGGAAGAGAGACAGCCGAGAGGTTGAGGATTGGATACCATAGTGGTACCTCACCCTTGGGGCTAAGAAACCATCCCCCTATGCGCTATTTAACTCAGGGCGGGATCAAACCCGCGAAACGTGCCTCGCGCGCGCGTATATTGAGGAAGGGAAAATAATGTTTCTCTACTTATATGTCTTTCCTCAATACCTATTAAATAGCCTAGGGGATGGTATATCCATAAGTTTACTTGATGTCTGCAATAGGTATCAAGTTCTAATAGTATAGACCAATGCGAGAACCTCTAATAGTAATATCGCTTTTGATAGCTATCGCCTTCTATGCCTACAGTGTTGTAAGGTTCTTAGACTACAACACCCCATACAAGGAGCTAGGCAAGTATAGGCTGATGCTTATCATCTCAGCAGTATCAATCCCAGTATTACCATTGACCATGACGGCGATCACAGCGCCAGAACGTAACGCCACGCTGGTAGACAAGACCTTCGTGCCATCGGGGTATATGTACAACTGGGATGCAAAACAACTAGAACAACATATAGAGCGCAGAGAGACGCGCTACTACTTCATAGTCCGCAAGGATGATGGTCGAATCGTTGAGGAGCGAGTCGACTCAGCTACCTACGTCAAGACAGATGTGGGGGAGAGAATCCTTGTAGACTAAGATCACTCAAGAAGCAAAGATGGGGCGCACCTGTGTTGCTCATATTGCTAAACGCACTATCTTTGCATCGGTTCCATTTATTGAGTGATTACACGACGTGGGTTCGCCTCTTAGCCATAATGGAGGCGGCCCACACAAGGCTGGTTAGCTCAACAGCATAGAGCAGAGGTTTCCTAAACCTCAGGTTGGGGGTTGGAGTCCCCCACCAGCCACATAGCCGGCCATAGAGGTCGGCTATTTTAGTATAAGCAAATAACCAGCAAATAAGAACAACGATGAACAAAGAAGAGATTGTAAGCATCAAGCAGAGCTTGAAGCAGTACACCGGTACTAAGACAATCTTCGCAACACCGATGACACGCGGAGAGTACCACAAGCTACGTGGATGGCAGACACCGGAGAACGAAGACCCGGATGATAATGGCTACTTAGTGCAGTATGTAAGCTGCGGTAGATCAAACATGGAAGAGTTCGGTGGATATATTTCCTGGTCTCCTCAAGCAGCGTTTGAGGATGCATACCGATTGTCAGGAAGCGAAAAAGACAAAATATCCATTCAGATAGAACAGCTGTTTGCTGAGCTTGCACAAGTGCAAAACAGGCTACGTGATCCTGACAATGACATAGAGATGACAAGACTACTCTCGGCACAGATGCATGTGATCCAAGCCTACCACCAGATCTTAGCGATGAAATACGAGAAGCTAAATAAGTAAGATGCCAACAAGAAAAGATAACCTCATCCTTCCTCAAAGACTAATACTCAATGAGGAGGCTGAGGTTATTTTAGCATAAGACATAAACCAAGATAGAGATGGAAAATTTAGAGATAAAGAAGGGATATCAGCAGATGCCATCCCATTGCGCGATAGCTGAATTTCAATTCGGCAATGCGAAGATCAAGTACACCCACGTACTGAACCAATTAACTCTCGATCGAGACAGAGGACTATGGACTGGCTACCTAATAAGAACTATTGAGATGCCAGGGGAGAGCGTGATAGGAGAGATGATCAAGACGTGGGTAGGGAGCACAGCCCTCCATGAAGATGAGTTACATGAGCTAATTAACGAGGACCGGGGGATGCTAGTAAGGCAGATCCTGCAAGAAGAAGATGAGGAAGGCAATGAGTAAAGACTATAAACTATACATAGCGTCGGTAAGTCTACCTATCGAGATAAAGCCCAGAATCTACGCAGTCATAGCCGACGAGATAGTTAAGGATGAGGTGATCGCCATAGCAGTAAGAGAGCAGTATCATCTCTGCGACGGAGATATCCCTAACCCTAAAGTAAAGAAGTTCATCTATGATTTAGTGGACAACAAGATCATAGATGGTGGTGGAGAACGATTCTACATTGTCAGAGCACTCAAGGAGGATCGCATCCCACTATACACTAAATTCCAGATGGTAAGAGCTAAGACAGCCTTAGAGGCTATGCAAGCCTCCTCAAAAGCATTATGGCTGAGGAAAGATAAGGTAGCCAGATGGGAAGCAAAGGAAGCCACTCTTGTCGAAGACTTATTCGATATCATCCACCTAGGACCAATAAGCGAAAACTAACACAAGCATCAAGATGAAGATAATAACATCAACAAAAGAACTAAAGTGGAGCGGCTACTCAGACGAAGGCGTAGAGATCTACTACGCATCAGTAGACAATGAGGAAGGCGAGAAGATCGCTGAGTACACTATCAAGATCTACGGAGCCAAAGGACATCTCTACATGCAGCACACAGTAAAGGAAGCTGATGGGTGGCCACTATATGGAGGAGAGTACCTCATTGACGACGCACGTAGATGGACCCTTGATTGGGCGAAGGACGTAGCAGTGAAGCACTTCAAGGAGAACTACAAGCATGTAGAGCAATGAAACAATCACTGACCGACAGAATCGCCCTCTGGTGCGTTAAAAACATCGGGGTGGATGGATGCCTCCACTTTATAGCGATCGCCTCGCTGACGAAGATTGTGAGCCTCATAGGGGGTATCTGGGTAGCTATCGTCATATCTGCGGCTATCTCGGTAGCCAAGGAAGTGTGGGACGCTAAGAGAGGCAGCTACTTCGACAAGAAGGACCTTGCCTGTGACGCACTAGGCATTCTCTTCGCTCTCCTCATGTCCTTATAGATGTATTACCTTTGTGCCATAGGTCCTGAGGAGACACCAAAGGACATAACTATATCATATAGAGTATGGCAAAGAAGTATGTATACATCAAGGAAGAACCTATCAGCGCCGCAGGTCCTGATGGTACGACCGTGAGGAAGGAAGGATTTATCCCTACCAGGGCTGAGGATATCAAGGTAGAGCAGATCGACGAAAACGGAGCTAAGCTCAACCAGGAGTACTACCTGAGCTGGGTAAACCAGACTGGCGCTAAGCCCAAGCAATGGCCCGATGGTCGACTCGGTCTGGTCGCCGAGATGGAGGATGATACAGAGAAATACTGGATCATGGGACAGGATGGTAACGTCCGAGAGCACAAGAAGTACCCTGGTGGTAGCTTCTTCGTAGAGGACTGGAAGCGTAAGCTCGACCGTTCCTTCGGTGTAACCGATGAGATGTGGGAACGTAAGGACAAGAAGATCGACCTGATCCATGGTCTGATGTTCTTCGTACTTATCGTCATCCCAGCATTCGCAATAGTGAGTAGCCTAGCATGGTGGCTACACAACGCAGTAAACTAACAAGTATAGGGGTAGGCCTAGTGCCTGCCCCTAACTGTATAACAACGAACCAAAAGTATTTACTACCTTTGTGATGCTATAATCATTTTAAGAATCAAGTCAAGTATTGTAAGGGTCTGTCCGAGAGGATCGACCCTTATTTCGTTTAACAACAATACATAAGAAATATGAGAAAGCTAAGAGTCAAGGAGACCAATCTAATGAAGATCATCGATGAGCTCCAGAACACCGTAGCATGCTACAAGGCTCTACAGATGAATGAGACGGATGAATGCGCCTACATGGGAGAGGAGTGCTTCACTTCAGAAGTCTTACGCGTTACAGATACTGAGGATGATTGCTATACCTGTCTCCTAACTAACAAGGATCTGTATGAGGTCCTGAGGATCACCAAGCGATACCCAGAGACCATCTTCATCTGGATCGAGGAGCTTGGGCTGTGGGGTCTGGTTATTCAGTCCTTTGGTATGCTGTACAGTGGTGTCAAGATGTGCGAAGTGGCTGAGGAAGGAGACGAAGATGCCATTGAGATAGAGTTCCCCTTCCCGGGAGAAGATGATCCTGAGGAGAAAGACGATGAGGAAGAGGATGAGGAATAATCCTTATCTTTGACCTGTCGTTACTGACAAGCTGTATCGCCAAGGCGACATAGTTGTGCTTATTATAGTTGATGGTATTGGGGGTGGCTTCTGACGAGGTCACCCCCTTATCTAAGAAAATCAGTAACATGAGTACAAAGTATAAGAAAAAAAGAACTAAGAATTACAAAGGACCGCCTATGGATAGAGAAGGAATGCGCAACGTGCTAGTCCGGTTACTTATGGTAAACAAGGCTAAGCATATCCTCCTCAACCTACCTACAGGCTTTGGGAAGTCCGCGCTGGCTATTGAAGTGATTAACTGCATCAAAGACATCAAGAGCGTCCTCTTGCTGGTCAATGAGGTTGGTCACGGAAAGAATTGGGAAGCGGAGTTTGAGAAGTTCCTGAGGAAGGAAGGAGTAGAATGCGAGACCTATTGCTACCATTCTATGCACAAGCTAGCTGGCAAGGAGTACGATCTCATCATAGCTGATGAAGCGCACCACCTAGTCACTGACAAGCGTAAGGAGACGTTCATGGATCTCAAGTCCACCTATACCGTCTTCCTCAGTGCCACACTGAAGGAGGATGAGATCCTTCTCCTCAGACACTTTAGGCCGGGACTCAGGAAGCTCAAGGTATCACTGAAGAACGCCATTAAGTCTGGTGTCTTACCGGAGCCTGAGATCTGGGTGATGCACTCTAGCCTTGACAACAAGGTAGCCAATCAGTTTATCAAGGTCGTCAGAGATCCCAACAAGCCATTCACCGTCAAGGCTGGCTACGACAAGAGGTTCTTCTGGCTATCCAAGAAGCACAACCCATCAGCCAATGTGCTGATCAGCTGTACGGAGAAGCAGTACTACGACTACATAGAGAGCAGAGTAGCCTGGGCTAAGGACAACTTCGACCAGCAAGCTACAGAGTACAACAAGCAGGTATGGCTTAACGCTTGCATAGAGCGCAAGAAGGTCCTAGGGGAGATTAAAACATCACGAATCAAGAGTATCACTGATCGCATCCGCGCTAAGGGTAAGAGGTTCGTATGCTTCGTCTCCTCAATAGACCAGGCTGACGCTCTCAACTACGAGTGCAGCATCCACTCTAAGAAGAACAACAATCAAGCAATACTCGACAACTTCAACGACGGACAGATTGATGAGATCTTCGCTGTAGGAATGCTACAGGAAGGCTACAACCTCTTCGACTGTGAGGTAGGTGTTATCTCACAGTTAGATGCAGGGGAACGAGGTGTGATTCAGAAGGTAGGACGTGTCCTACGCCATGATAAGCCACTTGTGGTAATCCTGTGTATCGACAATACCAGAGATGAGGATTTCCTCAAGTCGGCCCTTGAGGTTATCGGTGATAGCCAGAAAGTGTACCACTCAAGATGACAGACATTTCATTTGGACAAATCATATTCAATGACGCTTATCTGGAGAGCATAGGGCTCACCTACCAGGAGATGGCGCTACTCATGAGTAGTAGAATGCTCGTGGCACCTAAGGGTACCGGAGAGCACCTCTACAATGAGATAGGACATATCGTCAATATCGTCAAGGATGGTGATGCATACTATGCAACAGCTGAGACTGACGCTATCATCTGGAAAGCGATGAGGTTTGGCTCTAGGGAGATGGATGAGGTAGAACTCGCCAGAGAGCTTCTCTTCCACTACAAGCCAGGCAAGAGGGATAATATCGTTTCTCTCTCTTCCTCAATCCGAGCGTTCCGACAGAAGTACCCACAGATCTCTATATGGTCGCTCAGAGAGGCTATATCAAAGTACAGGAGTACTAGGACGATCATAGAGCCACTGCAGATGCATAAGGTGATAGCCCATGTAGATGCAGATATGAACTTCCAGAGCGTCATATACCACCACGTCAAGAATATCAGACACATATTAAGATGAGTAAGATACGATCTAGCGCTGAAGAGTTACCACTAGCTAGACAGCTAAGGGCACTCTACCCAAAGGGCAAGAGGCCAGGCTACTCAGTGCCGTTTGCTGGGGCACCAGCGAACATAGCAATATCACTAACAAACTTCCGTACAGTCTTCGACCCCAATAGGGAGATTGAGGAAGAGGTCATCATCGAGGCTACCAAGAAGTACGTCGACTCACTAAGAGGAGACTGGACTTACCTGAGAGGCCTTGAGGACTTCATCTTCAGCTACGGAGGCACACCACAAAACCCTAAACATGAGTCCTACCTCCTCAACTGGATCGAGCTCGGAGATGAGATGATCGTAGAAGAAGAGGACTGGACACAAACCCTAGTATAACAAACAAACAAATGAAGATTTCAAAAAGCGTAATCAAGAATGGCGATGGCTACCAGGCTACCATCTGCCTTTACAACGAGACTGATCCCCACGAACAGCCTGTATACACACACTTCGTAGCTGAGACACCCAAGTCAGCCATCGTAGGAGCACGCCTCAAGATGCTCGCTCTATTTGAGAAGGCGCAGAGTCGAGCCATCAATCAGCGTATCGAGGTAGGTGCTCTTCTCCTCAAACTAGACCCCAATGAGTACGGTGAAGAAGAGGTCACTAACGGATAAAGTCCTGGACCTCATTGGTGCAGCTCAGGCTGTAGATGATGTCCAGCAGAATATCATACCTTTGTCCTTCCAGAGGTTCAAGCGGAGCTTTCCTGGCATCCAGAGAGGGACGTATCACCTGATTACGGCTTACTCAAATGGAGGTAAATCACAGTTCACCTGTGCCTACTTCCTTTTTGAGCCCATCCTCAAGGCGTTCTACTCTGGTGGGCGTATCAAGGTCAATGTCATAGCATTTCCTCTTGAGGAGACACAGGAGGATATTATGCTGAGATTCATCAGCTACCTACTCTATCGTAACATCAAGAAGATCGTCCCTAAGTCGGTCCTCAAGGGTACTCACCCTGAGAAGAAGATCGATGAGGAGACGAAGAAGTATATGGAGACAAGGGACTTTCAGTCCTTCCTCAGATACTTTGAGTCTTGTATGTACTTCAGCACGGCTGACACGATGGAGGGGATAGAGTATGATGTAGACAGATACGCCGATATGCACGGCACCATAGAATATGAGGAGAAGGAAGAGATGGATGAAGTGACCGGGGTGATCACCACTACCAAGGTACCGGAGTCCTACAAGATTGCAGACGACAACAAGTACGTGATCATCTGGATCGACCACCTCTCTCTAATCACGCCGAGCAAGGGTGAGTCCCTCAAGGCCTCTATGGACCGACTGAGTAAGTACCTGAAGAAGAAGGCAGCTAACTTCTACAAGTTCATACCTGTGGTTGTACAGCAGCAGTCAGGGGAGAACGAGACGCAGGAGGCTGTCAAGGCTAAGCGCACTCGACCTACACGCTCAGGTCTAGCTGACACTAAGTACACATATAGGGACGCTGATGTTATGATGGGGATTTACTCACCAGCTGTACACGACATCCCTCAGTACGCAGGGTATGATATCAAGAAGTACAGAGATAACATCAGATTTCTATCAATCGAAAAGAACAGGGACGGAGAAGTTGGAAGCACGATCGGACTTATTTTCTGTGGAGCGATGGCCTTCTTCAAGGAGGCTAAGAAGCCGGAAGGTGAGGCTGGATCTGTAGCTGACGACCTCAAACTAATAGAAACATTTCGTAAATAATAAGCATGGCAAAAGCAATCATTGTCGCTGGTAAGACTGGTACAGGCAAGTCTTACTCAATGCGCAACCTCAGGCCTGAGGAGACGCTGATCATCAACGTCGTGCCATTGAAGGACATCCCCTTCCGTGGCTACAAGAAGAAGTTCAACCGAAAAAGGCAGAACTACATAGAAACAGATAACTATCAGAAGATCATGCGATTCATCGCCTCTACCAAGGCTGATGGAGACTTGAAACACATTAAGACCGTAGTCATCGATGATATGATCTACCTGATGCGTAACGAGAGCTTCAACACTATCCGAGCTGGAGAGAAGGGCTACGACAAGTTCAACCGCATGGCAGCGAACTTCCAGGAGCTACTCTACTTCCTCTCTAAGCAGCGTGCAGACCTGCAGGTGGTCCTGATGATGCACGTAGAGAAAGACGACGACACGACCCTGGAGTTCCCAGAATATAAGCTCTCCTCAGTAGGTAAGCTGGTAGACAAGCAGTCTAACCCGCTGGAGCTTGTCACCGTCACCCTCTTCACTGACGTAGAGTTTGATGATGAGGAAGACGAACCTATCTATCGCTTCATCACTCGCAGGACTAAGCGACATGGCTTCACCATCCCAGCTAAGTCACCTGTAGGTATGTTTGAGGAGAGGTACATCGACAACGACCTTCAGGCAGTCCTCGACATCTCACGTCAGTATTATGAGGAAGAAGGAGCTATGGTAGAGCCCCCCAAGAAAGAAGAAAAACCCTCTGCAGCCAAGTCAGCCAGGCCAGCCGCAGAGATCAAGTAATAACCATTAACAATTCATAAGCATGGCATCAAGAACAGAAGTAACAGCAATGCGCTGGATCCTCAAGGTCATCGAAGACTACAACGCTAAGGTAGCCGGTCTTGAGGAGAAGAAGACAGTAGTAGCATCTAAGTGCGAGGAAGAGGCCCAGCGTGCAGCACAGCGCGCGGCAGAGGCTGTACGAGCTCGCTACGCCAAAAAGCTGGAGGCTATGGGTGTAGAGGAAGAATCCTACAAGACACTCATTGACCTCAACGCTGAGCACCTCAAGAAGCTCACCGGTGGTCTTAGCCCCAAGGAGTTTGCTGACCTCAGTCATGACGAACAGATGAAGATCGTAGTAGTCATCCCTAGCGAGGAAGACCAGGAAGAGACTGAAGAAGAACAGCCCGATCTCGATGCTCCTGAGGAAGACGAGACACCAGATCTCGATCCTGAGGAAGAGGATGACAATGACACCGTACCAGTAGAGGATGCTGACACCACGGAGTTCGTACATCCTTCAAGCTACGATCATGAGGAAGAGGACAAAGATCCCTTCTCCTCATCTATCGATGATCTCCCCTTCAACTAATCAAGAACCATTCATAACAACATAACAAGACAAGTATTATGGCATTTGCAAAAGGCGAAAACAATCAGTCGCTCTCCCTCAACTCAGAAGCACGTGACGTGTATGTAGGTATCACACCTGTACGTATCACCGCAGTCAACCCTACCAACGCTGAGCTCAGCGAGATCCTCGGTCGCAAGATCGAACGTGATGAGCCTAAGTATTCTGGCACCGCAGAGTACAAGGATGAGCAGGGTAATGTAGAACGCACAGTAGACTATGTAGACATCGTCTTCCACGTAGAGACCCTTGAGGAGATGGCAGATGGGCGTAAGCTCAACTCTTCCATCCGCTTCCGTCTCTATAAGGAGTTCTTCCAGTCTAAGGGCGACAACGGCAAGCCAATCCGCTATCAGGTAATCGACAAGTATGGTAACACCGCATGGGCTACGGCCGAACAGGTGGAGGCTAAGCAGGAGGTCGTGTATGACAGCGGCTTCAAGGCTCGCATCTTCCCTGGCTTCCGTCGTGCCGTACGTGGTGAGGAAGATCTCGTGAAGTTCATCCGCACGTTCCTGCAGATCCCTGAGACGCATCAGTATGACAGCAACACGAAGCAGTGGCTCCCCATCGCCAACCTTCAGGAAGCTGAATGCTGCATCGATGATATCAAGAGTCTCCTTGCTGGCAAGATGAAGGAGCTCAAGGGTATCGTGAAGGTCGGTGAACTTCGTGCTATCAAGCTGATGTTCACGGCTCGACAGGATAAGGATAACCCATCGGTATTCTACCAGTCGGTCTACAATCGTCTCTTCTTCACGTCCTATGCTAAGTCTACCTATATCAACAAGCAGGTAGCTAAGCACATCGATGAGCTCGCTGCCTTCGGTGGGTCTATCAAGGATCAGTTCTCTACGGACGCTATCGCACCCTTCGCAGCTAACACGATCTCTACGTTTGCTACCACGCCTAAGAACGTAGGTGCAGCTACAGCAAGCAGTGCTGAGCTCTCAGGTGATGGTAATCCCTTTGACGAAGAGGATGATGATCCACTGTCCGGTGATAACAGCCAGGTGAGTGGTGATGGTAATCCCTTTGACGAACCAGCTCCGTTCTAATGGCGTTTGGACTGGGAACAGCAGATGGTGACCGGTTCATAGATGAAGCTCGGGACCTCGCCATGCTCAAGGAATACCTTGGCGTGGAGAGGATCCCCTGCCTCATCAGATCTCCGATGAGACTAGATAGAGGTGCCTCCTTCTCGATCTTCAAAGGTCGAAAGGGAGGCATTCTTTATAAGGATCATGGAACCGGCGAATCAGGGTCTGTGTTAAAATTGATATCTTTGCTCACAGGCGAGACAAGAGCCAAGCTCATCGAGGACTTCGGGAACAAGACTATCAAGAATCACAACAGGTTGCAGATGGAGGTTGTAGATCAGATCATAGACATATCAGTCACTACGCGCGAGTTCAGTGCGGTGGATGAGAGGTATTGGTCTGCCTATGGTATCACCACTACGGACCTTGCGGAGTTCGGTGTGTATGCTGTCAAGACTATCAGTATCAACAGAGGTAGTGGATATAGGACCTTCCCAGCGGAGGTACTATCCTATGCCTATGTAGAGAATAAGGATGGACGTATGCACATCAAGGTCTATCAGCCGAAGAGTCAGAAGCTCAAGTGGCTATCTAACACCGATGCCTCAGTGTGGAACCTGTGGACTCTCCTGCCTCCTCAGGGGAAGAGACTCATCATTACATCATCTAGGAAGGACGCTATGTGCCTGTGGAAAACCTTAGGTATCCCAGCCACAGCTATGCAGTCTGAGGGCACCAAGCCCAACCACAAGGTGATGATGGATCTCTTTAAGCGCTTTGAGGAGGTGTACCTATTGTATGATAACGACTTCGAGTCTAACGCCAACAACGGACAGCACTACGCTGCGGTGTTGCGAGAGAAATATCCCAAGCTCATCAACCTGGTCCTACCTAAGGACTATGGATGTAAGGACCCATCAGATCTTGCAGAGACCTATGGGGTGGATGTTATGGCCGAGGTTGTGCTGACACTAATGTATCATGACGGGAAACAAGAAGATCAGGGGAGCCTCCTGGACCGAGTACAAGGGGATTAAATTCCGTTCTAAGCTAGAGGAGCGGTTCTTCAAGGTATGTGAGAACCACGGACTCAATGTTATCCACGAGCCGAAGAAGATGACGCTCATGGAGAAGTTCGAGCCTAGGAAGGTCAACTTCCACTCATCGATGTACAAGATCGTGAATGTGGTAAGAGCCATCACATACATGCCTGACTTTGTCTATATGACGAAGACCCAGCTGCATATCATAGAGTGCAAGGGCTTCGCCAATGACGTTTATCCTGTCAAGAGGAAGCTCATACTACAATACCTAGAACAGCTCAATACGGATCTCGAGATACACTTCTGGGAGATCAAGACAGTAAAGGACATCAAAGAATTTATAGAATACGTGTTGCACTCTACCAAGGGTGCGTGAGTTGAAACATAGAACATACTAAGAACAATGAGTAACCATCCAGACTTTAGAGACCTTGCTTGGGACGTGAGCGAGGAAGTCTATCGTGCGGATCCGGCCTTGTCGTATAGTAAGATCTCTCGCTTCCTCAGGGAAGGTATAGGGAAGATCGATAACCTCGACGACAAGGTCACATCTGCATCCTTGACCTTCGGGTCCTTGGTAGACTGCCTCTTCACAGCGCCTGAGGAATTTCCTGAGCGGTACGTAGTAGCCAATGAGGACAACGTGCCATCAGGGAAATTGAAGGACGTAATAGACCTCCTCCTTTCCTCAACCACTTATGCTAAGGTGGTAGAAGTTCCTGAGGAAGAGATACACAGGGCATGCCTTGAAGCTAAGTACTACATCGATGATAGGTACAAGTCCTCACGACTGAAGAACGTACACGGCTGTGCTGAGTACTTTGACGCTGTGAGGAAGACGCAAGGTAAGAACATCATCACCCAGGACCAGCTGGACAAGGCTATGGCCTGCGTCAATGCACTACGATCTAATACAGGAGTATCAAAGCTCCTAGAGGTACCTGTATTCGATGGTGAGATCTTCTACCAGCAGAAGTTCACAGCTAAGATGGGCCGTGTAGGATTACGCTGTATGGCAGATATCATCACTGTGGACCACGCTAAGAAGCTGGTAAGGATCATAGACCTCAAGACCACCAGCAAGGTCGAGGATGACTTCCCAGAGTCTGTTATCGAGTGGAACTACGGCATTCAGGCTCAGATGTACTATGACATCATCAGGGCTAGAATGAATCAGCACGAGCAGTTCAAGGACTATGAGCTTGATGACTTCCATTTTATCGTGGTGCGTAACAACGGCACGCCACGACCTCTAGCATTCAAGTTTGATCAGACGAAGGGCGGCAAGGTTGGCTATACCATAGGAGACCACAGCGTACCATCGTGGCGCAAGGTAGCCGCAGAGCTTGAATACTACCTATCCTCAGGCGTTAGACACTACAAGGAGATCAACGCCGAGGAAGTAAACTCTATCGAGAACGTCTATGCGAAGAGGCTATAAAGCATCCACCGTTGTGATGACGGCAGAGAAAGGTCCTATACCATTGAGGGACGCTAACGGTTGCACCTTCCTCACTGAGGAAGGGCTCCGTAGAGGGCGTATCATGTATGGGGAGCCTACACGACTCAAGACTTGCTCTTATGTACCTATCCCTATGTTGGGATCAGTCCAGACACCTGTGGCAGTGATGCCTGAAGAGATTGAGGAAAGACCTGATGGTCTTTTTCTTCCTTCTTTTTCTTCTACTCTTCCTCTTTCCTATCTGATGATTGAGAGAGAATCTGAGAGGGAGTGGTTTGCCTATGGTGTTTTGGTTGGGGTACATAGACGTAAGGAAAGGATGATGACGGACATACTAACTGTCTTTGATGAGCGAGCCTTCAGCAAGTTGCAGAAGAGTGCGCTACTCTATATCAAGGAAGGCCAGAGAGGCTTCCGTGTCCTTAATACCATAGCGGTATCTAATAGGGGTGATGTGATCAACAGCAGTCAGGTATCAGTTAAGCATAAGGTTGCGTACTTGCGAGGCCTGATGTCAGGACTGACTAAGGAGATCACTAACACCTACAACGATCACGCAGTCATATACAGGATGGCCGATATGTCCGATGAGGAGATCAAGATGTCCTGTGTTTCTGGCATGTGGTATATAGGGCACGGACCTTTCGGGCCTAAGTTCATCCCGAGGCTACAGGAGAACGACCTTGCGGTCAAGAGAATCCTGGAGGATAGGGAATGGGATAATGTGTGTAACGTGTACTTCCCGGGTACAGATGAGCCCATAAGATTTGCCGCACGCAACGGTATTGCTTTACGGTCTATGTCAAAAGAAGACGCATTCAGGGAATAAGGTAAGGGGGACCAGTTGCAGCTGATCCCCCTTATTACCCCTATATAGTACAATCAAAGAAAGAATAGAAATACTAAGAACAAAACAAATATAAGTGCAATGAAAACGATCCGCAATTTTATCTTCACTCGAGAGAAGAAGGCTATCACGAGTATCACACGCAAGTACGAGCAGCGTACTATCCTTAACCTCAAGGTATCAAATATCAAGGTCACAGGCTTTCTCTATGAGGAAGAGACAATATGGTTCGGTGGTCTCTTCTCCTCACGCCACTTCCGTAAGGAGATCGTGAGCAACCTACCAGCCTCAGTAGCTCTTGGTATAGAGCGCATGGGTTATGAGATGCTCATCAGGGATATTGAGAATGAGCTGGATGAGGAAGCCTTCAAGTACCTGAAGAAGGGCTGTGTGCGAGAACCATACGGAAGTGGCGTGAGGCTAAGACGCATGAGGATCCCAGCGTAGAGGAATAACAACAACCAACTAATAAGTAACGACTATGGCAACTATCAGAGAACAGATCTACGAGTCCAAGGTACGAGTGACGACAAGTAAGAGATACCTTGAAGATCCCAACGAGAGAGGTCTTGAGATCCTCCTCAAGGACTTAGACTACTGGGATGATGTTGAGGATCTCCTAGAAGAGTACTATGGGGATGATGAAGAAGGAGAACTCGAGGTTAAGATCCTTGAGGTAGAGGGCATCGATGATGACCGCATCTACAAAGAGGGCAGCAGCGAGATCGATGGGTCCTTCTTCACGACTAAGGATGCGTTTGATGAGCTCGATGAGGACCTACATGAGGCCTTTGAGGCTTACATCCATAACTACCACTTCAATCCCTGGGAGGTGGACACAAGCGACTCAGCCAGCTTCGAGGACCGATACAAGGGCCAGTACTACAGCGAAGAGGACTTTGCAGAGGAGCTGATGAATGAGTGCTATGGCGAAGAGATCGAGAAGGTCGAGAGCATCTCACCATACTTCAGATTCGATCTTGACGCTTTCGCAAGAGATCTCTTCATCAGTGACTACACATACGTTGACAACGAAGTGATTGGCAAGCCAGGCTTCGTATTTTCAGACTACTAATATGGAAGGTGGATTAAGACGCGCGCGACTCTACGTCACGACACAGCTCATTGCTATGCGCAATGACGACACGAAAAAGTACAGCATCGGGAAGTGGACTACACCAGGCAACTATGACTCTGTAGAAGAGTATATGGCTGCCTGCAAGGCTCTCTTCCCTAAGGAGAGGAATCCAGATATCCTCTTCCTCAACACCTCTAACTTTCCTCAAGGGCTTATCTGCGAGGGAAGACTCTCTCAGGCCTTCTACAAGGTCCACAGAGACCTTCTTGAGGAAGAGCTGGAGGATTACCTCATCTGGGAGGAATGGGCCAACAGAGGCTGCAAGAGAGGCCCAGGGAAGCCTTATGACTGGCCTATGTATGTCTGCGAGCCTGCACTCTTCAGGATGCAGCTGGTAGGCAAGGGTTATGAGAACCTTGAGGACTTCATTCACGGAAACAAGCGCTGGATGGATCATCGCTTTCCTCAATTCCAATTCCTACCGTCAGAGGCTATGGCTGAGGAAGAGGCAGTGAAGGCGTGCTATGAGGCCTACAAGGGTAGGATATTCCTCAAACAACTAGATGTACCAATCGATATTAAGTAAAGAATATGGGAATAACAATGACGGATGGACCGCACCACTATAATGGTGCGAAGTTCACAGTGCGTATGGATGTAGGCTACGAAGTATGCTGTTCAGAAGGCAACTTCAAGGATGCAACGATAAACGCTAAGATAGAGTACAGCAAAACAGCAGAGGAGTTAAAGGCCTTAGCTGACCAAGGAGATATGAGCTGGTGTCCTGTAGAGGGAGCTAAGAGCTGGGAGGATTGTCAGGTCATCCTTGTTAAGATGGTCCAGGAGAACCTAGTAAACTTCTACAACGAGGCTGATGGTCTTAGGGCTGAGGACGCAAGAACATTCGTATCAACAGTGACAGAAGAGTACTCAGACGAGAGCACTATCTTCTACCACGCATCATACGACAGAGAGACAGAGGTGATAGATATCTTCGCTGGAGGAGACGAGATCACTGCAGACCTGTTTGATGAGGATATGGTAGATGATCATACCATCATCACAAAAGAATCATTCAAGAAGGAACAATAATGAACGAGACAATCAGCAAAGAGGTCCTAATCGCTAAATTCTGGCTGGAAGTTACAAGCGAAGGCTTGGGTAACGCCTGGAACAATGACTTCGAAGAGTTCAAGGATCAGTACTATGGTTGCTTCAAGACCCTTGAGGACTACGCTCAGTATATCATCGAGGAGTGGGATAGATCTAACTTCATCCCATTCCAGCTCAGTGGTAGGATAAAGCCCAGCGACCTACTTCTCGATGAGTACTATATGAGCGAGGTCTCTATATTCAAGGGGCCCAGCCAGGATGATCCTGATGAGGAAGCGGTATATATCTTCCACACTCAGGAGTACACAGACAGACTAGACAGATAACACAGGAAAGGAAATGATCAAGACAGGATTAGATTTAGTCCTCAAGCCTCTACACTGGGAGAAGAAGGGCAACAAGAAGGGATATACAGGGCTCCTTATAATTAGAGCCTTGAATGTACAGCTAGCCCCAGAAGTATATTCATATTATCAGATAGAAAGACAGAGCGACACTGGCATACACTATCTGAGTGTAGTAGTCGAAAACAATGGAGATGAGGAAGAGTTTTACCTGGGGGTGAACTCAATGGATATGGAAGAGCTAATGAATATAGCAGAGAAGGATCGAGTAAAGAATCTGGATGCTCTTATCAAGCATACTATAAGCCCAGCTGACATATCGAAGACTTTGATGCCACCATTAAAGTGGAAGGATGTAGAGACAGCAACTCGATATGGGACCAAGTCCTGTATCTACGCAAAGATCCTTAGTCTGAGTGAAGATGGAGAGTTTTACTTCCTGATCACTCAAATGGATGACACTAAGTTATACTTGGAAATCAAGGCTAACCTAGATTCTGAGAATACGATCAAGAAGTATCTATACTCATCTTATGATGTAGATGATGTCAAGGCCTATGCTGAGAAGTACAGGATGGACAAGATCGCCAATAGTCTTCTTAACTAATAACACCTGAGGAAGGAAGAGTAGGTGGAAACATCTTTCTCTCTTCCTCAACCACTATAACCAAGATGGAACAAGAAAGAGAAATACTATTTGGTGGATACAACACCAGGAATGAGTGGGTCACTGGATCAGCCTGTCATGACGGTGACAACAGAGGATGGATGATCCTAGGTCCATACATGAGTGAGGGAACAAGTGCAACACACGTAGCTTATGTCTACCAATACACAGGCATAGACCTCAAAGGCAAGCTCGTCTTTGAGAAGTGCAGGATAGTAGGTGGCTATCAGTGGATGGATAGAGACGGTACAGCGATGTCTAGAGAGATAGATGATGTCGTAGTATTCTCTAGAGGATGCTGGGTGCTTGAGAGCACAGGTGAGAGCCTATACGACCTACTTAACAATGACCAGCTATACTGGGATGCAGAGGTGTTAATGCCGGAAGAATGAAAGAGATAGAACAAAACATGAGCTTTGATGGAGAGCTACTCACCGTCAAGGATAATACAGGTACTACCTCGGTACCGGTAGAGAAGCACGGAGACTTCTACTATCTGCCGAAGAGATACCTGTATGGATTCTGTGTAGCTATAAGTCATAATGCGATATACTACTGCAGAGATTCCAAGGTGATGTCACAGGATAAGCTGACAGCTAAGAACCTGAGGAACGCCAAGGAGTCTCTAGTAGTTAAGATCATGACCACCATAGCAGAGAAATTACTAAGCTAAACAACAAGACAACTATGTATACAGATAGAAAATTCCAGGCCTACCCAGACGCTAAGATCTACGTAGTGCCATACGAAGAGTTCCAGAAGATGGATCTCACAGACACCGAGGCAAAGCACACGTGCGGTCAGTGGGTAAACCTATGGGAATGGCAAAGCATTGAAGCATTCCACAACCACTGCGCTCTACTACACTACGGATATGAGCGAATACCACCACGGATCATTGCCACTAGCAATATGCCAGCGTTCTTCATGAAGAACTTCAAGCTGCGACCTGAGTTCTTCGAGATCAACCAGAATCTCTCAAGTTGCCATACCAAGGCATACGAGTTCTGGGTAGAGACTCAGATGAAACACTTTAAGGGGAATGAGGAGAAGGTCAGACTAGATATCGATTCCTTCTGGGACAACCACCTAGGATCCTATGATGACGTAGAGGACTTCGCAGACTCGGTGGAGTCGGATCCAGTGCGATACGAACTCGACGTGGATGTAACTGGGACGACCAAGGAGGAGATGCTCGCCTCGGAAGAGTTTATGAATTGCTTCGTCTACGGAGGAGAACACAACTACTTCTTCAGGAAGCCTAACTGGTAAGAATATCTCTTACCACCATACTAACTATAAATATATATATAAGAAGAGGGGAAGGTGCTGATTATCAGTACTTTCCCCTCTTTTTTTTATACAGCACTGTATAAAGAATCTGAATTTAGTATACAGCATTGTATAAAATCCAAATACTTTTCCTACCTTTGCAGTACAGAACGATAACAACAGATAGATATGGCAACTCCAAGATGTCCATTCGCCATGGACTTAGCCCTTGAGGCAGACTTTCAGAACAGGTATAGGTACACCACACAGAAGGATCTCCACGTCGTCACAGGCGAAGGAGAGATGACTGACGTGGATCTAGCCGTCAGACAAAAGGAGATGATAGACGCATCACAGCACGTGCGTGTCTACCCTAAAGGCTTCCAGGTCATGTCAAGGCTGTCACCATCAGCACTCATTATCTTCGCAAGACTATCTCAGGGTCTTGATGAGGAGAACTGTGTAGTGCTGGACGCAAAGGTTATTTCTGAGGAAGAGGGTATTGCTCTTAACTCTGTCTATCGTGGCTTGCGTGAGCTGATTGAGAAGTCTGTGATTTCTCGCCGGCAGATACGCCGCTACTGGGTTAATCCTCTTTTTATGTCCCGAGTTAACCGAGTACGGCTTTATCAGGCTTACATGCGTGACGTGGTGGATCCTATTGAGGAGGCTACGAATATCTCTCTTGAGGAAGAGGTAGGAATTATACCTGTGCTTGAGGAAGAGCCTAAGGATGCTATCATTGTTGCCCTTATTCCTCAGGAGCTTGTACCGCAGAGTATTGACGTGCAGGTTATCAATACCAACGAGAACGGCTATACGTATGTAGCTACTACGGAGCAAGCCTTGAAGGGTTCCCCGACCCTTAGCGCTTCTATACGCCCTTACCGATTAGATAGGAAACGTTACGACCTTATGCCTTCTACCCTTCCTCAACCGGCATCATCAGTTAAACCCCATATAATAGAATCATGATTATCTTAGAACCATCGGTCTCCCTGTACGAGTGTGGGAGCGATTTAGAGGCCCATATCGCACGATGTGCGAGCGTGTGCTATGATTCCTCACCGAAGGATAATAAGCGTCTCTGCGAGCATTTGTGGCGCTCTGGGCATAGGTCTATGTTCCGTCACACCACCAGGTATTACCTTATACCCTCAGAACACGCTCATGTAACATCACGCCTCAGTCGGTTTACGCATGTAGTCTTTGAGCATGTTAGCCTTGGCAGGGACCTTAATGGACAGGCTGTATTTGGCGTAATAGCCTATGTAGCCAGCAATGGTCAAGCCTATGAGGAGAACGATAAGGAATACCTACGTGAGGAATGGAGGATCCCTGCAGAGAAAGCGCCTGAGTCTATCCGCAGGTACACCATAGAGTGTGTAACCTCTATCGATATCTCGCGAGAGCTGAACAGGGTGTCGCCTAATGCTATAGCAGAGAGCAGCACGAGGTTAATAATCTATGGCACGAAGAAACGTCCAGACCTACCTATTCTCAAGACAGTGTTCGCTGATGAGGATCCTGAGCGCTGGGAGGATAGCCTAAGGAAGTTCAAGATAGACGAGGAGTACTACTTCTCTCTCCTCAAGAAGGGATACCCAGTGGATTACGCCAGGAAGCACCTCCCACTAGGTACGGCAACGAAGGTTGTCTACACTTACACCAGGCGAGAGTGGGACGAGATCTTCCGAAAGCGTGTTGATGGAGAGACCGGGGAGCCACACGTAGATGCTAAGGATGTGATGACCAAGGCAAGGGATCTCCTGGATAAGCAGTAACTTAGGGGTGCGTACTTTCGGGTGCGTACCCCTTCTTTTTGGGATAGAATCACATATAATATAGACTATGCATTGTAGAATACTGAGTCCTGAGACACACGACGAGATCAAGAGATTGATCAACGAGTCTGAGTATGAGGGGCAAAAAGGTATGAGTCCAATCAAGCACCTGGCCGACAAAGTAGAGAAGGTCCAGGCGCTTATTGCTTATACCGAGATGACACAAGGGTACGAGTTCACTGATAAGCAGCTTACTCAGAAAAGCACGATCCGCATCCTTGAGCGCAAGTTCCAGGAGCTTGTCAAGAATAATGAGGACGTCGATGCGGTGCTGGGTAAGATCGGAGAGATGAAGCCTGATGGTAGACCTATACAGGAGACCGATGGATATAAGGCTGTCATGTCTTACGTACCACACTACATCCAGAGTGCACTGGAGAACAACGCCTATGAGTTTCTGACGCAGGATGCTATAGGCAAGGTCAACGATCTCAACTCAGCTATCCTTGTACGTATCATTGACAACGTTTACAAGAAGCGCGCGAGGTATGCTATGGATAGGAGCGACCTTGAAAAGAATATCGAGCGAGTTGCCAAGATCATTCAGTCAGGCTTCAGGAGCTTCCGCAAGTCAGATGGGAGCGTCGACACAGGCGCTGTACTTAATGAACTAATCAAGAACGGCGATGGCAAGACGAGGCTTAGCGATGACGCTGTAGACAGGATCAAAGAGGAGTTCGTCGATGTCTCTACAAACATGGTTAACGAAGCCATGAAGGCTAAGATGTCGGTCATCGACGTACTTCATAGCTTGGCTGGTAATGGTGAGATCAGGATGCTCTCTGTGGCAGAGCGTAACGCTATGGGTGTCGTAGACTCAACGATCTATAGCCTGATAGCATCAGAGGCTAAGAATATGGTGGACAAGGGTGTCAGGGTACTTCACGACGCATCAGTCCTTGGCTACCGACAGAACGCAGATGCTACCGCACGTGCCCAGGAGAGTAGGGCAATAAGAAAGGAACAGAGAGTCCTTACAGATGTTGTCAAGGGCGTTGTCTCTTCTCTCCTCAAGGACGATGGGTGGTTCCTCCATGACTTCAAGAGTAAGGAGTCTAAGGAGACCTTATACGCCATGACCAAGGCCGCTATCAGCAATCGCATTGACAAGGCTGAGCACATAGCTAAGGATGTCATCATCGATAGAGCACTGAGGAATGTAGACCTTGAGGATAAGACGATCTTCTCCGAGGCGCTCAAGAGGGACTTGGTGTTCAACGCTCCTAACGGTATCCTCGACAGGACGTCCCTTGACGAGGCTATCATCAAAGCTGTACGGCTTCAGAACGACCCAGAGATATCAAAGCAGCGTGACGCTATCATAGAAGCCGTAGCGGCCGCCTATGGCGTTGTGATGAGCGAGAGGGATGTCTTGAATAGGATATCCAAGAAGATCAAGGCAGACGAGAAGATGTTCCACCTTGCCACCAACAAGGTTGCGAGACAGATCCTTGGTTCTACTATCGCCCTTGAGAGGATCAACGAGGCTGAGGCTCTCAAGGATGCTGATGAGGCAGAAGATGGAGATGATGACCTCTATGAACGCAATCTCTTCGACGACCTCTTCGATGAGGAAGAGGGAGACCAGGTAGAAGATTCTGAGGAAGCAGGAAGTTCTGAGGAAGGAGATGCAGGGGAGGACGTCAGGTTCCTGGAGGCTGAGGATAAGTCGGTGATGTCGACTATAACCCCAGCAGTGAGAGCTATGTTCTCAGTTATCGAGGATGTCGATCTTGACGGCAAGCCTATCACCGACTCGTTTGGGTACACCAAGTTTAAGTCGCTTGGTGAGACCTATAACACTCTCGCCTCTCTTATGGAGGGTATCGAGAATAGCGAGGATATGCTTGAGCGACTTGAGAATATGGAGGTCGTTGAGCCCTGGATAAAACAGCTACGTCCCTACATAGACTACAGGAATGAAGAGTCCATACCGAAGCGTAAGAGAATGAAGGCTATGGCCTCACAGCTCTTCTCTGCTATTAATAAGATCAGGATAAAGTATGCCGTGAGAGATAGTAATGGCTTTGTCTTTATGGCGGATAGGTCTTCAAACCTTGATGTTATCAGTAAATGGGCAAGCAAGTTTACGGAGGCTTTTGGTGTAGATGGCTTAACCCTGTCGGTTGAGGAGATAGACAAGATCGCCACGGAGATAGATCAATCTATGATAAAGCTGGTCGGTCTAGATGTAAGAATGGACAGCGGACTTCAAATGAAGCTGTCTGAAGCCGAGGATCTCATTCAGTTGCAGGAACGCGTGTCTAAGTTGCTGCAGAAGTTTGGGATCTTCGTAGAGCCAAGGATGCTATCTATCGAATGGACTAAGGCAGCGCAGACAACAAGAGGATACAACAATTCAGCGAGCACTATGCCTCCAACAGGGGATAGGAATCTATCTGGGCAACGTTACGACATCCTCACCATGCTAAGATTCTCAATAGCTGACTACGCAATGAACCTGAGAAAACTCGCTGCTCAGATGGGTGATGGCAAGAGGTTTACGCTGAAGTCGCCTATAGACTTTACGAGGGGGTCAGACTTCTCATACGTCTATAGTAGCCTATCGAAGATTAGTGCAGCATTCTATACAGGGGTATTGAGCTATGACACTACCGGGACAAGCGTAGAGGGTCTCCTCTTTGCATCAAGTCTAGCACCGTCTTATCGTGATATGGCATTTCAGGAGCTGCAGTTTAGGGGCAACAACAGGCATCCTAAGATCGTAGATGCGATACAGCGTGAATATCTCGACAAGGACGAGATCTATAGGAATCAAGTTAAGGCTAAGCTGAAGGAGTTCGAGGATTATCATACAGCTAATGCCTTCCTCAATGACGCTTATGGGGCGAAGAGCTTTGTGTCCGGACTGTTCTCAAGGAAGCGAGTTGTTGTGCACAATGGGCGCAAGATGAATAAGTGGAATAGCAACGAGCTTGCTAACCTCTACTATGATTCCCAGAAGGACAAGGACAAGGCTTACTACTGGGCGCATCTCCCTGTAGCCGCAGAAGCATCCACCCTTGAGTTCGTCAAGGTGAGGAGACTCAACCCCATGGAACAGGACAAAAGTGGGAAGTATGTAGATAGGGACTATGCGATAGACCATCTTACCATGATAGCCTATAATGAAGCCAGGAGAGCTCAGCACGTACTCTATGGCAAGGATAAGGCCATGGAGATCGGTAAGAGGGACAGCATGGCCCATAGGTTTGTATTGCTGCCTGGGCTGAATGACTACAAAACGGAAATCGAAGGTATCAAAGGCGTTGAGTACAACATCATGGGTGCTATGATTGACAAGGGCCTCACGGATATAGATAGGGTGCACTTTGTCCATGCGTACAACAGGGATCATAACACGACCTTTGAAAAACTTGAGGAGGTGCTCAGGCATGAAGTAGAGCTGCAATTCAACCAGGAGGTGCAGAATGAGGTGCAGTCCTGGGATGAGTTCGACCTTGACCACAAGGCTGAGGCTATGGAGCAGTACGCGCTTGCCTTTAATGGCGTATTCTGGCGAATCCAGATTGGTCACCTGCTCTATGGCGACAAGGCTGTACTTGGTAGTATCGTCAACGAGGTTAAGCGTGCTAAGCAAGCACAGAGTAACACCCAGAGACTTGACCTTGAGAAGAACGCTGTAAGGCGTACTGTCGTCATCAATGACCGTATGGCAGATAGGTTGACAAAGGAGATCAAGGCTATTCTCGACAAGAAGAAAGAGCTGGGTCTTATCACCAAGGCTGGCTACGATGCTTCACTCAAGGCGTATAGCAAGATCACGGCTACCGACGGTCAGGCCTGGCTATCACCCTCAGGCTACAAGCGTATTCTTGAAGGCTCAGGTCAGGGCTACACTGATGGAGCTATCGAGGCCCTTGAGGAGATGGCTAATGCTATCAAGGAAGGCCGTGAGCCTGACTATACTAAGATCAAGGATCATCGCTTTAACGTCATCAAAAGCCTGTACTATGGTGACATCCACGTTAAGGACGGTGAGAGGGATACTAAGGTCATCCAGCAATACAAGCACTCTGAGGCTCTCCTCACAGGACTTAATGAGGAGGGCATATCGTCTCCCTTCCTCAATGCCCTTGTGAAGTTCATGGAGGATAACCAGATCGATGCTATTGAGTACGACAGTGCATCTAAGGTGGGTAACTACGCTACCGTGGACTTAGACCTGAAAGACCTCTCACCTATCAAGTATACGTTCGAGGTCAAGGGTAAGAGTAGGGCCATCACAGCCGCTAGTCTTGAGGAGTTCAATGAGAAGATGGCTGAGTATGTAAAGAAGAAGGAACTATCTGAGGAAGAAGTAGAGAAGTATAGGTCTGAGTTCTCAAAGATGGTCACTAACGAAATCTCTGAGTATATCACTGGTCAGCTCGCCGAGTCTAGCAATCAGGTAGAGATCGATGGCAGGAAGAAATGGATAGTAGATAGAGACGAGAATGGCAATATCATACTTGACGACAAGAAAGTCAAGGATATGCCATACAAGTACTATGGCATCCAGACCTCAACGCCGCTACACTCTTTCAATACGTGGCAGAGACTTGGCACTCAGCTAAGGAAGATCATCACGACTAACCTCAACAACCTAGATACTTTCGAGATCGCAGGTACAAAAGTTTCCGGCTACCAGATCAAGGCAGCCATCAATGAGATCGTAGGTCAGCACGCTATTGACGAGTTCGTCAAGTCAGGTATCGAGATGAATCCTGACAGCGAGAAGATCAACAAGAAGAGCGTCAAGAGCTATAACAGGCGCTTTGACCGCCTGAGGAAGCAGATACTCGATGCACTAAGAGATAGCGACTACTACGACCCAGCGAGCGAGGACTATCTCCAGGTAGAGGTGGACCAGTATGGGCGTAAGCACTTCACTAACGACATATACGATCCATCCTTCCAGGATGCTCTGCACTCAGCCTTCTACGCTATGGCAGCAAAGAAGATCTATAGAATGATGGTTCCAGGGGGATCACTCATTCAGATGAGTTCTGCTGAAGCGTCTAACGATCTGAAGGTTAAGTACAAGGAGGATGGGTCTATCGACTACGTGCCCGTACGTGTCACGCCACACTCTAGCGAGATCCTTGAGTACGCTAATGATAAGGGCGAGATCGACATCAAGAAGATTGAGAAGGATGGTAGAGAGGATCTCCTTGAACTTGTAGCTTATCGTATCCCTACCGAGTCTAAGTACTCAGCCTTCCCTCTTCGTATCGTGGGCTTCCTACCTAGGACAGCTGGTGGTGTCATACAGGTTCCTCATGAGTGTATTGCTCAGGCAGGGTTTGACTTCGACGTGGACAAGCTCTACTTCATGAAGAAGGACGCAGGTCCTGGAAAGAAGAAGATCGCAGAGATTAAGAAGAAGTATGATGAGGAGGTACGCCAGGCTAGGATTGAAGGAAGAGATGAAAAGAAGGTTAAGAGGCCTGCAGTCCTTGACCTCGACTACTCAGCTGCCGAGGTTTTCAAAAACGATGGTGTCAACACGAGGGACCTCAACCAAAGGCAGAGGACCAACGTACTCTTTGATATCATCAGAGGCGTTCTGAGGAGCCCACAGGCAGCCTTAGAGATGGCTCAGCCTGGTGGTTATGACGGTGTGAAGAAGGACCTGAAGATCGGCTACATCATCAGTAATATAAGCAAGGAGAGGCTTGAGGAGATCCTTGAGCAGGTTCTCGATAAGAAGGAGGACAAGAAGATCGGGGACAAGGTGATCTTTGAGTATCTGCATAACCTTGACCTCGACAAGATCAATAAGATCGTAGACATCTTTAGGTCGGGTAAGAACATCGCACTCTCTGAGGTTGAGATGGAGATGCAGAGGCAGAACAAGGCTGGTCTCGGTCTTGTCGGTGTCTTCGCTAATGAGAACACCGCTACTAGCGTCTTCCAGCAGGCGGGGCTCCTTGAGCTAGAGAAGTCCATTGAGATTGCTGGAAAAACATATCAGTCACTAAACGACATGACTGGTAAAGACAAGACTCACGTGTCTCGTATCCTCGAAGAGTACAGTGCTGCATCTGTGGACAACGCTAAGGACCCTGTCATCGGTCTTGCTGACATCACTATGGACAACGCTTCTATCATCGCCACTATGGTGAGAATGGGTGTACCAGGTAACATCATCGGCCTCATCACCGCTACGCCTCTGTGGAAGCATATTGCCAACCTCGAGGGTGATGAGGGACGATCACAGGCTCTCTTTAGGGCGTTAGGTCAGGGTGGACCGGTTGACAGTAATAGGTCTGTGGATGTGTCTATGGATGACCTTATCGAATGTTCCAAGTTCGAGACGCAGGCCCTCATCAGGGAGGCGCTCAATGCGACTGATGATAAACTTGTAGAGGCTTTCGGTAAGCTGGACGCAAGAACACAGCACGCCGTAAAGTCTGTTGCTAGCCTACTCATAGACGTTGTAAACGCTGCATCAGAGATCAAAGACCTTGTCTTCCAGAGTAAATCTGATGTCTCCTCAAGTGGGCCTAAGGGTGGTGTCACTGAGTCTGTCTTTGCTATGGTCAAGTCTATTGACCAGATCGAGCGAGCGCAGAACCACAGGTACATCAGGCACGAGGGTATCATTGTTCCACTGAGGTCTCTACCAGGGCTTAGTCCTGAGTCTACTACTAAGACCTTTATCGAGCAGAACAGGGGCGGGCACTTCTACAAAATGTACCTAGGCCTTGGTCTTTTCGGGACGATGTACGCAGAGTCGGTCTACAATCCTAAGGTGTCGCCTATGTTTGCTCTCTCTATTGTAGAGACGGCAAGGAGACTCGGTGTGAAGCCCACCATGGACTTCACGAAGAAGTTCCTATCGGCATACGACCAGTACGTAAGCTCAGCAGTTACTACCTACTCTGAGGATGAGGAAGAGAAGAATGTCCTGGCGCAGGAGATTATCACTAAGTTCCCAGACATCTTCAATAGGACTGCGCCAGAGTCCCTGAAGAAGATAGTAAGTCTCGGTAAGGAGAACATCGTACCTGTCCTCCTCAACAAGCAATGGAAGACGAGGGCGTTCCAGACGCTGGTCTTCAAGAGCCTTGGTACGCCAAGTGAGGAGAAGGCTATGGCGAAGGCTACAGCTGCCTTTGAGGATATCATCGAGCAGGCGCACAACAATCGACTGACAGGTGTAGAAAGAGCTAAAGCCCTCAGAGACTACGAGCTCCTCAAGGGTCTTGCTCTATACGCAACCTACATGAGTGGCAACCCGAACATGAGGGCTATGCTTCAGGCTATCCCTCAATCGGTGAAGGCTCTTATGATGGGCCGCAACACGATGCTTGAGAGGATCAAGTTTTATGCCCTTGAGCTAAGAGCTGGTCAGGAGCTGGACACTGAGTTCACGCATCAGTTCATGGCTAACTACGTCAGAAAGAATATCAGGAGGATCGGACGTGTCGTTCCTCAGAAGGATGCTGAGGCTCTACTGAATACTACAGGCGGTGTCGCCCCTGACTATATCATGGTGACGAGTGAGAAGAGAGATCCTGTCTACGTTATCGCAGACAAGGATCAGCCTAACCGTGGTATCATCTATGTCCAGGGTATAGACAGTAGAGCCTACGCAGGGGATACGGTATATACGAAGATCACCCCAAGAGGTATCGTTACCGAAGACGGAACGCTGTACAACGACTATAGGATGGATGGAGGTTATCTACTACCTTCGCTCCAGAGAGCGCAGCCTGAGAAGCTGAACCTTACTCGTCTTGCTGAGAACAGTCTGATAGAGAAGTCTGGTCCACTCAGCGCTAAGGCTCATTCAGAAGCCGTATCATACTCTTCGCTCTTTGGTGTGATCGCAGAGACGGAGAACAACGAAAAAAAGAAAGACAATAATCCATGTAGACCATGAGTAAGTCATGTGTAATGTACCCAACGGTTGAAACACCGCGTGGGAAAGAGAGAAGTAAGATGTTCATGGAGCTTGGAGACATCTTGCAAGATAGGAACGCTACAGTAGATGCCTACTACGCATCCATCAGCAAGTGGTTTGAGGACTATGGGCATGACCTAAAGAAGAACGATCAAGGCCAGTGGTCAGGACGAGATGTCCTGGCCCTGACCCCGGTCGGGGATATGTTCCCTGCTAGCTCGTACGGATCCTATATGGTCCGTACGTACGCTGGCGAGGACAATCACTTTGACACCTACGACTCTGCCTTTGCGGCTGTGAGGAAGGGCAACAAGGATTCCATATCCGAGCGTACACCCTTGGTGCCTGAGGTGACTGAGGAAGGATACAAGTTGTCCTACACTGAGGATAGGGAGGCCAAGGCAGACGCTGAGAGGCAGGCTGTCCTTCGTGGTAGGATCCTGGCTCTCCTTGAGCACTACGGCATCCCTGTAGAGCACTTCGAGGCTATTGAGGAAGGGCTAAGGCAGGCAGGTGAGACTGTCTTCCTTGAAACCGCACAGGCTACCAATAAGCTAGCCGCACTCATCCGTGTAGCCAATGGATCGTCTAGCGAGGTCCTCACTGAAGAGCTTGCACACATCGCGTTAGAGTTTGCGCCTCCTGCATTGCGAGAGAGGCTCTCTGCCGCGATATCTGATACCCAGGTGAAGGAGATATTAGGCGAGGAGTTTGAGACGTACAGCGAGCTCTATGAGGGCTCACAGGACCTCCTGAGGAGAGAGGCGATGGCTAAGCTCCTCACCAAGCACATCATCGGACAGTATGAAGGGAAATACTCTTCCTTCCTCAACCGCATCTGGCAGGCCATCAAGGATCTATTCCATGGTATCACTGACGGAGCTTTCCTCAATGAGGTAGAGCGTACCGACAGACTATTCAGGGACTACGCAAGCAAGATCGTTGCTAAGAAAGCCTTGCTTTCTAATGAGCACCTCTCTGAGATCGTAAAAGGAAAGAGCCTGTATGCTGCTATAGCCAACCAGACAGGGATCAAGAATGAGGTTGCTGAAATCAACAGGATTGCCGAGAAGCTCAAGAGTAGGATCAATGCCTTCTATAGCCAGTCGGTCAAGAAGGGTGAACTCTTCAGGACTAACCTTGACGAGGATAGGATCGATTACATTGACGGAGCGCGCAACCTCCTTGGCGTTGCATCGGGTCGTGTGAACTCAGCTCTTGGTACGGCTATTGCTGTGGATGCTATCGATAACCTCATCGAGGGTCTGACTATCATGAACGACTACGCATCCGCTGTCGTCAATCAGATGAAGGACGTGGAGAGCATCCTTAATGGTGATGATAAAAGCCTTGTGGCGTACAATGTCTCTGCTTCGCTCCTCAGGAACATCTATATGGTGGCAAAGAATCTTGAGGAGAACAAGACTCTAGCCAATGATATCATATCAATGCTCAGTGAGACTGAGGATTCTGAGGCTATACAGATGTCTGACAGCGAGAGAGCAAGATTGATGGATTTTGCAGGAAAGATCAAAAAGAAGATCACCGACAATCAGACGGAGATCAATGCATCTATAGACGCACACAACCTAAAGGTGAAGATGGCTGAGATTATAATCGATCAGGTCATCGAGTACTTTAAGGATGCTAAGGATGGCTATGGCAACAAGCTATTTGAAAATGAAGGACAGGCAAGGGCGGCACTAAGGAGAGAGATCAAAGAAGACTTTGGGAAGTACTCATCAAAGAATAACAAGCTCTCTGCTTTCCTCACGCCAGTAGCTACCAACGGAGACCTCATCCATGTTCTCATGGCTCGATTCATCAAATCCACGGAGACCAGAGGAAACATGGCTATTGTGGCTAGAACAGAGATGACTGAGCGTAAGCTGACAGAGATCAAGGAGAAGTATAATCTTCAGAATGAGAGTCAGTGGTCTTTAATGCGTGACAAGAACGGCCGTATCACCGGTGAGATCGTATCTCAATTCAAGTGGATGGAGTTCGAGGCTGAGAAGGAGAAGATCAAAGAGAAGATAGAGAAGGCTCTCAATGAGAAGTTGGCGGAGTATCGAAGGATACACAAAGCCAATATGGACTATGAATCTATCAATCAAGAAAGAAAAGGCCTAGAGAAATCCTACAAGGAAGAGTGGGAACGAGAGCATGGTTCCAAGCTCACAGAGGAGTATATCGTTGGGCAAAGAGAAGACGGCTCTGACATAGTAGAGACCTACCCTGGAGACTTCTTCAGAAATGAGGAGTACGACAAACTCAGCGATGGGCAGAAGGAATTTGTTGATGTGCTATGGGATATAAAGAAAGACCTGGACATTTGGTCAGGGCTGACACCAGAACCATGGAAGCTGCCACTCATTGCAAGGCAGGGATCATCAAAAGAGCTTAACCCATTCAAGAGGGTTGCGGCTATCAACTGGAAGCAGAAGATCCTTGGAGGTGTCGTTGGTATTGAGGAATACGAAGGGGTCCATACAAAAGATCCACTGGGTACACTACTCTTTGTTCACAAGCCTAAGGGCTATACTCAGTTCGGACTTGAGCTGTCGAAGAATCCAGACGTGGACTACCTTACTGACCCTATTGGCGCTATGAAGGCTTATGCCGCTTCCTCAGGCTATTACACTAGGATGGCCGCTATCAGGCACATCGTAGAACTGACGCGTATCCTTGACGTGGAGAATCGAGGCTACCACAGCAGGGAGAATGGAGTAGGACGAGATAAGATGGCTGACTATGATGCCTTTATCAATCGTACTATTTACGAAAAGAACGTCATCAATGATGAAAGACCTGACTGGGATAAGAGGTTGGATGCAGTGATGGATCCATTCAACGACCTTGTCTACGTCACTGGTCTTGGGCTCAATGCTGTGTCAGGTATCAAGAACCTCATCAATGGCTTCCTCAGAGCAACAGCCTTAGGTGATAGTCGTACTGGGTATAACGCTACGACACTAGTAAAGGCAATCCTCCTTGCTCATAGAGAGATTCCCAATAGGTGGAAGTTCAATAAGAGGGGTATCGTAGAAGATCCTCTCACATCTCTACTCTTCCTCATGGACTCTAGCCACGATGGACGACAAGCCTTCATGCAAGGTAATGTCTCGCAGGTAAGGTCGCTGATGAGCTTGTTCTCTACCGAGACTCTCATGGCTCCATTGACTATGGGTGATGAATGGATGAAGCAGAGCTTCGCCATCGCATACCTCCTCAATGTTGAGGCTGGAGAGCTAAACCCAGAAGCTAAGGAGGAGTTCAAGGGTGTTTCTCTCTACGACTACATGAAGAATCTCAAGGCTCCAGAGGGGGTGAAGATGACTAAGTTTGTTGAGGATGCACTTATAAAGTTCTCTGGCGCTAAGGACAGAGAGGCTATGTATGACTGGCTTGGTGGCCACTCTCAGAGATTGCTACTTGGGACACAGAGGACGCTTGGTGCATATAACGACAATGACAGGGCAGCTGCAAACTCATACGCCATTGGTAGGGCTATTCTCACTTTCCGTAACTGGATGCCTGTGATTATCTCTGATATGTTCAGGGGCACAAGGTACAACGCGCAGAATCAGGAGTTTGAGGAAGGAGCGTATGTCACCCTGTGGAGGATGATGCACGTCAAGGGTGAAGATGGAAAGAACAGCATTAGCGCCATGCATGCGCTTGGCACGGCGGCTGTGGCTATGTTTGTGCCACTCATGATAAGCAAGACTCTCAGGGGTAAGGTGCAGAAGGCGTTCCATCTATCCGACATGCAGGCTAACAACCTGCATCGTCTTGGACGCTCTGCATTGATTGTACATGCTATGCGAGCTATAACAGATACGCTCTACGTGGCTATGCTTACTATGGGCTTTGCTGATGACGATGATGATGAGCCCTGGTACGAGACACTAGCTGAGCTTGCCATGCACTTCATCATGTCTCTAACGCCTATCCTCGGGCCTACGGCTGTGAAGGAGGGATGGATTCATACAGACCTCTATGACCGCATGAGGAGGAACTACGCGAGGTTTAAGGAGGCTGATGGGAACGCTACGTCTTCAGAGATGGAGTCAGCGAGGAGACACCTCAACAAGGAGATGAAGGAGATAAGCCTTGGCTTTGTTGCTGACCTCTACGGTCTGGCTAGCGCAGGTTCTAATGAGCTTCACCCTGGTGATCCTATAGCCTTCGCTATGGCTATGGTGCAGAATAATATGTTCGGTGCTGGGGCCGGCGTGAAGAAGATGGACTTCGGACAGAGCATCGAGTCGATGGCGACTAGTGGTGTAGCTGGGTATAAGACCATGATGAGTCTATTCAGCGGGATAGGTGATACGTACAACAGGATAGCTAACAACAGCCAGGAGGGACGCAAGAAAGCCAACCCCACTGAGTGGGAGAATGAGGAAAAGTATATTGAGGAGTCCGATGATAGCTTCATCGTGAAGGCTTGGAGAAGGTACAAGAACGACATGGAGAATGGATCTCCTGCGGACAGGACCTTCTGGAATGTCTTCATCGTGGGTGTTATAGGCAGGAACATGTTTAATGTGCCATTCATCAACGACCAATTCAGAGAGAAGCAGATGAAGGACATCAAGAAGTACCAGTCAAACTACTTGACACCATTACCTGACAGCTTCTTCATGAAGTACGAAGGTCTAGCTGGTGAAGACCTATCCGACTATGAGGTCTTTGAAAGAGGAGAGTCAGAGGGAGATGGCTTAGACGTAGCTTACTAGAAAAGAAAGATCCCCCACCCTGAAGAAGGATGGGGGATTCTTTTTGTATAAGCTACAGGTTGGGATTACCTACAGCCTGCAAGCGTTTGACCAAGGAGATTATCTGTCCTCTCCTCAATGGCGTCCATCTCCTGGATCGTCTTAGTGTTACCGTCAATACCAAGCTCATCGATGATCTCAACGGCATGCTGAGCCTTCTCTGAGTTTGCGGCTGCGTCACGAAGGACAGCAATAGCATCGTCAAGAGTTCCCTCCATACGCCTGATACTGCCGGCATGATCAGTCTCAATCTTATCTCCCTCAAGATCCCTTAGAGCCTCATACGCAAGCTCCATGAGCTTCCTATGGATAAGCTGAGCCAGATTCCTTGAGGCCATGATTGAGAAAGGATCGTAAGAGGAGTTAAATTCTTCCTCACTCATAAGACCATACCTAAGCATTGACTCTACCACGCCCTCCATAGGTGAGGAGAGGTTGGTAGCGTTCACTCTTGAGGCTACAGACACATGGGAGTAGTTACCACCATCAATACCCGTCAGGAGGCTTACAATACTCGACTGAGGAGTATACCCCAGGGCGGCCTTGATACGCTCCCAGAGGGCCTGCAATCGACCCCAGAAGCCCTTCTTCTTAGGAGCGAGCTTAGTTATCTTCTCCTCAAGAGCCTTGCGGGCCTTCTTATCCCCCTTGGTCTGCATCCACAGACGGAAGAGCTCGGCGGAGAGTTCTTGTACATCATGAGCATAGGCCACTGGAATCTGATTACCGAAGATCTCTCTGATCTGTTCCTCAGTCACCTCTGACAAGCCTGATACTAGCATACCCCTATCAGCATCAGTGAGGAGCTTCTCGTAGATGAAGTGCATGGCCTCGTGATAGAGAGTCCCAGCCGATGCACCCTCGGCGACCTCAAGGACACCATTACGATACCTACCCCAGACATCTGGAGCTACCTCAGCAACACCTCGGTAGATCCTCAGAGCCTGATAGAGCATACCTTGAGGAAGGAGCTTGGCTACGTCATGAGCCTCTCTATATACATCTCCTCGCTCAAATGGCAGAAGGGCCGCTCTATCTTGTTTAGGGTTAGCCTCAGTCTGATCGTTGCTATCAAGACCATTACTACCTACTCGTGTGCCGCGATTAAGTTGCCTCCTGTGCTGATTAAGATCTTTTTCATCTAGAGACATAGCCTCGACAACAGTTGCTCCGTTGCTTGTGGCATAGCCAACAGCGATAACATATCCTTGCTCAGCGATCTTGAAGCCTAAGGATTTGATATGTGTCTCATAGCCATCAATCTGAGTCTTGTACTTAGTCGTGGCTGGTACACCATTATGACTGCTCTGTCGGATTTCCTCAGCTGGAGATGAGTTCTCAGATCCAATAAGAGTACTCTTAATATCAGCGACTATGCCCTCAGCCTTCTCACCATCGTTCCTGAGGAAGACGATATCTGCTTCACCGGAGATTCTACCACTATTGATATCCTTCATCTTCACGTCGGAGATCATGGCAAAACCTTCAGCGACCTTCCTGGCAGATAGTTCACGGACATCTTCTGCGATCTTATCCATCTTAGCGCCAAGCTCATTGTCGATCTCTATCTCAACGCTATGGATCTTGCCATGCTCATCCTCGGCTTGCAGGATAACCTTGTGCCCACCACCATAGGTCTTACCATTGATGGTGTGCTCAGAGAAGTAGATTGGCGTGCCAGATGAGACACCCTTGGCTGCAAGCTCAAGAACAAGCCCCCTGAGTGTTGGTTCAGTCTTGATGGCATGAGCAGCAACATGCTTTCCCTCGCCAGCTAGCCTAATAACCCTATCTGCATTACTACCACTACTCTTCCTCTCATTTCCAGTGGACATACCCTTCGTAGATCTACGGACGAAGATAGTGTGAGTAGTACCACCCATCTCTTCACCATACTCAAGGAGTCTACCATTCTTGCTACTCTTGAAGTCTGATGATAGGGCGCTATTGATGAGAGAGAAAGCATCAGCCTTGAGGGCAGGATGCATATTGCTCCACTCGACCTGTTTATAAGAGCCGTCGACGGCATTGATCTCGAACATGTAGATCCTGCCATTACTGGTGGCTGCGATATGAGGAGAGGTAGAACTCTTGACGACAGTGTCGTATCCTTGATCGGCTAGATCCTCAGCGAGCTTATCCTTGACGGCCTCAATAGACGTTTCAGCTGAGGAGCCGAATGGATCACTGCCCTGCTTAGTCCCAGTCGTTGATGCCGGAGTAGACTTAGGCGTGGTCTTAGGTGCGGACTGCGGACCTTCAGGTCCTTGAGGAGAGGTAGTAGAGTCGGCAGTACCATCTGTGCCTTCCTCATTACCCTTCTCCTCAGAGCGAGCCTCAAAGCCGGCTTCACTACGCACCTCGGTCATTCGCATGCCACTGGTCATAACGGCCTCGACCTTATCCTTGTTGCCCATGATATCCTCAGCGATGGCCGTCCTACGATTCTCCTTGCCGGAGGTCTTCATAGCTTCAACGATAGCCTCAGCAAGAGCCTGTCTGGTGTTTCCTGAGGATAGGTTGATATCTACGATGACAGGAGCTGAGCTCTTCGTATTACCTTCGTTTAGTCGCTTGGGGAATGTGATCTCAACTTGAGTTACATTCCCATCAGCGTCACGAAGAGGCTTGATTGAATATACAAAGGAGCTACCGAACGTATCAGAGTACTTCTCCCCATAGATTCCTGAGGCTACACCATCAGGTGTTTCCATGGCCTTCTCAAACTCTTCTGTGAGCTTAGCCATGTATTCGTCAGCCAGACTTGAAGCCTCACTCTTGCCTGCTGTGCCTTGTACAAGATCAACAATTCGATCTCGACCCTTGATACCGACCAGTATAGGCTTAGGACCATCCTTGCCATTGATAAGAACGACCAGATAAGTCTGTCCATAGTTCTCGGCTAGGAATGACTCTTTCTCTTGTATGAACGCGTCGATCACATCTTCAGCCTCACTAGCAAGATCCTCATTGTGAGTAGTCCTTTTGATCGTTGGCGCGTTGTGGCCATTTGGGAATGCAGTAACAGAGATGGCCACCTGTTCCCTCTTTAGCTCTTCCTCAACACCATTCTCGATCGTCTCGGCCTTTATGTCCTTTTCTCCGCGAACACGCTCAGATTCAAATGGAGAGTACTTGACCTTGCTGATAGTTACCTTCGGAGCATTGAGATCTGAGGAAGAGAAGATATCGAACTTCTTGTCCTCAGTAGCTACAGCGCGAGCGTTGTTGATCAGGACCTGCGTATTGCCACTTGTCTTAGCTGGCAGGAGACCGATAGGCACAAACTGGCCCTGTTCGTCCTTCACATAGATGACGAGAGGAGAGTTGCTGACATCGCCATTCTCCGATAGCTCCTCGGCAAAGCCATAGAAGATTTCCGCACCCTTAGCATTCTTGAGATTGAGACCTATGTTCTTTTCCTCATACCACTTTCTTATCCTCTCTTGCCACTCTTCCGACAGAGAGGTGAGATTATTCCCATTGAGTCCAGGGTTGTACTCATCCCACAGCGTGAGTGGTCCGGTCTGAGGAAGAGGTGTTTTGTTTCCGTCATCGGTAGTTGGATCAGTAGCTGGAGATGCAGGAGGTGTAGATCCTGGAACTGGGCCCTCGTGTACAACACCCTTCTTGTCTGAGTCTCGACCCTTGTTGTTCTGTTCACTGCTACTTGGCTTGCCTACAGCATCCTTCTCAGCCTCTTTCTTCTTCTTTAAGTAGTCCTTGCTTGCCTTCTCAAACGCTTCCCTGACCTTCCGCTCATTGAGGTTGATGATGGTATCAACAATGTCACCGACAAGAGTGCTAAGACTAACACCCATCTGCAGGCGATTCCTGAGCTCATCATACCCAAGGCTAAAGCTAAACTCATACGTACCGTGCTTTGTGCTGATAGATATGTTTATCGTAGCCTTACCATCAGCAAAGGTGATAGACGTGTTAATGTCAGCATCAGCCTTGCGAAGGAGGCTGGTAAGAGCATTCTTTTTACTAAGAAGATCCTGGAGTCGCTCTGACGTTCTAGAGTTGAGAATTGTCACACCACCTACTGATGCTGACTCTATGTCTCTCTGTGTGGCCTGATCGAACTCTATAGAATCGACAGGTCGATCAGCGTCAGCCCTTGCTGGCGTTGATGGCATATTGCTTACAGGGATGGTAGGGTCCTCTGGGAACTTGTCGATATTACCCTTTATCCACTCAGCTACAGCGGCGATGAGATCATCGTTGTTCAGCCCGAAGACCTGGCTAGCCAGGCCAGAGTTGTTCTTGAGGTCCGTAAGGAGGTTGAGAGCATCAGTCAGAGCCTCCCTGTAATCGGTGTAGCCACCATTGGGGTCTAAGGCAACCGTGCTGTTCACCATAGAGATGAGATCATCGATGAACTTATCTATGGCTGCACTGTCAAGCTCGAAGCTACGGAGTATCCCTATGAAGTCCTCATTGTTCATGAGGGTATCCTTGATAGCCCTGTGAACCGCAGACCTGTGCTTTGATAGCTCTGACCCCTCACCTCCAGCGGCCTTAGCTGCTGCAGCCTTTGCGGCATCAACCTCGTCGCCCTCTAAGCCGTTTGACTCAGCTTCATCTAAGGCTTTATCAACATTCTCCTTGGGCTCGCCATTCATGACAGCTTCAGCGGCATCTTGCTCAGCCTGCTTCTTCTCTTCCTCAGCTGCCTTTGCTACAAGTATATCGGTATTCTTCTTCCCCTCGAGCATCTTGTCCAGGGCCTCTACGCCTTGCATAGCTTGCCTAGCGAAACTGAGAGCTAGCTTGCCGTTCTCAGACTTCTTCTCATTAACAAGGGTCATCTCAGCAAGCTTAGTGCCAAGCTCATCGTTTCCAGCCATGAAGGCTGCATCGATGTGAGCCTCATTGAGCTTGGAGAAGCTGTCAAACATTTGGATGAACTCATCCCAGCCACCAAGGGCGTGAGAGAAGTCCCCCTTCTTAGCCTCCTCATATTTCTTCTGAGCCTCCTCAAGAGCGCGCATCTGATTCTCAAGTTCTTCGATCGCCTTGTTAGTCTGATCGATGTTTTCCTCAAGACGGCTCTTCGTTTCCTCATTGTCGGTATTGAGGTTGCTACGCATATCCTCGCGGTCCTTGATGAGCTCAGTGATACGCTTCTCTATGCTCTGTGAGGCCTCCTTGTAGAGACCGGCCACCTCACCTTCAAACGCATCCATATATTCTGAGGAGAGCCTCCTGAGGTGATTGAAGCTAGCTGCAGCTGCCGCGATACGACTCTTGTCTCTACCGCTTAGCTCACCAGCCTTAGTGCCAAGGTCAAGATACCTCATGGTGTTGGTATAGTCTACAGCGATGTCAGCAAGGGTATGCTTCTGCTTGTTGATCTCACCAGCGATATCCTTGATAGCCTTCTCTGTGAGCTTCTCAGAGCCTTCACCTTGGAAGTATGCCTCCTGCATCTTCTTCTTCTCCTCAGGATCGAGTGTGTTCTCGATACGTTGCCTAGCGATACTGACAAGGGTAGCTTCATCAGTCTCCTTGACATCAAGGAAGTTGAGGAAGGGACGGAGATTGTCAGGCACCTCAGCGAATGGATCAGACTCAGATCTCCTCGCTTCCTCACGTGCAGCCTTGTCAGCCTCACGCTTAGCAACGGCAGCCTGATACCTGGCTTCCTTAGCTTCGTTATTAGGACTGAAGAAAGAGGAAATAGCGTGACCCATGTCAGCACCAAACTCACGAGTAGACCTCATCATGTCAGAGGTCCACTGGCCAAAGTTGCGCTTGTTGAAGTTGGCTAGACCGATAGAGCTGTTACCGATAACACTGAGCATGGTGGCTACATTGTGGGCCTTAGCTAGCTCCTCAGCTACAGCTACATCGGTAGAGTCAGATGTAGTAGATTGTGCTACCCTGGATAGAAGAGCATTCATGCGGTCAGCTGAAGCCATAGCATCAACTACGCTCTGGTAAGTCTCGTGGACTGTCTCTGCATAGTTCTGGCCGAAGACCTCAGTCATAACCCTCTTCTCCTCCTTCGTGAGATCATCGTGCTTACCCTTGATGATCTTGGACATAGCCTCGATAGCTTCGTCTGAGGTGCGCCGCTTGCCACCGCTGTACTTGTAGTCACGGTAGCGTTCTACACCGGAGATGCCAATAGGGCTACTATCGTAGAGCTTGCTCAGCCAGCTCTTCTTCTCTCCATGAGAGTCACCAAAGGCGTCGGTCCTCTCATTGACAATATCTCTTGACCCAACCATCTTACTACCCTTGTACATGGGCATTAGGAGAGTGCTAACGATGGCAGGCAGGGCTTCGTCAGTCCACGTAGAAGCAGAGGTTGTGGTATCCCACATCCCCTTACCAATCTCGGCAATAGAGCCAAGGATACCGATAGAGGTACTATTCCTCTCTGAGATGGTAGAAGCGCGGAGCATCTCATCGACAGCCCTCTTACCGATATTCTCTGCGCCCTTGCTGATACCACCCTGTACGACTTCTTCAATACCTTCTGCGGAAGCATTGATAAGCGTACTGCCAAGAGCACCAAACCTACCAGCCTTCTTCAAACGGCTAGCACCAGCGAGCTTATCAGTGGCTAGCTCGTAGGTGTACTTATTCATGAAGGTGAGGAGGACGGTGTTGAGGCCTGCAGTCCATCCTGAGGCAAGGCCATTGCGCTGGTCGATCTCGTCACTAGCGTTCTGCAGGATAGCCTCCTCAGCATGCTTCTTGTACTCAGCTACGACAGCCTCGGCTGCTTTTGCAGCAGCGTAAGATGGATTCTTGACCTGACCTGATAGCACCCCAGCAATCTCACGCTTGAGCCTGGGATCCAGATGCGACTTTGCCATAATGATATCGGTAAAGTCACTAAACTTCATAGCTCCGTACTTACGCTCATAGGAATAGAAGTCCTGATCGAAATCCTTCTGCATCATATCCCTCAGTTGAGTAAGCTGACTATCCTTGGCTTCCTCAAGAGCCTTACTCACGCCATACGACTCTACAGCGGCCTCACTGAGTGCGCCATAGAGATGTGATCCTGCAGAGAACAGCTTCCTCGTGTATTCGGATGCCTTAGCCCACCTGGTTGCTGTGGAGGCTGACTTAGCCAGCTTACCAAAGGTAGAGAAGAGACCACCACCAAGACGACCAATAGCAGCGGTACCCATACCACCGTAGGTGAAACCCCACTGACCTATCATGTCAGATGCGGCATGCCAGAATCCAGAATCCATACCTCGGCTGGCAAGTGATGACTCAGCTCCATGGATAGCCCTTTCCGCAGACTCAGCGGTGTCAGCAAGGTACCTATTACCAGCACCGAAGATATTATAGAGTGCACCCTTACCTTCGCGTTCTACAGCCTCACTAAGCATGTAGTTAGGAGATACATCATTCCCACTGAAGAAGTAGTCTGAGGCTCCCCTGATAACATCTGACCCAGCCTTAACAGACTGGGTGGCGTTAGCAAGGAGCTTATTCATCGATGCGTTCATCCAGACCTCAGCCTTGTCAAGGAGGCCGTAGTCATCGCCATTCGCCTTAGCTCTCTTCTCGTCCTGCTGGATAGCACCTTCGGTCTCGGGGTTGGAGCTGATATCTGCGAAGGGATTCTCCCCCTTAGGCATGATATTGGCGATCTCCTTGTCAATCGCAATCTGCTTTTCAGCTTCATTGAGACCTTCAAAGCCACCGCTATCACGGAGGTTCGTGATGGCTGAAGCGCGGTACTTCTCAGCATTGATGTCGTACAACTCTTGAGCCGCGCGGAACTCATTATCTATGCGCTCCTGTGTCCTACGCCCAGAGCTGGACGTGATGTCTCGGCCGAAGATCGGCCTGAATACTTTTCTCTTTGCTCTTCCCATATTTATCTATTCTGTCCAAAGATGTCAAGTGACGTATCTAAGAGTGACGGATTGCTCTGTGCAGCATCCATGACTATGTCCAAACCTGCAACCTCATCTGGGTCAATCGTCGCACTAGCACGCTTATTATCAATCACTGACTGATACTTAGCTAGGAAGAGCTTCTTCTGCATGAGTGACTCCTCTGACGTGTTGAAGTCAAGTTCTGAGGAGAGACCCATGAGGTGTTGGAGATTCCTTGAGGTTGAGAGTGGCACTGCGATTGATGCAGGGGCCTTAGTGCTCCCATTGATATACTCAGCCTCGTAGTACCATCGACCGTCCGAGTCCTGCATCACTCGGGCTGACTTTGGTCTTGTACCACTCCTGAAGCTAGTGACGAAAGTCTCGATCTTCTTAGCGTCCGTGCCGCTAAGCCTGCTCTTATAGTCATCACCATACGCACCAGAGAGTGCAGCGCTGAGGATATCGTTAGCCACGTCAGAGGATATGTTGAAGCTACCGGCCACATTATTCTTAGCTGTCATGCGATACAGATTGTTATTCACTTCTGCTGAGTATTGAATACCCTTGAAGTTGGGATCATAGGATACACCCTTACCATCTGCAGACCTCTTGCTTGGTGCTACCAGCTTATTGCCGGTCCACGTAAAGCCAGCCTTCTCAAGGATCTTAGAGACAGCTGGTAGGTTCTGACTACCGAAGGTCTTAGCATAGGCTTCAGTGACAATGTTATTAAGATTAGCCGGTGTCCTTGATGGTGCTGGTAGCCTGTTATACTTATTGATGGCTGCTCTCCATGTTGATCTCAAGAGAGTGTCACCAACAGCTCCAGAGCTATATGTGGCCCTACCACCGCCTCTAGCCTTGAGATCGATAGAGCCACCAGTCATATCAGGACTACCTGCAGCGCCACCATTGCCGCCTCTATGACCTCCACCGTTATTGTGTCTTGCTGATTCGCGAGCTCTAGCCAGCCTATCTTGGAGCATCATGATAGCCTCCTTATCCTCAAATGGTGTCATAGCGTCACCACCTGCAGCACCGATCATGCCACGCTGTACGCCATGAACAAGAGCGAAGTTAGCTTCTGGCTCGTCAAGGTGCTTCCTGATATCCTCACCATAGGAGGACTTAACCTGATAGAGGACCTGGTTGTAAAGTTCAGTGAGAGGATTCTTAGGATCTGAGAAGTGCTGACCAATAGCCTTGTACACATCTTCTGCCTTAGAGCCCTTCACTGTGCGCAGGATCCTAGTAAGCCTATCGATATTACCGATGAGCTTGAGGTCCTGTGTGCTGTTCCTCCAAGCTGCAAGGTAGTCGAAGGCTCGCTTCCTGGCATCCTCACCAGAGAAGAGGAGAGGTGCTATCTTGTTAGGATCGTCGATGAATGATTGGATGGACATATCCTTGCCAAGGACGACTGCAGAGGGATCCTGCAGCCTAGCCTTAGAAGCCATATCGTTGTACTGTGCTCGCCTAGTGAGAGCATCCTTGAGCTGGCTAGCGCCTTGTGCGTACTGACCCTTGAGTTTTACCAGGTCCTGCATCATTGCTCTATTATACGCGCCGTCAGAGATGACCCCTTCCTTAGCTATCTTGTCAGCATACCCGCTGAGCTTATTAAGCATAGGAGCGATAGTGCCCTTGTAGAAGTCACTATTCTTATCCTCGGCTGATAGGGCTGAGGAAAGAGACATAAGGTCTGTATGGGACTGTATGGCGGTAGTATAGTACTCTTCCTCACGTCTCGCTAGAGGCTCAATGATACGAGCCATCTGGTCGAAGGAGGTAGGCTGCATTACCGCTGTGGTAACTGTCGTTTTAGCCATTATCTATTATTATTAGTATCTCTTCAAAGGTACGGAAGAATGATGGCACTGTCGCCACCACTCTTCCATATCTGTTACTTGAGGTTGATCGGTCTCCCAAATAGTGAGAGACCTGCGAAGGTCGGTGAGTTCACCGCATCATTTGGGTTTGTACTATACAAGTTGATCAGCTTCAGTAGACCATCCGAGATCTGCGGGTAACGCTTAGGTGTCGCTATCGTAGTTGGACTAACAGATCCAGCACTTGACGGATTAGTCGTACCTGCATTCACTTGTGTCGTTATCTGAGGAACAGCATAATCCGGAGAATACCCTGGTGTCCTTATGATGTTACCCATATCATCGAAGGTGTACCCATGTACTGCTGCTACTAGTCGCCTATTGAGAGCTGTCTCACCGATAGCGGAGAGGTTCATAGCGAAGTTGTTGAGGTTGGTAGACCTGGCCTGCGCATTTGCTGCTTCCTCAGCCATTCTCATCGCCTCAGACCTTTCGATACCCTGCAACCTCTGTGCTGCTATCTGCCTGTTAGCCGCTTCCTGCTGGAGGATCATCTGGAGATTCTGCTGTTCCTGCTGTCTGTTGAAACCAATAGCTGCACGCCTACGCTGGTCGTTGTACTCGTCAGCCCTGACCTTAGCATCAGCAATAGCTTGCTGTGTATTGTAGGTGGATGCAAGAAGACCAGCTGCAGCACCGAGGCCGTTACCGCCAGAGCCATTAATGATAGCATTCCTCAGGGCATTCCCCTGCGCGATGATCTTACTAGCTGTGTAGTCAGTGTCGAAGGGCTTGTAGGTATCCTTGACGATTTCTGGTGTCCTGATGGGAGCTTCCTTGAACGTCTTTACATACTCACGCTCGATCCTGTCAGCCCTGGAGAAGTCATCCTTATTCGTGGCACCGAAGGTATCACGAAGGACATTAAGACCTGATAGGGCTGCAGGAGCGTACCTGAGGAGAGGAGAAATAGCACCTCCCTTGGCGAAGATCTGTCCCTGAGGAAGAGATGGCTGAGTTAAAGCCTTAACCTGTTCCTGCCTCTCTGCAAGTCTAGCTGTCTCTACCTCGAACCTACGCTTCTCGATAGGGTCGTTAGGACGCTGCTCAAGGGACTTAGCTAGCTTCCTAGCTGCCTTGGCAAAGGTCTTACCCTTGCTTTCTTCTAGTCGATCTGAGAACATATAGTTACCTACCTTAATCTCTCCTTCCTCAGCCAACATAGGTTGGCCTTCACCATTGATGCCGAACTGCACACCACCATTGGGGTTAGTCTCATGAGTACCACCAGCGTTGAACTCAGTCACACCACCATCAGCGAAGAACTGCTGTTGAAGTCTGGTATCGTTACTCTTGTCCACAGACTGAGCTGCTGTGAGGAAGGATCTATTTACTTCATTGTTAGCGATAGCTCTCTGCTCATTAAGCTGACGCTGTCGCTCTCTAGCATCAGCACTACCCTTGAGGGCACCAGCAATACCACCGATGAGACCTAGGCCTCCACCGATGATAGAGCCAATAGGACCGAAGGCCGTACCAGCACCAGCACCACCAAGGATGCCAGATGCGATACCACCGATAGCATTGCTATCATCCCTCACCTGAGAGTACGAGACTGAGTCAAGTGGATCGATAGCTTCCCATTGAGCCATGAGAGCGTCATTGCTATCGATACCCACAGGACCGGTATGGTACTGCGCTTCCTTCTCAAGACCGCTAGTATCCTTTAGCTTACTGGACGTGAGGAAAGCATCGCGTACGGCAGAGATCCCGGAGATAGCCCCCGAGATCTTACCTGCTATACGACTTGCTCTAGCCGCCCTTATTTCTGATTCTGTCATATATATCACTCGTAATAGTGAACAGTTATATCGTGAATGATGCTCTTGTAGAGTAGGCCACCCTTAGAGTGTAGCCTAAGATGCATCCAAGGATTCCTGATACGATCCATCTTGAACTTGCTCTGCGCGTCTCTGGGGATCTGTATTCTGTAAATCCTGAACTTCTCCTTCATGCTTGACGGATAGTTCGTTACAAAGTTAATCCCATATCCCATAGTGCGCTGATACTCCGTCCACACGTCCATGTGGGTAAGATCAAGCTCAATCAGCTTATCACCATCCCAGGTGTCACCACGCACATCGAGGTTAGTGAAGATCTTATCCTCGCCTGCACCTTCTGGGTTTACCCTGTAGCGGATAGACCAGTCTAGAGCCTGACCATACAGACCAGTACCATACACCGACTCATTACGCCAGAGATAGCCATAAGCTAAGCTATAGACCGACTGACCTAGCACGAACATCTCCTCGATCTTCTTGTAGTCGTAGAAGGACTCGAAGGACTGCAGCTCCTCATTGTAGCACAGCGTCTCCTCCCTGGTACAGACATGAATCCTATTCATCACACCCTCTGAGAGCAATACAGCCCCTGTGGTGGATGATAAGTAGTCCTGCATAGACTTCTGCTTAGAGATGGGAGATAAGCCCTCAGAGAGGCTGTAAAGCGTGCTGGTGCGGTCGTCAAGGAGATAGAGAGCCGAAGCGGAATGGCACACCCTCCTCAGAGAGCCTGTACCGATCTCCTTAGACATATACCTGTGGCCATCTACCTTGCGGCTGTTGCTGATCTCGATAGGCACTCCGTCAGAGGCTTGGACCTGGACCCTGCTGTTGTAGTTGATAAGTCCTATCCCCTGCCTCTGTACGAAGAAGAGTCTGTCAGATGAGGAGAGGATCCTAGTGATACCACCACAGATACCATCAAGTGAAGCTGTTGAAGCGCCACTGAAGTGAGTGTAGTTATCTATGAACTCGCCATTCTGCTTCGTCTTACTCCACGTGAATGAGGCTGGGTGATACGACGTGAGCATGTAGTCAGGGATGATGTCGTAAGTCTTGAGCTTCATCCTGTCATTGTAGACATCGTTCATCTTATTGACGTTGTCCATGCTCATAGCCTGCGGTGTCTTGATCCCGATATTCCTGTCATACCTACCAAGCTGGTTTACCCTGGTGAGGAGAGGTATGTCGATGATATCCGTCACCTTATTAGCTTCTGAGGAAGGGATAGTCTTGAAGAGCGTTGTCGTCTGATAGTAGGCATCACCTCCTCCTGTAGCACTCTTAGCTGTGGGTGTCACATAGGAATAGGCTTCCCACATGAGGCTCTCAATATCATAGGATGGTGCCTCCCTCGTCATGATAGCGATGGGAAGGATAGAACCGGTAAGAGGTGCCTTGACAAGACTCTTTGAGGAGAGGTCAACTTGGTTGTACCTCTTCATGAGCTTCTCAGCTGTAACCTTGATGATCTCTCTTATCAGTGCTCTGAGGTCATCCCTATCGCTACTTGACGAGCCAACACCTAGAGCTATCTTCTTCCTTGATGCGAACATCAGCCACAGGCCTACAGACGTAGCGTCAGTCTTGTAGATAGAGTGCCTGAAGGGTACGCCATTAGAGTCGATGACATCACCAGAATCCTTGGTGTAGGGCTGAATGATACGCATCTTACCCTTCTTATCATCCATAGCCTCATGCTTGTTCCAGTAGACACCACCAGGAGGTGTAGCGTAGTAGAAGGTCTGATCACCATTGTCCACATCAAGGGTAAGCCAGCTATGCCTCATGCTCTCTCTTACTTCCTCAACCGTAGCAAAGAACGTAGTCGCTACATCAGCGTAGGAAGTCCCAGGGAAGTCACCATCGTGGAACTCGATAGAGACAGGACCCCAACAGTTCTTAGCGCCACCGAAGTTAGCGCCACCTTGAGGATCATAGTCATGGGTGAACCATCTACCTTCCATCGTATTGATGAAGTCCTGGATAGCACTTGCAGGGAGAGTATCACGCTTAACGTGGTTACTAGCGAGATCGTCCTTATTGAACTTGATGACGAAGTGGTCTGACGTTCCGTACTTCATCCTAGTCGGTCCACTGACGCTCTGTACTGACCTAGCCTTACCTTTGCCGTCTACACCAAGGAACCTAGACGTGGCACCCTTGATAGCTGGTAGGATCTTGTCCACCTCACCAAGGTAAGTCTGATCAGCGACCTTCTGAAGAGAAGGACCGTTGTTACGCCAGGTGGATGCCTTGCAGTTAAAGGACGACTCGTTAGTCGTAGCCTGGCCATACACAGATAGTCTAGCCGTGGTGTTCTCTACCACCTTGCCACCCGATGTATCTTTGGTGGAGAACAGTGGCATAGCTACACCGACCATATCAGACTCCAGCGTAGAGACTCTCAAGATCTCCGCACCTGGCTCAAGCCTTGTCGTGGTACTGATAGAGGTTGACAGAGAGGGCCTGAGGAGAGACTCATGGTCATAGATAGCCGACATATCATTCCACTTCCCTTCCTCAAGCCTCGTGTCTCTATAGACGTAAGACTCGATAGGGTCATTAAGCGTCTTGACGTGGATCTCTACATCCTCATCATAGCAGTCCTGGATATCAGGCGTGTTGAAGGTCTGCACGTCAGCACACACCCTCACCTGCGCGGAAGCGAGACCAAGAGTGGTAGAGCTCGACTTGAAGAATGGTTGGTCCACCTCCTTCCTAAAGAGAGACTTATTCACGGTGAGATCACCAAGACTCTCTGGGAGCAGCTCATCACGCGTGATAGGCCTGAAGCAGTATGAGGCGAAGGCGTATGGTACACCGTCCTCTCTATCAGCCACAGTATAGAGCGTTGGAGAGAGTACGCCATTAGCGATCGTCCTACGCTCCTTAGTCGATGGATAGTGGATAAGGACCCTATACCCTACGTAGTCACCGATCACTGGAGGTGGAGATACTACAAGCCTTGAAGGTTGGTCTGGGGCAGTAAACACACCGACAGGTACAGGATTGGACTCCTGACCTGTCTTACTGATGAGCTGGATAGCCACAGGGTATTGCTCGTACGGCATAAGGACAGAGATGTCCTTATGACCCTTACCCGCCTGGTTAGCCCTGAAAGGATCCACATCGACAGGCTTGAAGGATATGTTGCCGGTAGCGTAGTGGTCCTTGATCTCTTTCTGCTCTTCCTCAGACAACTTAAAGCCGGGGATAGAAAGGTTGCCGAGGAACAGCGTATTGTCCTTCGCTGCAAGCGTAGAAGCGATGATCGTGTTGCTACCGAGATACAGGATAGCCTGAGGCTCGATGCTGATACCTGGCTGACCATAGTCATGGAACTCTACACTAGTGCCAGTGACAGGGATAGAGTAGACGCGCTGCACATCAGGCGTACCACCCTCGCTAGTCCTGAGGATCCTATACACATTGACAAAGTCAGCCTTCTGATCCAGACCTGTGACCTCAATATCGAAGGAACAGTTGATGATGTCCTCACCTGACCCACCACGACCATCAGAGTGGGTGATGTAGTAGACATCAGACTCAGCGAAGACCTTGGACTCCTTGCCATGAAGAAGAGAGTAGGTGAAGAGGTAGGTAACGTTACCACTATGCAGCTTTGATCCACGACCCCAGCTCTGTGTGACACTTACCTCTTCCTCAAAAGTCAATGACCAGGTGTTATTGATGTAGTCGACATCAGGATTGGTGGATAGACGCTTGTCGTGGATGTTCAGTGACCTCAGTGGATTGACACCATCAACCCAGTAGACCTTCTCAATGTCATCACGCTCGACGACACCGATCATATCGACGTTGTCGCTCAGGTTCATCTCCGTCTGGTAGATCTTCTTGATGTTCTCACCATCAAAGACGAAGACCATACCATCCTTGCCGAGCTTACTGAGGATAACAGCCTTGTCGCCTATCACAGTGGTAGCCACAACGCGGCCAGGGACAGAGCTCTTGGCTTCTGTCCCCTTGATGCAACTTATAGAGAAGAGCGTGTTACTACCATCTGAGGAGATACGGATATTCCTCAGCTCGTAGGCTAAGTCATTTGATGCTCTAGCTTCAGCATGGTCCTGCGCCATGCCTCGTGCCATTAAGCGGATAACCTTCTCTTTCATCGTCTCTTGGTGCCTATGTCGGAGAACCTAGCCCTGATGCCGATCTCGATGATCTCCTCAGGTGTAGGCATCCTCTGTGATGCGAGGTACTGCCCCACAGCCCATGCGTAGTCCTGCTGTGCCTGATGTGATGACTCCCTGCTGATCTTGTTATTATCAAAGAGGAGCTTGTACTGGTCCATCTTGATGTAGGATAGGATAGCGTCAATGAGCATCTCATCCTCATAGACCATGGGGAAGCCATCCTCGTCTACCGGCATAGCCAGATAGGAGATGTCGATCTTGCCCTTCTCAAAGCCACACTGCATAATACCATTGCGTAGAGTGTACTCGTACTTCCCTATACGTCCGCTTCTCCTCACCTCATTCATGGGGATGTGACCGATACGCACGGACTGAAGCCTGAGGCAGTCCTTGGGTAGCCTGCCACGGAAAGCCTTGATCTCTACCTCGTCTTCATAGATATCAAGACTGTCGGGCTCAGCGTACTTCCTCGTGAAGCTAGCTACGTACTCAGCAACAGCCTCCTTATCCAGGGGAGCCAAGTTTGGATTCCTGGTCAACCTAGAAAGGAGGCTATCAATACCTATGTACCTGTTCATATATTAGTCTTTGTTCATGTTCGCGGAGGCGAGTCTTCGCACTCCTGTAATACTCAAAGAGGTAATGGCGCATTACTGTACGCCTCCTCATGGACTTCTTGCTACGTAGTATCAGCTTCTGCTTCCAGTCCTGTCTTACGAAGCCCTTATGGCCGCTCTTCCTGATCTCGTTGGTCTTAGCCCAGTCGATAGGTGGCAGCCCTACTAGCTTACCATTGACAAGCCTAGGCTCATACTCCCTGAGCTCAAGGTAGAGAACAGCTAAGTCCAGAGGAAGGCGAACCATCCCTTCCTCAAGCAAGACTTCAAAGAGAGCGGCATTGAGGTCCTTCACTATGTCTATGAAGATATCCCTCTTCACCTTCTTCTTGAGATCGCGCCTGAGGAAGGGATAGATCTCTTTACTTCCTATACTCTTCATCACTTAGCTTTCCTATTCCTCAGCTGACGAGAGATAGCTGATGCAAGCGTATAGACATCTGGGAGGTCGTCCATGCCGTTGTTCTTGTAGTCATCAGCATTGTACATCGTAGACAGTATGTCCTTCCTCACAGCATCTATGAGAGGCATCACTAGCCCTTCCTCAAGAGGAATGGTGATGTCATAGCTATCAGCGCATTCTCCCCCCTGTCCTTCCTCAGACTGATCGCAGAGGAGCTTCCTATCAGGGATGGATGCAGGCATACAGGTGATACGTACCTCATTAAGGTACTTCATCCTGGGATCAAGACCTTTGAGCTTGAGATGCCTGTCTCCACCGATAGTGCCATAGATGGTCTTAGCGGCGAACTCACCTGACAATGCGTGCCTGAACCTATCTGTGTTGGCTGAGCTGATGGTGAGCTCCCCTGCCTCGATATTGTAGTCACCGATCATTGAGGGTAGCTTATCGACACTCACAAACTCAAAGATATTCTTACACTTATCGATACTCTTCAGCTTGAGCTTAACACAGAGCTCCACCTTGTTCTCACTACCGGGGTCCTTACCATTGTACTTCTTCTCGATAAGGAGGGCGCGGTACTTGTCTATGAGGAAGGCGATGTGTGCGTCGGTGAAGCTAAAGTCATCTGAGCCACCCTTGACCTGATCGGTGATCAGCGATATGAGTTCTCTATACGTTGCCATTACACTTCAATTCTAAAGGTATTGTCAGCGACACGTATCTCGCAACGCTGTGTGACCCTGAGCCTCCTATTAGATTCTACAGGGTCATTGAGGATGAGATCGCCTGCGCCGAAGTCAACCCCACACAAAGATAGCTCTGAGGAGAGGATAGAGAGCATCGACCTGTATTCCTCTACCGTGGCATAGAGGCCTAGGGAGGTTCTGTCGATGATAGCTACCTCTATAGCGATGAGCGTATCCTTGTCATCCTTTGCCTCTCCCTTACTCAGACCATCGTAATAGTCGAGTAGGAGATCTATGATTTCTCTATCGGTCATTGCAGCTACTACATTTCTTCTTCTCCTCAGCCACAGGTTCACCAGTCAGGGCCCAGAAGCGGTTAGCTGCATTGACATCGCCACAACGTACTGCAGCGCGCATACCCTCCATGAGGAGGATGGTGTCAATGACAGCTGACTTGTTATACTTACCTTCCTCACCAACACCCATGCACTTCCTCACGCGACGATAGAAGATCCCTTCGTCGTAGGTGATAAGCTGGAACTTGTTCTTGTCGAGACCACAGGGCGTGCTCTCCATAGGTGCACCAGCAAGCTCTACGTCAATGAGGAAGAGATCAGTGGCATTAGCGTTGATCTTATCCAGTCTCAGCTCAAGACGTGCTCTCCTCCTCCTCAGGTCGTTATGAGCCATCTCAGACTCAGTAGGCAGGACACCACAGAACTCACGGCATAGGTTAGCCGTAGCGATATCCTCAGGGATAGCGGAGATATCCTGCTCATGCTTGACCTTGTCCCCAACAGTGACCTTGACCTTCCTCAGCCACATATTGTCGTAGTAGCATAGTGAGGATACGCTGATGTCGATGATTAGCTTATTTACCCTGGTGTCTACCAGCAATTCATTGATCTCGATCATTTGTCTTTAAGAAATAAGGGGGCCACCTACAGGTGTAGATGACCCCCAGATTCTACATGAGGTTGGTTAGCATTCGTCAAGAATGGCGACACCATCCTTGGCAGGATGAAGCTCTTTCTTGATAGCGTCCTTGAACTTACCATCCAGGAGAGCCTTCAGCTCGTCGTACTTGCCGTAGAGCGTGATATCCTTCTCACTGCGGTAGGTCTGAGTGCCAGAACCGAGGTGAGCGTAGTGGATATCCAGAGCGTCGTACTCCTGCGTAGGATCAGCTACCATACCAACAGGGAGCTTGTAGCCGTGACCAAGGCCCTGGTACTCATCACCACGGAAGCCGAAGTGGAAGCGCTCCATATCTGCGACAACGGGACCATTGATCTCGTAGTTGTCAGCATTCGTGTAGTCGAGCTTGACGCGCTTGCAGACGATGTTCGTGTTGTCTGATGCACCAGTCATCATCACACGAGGCTTGAAGCTGAGCCTGTACGTGGGAGCCGAGTGAGCGGGGTTGTAGAAGAACGTCTGATTTTCCTTGAGGACAAGACCGTTGATGTTCGTGACAGCAGTCTTGAGCTTATTAAACGTCATATCGTGCGTGACTTCTACGAGGGTGCCGATCGTATCCTCTGTACCTGCCGTGTCGATGGATACCTGAACGGCGTTCTCACGAATCTGATACAACCTCTTGGCGAGATCAAGAACAGCGAGAAGGAAGTTATCCTTGTCGAGGTTGAAGCTCTGATCGTAGTTGAAGTTGATAGACTCAGTGATCTTGTTCAGCTGCGTGTTCGTGTAAACACCGAAGATATCAACATAGATGTCGACGTTCTGATGTTCTACCGTAGACGTAGCAGGGATCGTGATCTTGTAGCAATCCTTGTGATGACGGAGCTGTTCCTTCTTTGTGAGGCGGATCTTGTTGATGCTCGCCAGAGGAATCTCGTCAGTGCGAACAACACCATTGTGCGTGCGATACTCGAAGTACATGTAGCCGCCCTCGTCATTGATGAACAGCTTAGCCTCACCGAGGTCGCCCTTTTCGGGGAGATGATCACTAGGACCAAAGCCAGTGGCCAGCTCAACCTTATTTGCGACATATACCTGTCGCACCTGATTAACCTTGTAACCCATAAATAATTATTTCCATGCGGCACGTGCTAGTTGCACGGCCTGTAAAACGATAGACCGGTGGAGGTACGGATTGAGCTCACTAGTGCGAGCCTTCGTCTCTCCGTTTATTGTGAGCCCATCCTGGAGGTCCTCCAAGATGATTGGCTTTGGTATGCGAAGATAACGCATAGAGTAGCCAGAGAAATCCTTCTTATAGATGATCTCTACCATGTCACCTGCCATAAGGCGTAGCGGCTGGATGGTAGGGCCTGAGAAGGGATTGACAAGCCTCTTAGCGATCTTGTCGTGGCTTACCGGTGCGACTGTGATAGCGCAACCGCCTACACCACTGACATACTCGTAGAGAGGCTGTATCATATCCTCTGGGGTGGCAAAGAACCTAGAATAGCTTGTCACGCCCTGGATGCCTTTCAGCTCCCTAGTAGTGGTTGTGACAGACGCTACAGCTTCATAGTCCTTGAGGAGAGTGTGCAGACGAGACCTGTTCTCATCGGAGCCGTCCAGACCAGGGAGATCCTCCCCGCCGATGATAGCGGAGAGGACCTGTTCCTGTGCTGTTGTCAGGAGACGACTCTTCTCATACTCAGTAAGACCTGGAGCGCTGTTGCTCGACAGGTTGTTGTATAGAAGATCAAACTCGTGAGAGAGCTCCTGTACCGTCATAGTCTACTTTTCTGCGTCCTTAATACTAGCCTTGAGAGTCAGGAGCTCCTCCTGATTCTGAGGACGCGAGAGATATGCTGATGCATTCTCCAGCGTTGGCTCCTCATCTACATTACAGATGGGCGTGTTGTCCAAACGATAGAACTTACCACCCTTGTTGAAGATGAGCTTGAGAGCTGCAGCCTTCTTGATGACCACCATCGAAGCGAGGTTCTCATTACCTGCTACCTCAATGAAGCGCTTAGGCGCTTCCTGTGCGACCTTAGTCAGCTTGTTGAGGAGGAAGGACCTATCAACCCTGAGAGACAGTGCAGCGCCTGTGAGACGCTCCAGAACGGCACGCATAGTGTCGCGGTCGTCCCTGATGCCATTGAGGAGCATGATAGCGTTGATGGAGAGGTCTGCCTCTTCCTCAATGCGCTTAGCACGCTCATCCTCAAACGACAGGAGGTACAGATGCTCAGAGTCGGGGTTCTTCCTGTGTTCCTCAGCCGACGTAGCAATGATATGCTTGTTAGCTGCAAGGACCTTGTACTCGATGTACCCTTCAGGCGTGCTGAGGTCAATAGACTTATCCTCAGCGTTGAGCTTGATAGAGTAGTTATCCCAGTAGTTGTTCACCCTGAGGTAGCTGGAGAGGGCATCCTTGGGGAGACCCATCAGCTTAACGAGACATTCCTGCTCTTCCTCAGTCAGAACCTGCACGTAGGATCCATCGATCTTAACAGGTACACAGATAGTCACTGTCGCACCAGGAGCCCTACCGGAAGCGAGAACGTGGTTCTTGCTAGTTACCAGTGGGGTCTTCTTGGGGATCATCGTGACATTGACCCTCCTATCAGGTAGCGAGAACCCGCCCTCGTTCTTCACGAGGACGGACTCTTCGATGTTGGTTGATTTCTTTGCCATTTCTATTCTATGTATTCTTAGTTAGCCTTAGTCCCTGAGGATCGAGGGGATGAACGACATTACGCGCGAAGCATCACGGACACATACACCCATCGTAGCGGTACGAGTGAACTGTACGCTATCCTCGTCGTTAGCAGAGTGCTGGTAGGTACCACCACCATAAGCGCTCAGAGCGTGGCTCATCAGCGTGCCTGCAACATTGTACCTCGTCGTACCCACGATGACAGAGCGGTGTTCTTCTGCACCCTTAGGCTGTACAAGCTGGATGTTGGGGTTGTCCGTCGTACCGCAGTCGAAGAGGTCGAAGCGATGAGAGAATGCCGTACCTCCCTGGGGGTGAGAGATCTTGTTACGAACGATGTCATCGTACATGCTGTCGATGTCGAGAGTGATCGTCACGCCGTTAGGAGCGCGGTACTCAGTGAACTGGTAGCCTGCAGACATAGCGTTGTCGTGGTAAGGACTGTTCGTCCTCGTGACAGCGGGAGCGTTACCATCACCGATATAAGCCCAGCCCTTGACAGAGTCAGAAACAGCCTTGTGGAAGGCGATAGCACCATACTCACCGGTACGGAGGATATACTTACGTTCGCCGAACTCCTTGTTGTCGACAGAGAAGTCTACCAGTGCGCGTTCGAACATCTCGATGTTGAACTTCGTGTAGTAGTGCTGGTTGCCGTAGGAGATCTGCTCGTAGAGACCTGCACCTGTCTTGATCTTGTTACCGGAAGCACCGAAGAGCGTGAACTCACCATTAGCACCCTTGGTAGAGCGACCATAGGCAAGCATGTTAGCCTTCATTTCGCGGAACTGGATTTCAGCAAGCCACTCGGTGTAGTGTACCCAAGCTTCCTTGATCTCAACCTTGTTGCCGTTGTCGGGATCGATGAAGGGGTAGAGGAACATCATACCGCTGTTCTCCTTGACGAAACGCTCAGAAGCGACCTTGTAGTCGAGACGGATGTTCGTGAAGTTGTTGCGCATCCTGTTAGCCTCACCGAAGCGGATACCGCCAACACTACGAGACATTTCACTCTCAATGATCGTGTGAGAGTAGCTGAACCTGCGACCTTCAAGGACTTCCCTTGCAGGGATACCATTCTCGTCACCGTTAGCGAGGACTACGCGGTAGACAACCTGCGAGCCTTCGTTGACAGGGTGATCCTGGATGTGGAGAGGATAGACTTCGTTCTTCTCACCCATGATGATCTCACCCTTGAAGAAGTAGTCTTCGGGGAACACGAGGTAGAAGGGAGAGAAGTTGCGACCGACGTTACCGTAGTTTTCGTCGATGATAGCGCCGCTCTCGTCGCGAGCCTGGATCAGAGGGATATTACGCCTATAACCGCCCACTACGTCCCACTCGTAGTCGTTGGTCGTTTCTACGTACTTGATGGGGAACTTGCGCAGGAAAGCCTCGAGGTTACTACCCTTCGAGTTACGTGACACAAGGTTCACCATGAAGTCCGCAAGAAGCTGGGGTGAACGATAGCCAATGGATGCGAGGTGGTTCTCAGTCGTCAGACCATTCCACCCAGAGGTCCTTGCTACCTGTAAGGGCTGGAGCCCATTTTGAATTAACTTACTCATATATTTTACTATCTGATTTTAACAGGGGTGCCATCTGGTAGATAAGCCATGGGCCCACCACTGCTTACTAGTTGCGAGTTACCACGCCTCTCTGGCGTGCGTAGCTTAGCTTCCAAGGCAGACATCTTTGAGGAGACCTCCTTCTGTACTGCCTTCTGGCCGATCTTAGACAGGTCCTTGAAACCATCCGTCAGAGCGAAGAGCACGCCTACATTGCGAGAGAATGACACAGGGTCACTCTGCATGGCGTACTCAAGTGCGGTGAGCGTCTGTCCAGTGGACTTATCCTTGTATGCTGGTTCTGTGAGAGCCCTATATGCAGATTCACGGATAGCGTTATCCACACCAAGCGTCTCATAGAAAGAGTTATCTTCTAACACAGCTGAACGGAGAGCCTGTGCGTGCATCTCGATCTGAGCCTGCTGTTCCTTAGCCTCAGCTTCGCGCTGAGCAAGGAGGTTGTTATAAGACCTCACGTAGAAGTCCTTGCAGTCTTGAAGGGCATCGACAGCGTCGGCTACATCAGTGCCGGCATTGATAGACTTCTCTACCTCGCGCTTTGCCCTTTCCTCAGAGAACCCCTTGTTGATATACGACATGTAGATAAGCTCACGTCGGGTAGATTCAGCTTGCGCGTCATTCTCCTTAGTGAGCTGGTCCTCGTCGATACTACTCAGGGTATCGATGATGTTAGAGTACTGTGTGTACTCATCGACAGTGACGTTTGCAGCCATAGCCTCCTCAAAACGCTTAACCTTATCGCCAGCACGGTTAGCCGCTTCCTGGTCAATAAGGTCTGAGAGTTGGTCTGGGGTAAGCTCTCCGCCAATCTCCTTGGGGTCGATGAACTTCAGGACGTTCCCCTTTACGAGGTCCTGAGCAAACGCGGAGTACACGTCTCCGCCAAGGTTATCACCTTTGACTTCTTCCTCATGGATAGGTTCTACGCCTGGTTCTTGTGGCTGCGGTTCAGCTGGTTCTTCGCCTTGCTGTGGCTCCTGGGGTGCAGGTTCAGTGTTGCCATCTTCTGGAGTCGGCTCGCTGAGCTCGCCTCTGAGGAAGACATCAGGAAGACCGATAGGGCCAGATGCAGGCTCACTGTCCTGAATGCCGCCTACTGGTTCTTCGTACCTACCGTCCTCAAGACCAAATGAAGCAAGACTAAATTCTTCTGGATTCATGTTCTTTCTCTTAATATGTACTACAAGGCTCAGAAACGCGCTCTGTTAGCCTCGCGTGATAAAGATATATATTTCCTCACCTTTTTGCTGAGAAGCCTTTAGGCGGGCTGTGAGAGCCTCAGACGTGGTCTTGGAGTCTACGAGTCCACCAACGACCTTGTTCTTACCTACGAGGATACAGCCAGATGTATGGTCCTTGTTGTTCCCTGCGTGGATAAGGATACCATCGAACTCAGGGACATTGAGGAGACGAGGAAGTTCCTTACCGAAGCGTGGGGACATATTGACAACGACCTTGTACTTGCCATAGGGGATGGCGGTCTCATGCATGACCTTACGCTCGCCATTGTCAAACCTGCCATTCTCATTCAGGTCCCTGACCTTGTCCTCTAGCGTATCGCAGAAGTAAACACCATCGACGTATAGCTTACCGATAGTGTACGTCTCTTTAAGTGCTACTCTCTTTAGTTCAATCTTCATAAGCCTTAGGGTATCTGATCAGCATTAGCATCGAGATTCTTTGTAGACTCTCTCACGAGGCTTGCCAGCTCAGCGATCTGAGCCTTGAGGTCTGAGATCTCTTCTCTCTGCCTACTGATCTCCTCGCGCTGCTTCTCGATGCTCTCACGCTGTTTTTCGTTTTCCTCAAGGAGAGCTATAAGCCTCCTCTTGTTGTCTTCGGAGAGCGTCTGATAGAACTCAAGGCTCTCCTTCATGTTAGCTACCTCGATCGCTCCGGTCTCCGCTTGGTACTTCTTCTTGGTGAAGATGAACGTCACGAAGGCGCTGATAGTCGAGGTGACTATGCTGATAATACTGCTAACGATAAACTCATGCATCTTTAATTTACAATCTCAACGAACCTACTACCTTCCTCACTAATGTAGGGGTTCAAGTCCTTAACGTCAACGATGACCTCCGTGCTTCTCTTCTGGAACCAACGGATGAAGAAGATCTTCGATGGCTTACGAATAAACCTGCGCGTATGTACTACGATGTGCTTCTTTGATAGCACTGACAGGTCCGTTCTTAGAGTATCTGGGTAGCGTAACGCTAACCTTAGCTTGTACCATTCGTCTCCTAAGATAGTATCTAAGGAGACCCCAGGGGCAAATATAGTATCGCGCAGGACCAAGGTATCCTTAGTGGAGAATGCAGACCTGAACTCGGCAAGAGCCCTTAGATCCTTATCCTTAACCTTCAACTCCTTCTTGGTCTTGAGGAGGGCAATGCTGATGCTATCACCTCTCTGCTCAAGCTCGTCGATAGTCATTCTGTATAGCTTACTCTGATTCTTCAAGCTATCCGATGCGGCTATCTCCGCGCGAAGATTTCCATACGCTCTCTCTTCCTCAATGCGAAGTCTCTGGTTTTCATTCCTGAGGAAGGAGGCGTACCCTACCGCCGATAACGTGATAGCTATCAACAGTAGGGTTACGTTCACCTTCATAGTTTTATACCTGTGGAGCCTTAGCGAGTACGAAGAGGTGCTGCTTCTTCTTCGTTTCCTCAGGAAGGGCATTATATTCCTCAATACTATTGAGGTAAGTGATCTCCTTCTCTGACTCAAGCTGAGTGATCTTAGCTTGCAGCTGCTGGATCGTAGACTCAAGGGTAGCGATCTTACCCGCGTTCTCATCAGCCTTACCCTTAGCCTGGGTAATCGTCTGTCCTTGCTGCGTCACTGTACCCTCGATGGTCTGGAGCTTCAGTTTCTGCGCATCGACAGCCTGCTTGCTAGCTTCTACAGCTGCAGGGTCAGCAATCTCCCTCCACTTACCAGTGGTAGCATCTACTGAGTTAGAGGACTGGAAGACGTAGTGCTTCTTCGTTTCCTTACAGAAGGACATGTGACCTTCATCGATGGTGTCAACTACATCCTTCATGTCTGAGAGCGTAGCGAACTGGTCGCGCTCAAAGTTGGGGAGATCCCCTTCATAGCCAAAGGTGATGGCTACGTTCTTGAAATTACTTGCCATGTATATTACTTAATAAAAGTGAATGGAATTTCCTGGAGCTTACGCGTAGAGCCGAATGGTGCGGCGATAGTGTAGACGAGGTAGTCAACACCATCAATGCTTACCGTGGTCTCATCGAAGTTCTCTCTGATATCATCATTCGAACCATCGATGATCTTGGTGACAGCACCCAGACTCTTGGGATATGCGTAAGAGAACTTAGAGTTCTCGTGAGACACCACAGTGATCTGCTTGAACACCTCTGCAGGTGAGGAAGCCACAGTAGCCGTCAGAGCCTTGATGTCAGCTGCAGTGATAGGATGTCCTTCCTCACCGATACCACTCCTGTGAGGGTACTTACCGAGGTAGGTAGTATAAGACTCAGCCACTGGCCTCTTCTTCCTACCTACAATCCTATACCCGGGCTTAGCTGGCTTGGTGACAGTCCACTCGCTATACTGAGGATTAGCCTGTCGTACACCATCGATGAGCGTGTAGGTGACGTTGCGCTGACGCTCACCGACTACAGGCTGGATAGTGACGATAACATCCTCGAAGGCGTTGTTGTCGTACTGGTCAGGTCCGTTAGGTCCTGGCTGTACAGCTTCCTTCTCTACCACTACCTGCGTAGTTACTACAGGACGCTTCTTAGCACCACGCCTGCGCATCTCTGCCACACCTGGGGTGTGGACATCGCTCTTCGTACGCTTGGTCCCTGTAGGCTGACCATTGCGGTACAGCTCTTCCTCAATGAGGACACGCTTGCCAAGGACAGCGGTGCGTACGACAGTTGACTCGTCAGCGTAGAGCGTAGGATCAGTAGCCGTGTCCCACTCTACAGGAAGAGGAGCATCAAAGGTCGTCTTAGCTGGGAGCTCACGCCATTCCTGCACGACATTCTTGGAGATGAGGAAGCTAGTGCCGTTGTTATTGATGATCTTGATAGTGTCATCATCGACCCACTCGCCGGAAACTGCATACACATCCTGCTTGCGCTCAAGCTCTGCCTGCTTAGCCTTGACAGCCTTCAACTCGTTAGTCAGGTCCTCAATGGTCTTGAGGAGAGAAGAAGGATTGAAGATCGTATCCTTGTCCTCCTTGTTCTCAAGTACCTTCACCCTACGCTCCAGAGCTTCGAGGTTGCCGTTCTCTACAGCGAAGGGTACACGGAGCACCTCATCAAGGGAGCCATCAGCATCAACCTCAGGGCTCAGGCCTACACGGAAGACAAGCTCACCGTTCTCGTAGACTACGCTCTTGAGGCTCCTGTCTGGACCACCCTGTCGCTGGCAGATACCTGAAGCACTACCAAACTGCTCGAGCTTATGTACGAGCTGGCCATTCTTCATGTAGCTCACCTTCATGAACTCGCGGAACGTGCCGGGAGCATCATCGTTAGGCACAAGGTAGATTACTCCTTCCTCAGCCATCTCAGGCACGCCAAGGAATGCCCTAGTCTTCACCTCATAGCGGAAAAGCCCATCGATCTTCGTCTGAAGAGCGTGGAGCTTACCGCGGTCATCGATGAACTCGGTGATGAGGTTCTGACCCTGCATCCTAATGTTGTAAGGCTTGTAGAATGTGTCCTTGTTAGCACCGATAGGGGACCAGTGCTTGGGATTGGTGATCTCCTTACAGCCATCGCTACATGAGCCGGTGTACTGCCTTGTGATCACCTGACCTGCACCATCTACCGTAGTGATGACGAGACCACGACGACGAACGCCGCGTGGGATCTGCCTAAGGGTGTCCTTGAGGCAACCTCGCCAGGGGAGGTAGATATGGTTGGCCATTGCGAGGACATAGTCAAGACGCTTGCCTGTGTACCCATCAAAGACAGCCTGCATGACGGTCTGAGGATAGACAGGCTTCCTGCTCTCTACAGAGCAAGGCGTTTGCTCTATGCGCCTGTAAAGCTGTTCGACGTGAACCTTCTTAGGCTCACGCTCAGGTCGCTTATATACCTCCTTGTTACATCCGCAACTCATATTCTATAAATAATCTGGTTCTTCTTCTTCCTCAGTGCATACGATGTAGTCCTCAAGGCTCTTGGTGTCATTGCCAACGTAGACTCTCCATCCCTTCCTCATGAGCTCAGCTACCATACCACCAGTCATGTAGGCTTCCCACTTTTCAGGGATCCTAAGACTGAAGGATGGCCCGAGAAGGAAGAGTTCATCCTCCTTGCCGTTGACGTAGAGAGACTGATCCCTCATGTTGTTGAGGAGATAGACCACAGACTCTCTGTCAAGAGACTCAAGATTCCAGTCAGGGTTGTTAGTCGTAGCCCAGTCGGTGACAGTGCCTGCGAAGTTGTAGTCCCTATTACCAAGATTTCTCAGCCTCAGACTCTGTATCTGACTCCTCAGGCCACGATAGCCAGGCCAGTTGACCTGACCAGGAGGACAGTGGAAGGCTTGGTACATCTGAGCATCGGTGTAAAGATAAGTACAATCGATGATCGGTTCGATGACAGCCACGTGAGAGTACTTACACATATAGGAGATACCACCGGTGGGATTTACTGACCAGCGCTTCTTGTCCTTGTCGTAGTCATCCATACCTGGATACCATACGGTGAACGCCACAGGATCAGACCTACGCAACCCATTTTCATTATAGAGCGCTGGGTCCTTGATGGTGATCTTGCCGTAGTCACCGAATGATCCGTGACCTACCATCTCAGGAGCGAAGCCATCTTCCTCAGCATTGAAGACCCTATTGAAGACCTGCTCAGCGAAAGCGCCAGAGAAGTCCCTACAGTGCCTGAAGTTAGCCTTGAGGAAGAACTCATCATAGCTCTTCTGGTTGAGGTAGGAGAACTTGAAACAGTCTGCGATAGTGGTAGGCACTAGACCGAAGAAAGGATAGTCAGCTGACGCATACTTCTTACCCTCATAGCCAATCTTGAGCTTACAGGGAGAGAAGTACACCTCATTCTTCATTCGCTCAGGATCAGTGGTAGTACCACGCACACCCTTGAACATCGCGTGACAGTTATTGATATGCCCTGACTTGAACGTGATGGTGGGGTTCACCTTAGCACAAGCAAAGGCAGATCTGGCAGAGATACCATCAAAGATTGATGTTGCTGGACCTGGGTCAGCCTGGATGGTCATCTTAAGTTCTTCCACCTCTGCAGGCATGTGGTTACCTACGTTCTCAAACTCTTCTGCGCCAAGACCGCCGAAGTGCATGCCTTCATTGCCGAGGAGATTCTCGATATTCCCAGCGATGGGGTACTTAGCGAGAACGTCCTTGAGGAGAAGAAGGATCTTCTTAGAGTGCTCATTGCGAGGCAGAGCATACATCAGCCTCAGCCATCCTCCGAAGAGCGGGTCATGGTCTGTGACAAAGTTAGTCTCTGGATCAATACAACGATAGAAGGCTAGCTGTGGTGCGTTCTTCAACTCGTAGAAAAGTGGGATCCTAGTCTCCGTGTCTTCATCACCTCTCCTCAGCTTCATATTGAAGTGACAGAGATGATACTTGATTGCAGGATAGCTATACCTACCATTCTCGAAGCTGTCGAAGATCTCCTTTGTGACCACACTTGAGGAGACAGCTGCATCGATGATGTTAAACATCAGCGCAACGCCAAGGTCAATCTCCCTATGATAGACATGCTCACCACCAGAGTACATATCAAGGACTAGGTTCTCCCAGGGATTCCCCTTATAGTCATACCTAGTAAGCTCTCCAGCCTTAGAGATACCATCATAGAGGATCAGTGGATCTACCTTCCTCAACTCAGGCACACTGCGGAAGATGAGGTTGGGCATATTAGCCACAACCTCCTTAGATGACGAGCTGCCAATGACAGTGCCATCAGCCACAGTGATACCGCTGCTAGACCTCAAGAGATTCTTGGTAAGAGCCTTGAGGGACTCTATTATGTTTTCTTTAGATATCATAACTGATCATTAAAGATTATCAGAGTATCCTTCATCGTGAATATCCTTGACAAGCACACTTACACGCTGATCTCCATTGGGGAGGACTAGCGTGTACTGCACAAAGGCAAACATGCCATTCTCGTCAGGCGTGTCACCATAGAAGTGGTATGCTGATGGGAAGCGGAACTCTTGTGTCGTGTACTCTGTAGCCCCAGAGGTGTCGATACCCATACGAGCACCTACGGACTTGAGATAAGCTAAAACCTCAGACTTCGGCTTCTCGTTGTCAGCAACCATTGGAGCAACAGCGGTACGCACCTTATACCTGTGCTCATCTCTCTTTGCTATTTGAGCCTTGGAGATCATCACGAAATGAGCAGACACAGGGGATGCACCATTAGACCTAATAGCACATGAAACTTCATAGGCATCACTCGGGCCATAGCTGTACAACCCAATCGCATTACTGTAGTTAGTAGAGCTGATGCGACTGCGAATATCATCGACGACAGCCTTAGGCTGCAGGTTAGAGTCGTACTGCAGAAGAGCGAACCTAGGATAGAGACTGTCTATACCTCCAGGTGTATTAGCTCTCTTCCTGTATTCTTCTGCATTGACAGTAAGTTCCTGAAAGGTCTTACCACTTGCAGAGAGCACCTTTGGTTTGAAATACGATGGAACGCCAGCTACAGGCTTGGCGGAGCTTCCGCCATTCTGCATGTCCATCCAGACGTACTCACCAACACGTGGTGTCCACTCTGGCTCGGCCCTCCTACTGTCATCTACTCGTGTCTTGCTGACCACTTGTCCATTAAGAGGTGAGCCAGGCTTGACGATTCGGCAGATCCTATATTTGATTTTTGCCATACTTAGAATTACGATTAGTATTACGACTGCTACTGCGATCTGAAACGCGAGCTCCATCATGCATGGTACTTAATGAAGCCATACCTCCAGCCATCTTCATCCTTCCTCAGGAGCTTAGTAGCCGTGTAGGTAGAGAAGGTGGGACGCACCTCAACGGTAGCACTACCAGAGAGGGAGGAGCCATCGAGGAACTCAATGGTGTACGTCACTTCCTGTGTTGGATAACCTGATGCGTTGGTGTTAGGCATCATGAGATCACCCCAGTTAGCTTCCCTCGAGAGGATGGCTGAGTTAGCGCGTCCATAAGGAAGAGGAGCGGCTGACTGTACGAACTTCTCGACCATAGCTGGGCTATTGAGAGACAGATCGCCAATCCTGTTGAGCTGATCTGGAGCTACCCTTCTAGCTGTGATAGCCGAGAAGTCCCTATCTCCAGTACCGCTAGGGATGAATACGTTAGTCCTGCGTTCCTCACGAGCGGCGTTGTTGAGGATCTGTCCCCATACGAACTCGTCGATGTGAAGCCTTCTACCAGCTGAGCCATAGAGATCGAAGTTACCGATCGTCTTATTGTCAGGGAAGTCATAGGTCTCCCTGTCAAGATGAGGCCTATAGTCAAACCTGAAGGAGCTCTCAAAGTCACCACACCTGATCTTCAGCCTACTAACGTTGTCCTTCAGCTTATTGAAGGTCTCATCAGTGATATCGAGGTAAGAGCCAAGCTGAGGACGCACGACAGCGTTGTTCATTCCATCATTGGTAGCCTCTGCCTGAGCCACGAGGTGTACACCTACACCGATGTGACCGCTGTACATCTCCTCAGAGATGAGGCTCTTGATAGCTTCCTTGTCGGTAGCTACAGGGGTGTCACCCCCACCACCACCGCCACCTTCATTCTCGTCGGCATCGCGGTAGTTCACCACAAGCCCATGGAGCGGATGTCCGGGCTTGTTGATCCTGCAAATTCTAATTCTTGACATACTTGACAAATGGGAAGTTAGACGTTCTTGCTGACAGTTCTCTCACAATGGTGGCCTTATCTACTACAGTACAGAGGACATCACGATCGTTGTAGATAGGGTCGAGGATACCTACGCGCTTGTAGATAAGCGTTGTCCTGCCATCCCTCACTACCTCACAGAGAGAGTACGTAGCGAGCTCTAGGCGTGCGTACTTGTCGAGGAGTGCATCGATGGTCTTCTCATCGTACCTACGTGCTTCGCCTTTCCTCAGGAGCACTGAGAGGACACCACGAGTGCCGTTAGGTACAACGTCCTCTACGAACTGCACCACATCCACGTAGTCGACAGCGATCTCATTCTCGATGATAGGACTAACGAACTCTTCAGGACCGCACTTCTCGTTGGGCTTATCTCGTTCAGGCATCCTAGTTACAGACAGGATCTTGCCAAAGTCCTTTCTCTTTCCATTACCTTCCTCACAGACCTGGTATGCGTAGATCCCCTCTGGTAGTCCAGCGTGATACGACGCAAGGTTATAGTCTGCGCGGTTGAGGAAGACGAACGAGCATGAGGGCTGTGAAGGCTGCTCTGGTTCTGGTTGAGGAGGGTTAGGAGTGGGATCGGGAGTAGGGCTAGGCTCTGGTGCAGGAACAACACCACCACCGCTAGTGAAGGTATACAGCCATTCCCACGTCCTCTTGTTGTCGTAGGACACGTAGAGCTTGTTATCCTCTACCTTGAACCTAGGAGTGACACCAGGGGCACCATCCTTACCATTAGCACCATTAGAGCCGTTGATACCATCACGACCGTCACGACCGGGCCTACCATCGACACCATCGCGTCCAGGACGACCTTCTGCGCCATCACGACCGGGGAGACCCTGTGGACCACGAGCACCATCAGCACCTCTCTCACCGGGATCACCCTTATCGCCCTTCCTCACTGCATCGATGTACTTGGGGTCACCTTCGACATCTACACAGATCTGGTCCATACGGAAGACCTTGATGACGACGTTCTCGCCGACACGGATCTTACCATTCTTGAAAGCACCACCGCTGGTGAGGTCAAGGACAGTGTTACTAGGGATGTTGATAGTCTGCCCATCAAGATCGTAGGTGTAGCGAACATCATAGATGGTGTTCTCCTTATCGATCATGTGCTGCTCGAGGAGGTTAGTCTTGTCGACTATGTTCTTCCTCATGTAGACATACCCATACCCGAGATACTCGGTCTCTGAAGCCTTGCGGTCAGCGAAGGACAGCTCGTTCTTATCGTTAAACTTCAGGTCCTCGCTGTTAGGAAGGATGCCAGTAGTACGGATGCCAATGAGGTAAGCGATGACCTCAGGAGAGAGATCCTCAATACCGATGTTACCCTTTGCATACTGCACTGCTTCCTCAAGCATACACCTCGTGACATAGGTCTGTGAGATCACATGACCCTCACTGTCGGCGATAGCCCTATCAGCGATGATCTCCTCGATGGGAGCACCGAAATACTCGGTAGGTTCAGAGACGATGTATCCCTGCCCGGAGATGAAGTCCTGGAAGGGATTAGTGCTTGATGCTTCCCAGAAGCCATCAATACGGCACTTGTACATCGTGGAGGTGACAAGCGTCTCACCCACGAAGGCGTGATCACCTACCCTGGGACGACGGACAGCTGCCTCAAGCTCACGCTTGGTGCCAAAGAGTCCCTTGAAAGAACTTGATCCTGAGGAGAGCCATTCCCAGTTGCCCACATTCTTAACATCCTCAGATCGCGTCGATGAGCCGATATACCTCACCACTTCCCACAGACCTGAGTCCATGTCGAAGTATGAGTAGACAGATCCCGCCGTCTTAAACGAGGGGATCTGCTTCTTGTCGACGTAATCCATCAGAGCTTCGATAGTCCGTACGCTAGGAGGCACAGAGTGGTAGGTTGACTGATCCACAGAGAGGAGGTCCGCTACCGTGGCCAGAACATTGACGTTGCCCTGCACGATAGGAATCTTCTCATCTCCTCGGAGTGGGGCGGACTCTGGGAAGTCCGTATCCCTCCTACCTGTAAGGGAGGTCATCTTATCCCTTAACTCGAAAATGTTACTCATATATTAACTACTTCTTTTTACCAGATACCACCTTGGCACTGGCTGCCTTTGCAGCTTGCTCCTGGATCTCCAGTTGTCGCTGCTTGTATTTGTTGTTCGCTTCCAGCTTCTCCTTCTCGAGCTTCATCTTCTCGTCAAACTGCCTATCGGACTGTTCAAGAGTCTTCTGCTCTTCCTCAGAGAATACGTCATCGTCGATACGGAAGATCGTCTGACCGAAGCCAAACGCTTCCTTCATCTTAGCAATCTCAAGCTGGGCGTCCACTTCACGTTGACTAATTCGGTCCTTGAGATCGAGCTCAGCCATCTTGAGCTGCATTTGCTGTTCTGCAGCCTGTTGTTCAGCTTGCTGTTGAGCCTGCATCTGCTCAGCCTGACGTTGACGCATAGCCTGCTCACCCTGCTCAATGATGCTTGCCTTCTCAGATATTGAGGTAGACTGGTAGAGTTTGATGATAGCAGAGAAGTCAATGGCCTGATTTTGGAGAGCGGCCTGAGCCAGCATATCCAGCTTCTGATTGATCTCCATCGTCCCACGAGAAGAATCAATAGTGATACCATAGTCGCACTCTGCAAACTCTTCTCCTCCGACAGACATGATCTGCCTGGACTGGTCTGGCAGGATGTACTCGAACTTCTTTGACCCATAGCGTAGTGAAATCTTTGCAACCTCAAGGAAGCATTCTAGCGCGCGCTTCTTCACATCCTCGTGGATAGTGAAGATCCACTCGGTGATATACGAGGACTGCAGCGTGGCGCGCTCGACACCTCCTACAGTCTCCCTATTGTAGATCTGACCTTCTCGCTGCCTAGAGATACCTGCCACATCGGACATCTCCTCCTTGATAGAAGCTAGAAGCTGGACGTGGTTCATGATCGATGAGGAGAGGTCAAGGTCAATAGAGGCAGCTACGTTGTTGTTCAGCGCGCCGGCTAGCTTACCCTTAGCTACACCAACCTTCCCTTCCTCAAATGAATTGGTCACGACCATCTTCATCTTCCTCAGGATAGACCACCACTTCTCGTACTTCATCTCGGCTGGGAGCTTAGCCATATCCAGCTGAACTACCTTACCGATATTGTCGTAGATGATCTTGTTGAGCTTATCATGCACAAGGTTGTACATGTAGCTATACGGCTTCATCATATCGACGAGGGAGTAAGGCTTATCCTCGCTGAGGTTGTAGATACTACCTACTATACCGAAGTGACACTTGGAAGGATTAGACAGCCTGTTGAACTGAATCTTCCTTGGGCCGAGATTAGCGTAGATGTCGTCTCCGATGAGTACACCTTCCCAGGCCTCGTTGATATACATGATCTTCGCTGTCTCACCTGCGAGCTCATCTACCTTGTAGTCACTAGGCATGAGGGTAGACACCTCAGCACCGGTCATAGGATCGATAGAGGTAATCTTCTTCACCTGTCTAATGGACTTCCAGTAGACCTGCATGACGCGGACGTTGCCTTCAAAGTCATAAGGTGTGAGACGCGTGACCACATCATTGCCGTTGTAGATAGCTGTATCGTTTGGCCCAGAGTAATGGATGCCAAAGCGACCGAACATCTCTGCGACGGTGAAGTTATCTCCTTCTCCACCTATAAGTCCTGAGGAAGAGCCAGAGTGTATCTTATCGATCTCTTCCCTTGACAGGTTATCTCCATAGATATCTAGGATGCGTGAAGGGGACCAGTAGTCTTCCACCACGACGATGTCAGCATCTTCAATGCTACCCGATGATCCAGACTTGAAGACTCGCACCTTCATAGGGTCGAGACGTTCGATAGTAGGCTCACCAGCTACGATATCACACCTATAGATCTCCTCACCTACGATGAGCGCATCAAGGAATCCCTTGTTGAACATCAGCGGCAGTGAGAGTTCAGAAGAGTAGTGCTTGAGGAAGGCATTACCACGAATCTCGCGTAGGTCCTGCCACTTATAAGCGTACCTATGCTGTATCTCGTTGAAGGCCTCCTTGAGTTCAGCTTCATCGGTGATACCTGATTCCATGACAGCCATGATGTTCTCCATCACCTGCTGCTTCTTCATCTCCTCCATATCCGACACCGCGGTGGGGTTAGTCACGATGACGCGATAGTCAAAGGGCCTACGTGACTCTTCACCGAGGAGGACGTTGATCTTAGAGTTGATGATGGGGAAGTGCTGAATCTTACCAGGCGCATCAGCATCCTCAAAACCATAGGGATTGAAGAAGGCCAGCATGTCCTCCTCATGGACGATACCATTCATGAGGTCATAGTTGATCTTCTTCCTTGCGATGCTGTGTCTTACGGACGATGAGGAAACCACAGAGGATGTACCCTTCGCCCAGTCCACGCACTGGATACACCAGTCACGTGTCTTCTTGCTATTAGGGAGATTCTGTTGAGGAAATCCACCCTTTTGTTTCTTTTCGTTCATACTAACCCTGATAGACTATTTAGGCTTAAAGATAAGGGTTGCTCTTACCGCCACGTAGATTGCGATCAAAGAAGCTCATCTTCTGGTCTATCTCTTCTTGCTTCTCCTCATCATGCTCTTGGAAGTTGATGAGCATCGACTCGCGGTAGAGCATGAGGATACCCATAGCTGACACGCGGTCGAAGTTACCTATGTCGTTCCAGGCTATCAGCTCCTGAAGAAGAGCACGATTCTTTATTCTGTGGAGGTTGGGTATCTCATAATCATAGACCTCACCCTCGTCTGTCTGACGTGTGACACTCACAGGCATGACAAGCCACTCAGCTAGCTTCTTCCTAGCGTAGGCGTTGATACCGGCTGTAGCGGTCACGCCCTTAGCAGCGTTACCAATAGGCCTAGCCTTGAGGAGGTCTCTATCACGTAGGAACTCTAGGGTATCCTCAAGGAGATGTGTGAGGTTATACCTTGAGCAGTAGGCGAACAGACCCTTCTTGTTATTCTCATAGCAGATACGGCAGTCATAGAGGATGGCTATGTCACAGCACGTGCGGTAGAAGTCATCCGAGAAGCTAGGCCTGCCGGTGTACTCACATACGATCTCGTCGGTGAAGAGGTCCAGGACGAAGAACGATCCTAAGGATGAGGTATCCGCCTGGTCGTTGTCGTATGGGTCCATACCAGCGATGTACCTACCTTGCTGCACCTTGCCATCAGCATCCTTCTCTGGCATAGCGAAGATCTCGACATGCCCTGCAGACTTATTGTCTGGCAGTGGGAAGTTACGTATGGGAAGGTCACTGACAGGATGCACACTCACGTCATAGCCCTTGCGCGATAGCTCACAGGAGATGACACCTGCATAGAAGGAAGGATCATTGTCTATCTCAGCTAGTCTCTCTCTTAGCGCGTGAGAAGGGAAGTAGCTAGCCTTGACCTGCAGGATAGCCTCCTGAGGAACGATAGGCATTTCCGCGATCCTTCGTATCAGCGTGTCCTGATTGGTCGTGCTGTACTTGATGCGGTACCTATCCATGAGGATCTCATAGAGAGCGAGAGTCACGTCAGATACGCCATCCTTATTGTAGCACCCCTTACGATTGACGTATGCTGGGAAGAAGAAGCAGAAGCGATCCTTGGTCCCACCAGTGGCCTTGTCATAGACATTAGGCACGTTGTAGACCTTGTACGCTACAGGGTGGTACATGATCTCCTGTGCTGAGGAGAACTCAGATGCATCAGAACCAGCCGTACCTACACCATAGATAAGCGCGAAGGTCACACCACCTTCCTCAACAGAGTACATGATGGTGTTGTACAGATCGATGAGGGATGGGAAGGAACCGAACTCCTCGATGAAGATCCAACCACGCTTACCACGCGCCTTAGAGTCATCGTCCTTCACAGGCAGGCCCATGACGACGTTGTTCTTGCCTTCGACAGCACCAGTATGAGGATTGACGTATGCACATCGCCACATCATATC
>ENA-OWMB01000015-OWMB01000015.1-metagenome-genome-assembly--contig:-NODE-15-length-69494-cov-5.351085_pt1 | contig 69494 bp, 62 predicted proteins | sample MGYA00245353_ERZ651112 | MGnify/ENA primary metagenome ERZ651112 (study PRJEB26857, sample SAMEA4031773) | metagenome | biome: human; feature: oral; material: saliva | place: Philippines | collected 2014 | study...
CTAAAAAAGAAAAAGTCGTATTTATCGAAAAATTTAAAATCGACATCGATGACTATAAAATAGGATTTTATTCTCAGTATGGAAATACTATCAAATCTATCAAGATATCAACTGGTCTTCCTATTGGATGGGCTGCTAATTCTGTCAGTACTGTTGGTGGTAGGATCTATTATTATGATAATACAATACAATTTGAAAATTGTACTTATGAAGCGGAAACAGAAACTGATTTCATATCGCTTAAGAAAGGGACGTACTTCTTAAAAGCCGATATTGAAGGCGATATTATTGCATATGTTTTTGAATCTAATAGTGATAGTACAGATATAAATAAAAAAGAATTGTTAAACGGTAATAAAATAGTTCTCGAAAAAGACGCCGACATTTCTATTCGTTTCGCCGGAAGAAATGGTACCGTTAAAAATATTTCGTTACAGGAATATGAGAATAGTGAATACGTTCCATCTTCTGGCAGCGGCTCTAAACAAGAAGGAAGTTATTTACATTTCGATTTAGATAACATTTCTAGAATCGAACTCGTTATTAATATTCAGAAACTACCTATCGCCGATAAATTAAAATATTATTATTTTAAATATGACGGCCGTGAATATACGCCTGAACTTCCTCTTAATGAAGACGTTAGAATCGTATACGATCGTGAATCATTAACTATCGCATATCCAGGTGGATATGTTCATTTAAATAAATATTCTTCTCGATATCTAGATATGTTCTATAATATCGATGCTTATGTATCTAAGCTAATTGTTACTAATAAAGAAAATAAAACCGAAGATATTCTTAACGTAAGTGAATTTATTTCTTATGTAACCGATGAAGTAACATCTCCTATCTTATGTTTAGATAAAGATGATGAGCCGCTCGATTTAAGTTCTTCATATCGAGAAATTATTATTCCTTCTACTCAAATAGAAATGTTTAACCGATATACACCAATTAATTTATCTAAAAAACTTAACGTGTATGAATTAGAAGATATCCAAGTAGTCGGCATTAAAGAATTTACCGAAGTAAATACGTTAGCTAAAACATTAGATAAGTTTATTTTATCCGATGTCGGGTATGTGTACTTAGATTTTAATCATAATATCGATGTCGATATTAAACATAATTCTATTAACATTTCTAACGAAATTAGAAAGCAATATAAATATATTATTATCGTGTATCCGCATGCAGAAGAATATATGTATCGGTTTACGAACTGGAATCGTGAAGTATTCTCTAATACTAAAAAGGAGTTAAAATTAGCGAAACCGATTCTTGATACGTTCAATAATATTATTGTATATGCTACAAATGAAGATGTCGATGAAAAATATTTTTATCGTGTTAGAAAAGAAAAAGAAACGACCGATGTAAAAATGGCCGTTACTAATTATGATGTGTTAGATAATAGTCAATTCGATATCGATTTTAAAAGAAATGAAATCGTTCTCCATAATAATAATTATAAACATTATATTGTTGAATATTTAAAAGCAGACAGTTATTGTATTAACGATTTAAAATATAATGTATTAATCGGGAAAGAAGCTTCTAATCTTTACGAAGTAAAAGTATCTTCCAACAAAAAAGATATTAAGATTATCTACGATCAAAATAAAGAAACTAAAGCGATTGATCAATATAGAATAACAGATTTAAATATGATACCAAATGAATATGTTGTTATGAGGTAACGGTATGAAGATTTATAGAAACAAGAAAAAAGTAGCAAATACTGTATTGCTCGATGATCAGGATATGCCATTATCTTATTTGGTTAATAATTCTGTTTATGCTGATACCGTTATTAAATTCAATAACGATTTATTAAGTTTAAATAAAAAAGAAGCTATATCTTTATATCAAAAGATCGATAAAGATTTACTTTTATTTAAAGAAAATTATGTTCCGGCCAAAGAACAAAAAGATTACCTTTTGGATAAAGACGGCATCATTACGATAAAAGATACATCTAAAAAAGCTTCTTATCGTCCGACAGTATTCGGATATAAATATATTCTCCAAAGAAATATTCCGTTTTCTTCTGGACGTAGTTGGGATATCAACATAGATTTTACCGGTATGGAAAAAGTAAAGTCTATGTTGCAAGGTATTACAGTTCCTAATAATATTAAATTTAATAGTGTGACCGATAATCCTGATATTAAATATTATAACGGAGAAGATAAGTTCTTAAAGGCTATGAAAGCCGGCGGCTATAAAGATAATTGCAATATTTATATCGTAAATTCTACTTACGGTAATAAAATTCTTTATAATAAACCTAAGATATTTGACGTAGCTAAACCTGTTTTATTTAACCAATCTGAATACGTAATTGAACCGTCGTGGGACATCTTCAATCACGATTTAGAAATGTCGTTATTCCCTCGTGCTACATATGACTATATTAAATTAACGATTAATCATACTCCGATACTCATTATGCAAGATCGGTTGAATTTTAAAACTATTCTATTGTGCGGTAAAGAAATCTTTACTGAGCCTCGTTTAATTCAATTTCTTGCTGAAAATATTGTTTACGCTTATAGCATTGGCTATCATCGTATTCCGGAAAAAGCCGACAGCTATATTAATACTTTTATTTCTAATAACTTAATCGATTATTACTATAGTTTAAATAATCGATTGAATATGAAACATCCTCAAATTAATTTAGATAAAGATATCGCTTCTTTAACTTCGCTCGATAATCACGATTATAAATTAGTTTATGTCGAAACAACAAACGAAAACGTAATTTTCGATTATGCCACACCTTCCCGTGATATTTATTTTAAGAAAGTAATCGACGACGAGCCTAAAAAAGATAATAATGAATCTTTAATTTATACCGTAAATCAAGAATTAAAATTTATCGATAATGTTGACTATTCTTTATTTAACATTGAACAGTTACCTTCTATACGTTATAATTATGATAAAGAAAAACTTCAGCTAATTATCGGTCAATATTATAGTTCTAAATATAATATCGCTAAGTCTGAAGAAACTATTATTAATATCTCGAATATAAAAACTAATTATAGTTTATATATGACGAATACGGGTATATTAAAAGACCAAAGATTTTATATTCTTCCGATCGATGAACCATCTAACGATATTAAAGTTGCCGATATTATTATTAAACTCGATACAAAAATCGAGCCTACCGACACAAGAATAATTGGTGGCGGATCTAGTAAATTCGACAATTACGAATATATCGATACAGGTAATATACTTGGCAGACCGTATAGAATTGGTACTTCTATGGTAATCACATTACCTAAAAAATATGAAAATCATAGAGACCAATTACAGGAACAAATTGACAAACATATTTCTTCGTCGGAAGCAGCAGTATTATTATTTAAGGATTAATAAATGGCACAAAATTATTTAACAAAGGTTGATTTTACCAAAGGCGTAAAAGCTAAACCTATTAACGACAATTTTGAAATGATTCAAGATTGGATCGACACAGAACGTCTTCAGTCTGCTGGCTGGGGCGTTGTGTCCGGTTTTGAATGCAGTCGACGTGGCGATGAGTTTATTATCGATGTAGCAGCTGGTGAATTAATCAACAAAAAAGGCCATCGAATTAATCTTGACGCTGCGTCCATTAATGTAGGTGCTCCACAAGCTATTCAGTATTTTGAAAAATTTACTTTGGATGCTAGCGGACAAATTACCTTACGTTTTCCGGTATATGCTCCATCTCAATTAAAACAGGTAGCATATATCTCCGGAGTTCAAGGTGAACTTCCAGATTTAAAAGAATTTAGAATATACGATCTAGAAACTCAAGAGAGTTTACAGATTGCTTCTATTAATAAACAAATTATTCATATCGTAGACCCAGAAGCAAACGTCGGCAGAAAAGTCGGTGTCGTATATCATTATGCATCATCTCATATCGATACAATTACGTATAACGATAAAACTCCTGAACTATATCCCAAATATCACTATGGTATTTTTTCGGCATCGCCTGCATTTCCGCCAATGCAAAACTTTGAAGATGCTGGCGATATCGTATTAGGCTGGGCTTATTGGATAGTCGATGAAACAGGTATCTCTGTTAAATTTTTCTATGATAACCGAAATACTCGAGCTATTTATGTCGACGAATTTGGCGATATTTACTTCTATGGTAAATTATATTCTAAGAATCAACGTAAATTTATTTACTTTATTCAACCAGAGCATCCTGAACCAAACGACTTATGGTATGATAGCGATACAAATATTTTATATATTTGGCGACAATTTAACGGTGAAGATTACCAATGGGTTCCGGTAAATGAACACAGTACGATGGATCTTCACGAAACTAAATTGTTTATTCCAGATGAAAATTTAACCGACGAAGAAAACGAAAAGCAAACATTCGTATTCGATGAAGACGATGTTAACATGTTCTTCATACCGAGATCTAATTCTTTAGACGTATATATCGATCAAGGATATATCATGAAAGACCAGTATGTCGAAATGGTCATGCTTAAAGAACAAGATGCTAAAGGCAAACATTTAATCGTGCCTGATAGTGCTAAATATAAAATGAGCGATATCGTAAAAGGTGTCGGTTTTAAATTAAACTATGCATTAAACGAACCGACTGTCGTACAAGTTAACGTTCGTCATACAATTAAAAAAGGTAAAGAATCCGGTGTATTCCAACGTGCTGCCGTGTTCGTCGAAGAAAAACGTATTATTTATAACGAAGATTCTTATCCTAACAATACTCGTGTTATTAAGTTGCCGACATATTATGAATACGGCAAACAACAAATCGAAGTATTCTTAAACGGATTAAAGTTACATAATGGGTCTTCTGATGAAGTCGACTTTAGTGAAGTGCTTCCAGTTCCGACTGAAGATAATTCTAATCCGACATTAACGAATAAGTTTATTATTAACAATAATGTAAACTTAAAATATGGCGACCGCATCATTTATCGAATTTCTCATTATACTTGGTCTTATGAACAATTAGAATCTATTATTACTAATGCACAAAACGGCATTAAAGAAACTAAAGATTTGATTACGGCAGTCGATAATAAATATAGTCGTATTACAGATTCTATCGATCCTGCAATTACGGCAATGCAAACGACGATTCAAGATCTTAAAACTTCGACACTTAATACCGATAACTTTATTAAGCGTAGTGAAAAGATTACGAAGTCTATGTTGGACGACGAAGTTAAGAATGGTTTATTTAAAACTATTCAACAGTATGAAATCACGATCGATCCAACTAGTACGATTTATCCGTTACAACATACTGTTACCGATAAACAATTATCGTTTGTATTATTAGACCAATATGTCGGTACTAATAAAATCGATAACGCTAATATTAGTACGATCTTAAATTATGGTACTGATTATGTCTATGTCGATAATAATAAGATTAAATTATCGGCCGGACTAATTAGAAATACAAGAAAACTTAAATTTATGGTTATTTCTTTTGGAGCGTAATTCATGCAAAATACATTGACATGGATGGTTCTCGACGAACAAGAATTTAATATTTATAGTACTTATAAAGCCGGAGTTATTACTTCGGCTTCTCGTACTGTAATTCCGGTTCGTCTATATAATAATTATATGGGTATCGAGAAGCAGCCAGACTTAAAAAACTTCGGTGTTAATTTTTATTTCACCGATATTGAAGATTCTGTATTGTTAGATTATATTAAAATCTTAAATGCAGATTCTACTGAGTTACCGACAACTCGTTTAAGTGACACATTAACTGTTAACTTAACGAATGAAGTCGTGCTTAGTGGCGCTCCGAATAAAGGAGATAGTGAACATAATTATTACGATTTTAATATCGTAATAGAGTTACCGAAAGATCTTAAGTATAAAATTAACGATCTCAAAGAATTAACTTGTGATATTGTATATTATTAAGGAGGCCTTTAAATAATGAAACCTACTTGGGGTATTCGAAAATTAAATGAATACAGCATAAGTAAAGACACAGCTATTATTATTACTGATAGCGAAAAAGATAACTATTATTGGGCCGATATTCCTGATGGATCGTTATTAGTAAATGATAAAACAGGTAATCTTAGTATTAAATTAACTGGTGAATCTGACTGGGTACCAGTCGGTATCCGTAAGGATGGCACAGATAAACTCGTTAAAGACGCGGTAATTAATGTCGAATATTATACGATCGTTAAATTCGAATTAGAACATAATCGATTCTATTATCATGACCGTGAAGAAATTACTCGTATCGGTAAATTGATTGATGGTAAAGCTCAGTTTAAAGTTGGTTCTGGTTTATACATCCCGGGCACAAATCAATTAGAAGTATTAATTAACGATACGGTAAGATGTAATACTTTAGACGATAGTCTCGAAGAAATCAATATGAAGTATTTCCAAATCGATGCCGACGATATTCGATTAGGTTCTACTGTTACTGTTCGATATATTAACTATGAACGGTTAAGCGAATTATATCCGTTTATCTTTATTCAAGAAAGATATCCTTGGTTCTTCGAAGATAAAGATATTTGGATTAATACGGCAGAGAATGTTTCCGAAGACGGCTTAGCGATTACACCGATGAGTTACACAGTTTCTTATCTAGCCGATGACCCAGCTCATGCCGAAGTTACAGTTTTTACGACTAAAAAATCTCGATTAATTGCGACACATCGCCGCGACGAATATTTTAATGACGTGACTAAACGTAGCATTACCAAATTTAAAGTGCCGCGTAAAGTACACGATTATTATCTAAATCTCTTCTCGACTTACTTCGGTTATCAAACTAACTATAGTAAGGCATTGATTAAGGGTACTCAAACTGAAACAGATAAATTAACATTAGATGCTGAAATGTTATATCCTAATGCTTTAATGGCTAGAGCATCTGTTAAGACTCAAATCGGTAATACTGTTACTTTTAAACGTAACGGTAAAAAATTATATGCCTCTCAAAATATTGGTATGGGAGTTCAATATAATTTACCTCGTGAAGAAGATCCTTACGAGATTACTGTTATAGTTCGTAATCCTAGTAATGGGTTAAGTAAAGAAAAAGTATTAACTGTTGACCGTCGAAAAATTATTTTAACGGCCGATATCGATTATGTCACAACAGTTAACGGAACAAAAGTTACTGTGACAACGTTGTCTGGCTCTAAAGTTACTATTAAAGGCATAGGACCTATGTCTGGCGGAGAAATAGTTAGAGATGCAATTGTCGATAATACTGGCAAATATATAGTGAATATTCCTTTGGCGCAACGAGCTGAAACATATGTCGCGACAATTTCTAACGATAAAGCCGATAACGTAATTAGTAAAGATATCGAAATATTACTTCATAATCCGACTACGCCTCTTAGTGTTTACGTGGTCGACGGGAAAGATGAGTTAACTGGTGATTACGAAGGAACAAAGGCAATATCTGTTCAAGCCGAATCTGGTTCTGCTATCGTAATTAAAGATAGCTCTGGAGCTGTTGTTCATACAGTTCACCCTTCTAATTTATCTGTCGAAGAAACACTTTATAGAATTCCGTTATTCTATTATCCAGAAGTAAAAACATTTACTGTCGAAGCAGATAAAGTTAATAAGGTTCCAGAATCTAAAACTGTTACAGTTGAAGGCTATAAAAAGATTAATGCTCCAAAAGCATTTAATGTAAATAACGTAACGTTTAATAATCGAATCTGGGATGTATCTTTTGATTATGTAAAGGGATCAACTATTACAGCATATGATGCGGATAACAATATAATCAAAACTAAAGATAATACAGATACTATTGTTACGACATCAGATGAAACAATGAATTATTTTGCTGGACGTTATTATTCTTTTAGACAGAAAAATAATGATTATACTGTAAGATTTACTTGTACTCATCCTTTATATAATGATCAAGAAGTAACGAGAACATTGACTGGCGCTCATTTGCCTGAACATCAAATTGAACTATTAAATACTTACGTTATTAATCCGTATGCCGATATGTATAATTCTGATGCTTATCAAGTATTAGAACTTAAATTATATAAGACGACTGAGGATTTAGATAAAATTCATTTGACTCTCGATACTCATCCAGAAATTCAAAATAATTTAACATTATCATATGGCGGAACAAATGCTAAGCCTATTCAATATCTTGGATCAAATCTTTTAAATAAAATTAATGGTTCCAAAAGTTCTTATTTAGAGTTTTATGGAAAAGAAGATTTATCGAATGAAGAAACGTTAACAGTTTTGCCTAAGATTAATGATTATTTATCTAACGCGTATGAAGGCGATAACGGATCCTATTACTTTATCTTTAAAGTCGATAATTTCTATGACTTAATGGAAAATAGAGATATTAATATTAAAGTTAATAATAAGGCAACTAATGATATTAATGTTCCGACAACTATTCTTCACTGGAAAAACATAGATAAATTTAGTGAATATTCTACAGAATCTAATGACTATCAAGATATTTTAAATAAAATAAGATCTGTTAAGACAAAATATTTACTTGCAAATGACTCTAGGAGCAAAGGTTTTTTAGAAAAATTTTTCATAAGAGAAGATTTTGCTTATAAACAAATAAATGAAGATATAAAATATATTCATCCAAATTTATTCTTACAAATAACAGTTAATGATTATAAATTTACAAAATATAATCAGTATAACACAGAAGAAGGAATAAGAAAAGTAGAACAAAAGATTGAAGATTTTATCGCAAAAGTTAGGTCTAAATATAATTTAGATTTGCCAAAACATATTGTCGATGCTTATTCAGACAGATATAATTATTTATATTATGGAAACAAAATTTTAGAAAATAATAAAATTCCTGTTCTTACTTTTAATCATAATTTATTATTATATCCACAATTATTTTCTTACTTAAATGCTTCTTATTCTGTTATTTCCAACGGAAACTTTGAAGAATACTATCCTTATGAAGATACTATTGTTTTAAATATTAAACAAAATAATATTGATGATATTATTATTAACAATAAAGAAAATTCTTCTAAATGGAAAGAAGAAGTAAAAAAAGTATTTAAGGAATTTTATCCTAACGAGGCCCATGAATTTTATCCAGAAGCTTATCCAATATCGTCAAAGAATCAACTTTTGTTTTGTAAGATAAGAAATATTCCAAGTAATTTTAATTCAAATAAAAATATTTGGTTTTATAATAATCTTATTTATACAGATCAATTAGATTCTATTGGAGAAGGTGCTCTTTGTAATTCTTATTATTCATCAATTTGTTTTAACTATAGATGGTTAAAAAACATCGGAGATAATGCTTTTAGATATCCAGTCACAATGGGTATAACTGCATATAATCTTGGCACGTCGAAAACATTTGAATTTGGGAATAGAAAATATAATCCATTTTTAGGAAACAATAGTTCTCTTCGTTCAATAAAAAATCCTAGAAAAGAAGATTTAGACATTGTAGAAGAATTGTGTCCTTTGCCTAATTACAATTCAGATCCATTTATTGTTTTCTTGACGTCGACTAAAGATATTGGTATATCTGATTCATTCTTTAATAATTCAGCTGTTGAGTCTGTTGAATATAATTGCGACAGCGTAACATTTGTCGATGAAAATTATAATCCGATAAGATATGACAATATAAATAACAATACTTATTTAGGATTAAAAGAAAATTCTGATATTTTCTTTACAAAAAATGGATTACAAAAGTTTAAAACTTTAAGCAGCACTAGCAGTAGTAGTCTTTATTTAAATCATTTCTATTATACAAAAAATTTAAAAGAAATTGATTTGTCTTATTTTACAAATTATTATTTGTATGGATATGATTTCAACTATTCTGGTGTTGAAAAAATAACACTTCCTGCAGTATATTTAGGAAAAGTAGATAAAGGTAATACATATAAAAATAAAGCTGTATGTCCATTTTTATTGTGCAAAAATTTAAAAACAATAAATAATTTAGATTTTATTTTAGCTGCGACAGATATAGTACCTGCTGAATTTTTTAGAGAAATTCCTTTATTGAAAGCAGAAGTTAATTTAAATTATGCTCAAGAATTAAGGTATGCTTCTTTTTATAGATCTTCTGAGAACTTATCTTTTGTATATAAAGAAAGAAAAATAGATATAGATCATTTAGGAAATTTAGTTAATTTAGAAAAAAGCTATCTTGGATTAACAAATCCTTCAGATGATTTTGGTTTAGCAATTACAGATAATGTATTTATTTGGTCTAATATAAAACAGCAGGAAATCGATAAAATAATAAATCGATTTTTAAATATTCCATATTCTACTTTTGGTGACAATAAAAATATTAAAGAATTAAATATTAATAGTAATATGCTTATATCTGCATCTTTCTATTATCAAAAATTCGACAAAATTAATATAAGATCAACTTCATTAGAAATTTTAGAATTTAAAGATAAAGTTTTTAATGTAGATTCAATGAAAAACAATAACGATAATTATATTGTTATTGCACCTAATCTTCAATATTTTTATTGTGAAAAATATGGATATACAGCCGATAAAAATCATTTAGATATCGGTAATCCTAAAATGTCTTTCTTGGCGAAAAAAGACAATTTTAAATTCTTCCCAATAAATACTGATTACGATTTTATTAAGCCTACGAGTTATTTTATCGAAGATTTTCTTGGGAAATCTGATGGTTATTATAATTCATATTTTACAAAAGAAGAATCTGAAAATGTTATAAACAATTTAGAGCTAGAGATACCTACTCCAAATTATCGATACTATTTATTTGATAAATCGGTAAACTTATCAGATATAAAAATAAAAAAATTAACAATAACAGTTGATAGAAGTAATTATAGACCTTCAAAATACATATATTCTCCTGTTGGATCTTCTCATAATTTAAATGACTATAATGCTGGTTTTATTAATTACAAACCTGTAATTGAAAAAATGAGATGGCCAGCATTAGAAGAAATTATTATAAAAGGCCAAAATTCAAATCATGAATATAATATATTAGGAGTAAAGATTAAATATGTCCAAGCTTAATGATTATTTTGAAAAAACAATAGGTCTTCCTATTATATATCATGACTATGAAACATATGATTGGAACTCCGCAAAATTCGGTACGATAGTTGTCGATCCTAAAGACAATAATATTGGCATCAAGTTAAAATACAATGTCGACAATCAAGATCCTAAAGATCCATTCTCTAAATATGGTCCTAGCTGGGTAGCTCTTAAGCTACCCGCTAGTGAATCATTAATTGTGGAAGAATCTTCTAGAATGGTCTGTGAAAAAATTATCTTCATAGATTATGATCGTATAGAAGGTAAGCTATATTATTCTATTAATGGTGTATATAAAGAATCTAAATTAACTCGACAAGATAACTTTGTATTTGAGTTAGATAAAGGGCAATATATTCCTGGCAATCATCATATTAAAGCATTAATTAATAATGCAATCGAATGTTCTCCGGCCACTAAAACTCTTAAAGAACTTGATAGCACACATTTCGCTCTTAACTCAACACAGTTAGAACAAGGCTGTGAAATCGATGTGTATTATATCGAACGATATAGGGTCGGTAATCCTGTCCCTCGATTTTATAATCAAGAAGATGAACCTGCTAATCCAGAGCCTGGTGACTTCTGGATTAATAGTAAACGTAGCGAACTAATGAAACAAAAGCTTCCGATTACTCCTTATATTCGTTACGATTATAATTCGATGCAACTATCGATTCTTTTGAAGTCTATTAATAATAGTACTTTTAAAATTTATAAAGGCGAGAATTTAGCTGCAACAAAAATAAGTAATAGATCTTGGACGACGATTAAAGTTCCATTGGCCTATAACGAAATTTATACATTAAGAATTGTCGGCGAGAATAATGATTATTTAACCAATGAAGTTACTCGCGATATTCATTCTACTTCTAAAGTAAATATTGCATTACAAAACTTAAGTCTTACCAAAGATAAAATAAATCTTTATCTTGTTGGCGAGTCGGATTTAAAATTTACTGTATATAGTACAGCCGACACATCTAACGTTAGATTTATTCCGGATAATAATGGATACGATGTTAGTTTCGATCGAAAAAATAAATCGTATTATATCGATATTACTGCACATAAACAGGGAAAACTTTCTTTTAAGCTTGAACGAATTCTTATCGAAGCTAAGGATCCGATCGAAATCCCTATTCAAATTTTATCTAAAACATATCGAGTCCCGAGCATATATGATCAATCAGCAAATTTAATTGTCCGCACTGAATATAATAAAGAGCTTAATCTTATTACTGCTTCTAATAATCCAGAAAATTTAAGATTTTTAAATTCTATGCGTAGCGAAGAAAACAATAAAACGTATTATGATTATAATTACAATGTAGCATTAACCGATAATATGCAATATGTTTCTTTTATGGCTAGTGACGTAAAAGAAAATGCAGTATCGACTGTTGCAACGACAAGTATTCAACCTAAGCGAACAAAAGAAATCAGAGCTCATATTGCATTAAGTAGCGAACCAATTAGAACAATTGCTGGCATAAAATATCAAAAATTAGATATTATTGTTCCGGCTACGTTAGCTAATGTTCAGATTGTTCATAAGATTACGAATACAAGAACTCAAGGTCGTATTCGTTTAATTAGACAAGTCGGAAATACGTATACTTATTTGGTTCCTATTTACGATCAGATCTTAAGTTATATTGGCACTGATCCTAATAATCCATGGGAAACTAAGTCAGATACTGTGTTTGAATTATCTACTTATTCTTATATCGATCAAAGATTAGAATTTCCGAGCAGTGGTTTAGGTCATTTATAGAGGTTAGATAAATGCCAATTAAACAAAGTAAAAAAATAACTTCTCGTTTAATAAGTAATGGACGCGCTACTTTTGTATATAGCGATAGCGACTATAAATGGGATTTACTGCCTAATGGATCTCTTTTAGTCGACGAAGAAAATGGTAAAGTAAAAATTAAATTAGAAGGCAAAACTGACTGGACTCCAGTCGAAGAAGTATTAAATAAAGATTCTAATTTGATTATTCACGGCAATCGCATTATAAAGGAACCGTTTCTCGTTATCGATATCGATAAAGAAAACGATACTATTACTTATATAAATCATAGAAATGAGAGACGTCATAAGTTTATTTATCGTTATCAAAAGGATTGGTTTGCTGTATTCGAACTCGATAAGGGATCTTATATTCAAAATAAAAATTTGATCTCGGCAACGATTAATAATACGATCGAATGTAACGATAAAAATTATAAGTTACAAGAATTAATGAGTCGAAGAATCGGTATCGATCTTGATGTCTTAGTTCCTGGTTGTTGGGTCGACGTTCAATATTATGATATATACAAAATGACTCAACCTGGTTATAATATTTTTATCGATAAAAATATGCCAGAAGAACAGTTATTTGATAAATCAATGGCCGTTGTTTTAAACGATAAAAAAGAAGTTAATACGGAAGAAAACCCGTAATATAACAACGATAATATATTATTTCTAGTACTAGAGGTTAATCAATGGCTAAAAAAATAGAAGAATTTATGCTGTCTAAAGATCTTCAAGATAAGATCAATCAAGTCAGCAATTTAACTCAAGTCCATATGGATCAATTGGACGCTTCATTAAAAACATTGTTAACGAATATCGGAAACGCATCTCAAGGAGTCATCTCTTATGATGACTCCGAACTTCGTAATCGAGTAATTTCTCTCGAGAAAAACTCTGCTACGAAAACAGGATGGTTCAATAAAACTTCTGATAAGTTAACAAAAGAAATGTTTAATGCAGAAATGCAATCTCTTATCGACGATATGCAAGATTTTGCAGAAGCATTATTAACTAAATTAAATATCTCTGATGCCGATAATAAGTATCGTGCTAAAACTGAAAAACTTCAATTAACAGATTTGAGTGAAGAATTCCAAACTCAAATTCGTAATATTATAGATAAAGTAAATGCTTTAAATACAACATTTGCCGGTCTTAATTTCGTCGCTAATGATATCGAACAATTAAAACGTATCATTAGTGATTTACCTAACACTGCTATTACAAGAGATTTTGCCGATGCTCGTTATCGTTTACAAGATCAAAAAATTACCGTAAACGATGTTAACGATACATTGCGTCCAGCAATTATTTCTCTTCAATCTAATTATAATAAGTTAGATAATGTAGTTCTACGCAATGATCTATCTGAATATCGTCGTTTAGATAACGATATTAATATGACCGATCTTGATGCTAGTATTCAAGCTAAACTTAATACGATCGATCAATTAAATACGAACATTAATGCTCGTATTAATACTCTCGTTAATCAAGCTTTAGCAACAGGTTTTGTCGATACATTAAAAACGACTTATGTCGGCGACTATGCATTACTTAATGATACTGGTTTCCAAGACTATATTCAGAATTTGTTAGATAATGTTAATACTAATAATAAGGCAAGCGTTATTCAAACATTGTTCGCTTTATATAAAAACATTAAAGATATTTCTACTTCTGTAGCTGTAAATAATGCACAATTGAATAATGTTAATAGTCAATTTGCTTCTATGGCTACTAATACTAATTATGCTAAGTCTTTAAAAGATCTCGATGCAATCGATGTTATTAAAACATTATCTTATATATCTGGTATTGGCGATTCTTTAGTCGACGATATTACGTCTGATAGTTCTATCGATACTCTTGAAGTAGTCGGCTCTACGACTATTGTTCAAGCCGATACTGTTACGGCTAGCTATACTGAAAATGCTGCAAAAACGACGACAGCATATATCGGTGTTGCCTCTAATGCTGTTCATGATTGTGAAACAATTATGCATTTAGAGTTCCCGGCCGTAACGAATGTAAATGCTTTTGCATTTAAAAACTGTACTAATTTACATTCTGTATTTTTACCGTCTGCAAAAACTATTAGAGACGGTGCATTCGTTGGATGCGATAATATTAATACGATTATGCTTCCTGAAACATATACGTTTACTGGTAAAGAAGGCTTGCCTCAAATGTGTCGTATCGTTCGTGTCGCTGGTCCTGCCGTAGTTTAAGGAGGTCGATTAAATGAAAGTTAGTGTTTATGTCGACAAACTTAAAAAGTGGGTTCCTATTTCTTCCGATGAAATCCTCGATCGAAATAAAAATTTATCTGATGTAAAAGATAAAGATGCAGCAATAACTAATCTTGGTCTTTACGATAAATTTATTTCTAAAGAAGCTCTTCAATCTGGATTTTTACCAGACGTATTTACACCAGAAAATATTGTAACTGATGCCGATCATCAATTCGTTAGTGATACCGATAAAAACAACTGGAACAATAAGTTAAATAAACCAGTTGAAATGCAAACGCAGCTAGAAGAAAACCAAATCGGATATGACGAAGTAAATGAAAAGTTCTACATCGGTTTAAACAATAAGAATGTTCTTATTGGTGGTGCTTCTGCTCTCGATAATGTTAAGATCGTTAACGGATTCTTTTCTGGTAATTCTCAACCAACTATTATTCGTAATACTAAAACAAAAGAAGATGGAACTTTGATTTCTCCAATCTTTGTCGATGTTCAATGTGTTGAATATACTGGCGGCGATCTTGGTGAAGTATCTGTATCTTATACGTCTGAACTTATCAATATTTATAACACAGGCTCCTTTACTGGAGCATTCCAATGTATGATTGTATATCCGTTAGGAAGTGTTAATCGATGAAATGGTCAATTAAACTAAAAGACGAAATAAAAGATTTAGCATTTTCTACATACGTTTCGATATTTTATAATTTAAATGATTTAGCCGATAAAGCCCAAGCGATTAAGAACTTGGGCTTATTCGATAAACTTGCTAGTATCGAAGAAATTAAAAAGATTAAAATATTGGCGACAGCAATTAAGACAAGTAATCTTCATCGCTTTATTTCTAAAGCTAGTAAAGATAAATATAACAATAAAATAAGTAAATTTGTTACGACCGATAATCATTTTGATATCGATAATAATAACGACGCTTATTTCCATAATGGCGAAAAAAGATTTTATTTAAAATATAAAAATAAGTATAGATTATTTGGTGGCAATACTATTTTATATAGCGTTGGTCAATCTACATTCTTAGGCAAATCTAATGAAGTCAGAATCCCGCATAATTTACATGACGATCGAAATGTCGGCATTACTCCTGATTTCGTATCGATTAAACCATTGCATAGTGCGGCCAAGGCCGGCGATATATGGGTTAAAAAAGATTCTAATTTTATTTATGTCGGGAATACCGGTGCTGCCAATATCGAATTTCAATATATGATTTATGCTCCGAAGAATATAGGTTAAGGGACAGCCAATGAAGAAAAATCGAACATTCAAACAAGGTCGTGGATCTGAACAACTCTTAAATCAAGAGTTATATGATATCTTTACTGCTGTCAAAGATATTAACCCAGATATCACTGAACAAGAAAAAGTTGTCGGTTCTAATGCAGTTCCAGACAACACGATTCATGGTTCTTTATGGCGTAAAGATAGAACCAATGAATTAAAATATTATGACGGCGTTAAAAAACAATGGGTTAACGTATTCGATAATAAATTTCAAATTATCGAACATTTGACCGAAGAAACAACTCCGGTAAATCCTGTTAAAGGTCAGCTATGGATTTATAACGGAATTATGCTTTATTTCGATGGTAGAGAATGGAAGCCGATTAAATCGATTCCGGCCGACGATGCTCAATTTAATGAGGCAGCGTTCGCCGATTTCGCTCTCGTTAGCCCGTTACTTTCTGTTGGACATGTAACTGTACCGAGTTTACAAAATGGCGATTCTAAACGTTATGAAAACGAATTAAAAACTGGTTATCAACGTTCTAAGAAAAATGCTGTCGAAGAAGTCGATACATTCGATTTTGAATGGGAAGATCCATTTACGGCTCCGACTCACGATAAATTAGTCGATCCTAATCATAGAACACAATACGTTATTCCTAACGTTAATCATGATAGAATCTTTATGGAGAACAGTTTACTTAATGATTATGAAAAAGTAAATACTGTTTGCTTCCAATATCCGACTGTAAAAGCTCAAAATAAGAATTTAAGTGCATTACATATTAATGCTCAAAAATTATCTAACATTACTAAGCGTTTATTTAAAATTAATAAAGATGATAGTAATACAAATGCTATCATCGATATTAATCCTAATAATACTGAGTTCTATGGTTTTAGAGCTGGCGAAAATAAAGGCGATCATTTATATCCTTATTACGAAAAAGTTGATACAGGTATAACTGATAGTACCGCTCGTTCTTTAAATAATACGTCCGGTATCCCTGAAGTAGATAAAGTTAATGCTACTATTAATCCAGATATTAATTATGCTCATCCTGAAGAAGTAACGGTAAGAGATAGAGATGTTCGTCGAGATGTTTCTATGAAAGATGATCCAGATAACCGTTTCGGTGATTACGTTATCTTACATAAAAAGATTTCTTTGAATTATAGAACCGTTCAAAACTATGACTATATCTTAGCTGTTACTTACGACTTTAATTGGATTAATTATACTGGTTCTTTAAAGAAGTTAAATAATGGCAATCTATTCGAAGGTTTCCATATTCCCGATCTTCCAGAATCTATTAATCTATTCTTCGATGGTTTAATGCTCGAAGAACAATTTTACGATGTTGACGTTAAAAATCAGCTAGTAAAATTAGAAGATAAGATTTATAAAGAAGACGAAGTACATGTCTTTAAAAATTATATTAAAGACTCTGGTTATATCGTAGAAACCAACTTAGATAATCAAGGTGTTATCTATTTACATAAGAAATTTAAATCTCCGTTAGTATTCGTAGCCGGTGAATTAATTCACCCATTGTTCGGCGGTTTAATCTTCCGTGACGATAAAATCTTCGTTCCTCGTGTTAAAGTAAATATGCCGTGGACAGTTATCGAAGCATATATCCCGGGCGAAGAAAATGCATATGCTGCCGGTACTGTAAACTTCGATAATAATATTGTTGCCGGTACAAATCGTACTTTAGCGACTGAAACTGGCACACCAAATATCGATGCGACAGCCTTGTATAATAATGGTGAGCATTCTCTTATCGTTCAACAAGGTCAAATCGGTCATAGCGGACAAAACGTAATTTATTACGATCCTCGTGTTATTACGAATACCGATGAAATTATTTTATTCTTAGACGGTATGCTAATTAATCCTAAGAATATTGTATGGAATAAAGACTACCATTATTTAACATTAAAAGATGGTTTATTCCCAGGTCAACAATATTTATTATTACGAGATCCTGACGATCGATTATTTGATGGCGCTAGCGCTATGGATACATATTTTACTGGCGCGTTAAGCGACAGTTTAGTTTACCAAAACGGTAAATTATTGTGTAACCAACAGCCTTTAATTTCTCCGGTATCTCCTAAAGAACGTGAAGCAAGTACAGCAGATGGCGAAGTTGTTTTATTTATGCCGGACAACTTAACAGATGCTGCTACCGTTCAAATCTATGACGATTATAAAAAGATCTGGAGACTTGCGACTGGTAAAGAACTCAAGGATATTAAAACGATCTGTACATCTTATGAAAATACGGTATCTGCCGTTAAGATGAACGTTCCAGTATTACCTGAAGATAGTATCGATATCTTTGCATATAAGTTTGCTGGCGATAGTGAAAACGCTATCAAAATTGGTGATTTTGTTATGGATTCTACCGATCCTACAAATCGTTCTTTCTATATGCAATACGATAAATATTCTCCTCGTGTAAATGCGTTAACCGTATTTAGAAACGGTGTTCGTCAAATTCTCGATATCGATTATGTCGAAAATGAAGACGGTGCATCTATTAAATTCTTGGGACCGGCTAATGATATTAAACCGGGTGAAAAGATTCATTATACGATCGAACAATTAGAAACTGGTGCTTCTAAAGTAATGGATGTTATTACGTTAGATAATACTAATTCTATCGGTACTAATGTATACGAAATTCCGGCACAAACAGAATTATATTTATATCCAGGTCGATTGGTCGTATATCGTAATGGAGTTCGTTTACCGAAAGAAGACTGGACATTAATCGGTAATAAAACTATTCAAATTATCAACTCCGATCGTCCTTATATTGGTACGACGGCTAGTAATTATCCTAATGAATCTTTCTATAAAAAAGAAACCGATACTTCTTATGTAGTTCATCATCATCAACCAGATAGAATTACGATCGAGATTCGTCAAGATTATAAACGTAAAGAAGAAACATTTAAGATGCGTTATAATCGTGTTCCAGAATTCCCGATTAACGACTATAAAATCGATCCTCAAGTTCTCGAATCTAAAGACGAAGTTTTATTCTATATAAATGGTCTATTTACTGGTTTGAGTCGTAATATAGTAAATGGATATGTTTTAAATAAATATAAAAGCTGTATTACGTTTACTGATAGAAAAGTCGCTGCGTTATTAGCTAATGATCCATTATATATTGATTTATATGAAAATCCTGAAAAGATGGAAGCATGGAAAAAGCGTACTGGAAAATCAGAATATACAACAAGTATAAAACATTATATCACTTATGATTATCGCGTATAACGCAGGAGATTTTAATGGCACAAGACTTTACTAAAGTTACAATAAACCAAATCGATATGGATGCTGTTACTGAAACAGTTATCGCAAAAGGTAATTTGGTATACCGAACAGATCATAGTGATACTAAAGCAGACGATGTAGATAAAGTCGGCGGCATTGCTGCCGACCACATCGCTGTGAGTATCGACGGTGATCGTGAAACAGTTCCTAACGCATTAAAACTCGGCGGCAAATTAGCTTCCGATTATATGACTACTACAACAGGTAATAGTCTTAATAAAAGAACTGAAAATATTAAATCTAAATTTGGTAGCGATATCTTAGCATTGCGTGACGAATTGTATCAACTTCGTGGCCAATTAGCTAAGAATGGTTACGTAAAAGATATTGGTTATTATGATGGTTACTATGATTGTTTCCATGATTTTAACCAAGTTCATTTAAATAAAGAATTAGCTAATACTAAAAATACAGTTCAACTCGATAGAAAATCTTTAGTATTCCCAGCGAATACAAATATGGATCAATTCTCTCAATACGACTTTATTGCTATCGTAAATAGCAATACTGGATTAGAATGTATTCGTCAAGTTGCAGCTGTCGACAAAGCTAATTTTAAATTAACGTTAGACCGCAATATTGCAAATAACGTTATTCTTCAAAATGCAGAATACTATCAAGTATATAAATCTTATGGCGCTATTTATAATGGCGACTTCTTATTTGCGCGTCCTTTAGAAACAGTAATGGGCGATGAAGAATATGCATCTGGCGAAACCGACGATACTAGTCGTGAATTTGTTAAGATGATGAAACCTGGTTTTGGCTATGCTACAACATTAAAGTTTAGCGAAGGTAAAACTGGTTATTTAAAAACTGTCGAACTTTGCTTGAAAGCTTATGGTAATCCAGGTCCTGTTAATTGTTATTTAATCGACGCACGAGATGTCGATTTATTTAAAAACGGTCAACAAGCTGAAGCTGCTTATAAATCTTCTCAAGCTAATAAAGACGATAAGTTTAAATTCTTTGCTAAGACTCAACCTAAAGCAGTTAGCGCTACCGTTGAACGTCAGTACATAAAATTTAGTTTCCAACAAGATGGTAAATATCCTATTATTCCAGATAATTACTATCAAGATCCTACACGCTATTGTTTGATCGTAGAATTTATGGAAGTTAATACAGATAATTATTATGAAATTGAATTAATTAATCATAATAAATCCGATCTTCAATTAAATAATATTTTCTATGATTACGAACGCAAATCCGATGTTGCTGTAGCTCATGCATTAACAGAAACAGACGAAACTAAGAAACGTGATCTTTATTTCCAATTTAAAACTCAACAAAAATTAACTAATCAACCTAGTCCTGTAAACGAAGGTTTATATTCTGCACATATCTATAATCGCAGATTACAACGTGCTTCTAAAGCTCGTATCGAATTGCGAATTAAGCGTGAAGGCTTATACGAAGCTAGCACATTAAGTTCTCCATCTTTGTTTACGACTGAAGCAATTACCTTGAAAAGAAGCCCAAAAAATGGTACAATTAATTCAGTACATGAATTAGGTTTAAAAACTGAAATTAATAAACCAATGGAATTGCGTCGTGGTGATCCTTCCGATATTTCTATGCCTGTCGATGTTATCATCGGTGAAAATATCACGAAGGTAAAAGGTTTTAATACTGAATCTGTAACGACAATTAATCCAGTATTGGTTAATGATAATGATCCTGTATATCGTGTCGGTTACGTCGTAGCTATTAAAGCACGTGAATATAAATTTAAAGACGGTATCATTACTAAAGGTCAGTTTAAACGATTCATTGTTCCGCTTACTGAAGTCGTTAAAGACGTTCATAGTTATATGGATGGCGTTAGCGATCGTTTGATCTTTGAAACACCGTTATATGAAGAAGGACAAGAAGTCGTAGATTATAATGATTTCGAAGTTCAAGTGTACTGGGAAAATCCTGAATTAAGTGATAGCTCTATTACTAAACAAGAACAAATGGGTTCCCTAAAAGAAATTACAGTAAGCTTTGCTTCTGATTTCGAATAACGAACTGTTATAGCCGGGGGCGAAAGCTCTCGGCTTTTTTTATTTAAAGGATTGACTATGATTAAAGATCATAAAGATTTTTTAGAACAACTTAACGTTATCAAACAAGGGATTAATATACCGGCTTACGATATTTCTAAGATTATGGATTCTGAAGAATATAATAATTATTATGCCGATATAGAAAAATCTCTTAACGATTTAACTGGAATGATACGATCGTTAGAAGACTGTAATCAATATATGGTTACCTATGTTAACGATATAGTCGATAAGAAATATAAAGAATTGAACGATAAATTAATTGCGTTAGAAAATAATTATTCTTTATATCAAAATAAAAACTTTATTTCTTATTCTCCAGATTTCGACGATACAAAAGTTGTTTACGACAGAGACGGAACTCAAATATCTCAAATCGATTATGTCGTTCAACAAGAAGGCAAAATAGATTTATTTAAAAATATTTCTTCGACAAAAGCTTATTCTGTTAATATAGATAAAGATCATGGATCTGCAGTTATATCTTTTGAACGTAATATGGTTACAGAGTTAAATAAAAAGACTGCTACATTTATGGTTAAATTAAGCGAGCCAATTATGTTAAATTATATATCTTGTGATTTAGTGAATTGTACTGGCTCATTTACGATTAATAATAGTATTAATCAATATTCTTTTAACTCTTATTTCGATCCACAAGAAATATCTTTAATTGTTGTCACTTTGAATTCTAGCAATCCTGAAGTTAAACAAAAGAAGGTATTGTATGCAAAATCTAAAGGATTTATGGACAACGCTTATGCTGGAATTGCCTACTTTGATAAAGGTAGTGAAAAAACAGAAGAACAGCGTATGGCTAAAATTTATTACGAAAATGATGTCACGAAATACATAGGTGAAGCTAATGGCAGAAGAAACAAAGATAAGTCGATCTCTAACCGTTAAAGATATCGGTATCGTACTCGACGATAAAGATACGATTAGTACGACTGCTCGACCAATTCCTCGACGTGATGAAATTAAAAATATTCAATTAGATTCTACTGTCGTTTCTTATGATTTTGGTATAAATAATATTAAATTCTCTTATAATAACGCGACTAGCGTGAGCGGGATTATTTCTAAATTTATTACGATAGAGAATTGTGATTATGTAACACTTATAACGTCGTTAAAAGAGCAAACTAAAGATGAACAATATTCTTTAGAATTTTATTTGTTAGATAACAATAAAGAAGTTCCAATTCTCCCGTATAATCAAACTCAAATATTATATGAAAAGTTATTCTATAATCTCGAAACTCGATTTAAAATTAATAAGAATTATCAGATTACGATTCATGAAAAAACAAAAGATGGTTTAGTGTTATATAATACGTATGCTAATTATGACGAGTATCTCGCCGGTATTAATTCTTTAAATAACATTCTTAAAGAAAAATCTAAGGAATTGGTTATTAGTTATGTACCGTTCGATGCTAAAAGAATTAAGCCGATCGATAATCGTATTGCCGTAAAACTAATTAAAAGAATTTATTTCGGAAAGAATCCGGTTAAGATAGATAATATTATCGTTAATGCTCATGGAGGAAAATTAAATTGGAAGATTTAAAAAATACGACTGTTAAAAATGCGTACCTTCAAGCATTAGCCGATGAAGGGCTCATGGATAAGTTTAAAGAAAAAAGCTTGCAAGATTCCAAGACTCCATTATTTAAACCTAATTATCTTAGCGAAGAAGATGAGCCTAAGTATACCGAAGTACATCAAAATACGTTAGAATCTATTTTCGATATTATGAATTTAAGTTTTAATTGTATTGATTCTGCGTACGATATCGAAAACTTATTATCCGAGGTTGATTTAAAGATTGCTTCTATTCAAGAAAAGATAGATGCCGAAGATGAACGCGTAAAAGATATTAATATGATATGCGGTAATATCTCCGATTTTAATTCTATTATTCCGATTACGTCTGGGCATTTTTCTATTAAATCTAATTTATATCAATATAGAAATTGTATTACTTCGAGTAAGACTTATGAAAAAAATATTCCGATTAAGATCGTAAATATTAACGGAAACGGTTATTCCGGCAACGATTATGTTGTCTCCGAACAACACGATGTATTACAAAAAGAATTATTCGATACATCCCTTACGGAAAATATTTTCGACGGCGTTAAAAATAGTTCTTGGGAATATAGTCGATTGTTTAGTTATGATGCAGTTAATAAAAGCGATTTAGTTAATATCGACGATATTCCGGCTACCGTTCAGATTACGATAGAGTCTCAGTCTGAAGATGGTTTTAATGAATTAATATTTGACGATGATGCATCGACTCATATCACCAAGATTGAAGTTTCTGATAATAACGTAGAATGGCGTATAGTATTTACTGGCGATGTTCAACCTAACAAACAAGATCATAGCTATTCCGACTTTACATATATCTACGGTAGTGGTGCATTAGTCTTTCCGGTTACTCAGCTATTAAGAATTACGATGTATAGTAATGCTGTCGATTCTAAGAAAATTAAAATTAATGATCAAATTAAAGACGGTGTATATCGTAAATTTGTTCGTATCGACGCTATGCAAGCTCGACGGAATTCATTTAAAGATGGATATGGTACTACTCAAAATATTATAACTTCTGGTAAGGCAGTATGTGCCGGGATATTCTGTAATGAATATATTCCGGATTTTATACAAGATGCTTTGCTTAAAGATGTAGAATATCAACTGATCGTTAACGGTGTAGCACATAATGTTGTTCCTGTTAATAGTGACAAGAAGGGTATTAAATTAATTAAATATTCTAAAAATCCTATTAAAGAAAAATATGTAGAATATATAGACGAGCCTATTACGACGCTTCAAATTGCTTTATCTGTTCCAGTTGCTTATGACTATTCTCCGTATATCGCTAATTTAAAATTATGTCTAGGAAAGCAGGTATCTAATGTATAAAGACCAAATATATAAGTTAGAATACTATCGCCAACGATTAATCGATCAAGCGTTAAAGTCTGGTGAATATATTAGCGATAGTGCTTTAGAATCTGCATTAGAAGAATATGATACGCAATTAGCATTATTTAAACATCGTTATATTCAAGAAGGTTCTAAATTAAACGTATCTGAATTTAATAATGAATTAGCTATTTTATATAATGATTTATTAATATTATATAGAGCAGTTTATGAATTGACAGTCGAAGAATTTAATAATACTAAAGACTTAGTGAATATTAAGTTAAATAATTTAGAGCGTATTGCTAATCAATATTATAATCGATCTAAGCTAGAAACGATTGCTATCTTTGGCGATACATTAGTATTTCAATCTAATAACTTCGATATGCAAAATAAAGATGGTAAAACGTATGTTAGACTTCCAGCATTTAAAACATATGCTGGGTCTACACTTGCTTTTCTTGCTAACATCGAAGATAATAATGCAAATGTAGTATTAGAATTATCGCCGACAGAAAATATTCTTAATTATGAATCTAATGAATCATTATATCAAGTGCCAGGTGAACCGACAACTAAAACAGAATTTTTCTCGTTAGACGCTGGTAATAAATATTTTGGTAGTTATCAGTTGCCACAAAAATTTGAAGACGCTTATAAATCTCAATATTATTTATATTCTGGTCATAATATGATTAAAGTCGATAACAAATGTGTCGATCTTAATCAATATAATAACGTTCAAAATCCTTTTGAGCATGACGTAGAGTTTTATATCTATAAAGGTACTCGTATCGATTTTAGTTTTACGTTAGATCCTATTAAGACTAATATTAATAATCATTTGGTTACGATTACCGATAAAGTTCAGTACTTTAAATTCAGAATGCCGCCTTACGGACAAGTATCGTTTAATACGGACGGTATCGTTTTTGCAGCTGTCGACAACTGCATTATTAAGGATAATCATATCTATTCCAGAACATTTTATGACGACGCTTATGATAATATGTTAGAAATTATTACTTACGATAAGGAAGTTAATTACGATAATCCTGTCGCCGTAATCGATAATCCTTCTGGTGGCAACATTAAAATAAATTCTTTAGCAATTAAACAAAACAGGTATAACGAATATGATCAAGTATAATATTAGATTTAACGGTTCTTGGGAATACGACAAATTCGTTCTAAATTATTATAATTTAGCTAACGAAATTAAATTGCTTAAAGAAAAATTATTAAAATTAGAATCTCAAAATAAATTGATTGATGATACATATAAAAAACTTGTAGAGTCTAATATCTTAGCAAAAACATATCGTCAGTATTCTAATTTCTATTGAGAGGTATCACATGGAAATAAAAAATACGTCTAAGTATTTTACAGAACTTGTTGAGTCTATGCAACAAGAATATAATAATTTAGAGACATCGATTATTCAACAGCATAAATCTTACGATAAGAAATTAGAGATTATGAATGCTGTATTAGAGTATAGCAATTATTTAAATAATCAGATGTCTCGTTATATCGATTCTCTTAAAGATGGGAACCGCATCAATGAAACTATTTTCGACGGTGAAACAGTATTAAAAAAGAATATTTATAATGCCAACAAGATTTTATTTGTCGATACAAATAAAGTATTAGAAGCAAATTCTAATTATGAAAAATATGGTAACTGTATTCATCCTAAAATTATTGGCAATTTAGATAATTTACTTAATTTCAATTCTGCTGCCGGTTATATCTTTAAAAACTCGGCAACAGTTTCTATTAACGAAGAAGTTAAAGAAGAGTATATCGATGTATTAAAACATGATACAATCTTAAATAAGATGCCGACATTCCATCAATATTCTTCTGATACTGTTACATTAACGATTGAATTCCCCGATAACCCTATCGTAGGTTCTGCTACTTGTAATGCGATCGAAATTTCTCCGTTCTTAGCTGGTGCATCTATTTTAAAAAATATTACGATTATTACGACACCAGGAACACAGTTAAGCAATAAAGCTATCGTTATCGATTACGATCAACCATTAGAAGATACGAGAATTTTATTCGATAATACATATAGTATTAAAACGATGGTTCTTAACTTTAAGTTGACATTCGTAAACAATCTCGGCATGTATCCATTTGGTTTACGCCATATTTATTTATATAATGCAAATTTCGATACAAAGAATAGTAATATCGTAATCAAAAACGAATATAAAAATTTAATTAAATATATTAACGATAATATTATTATCTCAGATCAATCTGCCGATGAAGTCGGTAATCGATATAGTAAACATAATACGACATGTAGCGAAATGAATATTAAATTATATAGTTATTTATCTAACGGTAATTTATTGTACCCTATCGAAACTCATGTTCGAGATATCGTTAATCAAATCTCTCGAAATACAAAAGTATTCTATGCCGACATTCCGGTTAAAAAAGCAATGTATAGCATAGAATTTCAAAAGGTTCGGACTTAATGTCCGGGCCTTTTCTTTTTTTAATTCTTATGCTATAATAGTTTACGAAGATATTATTTTTAATCGGAGGAGATATTTTATGGTTAGTGGATTATGGTACGAAGAAAATATATTAGGCCATACGACAGATAAAACGTATGTTACGCAATATACAATAGATTACTTATACGATAATTTTTACAGTACTAACGATATCGTAAAAATTTTGTCCACGTTTCGTAAAGAGTTTATTAAATATTGTGATCTGCCAAACTCTCTTTGGAATGGGCTTGTAAAAAGAGATACTTATTATTTTCATCCAGAATTACAAATTTTATCACGACCACCTAAACTTAATATCGGACTCGATATTAAAGTTGAAGAAGTTAAGTTTTTTAAAGAAATGAAAATTTCTTATACGAAAGAACAGTTGCTATCTTATTATTATAAAAAGGCTAATCCTTTAACGATACGAGATGCAAAACGAGATGTTGGCGCTATTGACTATCTTCTAAATCGATATAAGCATCAACTTATGGATTCATTAGATATTCTGCTTTATCTAATTGATGATCATGCATACGAAGTTAGTTCTTTACTTAACTTAACTAATTATGAAGTAGATACACTTGAGAAAGTTGAATCTATTTATTGGGATAACCATAGAGCTGGTTTAGATAAAGTTTTCTACAGATGGAGTTAGATATGAGTATTGATTTCTATAAAGAGTCTTTAGCGACCTATGAAGAATATGAAATAGAAAGCGAAAAAGACGAAGAAGAGGGTTATGACACAGTTAGATTCCCGTCATTCAATAAGAATCTAAGTGGCTTAACTAAAGGTTTATATATTTTCGCCGGCGAATCTAATGGCGGTAAAACAGCTATTATGTCTAATCTTTTAAAAGATTTAGGTACTAATCCAAAGAATAAATTATTAGCTATTTACTATACATTAGACGATACTGTCGGAGAAGTTATTCCTCGTATTATTGCGATGGATCAACAAATCCCGATTGCGATTGCCGGTAAACCAAAACGCTACGAAAAAATATCATCGATTATTCCACGGTGTCCTGAAGAAGATGAGTACTTCGCTAGAATTAAAGCTCAGCTTCAACGTCGTAAAGACGGCATTCAGTTACTAAAGGAACAGAGTCATCAATTTATGATGACCGACGGAACTCGAGTTCAATCTTTCGAAGATATTTGCGAACACGCAAAACGAGCTCAAGAATTTGTCAAATCGGTCGATCCAGAAAATAATATCATTATCGGTATTGACTCCTTATCTGACTTGCGTTTTAAAAATAGAACTTTTAATAAACCGCAAGAACGTCATGAAGCATTATCTGAAGAACTTAAAAAATTGGCTAATGTCGATTTACAAGTTCCAGTATTTGGTACGGCTCATTTAAGAAAATTAAATCATAATGGCCGTCCATCTCTTGACGACCTTAAGGAGTCAGTCCGATATCAATATGATGCGAGCGTCGTATTTCTTGTTCATAACGACGTAAGTAAAAATAAAAATAATGCAAAAGTATTCTATAACAGAGAAGGTCATGCCGATATTCAACCTGTTATAGAACTTGACTGGGCTAAGAATAAACGAAGCGAATATAAAGGAAGAAGTTTCTTCTACTTTGTGCCAGAGTTCTCTTATGCTACAGAAGCTAATCAACAAGATACTGAACGTTTCAATAATATAATAAGGGGTTAATATATGACTATTTATGAAAAAGTCTATGAAGCATTCTCTGAAAGTTTACTTCACAGTCATCCTACTACTACCGAAGAAAAATCTAATTTCTTAGGAATATGGATTACGGTGATTAAAGGATTAACTAATGAACGTTTTGCTACAGCTCCTGTAGTATTCGACGTTCTTAAACTAACGGCTCAATATGTTTCTACATTAGTGCTCAATTTAAATAATGAAATAGACGATACGTTAGATATATTTAAAGTGCGTGATTATTTAAATAAAGATCTTGCTCTTGCATTAGGTGATGAAGAAGTTGCTGAAGGCAATGCTCTTATCGAAGATCTTAAATTAAAAATTGCTCAATCTGCAGAATCTGTATTAGGACAAAAAACTGAAATTCCTCAATTACGTCCTAATCTTAATACTCCAGATGCTTTATTTGCTGAGTCTTATGAAGTAGCTCGCTGCATTAGTAAATTATATGAAAATAACTAACGAACAGTTCCTAGACTATCTTGATAGCCCTTGGTACTATAATATAAAATATAATACTCCAATTCCGACAGACGAGCGTACCTTACGCTCGTTTTTGCATGATATAGCATACGCCTTCTTAGGAAGTATTTATCAAAAAGAAATTATCGGTATTCCTGAAATGACTCAAATGTTAGATAATTATTTAAATACTTGTCCTCATCGTATTAATAATAAAGATGTTCTTAAAGGTATTAATTATCTTTCTAGTTTATACGAACATTGTAAAGAAGAAGAAATTAATATTATTTCTATCGGTCATTCTCATACACTAGAATTTGATTCAGGAGACATCGAGGTCGATATTGGTCCGATTGCATATCGCAACGGTAAATATTTCTTATTCTATCCAATATTTTCTCATACGTTTTCACAAGAAGAATGTGATAGTAATATTAATTGTACTCTTCACTGGAAAGCAGCATACGATGCGTTCGACTTCCAGTTGAGTGGCGTTATGTTTTATTATGCAAAAACTAGAAAAACATTTATTGCATATCGTGATATTAGCTCGATAGAGCGATTAAACTTTGTCGCTAATAATGTTTTACGGGGGATCGAACAAAAGATATTCTTCCCGGTACGAGAAGAATCTTCTAAGAGTCGATTTATTCCAGAATTATCTAGAACATTCACAGGAAAATAATACAATGCCATATGAAATAGATGGCTGCGTCTATAAGACCAAGGCCTTAAAAGATACTCATATTCTATGGAAAGAATATAAGAAAAATAAATTAATTAAATCATTTGAATTGCCTCAAGTTAAAGATCGAATTAAAAAAAGTCGATACTTCTCTTATAAGCCGATCGTCGACGATATTAAATTCGATAGTTTAATGGAAGCAAGCTATTACATTTATTTAAAACAACAACTTAAAGATAAATTAATCGCAAGTTTCGAACGACAAGTTAATTATGAATTACAACCGAGTTTTAAAAAGAATAAAAAAACGATTCGAGCTATTAATTACGTAGCAGACTTTGTTGTAAAGAATTTAGATAAAAGTATTCGTGTTATCGACATTAAAGGCAAGACTACGGTCGATTTTAATCTTAAGAAAAAAATATTCGAATATAAATTCCCAGAACTCACTCTAGAATGTATCCAGTTTCATGATGGACAATGGATGCAGCTAGACGACGTTAAAAAATTAAAAAGGAAATCCAAGAAAAAATAATGTCTGAATATAAAGTTCTCGAAGGACAAAAAGAAGCTTGGGAGGAAATTGACAGAATCGTATTAGAGTGTCAACAAACGAAAAGTAATAATAGGAAAGATGAATTACTGCAAGAATTAATTATTAGATTTGAGCCATTTATTAATATGTTTTACGATTTATTAGTTAACGAAAAAACATATTTAAATAATAAAGTCTCTCGTGATTTTATCTGCTTGTATATCGCCGATAAAAATTTACGATTTAAGATCTTTAGAAATACTCGACTATCTAAAACTGAATTTAACGAAGTAAATCGATCTTTATCTCTAATTCGAGATAATTATGGTAAGAATAACGATGTAATGACCGACCTTCATTATGTGTTTACTCAGATGGTGTTAACATATAAGAAGACTAATCGTAGTTTTAATACATTCGTAACGTATGTTTTTAAATATCGTTTATTCCATTTCATCTCTAAGTTTCTACGAGATCGAATTAATAATGGATACGATAGAACGGCATTCGAAGAAATTAATCTTAATGGTTATAATTCGATGCATCATATGAATATCGAAGATCAGGTTACGATCGATGATAGTGGAAACTTTAGTGACTCCTGGTTATCGGGTTTAACGTGTTCTGAAGTATTTGATGAACTTAACGAGTTAGAGCGAAATATTATCGTTAAGATATTTGTTCAGACGAAACGGCCTAAAGAAATCCAAAAAGAGTTAGGTATCTCTGAAGCTAAATATAGAAAACATCGACGACTAGCTTTAACCAAATTAGAAACAGCTACAGGCTTAAAAACAAAATACTTAAAACCTTTGAAGGCGAGCGAATAATGCTCGCCTTTTTCTTATTTATATGTTATAATATATAGGAAAGGCGGTTACTTATGATTACTAAAGATAAGTACAGGTTAACTTTAAAAGTTAACGATTTAGTGGCTCAGATATTAGCCCTAAAACAAATTCCATTAGACGTAGCATATAATATTCTATACGATCAGAATAAGATATTAAATATCGATAAAACAGATCCGATTATTAATATCGATAAAGCAGCTAAGTATTTAGTACAATGCTTTAAAGAAGGTCGCGATATATATGTATATGCCGACTACGATGTCGATGGTATGACAAGCGGAACAATCATGAAAAAGTTTTTATCGAAGATTGTCCCGACATATAGTTTAGTTTACTTCCCAGAACGAAGCGATGGTTATGGCCTAAGTATTAAGTTTATCGAAGAAATTAATTTAAAGTATAAAGATAAACTTAAACCACTTATTATGACAGTCGACAACGGTATCACAAAAGTCGAGGAAGTCGAGCTTTGTAAGAAATACGATATTCCGGTATTAATTACCGACCATCATTTGCCACAAGAAATTTTACCCGATACGATTATCGTCGATCAGCATATAACCGAAAGCGATCATTGGGCTAAAGCAATATGTGGTGCCGGCGTTGCTTATTATTTTTGTCGAGCTATCGAAAATGAGTTAGGCTATAATCATTATGAGAGCGATAAATTACTTTATTTAACGGCTATCGGTACTATTGCCGATGTAATGCCATTAAATAGTTATGTTAATCAAGCTATCGTTCGTAAAGGTTTTAATCAGATCCAAAAGAAACAAATACCAAATACGTTACGAGTATTCTTGGACATGCTAACGAAAGAAGCGATTACGGCCGATCTTGTATCTTGGCAAATTGCTCCTCGATTAAATTCATGTTCTCGATTATTTAATATCGAAGCATCGATTAAATTATTCGATGTAAACGAAGAACCAATCGATGTATGCAATACTGTCGAAGAATATAATGATCGTCGCAAAGAATTAACGAAAGATTTTAGCGAACGAATTATTAATCAATACGATGATGAAGGTGACGGAAGTCAAATAGCATTAGTCGTTAACGACGAAATACCGGTCGGCATTATCGGTATTTTAGCAGGACGGCTTCAAGAATATACTGGCAAGCCTAGTTTTGTCGGATTATCGGATAGCGAAGTGATTCATGGTTCTGCTAGAAGTAATACGTATCCATTAGATTGGCTATTATTTAACGAGCCTTCTGTGGCTTCATATGGCGGCCATGCTGCTGCTTGTGGCTTTGCGATATATAAAGATATGCAAGACGAGTTTAAACTCGCTCTGAGCGCAAAAATCGCATCCTATGTGCCACCAGAAGAACACGTAGTAGAAGTTAAAGAACCTGAATACGTCGATTTAACCCTGTCCGATTTAACGGTTGAATCATATCAATCGTTTAATTTATTCTCGTTCGACGGATTAACTTTTGAAAAACCACAAGTTAGAATATCGGGATTAAGTGTCTTGGCGATTAAACCTAGTGGCAATAATCCGGATAATATAAAATATACCGTATTCGACGGAAAAGTAAAATTAGATATATGGGCTTGGAGATTAGGAGATCTCGGAATTAAAGTTGGCGATAAAATTACGATGTGTGGTGATATCGATAAAAACTTTATGAAGCCCCGATTATATACTTTAAATGTAAAGAGTATATTCAAGGAGGAATAGATAAATGTTTACGCATTTACATGTACATACATCGTATAGCTTTTTAGATGGCTATTGTCATATACCTAAATTAGTTAGTCGTGCTAAAGAACTTGGTATGGAAAGCTTAGCGATTACCGACCATAATCATATGGGCGGTATTTATGAATTTTTACAAGAATGTAAAAAGCAAGGTATTAAACCTATTTTAGGATATGAAGGATATCAAACTTGGGATACTTCTTTGTTATCTAAACCTGTCGAAGAACGATGGGCAGATGCAGCTTTAAAAGCTAAAGAAGCCGGTGATTTAACTGAAAAGGAAGCTGAAGATTTAGCATCCGGTAAAAAAGGCGTTAAAGGAATTAAAGATATTAAAGCTCGTGCAGAAAAACATATGTACGATACTCGACAATATCATTTAATTTTATTAGCTAAAAATCAAACAGGGTTAAATAATTTAATTAAATTGCAAAGCGAATCCGCTAAGGTATGTACTTATAACGGGCGATTCTTATTTGATATGCCGATGCTTCGCAAATATAGCGAAGGTGTTATTTGTACGACAGCATGTGTTGCAAATATGGCAGCTAGTTGTGCTCGTAAAGATAGGCAAGAAGAAGCTGAAAAACTTATTTTAGAATATAAAGATATTTTCGGCGATGACTTCTATCTTGAAGTTCAACCTAATGCTTTTGACGATCAAGTTAAAGTAAACAATTTTTATTTAACAATGTCGAAAAAATATAATATTAAACTTGTTGCGACAAGCGACGTTCATTATGTACTAAAAACCGATAATAAAGACCACGACGTATTAGTATGTGTCGGTACTGGTACCGATATTTATAATTTTAATCGTATGAAATACGATCATAACTTCTGGCTTAAAAGTGAAGAAGAAATGCAAGATGGATTTAAATATTTAATTAACCATTCCGAAACCGAAGTAAGTGTTGCTCGTGAGAAATATGCTTTATATTTAGAAGCAATGCACAACACTCAAGAAATTGCAAATAAAGTCGGCGAATATAAATTAGGTAGCGATGTACCATTAATGCCTAAACTTCCTGGCGTTAAAAATACTAAACGCAAGCTACGCGAATTAGCATATAAAGGTTTATATGAATTAGCTAAACGATATGACTATATTGCTAACGATATTAAACGATATGAACAACGTTTAGCATATGAACTTAATATTATTAATTATAAAGACTTTGCAGATTATATGCTTATCGTTCGCGAGTATGTTAATTGGGCCGACACAAATGATGTAATGGTTGGAAGTGGTCGCGGATCGGCCTGCGGAAGCTTAGTACTATGGTGTATCGGCATTACTAAAAATATCGATCCTATTAAATATGATTTGCTATTCGGTCGTTTTTTAACAATCGACAGAACAGGTTTACCAGATTAAAATGATAGTCGTATCTTGAGGAAACTCAAGATTTAAAGAGCTCTAAATTGCTGGAACATCCTTAGAGCTTGTCTTGCTACAACATATTGATGAAATAAGCAAAAGTGTGATATGCTAAAAAAAAGACAAGATTGGAAAATCAGCAGCGAAGCCTCGAATAGAGGAGCGTTCAACGGCCAGTCCAAAGGGACGTAGGAATAACAATTCCGAAATGGAGCAACCTAAGTTTTTATTTTATAAATAAAAATATGGTGAAGATATGGTCTATTCCCATGGCGAAAGTCAGGGTATCAAAGGTAGATTGTGATTTTAGCTACTTTGGTCGAGATAAAGTTATCGAACATATTAAAGACTTATATGGTGAAAATAATGTAGCTCATATTGGTACATATTCTCAAATGGGGGTTAAATCCGGTTTAAAAGATATTGGTCGAGCTCTTAAAATTCCGTTTGATAAAATGAATGCATTATCTAAAGTTATTGACGATTTTAAAGATGTAGTACCTCCACAACCAAAGTTTAAGCATTACGATGCATTAAAAGATGGTAACAAAACAGAAAAATCTTTGTACACTAAATGGCAAAAATTAGAAGCTGATAATAAAGAATTATTTAGATTAGCTCGAGCATTCGAAGGTCTTAAACGTAATTTTGGTGTTCATGCTTCTGGTGTATTGGCAATGCCTTGCCGTGTTGATGACTATTTTCCGACACGTACCGATGCTGACGGTGTAACTATTACGTTATTTACCGGTACAGAATGTGAAGAGTTAGGCACAGCTAAACTTGATATATTAGGTCTTAAAACATTATCTATAATAGAAACTACTTTAAAACATTTAAATAAAGATGTTCAATGGCTATATAATAACTTTGATATCGAAGATAAAAAGTTATATAAATTATTAACACAAGCAAAATCAGATTGCATATTTCAATTAGAGTCCGATATGTTTAAAGATTATCTAAAAGAAATGAAGCCAACTTGTTTTGATGATATAGCTGCTACAACAAGTTTATTGAGACCAGGGCCATTAAGTGCTAATATGCACCATCAATATGCTAATCGCAAACATGGAAAAGAAGAAACAAATTTTCCATTACACGGCATTGAAAATATTATTAGTAATACATATTCTGTAATTGCATATCAGGAACAGCTAATGCAAATCTCAAAACAAGTTTCTGGTTTTGACGATAATCAAGCTGATTCAATTGTGAGAAAGACTGTGGCAAAAAAGAAAGTAAGTATGTTCCCAATGATGATCCGTTGTCACATTTATGGCAAGAAAAATTGTGAGGGTCCTGAAGGTTGGGAAGATAATAATGAATTGCCATGGTATGATCCTAAAGGTAAATATGGTCCTGAAATTAAAGGTGCTATTTCTAATGGATATACTGCTAAAGAAATGAATGATTATTTCGATTATATCATGGGATTCGCGAGCTACGCGTTTAATCGCTCGCATGCTGTAGCTTACTCTTTTACTAGTATGCTTACTACTTGGCTTAAATTATATCATCCAGTAGAATTCTTCGCTGCATATTTATCGATGCAATCTTTAGAAGATTTAGTTCGCTATATTCCGTTAGTTAGAAAGGAAGGGATCGACGTTGAAGTTCCGGACATTAATGCTTCAAATCTTGACTTTACTCCTAATGGAAACACTATCTTATTTGGTCTTGGGTCCATTAAGGGCGTGGGTTTATCTTCCATACCTGCCATAATTGAACATCGTCCTTATACCTCTTTAGAAGATGCTATGAATAAAATCGGTAAAAAAGCATTTAATAAACGCGTCGGTATATCCTTAATTAAATCGGGTGCTTTCTCTAATATTAAAAATAACCGTATAGAATTAATGAATGAGTTCTACGATTTAAGAAAAGATAAAGACGAAAGATTAAAACTTGAAGACTATGGAAAGGAACTTATTATGAGCTTTGAAATGGATACATTAAATTGTCCTGTAACATATACACCAGAATGGTTTTCTATGGAAGACAAAACAGAAGTAGAAAACGTAAAAGTTATGATTACCAAGGTCGATGAACGAAAAGATAAAGCTGGTAATCTTATGGCATTCTGTAGAGGCGATATCGGTGGTGGCGTCGAAATCGATTTAATCGTCTTTAGCTCTATTTATCTTGGTAATTTACCTTATATTAAATTTGGCGAAACAGTCTATTTATCTGGTAAAAAAGAATCTGATTCTAAGATGATTGTTAAGAAAGTTAGCCTGTCATAAGACAGGCTTTCTTTGTAATATAATTCTGTAATCGATGTTATTTAAACCTATGAAAAGGATAATATAAAATGGCAGATATTAAAGGTAATATCCTTGTCGACAATGGCGCAGGCGGCAAGGATCCGTTTTACGGAAAAACGACGGCCGATCAAGTTATGTTTAGCGACGGTGAAACGTTAGAAGAAAAATTCCGACGTTTAATTGTCGACCATGCTTTACTTTCTGATCGTGCCGGTACTGCAGATAGAAGTGACCTAAGTGAAGATACTCGTAAATTCATGGGTCATCCTATCGAAGATTTTTTATTGCGCGATGAATTATACGCAGCTATTATTAAAGCGAGCGATAATAACGATTGGAAAAATAGTGTCGGTTCTGTAACAGAACTATATACTACTTATCCTGACGCTACTGTTGGCAACGTAGTAGCTGTAAACGGTGGGGATACAGCTGGTTCTCTCTATCGTTTCAATGGAACAGACTGGGAGATTTTAGTAAGAAATGGTAAGAGTGTTCTTCCTAATAATGTTGTCGATAAAATTAATCAAAGCGTTATTATTCAGAAATTAGAATTCGGCACCAATAAATGGATTAAACAAGGTGAGGATAATTATGAATTATCTCTTGAAATTCCGAATGTCGAAGTTATTCAAGTCGTAATCTATGACGGTATTTCTAAGAAACTCAGTACGATTACACCTGAATACAATGCAAATAAAGTAATTCTACATAGCGTATTCCCAGAACGTGGTTATATTCTATATTATACTCAACAAAACGATGTATTGAATTACGGTGATTCTGTATGATTCAAAAATTAAAAGAACTTGTTGGTCTTCGCGAAATTAACGCGAAGATCAATGAATTCGATACTGAGATCGAAGATCTTAAACGGATTTCTGGTAATACCGTTACAAAAGAAACATTGCTCGATTTTATTAATACGAATAAAAAATTAATTAACGATGCCATTCAGGGCCTACAAAGTCGATTAAACGATATTCGTAACGCAGTTGTCAATAAATTATCTAACTATTATACTAAAGCTAATAGCGATGATTTATTTGCTCGAGCAAGTACGGCTAATAATTATTTACGTAAAGATCGTGACGAAACTATTAATAATAATTTTAACGTTAATGGTACGATTAATTTAAATAATACTAGCGGCCCTATCATTCAATTTGGTGACGGTAGTTGGGAAGTCCGTCCAGGATATTTTAAAATGATTTCTCCGGACGGCAATGTTCCGATTGAAATTAGAAATGGAGTTACTTATATTAACGGTCAAGAAATCGTTACTGGCGTTAGCTATATCTCTCCTGGTGAATGGGTAGAATTACCTAACAGTAAAAATACTCGTAGAGTAAATTATTCGAGAGTATATGGTGACGATGCCAATCAAATGTTGATTATTTATCAATATCATGATGGCGACAATAACGGTCATTTGTTTATTAATCATATACTGATCGAATTAAGTTTAGGTCAGCCTTTCTATAAAGATAGATTCTGCACCATTAATTTACAAGGCGGCGTTATTAATCTTGATTGGACGCTTGAAGGAACAAACGGTATTATAAAAGCAGTTTATTATCGATAGGAGTTTTATATGGCAAAACGAATGGAAAAATTTTCTGTGTCATATAAAGCGACACAAGAAATTAATAAAATTATAGACAGCTTAAAAGATGTTATTAAAGATACTTCTGATAAAACAATTTCTTCGAATGAGTTTATCCAAGAATTTAACAAAATCAATTTAGTCTATAATAATGCAAAGAAAAGTATCTCTGAATCTTTAGAAGATATTAAAAATAGTTTTAATGAAACTATTAAATCTTATTTTAATAAACAAGAACAGGATGCTCGTTATTTAACGAAGGATAGTTTAAATAATGCAATCTTAAAGAATCAAAATTTAGATTATCAACATAAACTTACCATAGCCGGCGATAATAAAATTACTGGTCATAAGAATGGTAATACGTTAATGATTTTTAACGGTGTTAAATTAATTATTGACGGCGACTGGCTTAAATTAATTAATCCTGATGGATCTGAATTATATTCTAAGAATATTAATACTGGGACGCAGCGTTCTTTAGGTGAAGATATCTTCCAGCTGCGCGAACGTAAATATATTCCGGCTGCTTGGAACGAAATTCCTAATAGTTCTATTAATAATATAGGCGGTACAGTTCAATTACCGGCGAAATGGAACGACTTAGTTCTTATTGTCGATAACACATATCACGAAGGCGAGCACGATTTACAAAACGATCATCGTATTGCACCTGCTTATGTGTATATGTGTAGAGCTGAAGTACCTATTAAATTTTTAACGCCTTATTCTACAGTCGGTTTAGAAGTAACAGCTTCTTATGTTAAACTAACACAAAAAACTGGCCCTGTATTTTTAGGCTATACTCAAAGCCGTAATAACGGCAATGTTATGAAGGTATTATGGCGATGATAGAACATTTAAAAAGTAGAACGACTACGTTCTTACAAGTAAGAAAAATAAATGAAATAATTGACGCTATAAAATCTTTTAGAGATGTTGCCGAAGGAACTGGCGTCAATGGTTTAATTAATCAGTATACTAATCGTATTAATCAAATGAAAGATTATCTAACGAATACGTTACCAGCATCTTTCGATGACTTATTAAATACGATTAATAATAAACTTTCTGGATATTATACGAAACAAGAATCTGATAATAAATTTTTAAATAAAAATAATGCCGGCGATTATCTTCGTTATGACGATTTAAATCTTAACGGTAATCTAACGATTAATTCTGACAATCAACCTGCAATTAAATTTAACAAATCTAACGGTGTATTATTTACGATCGATGGCGTCGACATTTCTGTTTGGCCACTTATTATTGCTAAAGACAATAATAAATATTTAGAAATAAATAATAACGGATTAGCAACTGATAAGACTATTATTACTAAAAATAACTATCGTAAATTTATTAAGCTTCCACAATGGAAAGATGGTAACGTTATCGGAGAGCACAATAAAAACGATTGGTCTGAAGTTTATGCATACAATCCATATGAAAACGATTACCATACTGTATTCTTTATGATTAAAGATGCATATAAGCGTCATTATAATCCATATGAAGTTAACGATGGTCCAATGACAGATATGTCAGTATCGTTCCAAAATTATTATGGCGACGATAAGAACTATCAAACAATTTCTCGTCTCGATCAAAATCCATGGAATTGGAAATTCGAAATGCATGAAATTTGGCGTCAACGTAAAAAACATCATGGTAGCTATAGTGATTATTGGGATGGATTAGGAGGTTATACTATTAAATGTCGATAGATATTAATACATTAAGAAATGAAATTAATAGCCTTATCTCTAAAATAAATAATCTTGAATCTATTACTATTAGTAGCGATCAATATGTTAATGCTTTAGATTTTTACGATAACTTTATTTCGACAAATGAAATGTTAAACAATTTATCGGTCGACACTGTCGATGTTGCTGGAACTATATATTTAGATAATAAAAAAATTGGTTCTGGCGAAATAACTGTCGACAATAAAACATTATCTTTTGAACCGAGGTTAACGTATAATAATAGGCCTGTTAAAAATAATTACGATATGGCTTTGCCTGAATATAAAGAATATGTTTCGGCTGCACTCAGCAAAGGCGACTACTATATTTTAATTAATATGGGAACATATTCTATTCCATTAATTATTAATTATTGTGGTAAAGATTTTAAAAATAATCTTATTACGATAAAAGATAATGTTATTACATCTGATAAAGAATTTAAAGTATATAAAAGGTAAGATATGATTAGTTTATTAAATGATGAATCTGCTAACCTTGCCGACTTACAAAATAAGATTATCGAAATTCAAGATTATTTAAATACTAAACGAAGTGATATCGTCGATAATATGGTATCTCTTAATATTGAAAACTATACGATCGACGATAATCAGTACTATAAAAAAACTAAACGATACGATTATTCTATCGACAACTTAGATATTAAAAATATTGTCGGTAATGTTAATATCGATGAAAACGCAGTTGAGCTTAATGGTAGGAAATTATCTGGTCAAATATACAACGGAGTTAAGTTATTAAGCGTAAGCGATAATGCTTATGACTGGGTCGAAATCACCGTTAAACAAAATATAGATTTATCTCATGCTCATGAAATTAATATTATATTTAATTGCGGAGATAGCCGATTATCTAACTTGTTTATCGTAAAACAATCCGGTGTATATAAAGATATCGATCAAACGATTATCGTATCTATTCTAGAAAATAATTTAATTATCGATAATATCGAAAAGGTTTCTAAAATTTTTATTAGATAAAGGAAGCTATTCAATGAATGAAATTTCATTAAGCGCCATTAATGATTCTATCATGAGTTTAAATCATGATGTATCTGAAATTATTAATGAAGCGCATACTCAAATTAATCAGCATTTAGACCAAAACGGTATTACTTTGAGTAATATAAATAGCGAGTATCTTAATAAAAACCAACACAATGATAAGATAATGGTTAATAATTTATTCGTAAAAGAATTAAAATTAAACGGTAAAAATTTATTTGACGGAGACACAATTTCTTATGGCTCTAACTCATTATCTTTATCTAACGAATTGTTAGTGAATAATGAGCAGGTATTATTGAAAAATGATACCTGCTCTACTTTGTGTTATGAAGGTGTTTATTCTGTATACTTATTAAGCAATAAATCTGAAATCGTTATTTCTGGTTTATATCAAGAATCGAATATCGGTGATTTAATTATTCCGGTATCTATGTTAGAAAAGAATTCGACCACTACTGTTGGTAACGGAAACTTTGCAGTTCTTATTAAATGTACTGATGACGAATGTTCGATTGAACCAGGAAATCAACAGTCAATTATTACGAACGTAATTATGAGGTAAGAGAATGAAACATTTTATCGATCAAGCCTCGTTAGATGAAACGAGTATTCAATACCTGGTTTATAAATTAAATGAAGTTATTCGTGTCGTTAATAATAAACCAGATATTCATGATTTAGAATACTGGGCTGATACGTTAAAGCAATTCGAAAAAGATGGTTCTATTAATACGTATACCGATTTAATGGAAGCTCTTAAAAAGAAACCTGACTTTAATCAAGTACGAGATACTGTTCGTGATGAGTTGACAAAGTTTGTCGACCAAATGAATCAACGTATTTATCAACCGACATTAGACCAGTTGTTAAGAATAATCGGCGACGCATTGCAAGAATATATTCATACGCAAGTCGACGATTATTTAAATAAATCTATTAATGATTTGAAAAACAGACTTAGTGCTGAATTAATTTATTGGAATTAAAGGAGATAATATTCTATGTCCAAAAAATTTGTAGGTAAAGCTCATTTTGGTTTATACGATCCAAGACGTGATAAAGGTATTCAAATTGATACTGATAACCAAGGTGGTTCTTCTACTCCTGTCAATAACAAAGCTGTAGAAGATGTTACGAAACAAGCTACTGCTAATAAAGAAGCATCTGCTGCTAACAAGGCGCTAGCCGAAGCTAATAAGGCAGCCGTTGCTAAAGTAGCTGCCGATCTTGCTGCTAAACAAGCACAAGACGTTATCACTTTCTTAACAAAAGTTGAAGCTGCTGCTCAATATCAACCAAAAGGTGAATATATCACCGATGCTAAAGTAGCTGAAAAAATTACTGAAGCTCAAGGTAAAGCTGACGAAGCTGCTGCTGCTAAATTTGCAACTAAAGCCGAACTCGAAACAGCAACTGGTGGTGTATCTGCTCAAGATCTTAAAACATTAAAAGATGCTATTGATCTTTTAAAGGATAACCCAGATAGCATTGCCGAAATCGCTAAAAAAGCCGATAAAGATAAAGTATATGATAAAGATGCTATCGATAAGTTGATCAAAAAACTTAACGATAAAGATACTGATCTTGAAAAAGCTATCGCTAAAGCGGCTACTGCTGACGACGTAGTTAAAGCTGCCGAACTTACTGAAAAAGTTAAAGCTATTGTCGATTTAACTCCGTTCGCTAAAACTGCTGAAGTTGAAGCTACATATGCTAAAAAATCTGATTTAGCCGATAAAGCCGATAAAGCTGCTATCGAAACTGAACTTGCTAAAAAAGCTAACGCTAGCGATTTGACTCCTTTGGCTACAAAAGAAGAAGTGGCAGCAAAAGCCGATGCTACTGCTCTTGCTACTAAAGCCGATCAAACAGCATTGGATAACGTTAAAGCAGAAGCCGATGCAAACAAAGCTGCTGTAGCTGCAGAAGCTGCTGAACGTAAAGCTGCCGATACTCTTAACGATGCAAAAGTAAAAGGTATCTCTGACGATGTATCTAAATTAAAAATTGATGCGGCTCAGGCTAAAGTAGAAAATGAAAAAGCGTTAAGCCGTAAGGCGGACCAAGAAGCTGTTAATACTGCATTAGCTGAAAAGGCTACAAAAGCCGAAGCTGCCGAAGCTAAACAAGCTGCTGCCGATGCTACAAAAGAAGCTGCTAAAGCTAATACTGCATTAGAAGGTAAAGCTGATGCTACTGCATTAGAACCATTGGCTACTAAAGAAGCATTAAAAGATGCTAAAGACGAATTAACTCAAGCTGTTGAAGCTGCTAAAGCTGCAGCCGAAGAAGCAAAAGCTGAAGCTAAAACTGGTGAAGCCGTAACTGAAGCTAAGACAAAAGCCGAAGCTGCCGACGCTAAAGCTAAAGAAGTAGAAGCTGCTCTCGTTAATTATGTAACTAAAGCTGTTGCCGATGAAGCATATCAACCTAAAGGTGAATATGCTACTAAAGCTGAAGTTCAAGCTATTGGTTCTTTAGACCCGACTACGTTGCAATCTCTTAAAGATTTAGCTCAACAATTAGCTGGTCAAGCTGATTTGACTACTGTACTTGATAAGTTAAATAAAGTATTCACTAAAGACGAAGTTAACGAAAAATTGGCGACAAAAGCCGACGTAACTGCTCTTGCTGAATATGCAGAAAAAGCTGACGTCGAATCTAAACTTGGCGATAAAGCCGACAAAACTAAAGTAGCTGAAGATATCGAAGCTGCTAAAGCTGTTGCCGATGCTGCTGTTCGTGAAGTAAATACAACTGCTCAACAAGCTAAAGCTAAAGCAACTGAAAACGAAGCAGGCTTGGCAGACGCTAAAGCTAAAGTCGAAAAAGCTATTGAAGATCTTGGTAAATTAACAACTAAAGTTAACGACCTTGCTCTTAATGGTGGTACTGGCACAGGCCTTGATGCTCAAGCTGTAGCCGACAAAGTTAAAGAAGTTGTCGATGCTATCGTCGCTCAAGAAAAATTTGTAGGCGAAACTAAGCTTAACGAAAAACTTGCCGATAAAGCTGATGTAAGTGCATTAACTGCAGTTCAAGCTAAAGCCGATAAGAATGCTTCTGACTTGTTGGGTAAAGCTGATGTATCTGCGTTAGCGGACAAAGCCGATAAAGCTGTATTCGAAGCTAAAGCAACCGAGTTGGATAACAAATTAAATACATTAGAAACTGCTACAGTTCCTAATTTAATCGATACTAAACTTACTGACAAACTTGCTGGTTATCAAGAAAAAGGCGAATATGTAACTAAAGAAGCTGCTGATCGTGATTATCAACCAAAAGGTGAATATGCTACGGCTGCTGCTTTGGAAGAAGTTAAAACTAAAGCTAATGCTAACGAAGCTTTGATTAACGGTCTCGATAAAGATAATTTAGTACACACTGCTGATCTTGATACATATGCTAAAGCTGCTAAAGTAACAGAAGATATTGCAGCAGCCGTAGGCGGTCTTGGTGATGTATACGTAGCGAAAGCTGATGCTGACGTATTTGCTAAGAAAGCTGACGTAACGACTGAAATCGGTGCTAAAGCTACTGAGCTTAAAAAATATGCTGACGATACATTTGCTACAAAACAACAGTTAGATAATGCGACTATTGCTGCTGGCGGCTCTGGCTTGACTCAAACTCAAGTCGAAGGTATTGTCGATAATAAATTGGGCGCTCTTAAAGATGCCGTTCAAACTATTGCTAATATCCAATCCGGTGTTAACGATAATAAATCTTCCGTAGAATCTATTCTTGCTGAATTGGCTAAGAAAGCTACTAAAGACGAAGTTGCCGGTAAAGTAGCTACTACCGATTTAGAAGAAGCTAAAACAACTCTTAACGCTGCAATTAAAGTTCAAGAAAATGCATTAGCTGCTGCTAAAACTGCTTTAGAAGAAGCTATTAAAACTAAGTCTGAAGAAGCTGCTGCTGCTTATCAAACTAAAGTAGAATTTGCAAATTGGGCTCGCGATACATACGGTACAGAAATTGCTCGTATTAAAGACGACATGATGACAGCTAACGAAACAGATGCTGCTATCGATGCTAAACTTGCTACTAACTTGGAAACTCTTAAAGGTATTTTCCAACTTAAAGGTAACTACGTTACTAAAGAAGAGTTAACTAAAACTCTTAAAGATGGTTATATCACTAAAGACGAATCCGATCGTTTGTATCAAGGTGTAGGTAACTATGCTACTATCGAATATGTCGACGATCAAATCGGTAAAAACAAATCTAAGATCGATGAAGTGAATACGGCTCTTGCTGGTAAGCTTGATTTAACAGCTGCTCAAAACGTATTCCAAGCTCGTGGCGATTACATGACTCGTGGCGATTTAGATAATGTTGCGACTAGTCCTGCATTTACTAATGCTATTAACAATGCTATTACGGCTAAAGCATTCTTAGATAAAGATACTGCCGACGGTTTATATGCTACTAAAGGTACTTATGTAACAGCTCAAGGCGTAACCGATATTATCGAAGCTGATCCGACTATTGCCGGCAAACAAGATAAATTAACATTCGGTTCTGGTTTGTCTTATGACGAAGGTACTAAAACTGTTACAGCTTCTGGCGTAAGTGTTGACTTAACTCCTTATGCTAAGAAAGCTGAATCCGATGCTAAATATGGTCCAAAAGACACTTTAACAGAAGATCAAAAAGGTGTAGTAGAATCTATCCTTCGTGATAAGAACTATGCTACAAATGCAGATCTTGGTAGCTATAGTGCAAGCATGGATACTAACATTGGTCAATTAAGAGCTAGTATCAATACTTTAAAAGATACTATTGTTCCAGCTATCGATACTCGTGTAACTGCATTAGAAGGCAAAGCTGCTCCTACAGATTTCACTGAAGATCAAAAAACTAAATTAGATGAAATTCTTACTGGCAAAGGCTATGCATCTCATGAAGATATTTACAACGCTAAAGCTGAACTTAAAGGCGAGTTAGTTACCGAAGAAGCTGCACAGGCTCTTGTTAATGGTGCTGTTACAACTGCTGAAGGTAAAGTTAATGAAGCTAAAGAAGCGTTGGAAGGTAAAATCACAGAATTGAAAAATACTGTAGATGGAATCCATGCTCCAGATTTAAGTGCTTACGAAACTCAAGCTCAAGCAGAAGCTAAATATTTAAAACTTGAAGATATCGAAACTAAGTTAAAAGAAAAAGGCTTTATTACTCAAGCTGATTTGCAACCTATTCTCGATGCAATTAAAGCATTAAAAGGTGAATAATATATTGCCTTTCCTTAGAGTTCTAAATCTTCTCTCGTCTACACTTTAAGGAAAAGAATATGCAATTATTTAACTTTTTTATATTTTTAAATAACTATGCCCCTGAAGCCGTAGAACGCTTGATTATGTTTTTTTGCATAACCTTTATCCTTGTCATTATCGATACGATAATGAAATTGTTTAGCTTAACAATAGTTAAACATAGTTTATGGCATTATAAAACGATAATCGAAGTATTCTGGGGTGGATGGGGACAACAAAAATCAAGCCGCGTGTTTTATCGCGGCTTTGTTTTTAAGCTTTTTCAATATTCTTTATTGTGTTTGTTCGCCTTTTTTATCGACGTAATTAAGATACCTACAACTGTACATTCTGGTTTTGCACAGCTTATTGATGCAATATCTATTATATGCTATTTGGTAATCATTATGACAGAGTTATGGAGCTTCAAAGAAAACTATATGTTGATTAAATATAATCACGATATAGTTTCTAAACTCGACGATGCTGTATTAAGTCGATTAGAAGCTGTATCTCTTGGCGAACTTAAACTTAAATTGAGGGAAAAGAAAGATGACTAAAATATTTAAAATGATGTTATTTGAAAACGAACAATTAAGCTATACTCGCGTCATCTCTTTCTCCTTGTTGCTTTTGTTGATCGGCGTAACTTTATATTTAGTTATCACCGGTCATAACTGGCAACATTATGAAACACTCGCTAACTTAACTGGCGGAGGTTCTGCTGCTACTCAAATCGCTAATAAGTTTATTAATAGTAAATATAATAGCGAAGTTGGCAGTTACAAGGAAAAAAATGATGCTGAATAAGTATTATTTAAAATGGTTAGTATTGTGCATAGCTAATTTGCTATGCATGATACTATGCTATTTAACGAATTGGTTCGTCGTATTATTTGCTGACAATAAAGGTAACCTTCCGAAGATTTTTAAATTATGGCAAACATATGATAATTGCCTCGATGTTGCTTGGATGATTTACGAAAATAATGTCCCAAAATTTGCTCAGTATGATTTTAATAAACATTATTTGTATCATTTCGAGAATAAAGGCGACGGATATATGATTCCTGGATATGTCGACGTAATCGATGCCAACTTTACTCGTAAAGAATGGTGGCAACGATATGTATGTCGATGTGCTTGGTTATATCGAAATTGCGGATATGGTTTTGCTTATTATGTTTTCGGTATGCACGTTCATCCTCGAGACGTTAAAGTTTATATCGACCAAGAAGATTATTATGTTGCTGTCGATATGAAAAATAAAATCTTCTGTATTAAAGATGATCGCAGATGGTGCCGATTATTTAAAAAAAGCATCTATCTAGGATATAAGTTCAGAGGAATCAATAATTATAAGAATCCATCTCATTGTATGTTAGCAAATCGTATTAATTTCTTTAGATTAGTTAAATAACGTTGTAATATAATGTATATCTGTTATTTAATTAACGAAAGGAATATGGCGTGAATAAATTAAAAGTCGAATCTCTTAAAGTCAATATTTTAAATGCATTGCAATTAAAGACTGCTAAGAGTAATAATAAATATAATAAAAGCGAGATCTATATTCAAGATCCCGACGAGATGATTCAGAATTTTGAAGATATTCAAAATTTAAAAGAATCAAAACAAAATAAACTTAAAGCCGGTAGTTCTATTAGTATTAATAGTGATAACGAAATTAGTGCTGAAGTCGATTTGAGTCCTTATTATACGAAGACGCAAACAGCTAAGTTATTTATGGGTCGTGACGAAACGTATAGTAAAGAGGAGATCGATGAAAGAACAGGTATTAATGGTATTATTGCTGGCGACAATATTTTTATATCTAATGAGAACGGTCACGCAAAAATCGCTACGACAATTGCGTACAAGCTCAGAGATAAGGCAATGTCTATCGGTAATTCTATTTTGGGCCGTGGTACTTCCATTGGCGTTAATGCTTCAGCAACTGGTGAAAACAGTGTTGCATTAGGTGCAGATTCTGTTGCTACGCTTGCTAATCAAGTATCGGTTGGCAATAGCGAAACTAAACGTATCATCAGTAACGTAGCCGACGGAGTCGAAGCTAACGATGCCGTAACTGTAGGACAGTTAAATAAAAAATTAAGTTCAGCGCTCGATCAACTTAACCAATTAGCCGGTCAATTGTATCCGGTTGGTTCTATTTATATGAACGTTAACAACGTAGATCCATCTGCTATCTTTGGTGGCAGCTGGGAACGTATGCCTTCTGGTCGTATGTTAGTTAATAGCGGTGACGGTTTTAATCTTAACGAAGTCGGCGGCGAAAAAGAACATCGCCTAACAGAAGATGAACTAGCTTCCCATAATCATGGTGGAGGCGAAGTGGCTGGTGGTCATACTCACACTCGTGGCACAATGGATATCACTGGTGATTTTGTAGGCGCATTACAAAGTAATTTTGATTATGGTGTTCATGGCGCATTTTATTATGAACGATATGAAGCAGTCGGCCCAGCAAGTAATAAAGGTGATCCTCGCCAACGTGTATGGTTTAAAGCCTCTAAATCTTGGACAGGTGAAACTAGCGAAAGCGGTGCGCATACTCATAATTTCCTACCGTCCGGCAAAAATCAGCCGCATAATAATATGCCTCCATATATTGTCGTTAATATGTGGAAACGTATAAGTTAAGGAGATATATATGTCCGATCAAATACAAAATATTTCTGATAAAATTTTAGATTATAAAGATAAAATTTTCTTTAAGATGTTTAGTGATGCTTTAAAAGCAAACAAAGCACCATTTCCTGAAAACGTTACGCATTATTTAAATATGTTAGTCTCGAACATGGGAATAAGTCCTAATGTGATCAGTATTAGCTCTATTAAGAAAGAAAATAATAATTATATTGTATCATTAGCAGGTCCATTCGATAGTTATGTCGAAATCAACGGGATTCCGACTCATTTTAATAGTGAAGGAAATATAGTAGATTTTAGTGTACCGGCATTAATTAAGGCAGATGATATTCTTAATTTTTATATCTCGGTCGTTAATTTTCCATATAAAAAGGAAAAACCGGCTAATTATATAAACGACAAGACTGCTCAAAATATGATCGACACTGTAAAAGTTTCTCAAGTTTTAACAACATATGAGAAAATTGAAGAACCTGCTATCGGCGTATTAAAATATCTTAATAATGTTGTTGCTGAGTATAGTGTTACAGCTACATGGTTAGATAAAACAGATGCTCAGAATGCTACCGGCAAAGGATTTGTTAGACTTACGAATACTTCTAATGTGCCGGTAAAAATAGTATTTAATAATCGAGAGTATATTGTTTTGGATGGCAATCATGTCGATGTTCCGTTCGACTTAGATGAATTCTTAGAAGTTTATAAAAATTCTGGATACAATCAAGCTGTCGCAAAAAATTCAGAAGGAATAGAAGTATCGACTGTTACTGTTACAAATCTTTTAACTCAAGATGAGCTAGCAAATGTTCGGTTAACTGTAAATACTGCTATCGATAGAACTAACGATCAAGAGTTCCCGGCAAGAATAAAACCAATTCTTGCGAATATTAAGTTCTTCGGTGAAACCGAATATTACGTTAATTTCATGGGATCCATTATAAAAGTACCTTCTCAAACTGAAGCTACTGCCGGTATTCCTGTATCGAAGGCTGAAGTTTTAGCTATGAATGAAAATAATAAAACATTATTCGTTTGCGATAAAGATGGAAATATGATCGGTAAATCAATTACTCCGACCATCTTCGTTATTAATAATGTAAAATTAATAAAAGCTTCGATTAAATAAATAAGGAGTATACATGTCTGATAATAAAATACAAAATATTGCCGATGAAATTACGGCTTATAAACCGTATACATTATTTTCTTTGATGGAAAAATCTTTAAAAGAAAATAATGCTCCATTTCCAGAAGAAATTGAATATTATTTAAAGAAAATGATTAAATCAATTGGTATTGACATCAACAGTCTTCATATTAGCAGTGTCGTTAAAAACGATAATAAATATACGTTTACTATTAATACTCAACCATTTAGTTATTTAGAAATAAATGATGTTCCTCAAAATATTAAAGAAAATACTAGTATTACTGTTGAAGCCAACATCGACGAAGAAAATCCATTTCCGTATGTTAAATTTTTATGGGCTCCTAAGAATAAAAAATTACCAGAATCATATCAAAAACCTGAAGATAGTGAATACTTAAAAAATTGTACTAATAATTTTTCTTTAAGTAAAGACGATGTTCATATTGACGATGTCAAAGTTGGTTATTTATTATCTAGCAATATATTTGCTACCTTTTTCCCGACAAATAAACCATATGTATCTATTCCTAATGAAGATATAAGTAAAATAAAAATTAATAATCTTGCACCGAATAAAACATATAACATAAAGGGATTTAAATTTACTGCCGATGAAAATGGCGAAGCAATAATTAGTGAAGCGACGAAAGTCGCCGAGAAGTTTAATGAACTTGTGACAAACGTTCCTGTTTCTTTTGATTATGACGGTAAATTTAAAGATCATATCGATACTGCAACATATGCCGATATACCTGTTGCAATGGATCATTCAAAAGTAAGTCTTCCATCGGTCTTTTATCAAAATTTCTTTGTTTATAATGGACTATTCGGTGATGATGATAACTATGTGCATCATATTGTAAATAATTATCATGAACCATTAGAAATAGAATATCTAGGAGAAACAAAAACTATTCCTGTCGGACAAAATTCTGAAGAATTTAGTTCTAAAATTACTGCCGATCTTTTATCAAAAATAAAACCAGATACAACCGAAATAAAATTAAAGATTAAAAATAACTTTAATTATCCTTGGACAAAAGAAATTGAGCATCCTAATCAATATAATATTTTAGGTCAAAATTGTATTCGTAATCTTACTAATCAATCTTATTTTTATTATGATTATTCTTTTGAAGAACTTAAAGCATTTAATTTTAATGGTAAATCTTGTAGTTTAGCAAAAAATGAATATGGGTATCGTACAGATCTTAAAAGACAATTTTATACCGCCGATAATGTATATAAAACTATTTCTGATACAGAAGCGTCTGGAGCTGTCGATCTTCTTCCACCAGGAAATTTGCCAAGTTACACAGATAATTTAACCTTTGTTTTATGCGGCGATAAAACTTCTAGAACGTCTAGAACATTTAATTTTTCTCAAGGAATAAAAACCATTAACTCAATTAAAGCATATAAAAAAGATGGAAACTGTCATATTCTTTTAAATTATAATACGAATACACAAAATAATATAGAAGAAGATTTAGGCTCAGAACGATTTTTGTTTACAGAATCTGAAGCACTTCAAGCATCTGGTATTCTAATTGCGGCAGAAGAATTCGATTATTTATAATAGAAGGATAATTTAATATGTCTGAAAACAATCAAATTCAAGAAATCTCTGAATATATCGACGGAGTTAAAAAATTAATCTTTAAAGAAGTATTCAAAGGTGTTTTAGACTCTAAAGATGCTCCATTTTCTTCCGAAGTCGATGTTTACTTAAAAGAATTAGTAAATAGCGATATTACTGATCCATATAAAATCGGTATTATATCTTTAGAAAAACAAGGAACTAATTATGTAGTTTCCTTATCTGGTCCATTTAAATCTTATGTCGAAGTGAATGGTGTTGCTTCTCAATTTAACAAAGACGGTGAGATTAATAATCTTACCGTTCCTGTTTTTACTAAAACTGGAGAAGAAGACGACGATTTCTTAGCGATTGTAAATTTTGCATATAACGAAACAAAACCAGCAAATTATACTGCTACAAAAACTCCTCAAGAAATTATTAACGAATATTCTCCTTGTATGTTCTTATATACTAATCATAGTAAGACAGAACCTAATATTGGCGTAATTGAAAAATTCGATGTTCCTGTCGAAAAACTTAATGTCGATGTTTTCTGGAATCAATCTAAAAATAGATTCGAAGTTATTAATCATATGAAAACAACAATTAAGTTTTCTGTGCTCAATAAAGAATATACTATTAAGAAAGGTGAAGTAGCTAAAATTATTGTTGATTGGAACGCAATTGAAAATTTAAATAAACTTCCATTTAGCGATAACAATAGAGTTCACTTTGAAAATACTAAAAATCAAAATATCGGCCAAATCGATCTTTCTGAAATTGCAGATACTTCTTTAATTGCAAATGCTAATTTCTTATTTGGTAACCAATTTAGTCCGACTTTTGCCTATAACGATAACACTGGTAAGGTTATCGCGACAGTAAAAGACAACTCTGTTGCTAACAAGAAAAAAGAAACAGTATATATTAAAGGTCTTAATCCAGAATTTTCTGTATTCAGTCAAACTCTCGATAAAACTACTGACGGCGTTTATAACAAAGAATTTAATATCGATGATGTTAAATCTATGCCATTAGCTATTGATTTTACTAATCAAACTAGTTTGCCTTATAATAAAAACTATACGCAGTTAGGATTCGACGATATTAGAAACTTATTACCTAATCTAAATGGCGGCGAAGGTAATCTTACCGATCTTAAAAAAGATTTAACAACCTCTAAACATATTAAATATGTTTTATATTCTGGCGAACCATATCAAAAAATATTCGATATTGAAATGGGATTAGAACATTCTAATTTTATTTTATCCAAATTAAAATCTATGATTCATCCTATTATGTATCGTTCTATCGATTTTATGTTTAGACATAATAACTGCTTCATTCGACCAGAAGAAGAAGGATTCTTTGGTGATAGTCAATTAGAACAAACTTCTCTTCAATTAGCATTAAATCCTGAAGAAGATTGGTCCGCTATTGATCCTGATATCGTAAGCATGGACTTCAATTATATTCGCGATAATGTAACTTACGAAGAAAATGCTGTGAATAATACATTTAAAGTTAAGATTGCCGACACCGGAAATAAGTTTAACGAGAATCCATTAGTTGCTTGTTACAATCAAGAAGTTTATTCTATGACTAAACAAGCTGATGGATCTTTTGTTAGTAAAGATATTCCTATGGAACATAGAAACGACGAAGTTCAATTCAGTGTTTCTCAAGAAATATGGAATATTATGTTAGGTTTATATCAACGTGATCCATGGGGTAGACAATAATGACATACGAAGAACAATTAAAACAAGTCCGCGATAACGTTATTAAAAACGTATATCCGACTATTCAACAACAAGGTTCTTCGAATACTATGATTACTTTGCATTGGACAGCTGGTCATTACGACCAGTTGTTCGATGACTATCATATGTGTATCGATGGATCTGGTAACGTACATGTAATGCAAGATTTAGATAATCGCGCTAGTCACTGTTATCGTGAAAATACAAATAACTTTGGCATCTCGGCTTGCTCTAATTATGGTTCCGAATTAAATGGTGATGGCTTCACAGGTTATTCCACATACGTGCCGGGGCCGGAGCCCGTTAATGCATTACAACTCGAAGCGATGGCAACTGTAATATATTTATGTTGCGTATCTTGGGGCTTACCGTTAAGCCAAGTATTTACTCACGGTGAACGCTGTTTGGCACGTCAAGATTTATACGACTATCCGGCAGAACGTTGGGATCTTGATATACTCGTTCCAGAATGTCATACTCGTACTGAAGATGGTTTACATACTGCTGGTGGTAACTGGATTCGTAACCGTGCTCGTGAAATCGCTAAGATGAACGGAATTAATTACTTATAATAAGGAGACACTATGTCTATTATTTCTGAAATTGCACAAGGTCTCAGTTCTATTCTTAAAAAGAATCAAAAGCCAGTTATGCAATATGCTGAAAATATCGCTCTCGTAGCCGAAGTTCCTTTCGACAAAGAAAAAGTAAATCAGTGCCAAGGGTTTACCTATAATCCTCAAACAGAAAAATTTATCGTAGCTTGTATTAATGCTGATAGTTCTACACAAATCTTATATGAGTTAAATAAAGATTTTAGTGTCGCGCGCAGTGTTGAAAATACTGGCGCTGATAAGCTCGGCCACTGCAATACTTTATTCTTCGACGGTAAGGTTCGTGCTACTAATGGTGCCGCTAACGGTAATCGTATTTATACCGTAGGGGACGATTTAACTCCTGGCGAATACAAAGATTATACCGATAATTTTTATAATGTCGGTTATAATCCGGTAACAGGTCAGTACGTAAGTATTCTTCCCGGAGCCGATAACAGTGCTCGTAAAATTCGTATTTATGCGAATAGCGATTTAACTGACGGTAAAGAATACACAGTAACTGTTAACGAGAAAAATAACGATTCTAACGGCGCTTTATTCATCGGCAATAAAATTATATTCAGCTTAATGAGACGCATCGTAGAAGTCGAAATTAGCGATAATACGGCTACTATCGTTCGTGAACTTGAGTTCGAACCGAAAGCCGAAATCGAAGATTTCGCATTAGTCGATGGTGCTATCTATATGGCAGCTAATAGCCACGACTATATTCGTATCTACAAATACGATTTTGCTAGAAGCTATTTCAATAATATTAATAACGACTTTTTAAATAACGGTATCGTAGTCGGTAACCAAGTCGGTTATCATGGTCAATCTGTCGATAAATCTACTAATTATGTTATGGCTAAAATTAATGCTAATAACAATTTAGAAGTTGGCGACAAACGTAATTTAACGACCATTTTGGGTAAAGAATTAAAACATTATAACGGTACTAATTCTTATACCGTACTTACGACATATCATTACGATAAAGCAATTTATAATAAAGTTAAAACCGATGAACTCTTCGTTAAGAAAACAGAGCTTCAAAGTTTAACTGGCAATAAACGATCTCTTAACGTCGTTACTGAAGGCGTCGATAATACAGGTGCTACCGATGTAACGGCTAAATTAAACGAAATCTTTACTAAAGCAAATACAGAAGGATATACCGAAGTTCTTTTCCCAGACGGTATTTATAAGATTAGCGACAAAGTAAAAATCATTTGTCCTCAAGATCGTAATAAAGAACTTGTCGTTAAATCTGAAACATTATACGGTGCCGTTATTAATTGTGATCATGACGAATCTAATTCTAGTGTCGATACTGTCGGCTTTATTTTAAGTTGTACCGACGATAACAATGGCGACCATCATGATGTTTATAATACGACTATCAAAGACTTCTCCTTTAAAGTAGCACGAGAAGATATTAGTGGTAGCTATATTAAATTTATAAATGACGATAATAATCTCGATATGCGTCATTATAATCTTGTCTTAAAAAATATGAAGATGGCTAATGCCAAAGACGGTCAAGGTCAAAATATTGATTTGAGTCGTGAAATACATTATTCTACTATTGATAATATTATTTGCGATTATGGTCAATATGCTATACAAATAGAGGCTACAGATGGCGTCGGTATCAAGATTAGCAATGTTATTTCTAATAACTGTAACATGGGTATTTCTTCTTATTCTTATGCCGATATCGATAATGTAACGATTCATTATAGCGATGATTTTGATTTAGCTAATGTATCGTCCGTTATGCTTTATACTAATAAGTTAAGCAATCTTAAGTTGACTGGTCGCTGGAATCTATCGACTAATCTTCTCGGTATAAATGTTATAGCTTCTACCGAATTAAATAATATTACTTTGGATATTACGCATTCGGGCGAATCACAATATTTACCAGACGGAGACTATCCAGTTCCATTTATTAAACTTAACTCTTCTAATGAAGATAAAGCCGAGATCAAAGTTAATAATTTAAAATTCCCTAACTTTGTTCAAAACTTTGCAGCACTTACCGATCGATATTTATTCTCTTGGATCGATTCTCCTATATTATCGATTGCTCCTAACGGTGTCGAAGAATCTGATCGGTTAAAATTATTTACTAACTTAGGTTCTACCGATGAATATGGAGCCAAAGGTTATCTTAACCGGAGATTCGAAGTACGTGCCGAAGAAAATGCTAAGACAAGAGTTTTCGTCGGTCGAGATCGTACGATTCGGGAAATGAAGCCTAATGATAAAAATCAACTTTTCCAAGAAGAAGGTTCTGCTATTTATTTTAATGCTAAAGGCTCTCCTCTTACTGATGCTAAAGATAACGACTATAGTCACTACTCTGCCGGTGTTTCCGGTGATGTGTATATCGAATCAGATCCTAAGGCTACCGGTCATTTAGGTTATGTATCGACATATAAATATACGACCAATACAGAATATGTACACGATAAACCGACTTCCGTTACAAATCATGGTGACCGTACTGTAACAGTCGGATTCGACGTATATCCGACATGGCAAAACGGTTCTCATGCTGGTAAACCAGTTGGAGTCGGAGCAGAATTAGGTGCGTCAGGTAAAGGCAATTTCCCTATCATAGAAGCCGATCCTACTGCGAAGACGATGAAGCTTCGTATCCCGGAAGTTTACAAAGCCGATGTCGTTAATGCTCCTGGCGACTTCAATATGGAAATTTATTTTATACCTGGATCTAATCTTAATACTATGTCTAATATGACATACGAGACTATCCCGGTTATTCATTCTGGCCCAACAGAAAATCGTCCGACAGAACATTTAGTTGTCGGTCAACAGTATTTCGATACAACACTCGATATGCCGGTGTTCTGGAACGGTACTAAATGGGTTGTTAGTGCTAGTGATGTCGGCGAAAAATTAAAAGAATATGTTCGTATCGATAAACTTATGGCAACCGATATGACACAAGCACCGGCATTTGCTGGACAAATGATAATAGATAATAATACGCTTTATATCGCAGAGTCAACAGCAGGCCCTGGATCTTGGCGTATAGTTTATTTACAACCTAACGATCATTTATAATAAAGATATATCCCCGTACTTAGTGCGGGGATTTTTTCTGTAATATAGTAGTATATATTTTAAATCTACGAAAGGACATATTCATATGCCAGAAACTAATATATACGATTATGAGTTTAGCGTCCGCGAAAGCGAGCCTAAACGTGCCGAGATGCTTAATCGATTGAAAGACAGAGTACAGCATGTCGACAAAAAAGAAGTTATCTCATCCGACGAATTTGTCGAAGGCGAATCAAACTTTAGTGAAGATAAAGCATTAAGTGTGTTTCTCTTAAATAAACTATTCCCGTCTAAAGCTAAACTATTAAAAGATCATTATACAAAAGATCAAGTCGATAACTTGTTGGGCGATCTTATCGCTAAATATTATTTAAAAGATCAAATCGACTCGATGTTAAATAATTTAAAAAATGAATTGAAGTCGTCTTTAGATAATGCCGGCAGTGGAACACTTAAAAAACTTAATGATCTTAAAGGAGAGTTATCTAAACATAGACAACTCGAAGAGTTGGATCATCCTGATGCTAGTGTTACGACTCGAAAATTACGAGATCATTCTGTTACGAAAGAAAAACTCTCCGATGGTTTAACGACAGAGTTAGATAATAAGTTAAATAAAAATGGCGACACTATTACTGGTCCTCTTAAGTTTGCTTATAGCAATCCGATCCTTATGGAAACAGGTCCCGGTACTGGCAAATACCATCGTATCGGTTCTGGCTCTACTCTAGAAGAAATCGCGCAAGGTAAAGCTCATCTAGACTTAGGTGATTACGACGGTAACACTTACGAAACTAATTTATGTTGCGTTAGCCGTCCAGGTTGGTATAATTCTACGACAAAAGAAGTTAAACAATTTGCACTTCAGGAAGAAATCGAAGCATTAAATAATAAAGTAAGTAATCTTCCTAAAGGTGGCAGTAGTTCGACATTTGCTAAGATTTCTGCTAATAAAATTTGGAGCGGTCATGTTACTGTTCGGAATAATAAAGGATCCCACTCTAAGCCAAAATTTAAAGTTTGCGATCTTCCGGCAAGCTGGGATCAAATTATCGTTTATTCTTCTATTCAACAACGAGCATCTGATAATGATAGTGGTTGGTATAACTATTGGACAAATTGTTTTGCCATCTTAATAAAAGGCATAGCAGCTGACGTTATTGCTGGTTACCAGGGAGAACAAGAAGTAAAATCTTTCTTTGTCGAAGGTAATACTTTATATATGCGCGGTCTCACTCCAAATGGCGACGACGTAAGCGTATTTAACCTTTAACTTTAATCCTTCATATGATATAATAATACTATATTATATGAAGGATTTTTTTTATTATGGAGGAAATAGTATGATGAAATATCCACGAGCCGCTATGGTTCATAAATTTTTATTTGTTATGCTAGTTCAGCTAGCTCCTTATATTCGAGGCACTCTCGATTTTTTGCCAAGATCGAACGAAGCTTTTCGTCTGCTAATGGATATCGTAAGAGACGAACATAATATTTCGTTATATAACGAAATGCGGTCGTATGCTTTAGATTATCAAGGTATTATCGATAGAGAACATACTAATTATGATATTATAGGTAAGCGAACTAAAGTCTTAATTATGATGCTTGTTAATTCGTTTTATATGTTTAATAGATGTGATGAACGATATTTTAATCTTTACAAAGATAAAATAAGAGGAGTACGAGATGTCAAATTCTTTAAGTATACACAATATTGAGAATTTTAAGCTTGATATCATTTATTATATTGCCACTATCGTGTATAAGACATGGTGGACTTTAGAACATTATAAACCAAAATATTATGAAGTAGCCGATATTTATAATATATCGGTGCTTGTGCTTGCCGATTTTAAGCATAGCGATTATTTAAAACTCGGATCGATAAGTTATAATTCTGTTTATTATTATATTATAGATTGTACTAATAAAAAGATGCTTGAGCGTAGTGAGAAGAAATTAATCGAGCTTAGTATTTTATATTATAGTAAGTATCGCAATATAGAAAACAATGATACGATAATTAAAAAAATGAGGTTAGATAATGGATTATTATGAAACTAGAGTATCGTTAATATTTTATTTGTACAGACTTGTGGATGAAGATTCTTGGCGACTTAATAATAATTTAAATAAATTTCGTGTCGTATCTTATTTATATAGAACATTATTGGACGTGTTATCCGAGTTCGTTAATGTACGTTATGGTAATCTTAGCGATGCAAATGAAGAAGACGTAAGAGAAGTTATTACCGACAGCGCCTACTGCTCCTTGTCAAAATTCAAAGACGAAAAAGCACTGCGTTATATAAAAATTACGTATCTATTATATAATAATATTCATGATCTGCCATGGAACTTATCCGATAAAATTTGTAAAACAATACGAGAAGGAAAATATGAATGCCAAAAATAGAACGATAGCCGTACTTAAATATATTAATTCTATAGAATCAGCTAAATCTCGGTATGTAAATAATGCTTCTGAAAATATAGTCTGTACTATTTATTACATATATAAAGATATAATAAGAGAATTATCGCCGGGTCATCATATATTAAAAAACGTCGGTGCTATTAGATCACATTTTTTAATTCAACAAGATACAAGCTATGCTTTACCGGAAAAATATCGTAAATTGATTACGTTAATTTCTTTTTATTATTACCAGAAGAATTATAGATTTTTATTTCCACTTGTAGAGGACATTATCGAACGAAGTAAAAATTTGTTTGGAGGAAAGTTATAGATGGACAGACAAAAGGGACTTGTTGAATATATATATAAACTTATTAATTCTAATTTTCGATATAGAAAATATAAGATACATGATAAGACTTTTGTCGTACATTTCGTTTATAATTTATTTTATTCTATGTTTAAAGCATCTTATCCAAGAGATAGAATACAACCGATTGCCTCGAAATTTCATTTTAATCTCGTTATGTCTCATAAAGCAAAAAATAAATATTATCCGTCTAAAAAAGAAAAGAAGATAATACAGGTTGCATTATTTAATTATAACGCAACTGAATATAATAATTCTAAGTTAAAAGATCTTGTCGATCTGGCTCAGCATTATATGGAGAAATTTAAATAATGAGTATTACTAAATATTTTAACGAATAAGAATATGTTACACATTGTGCCAAGCCAAAAGAAGATATGATACTTTATATAAATCAGTTTCTTCACTCAAATCATTGGAGGATGAATTATCCATCAGATCATTATGTTATGATATCTGATATATATAATATAGCACATCGTTTATTATACGATTTTAAAGATGGATGGTACGATCATTTATCCGATACTAATTTTATCGAAGTTAGTGAATATGCTAAATATTTTAAAAGTCGGATACCATTAGCCGACGATGTTAAAGCTTTCATTCATGTCGTTATATTATATTATTTTAAACAAAATAAAATAGATCACTTTATGATTACATATAATAAGATACTCGACGACATGTGTAAATTTTATGACGAAGTTGTATTGAGTAAAAGGATTTAAATAATGACTGTAATGAACGGCGCTCGAGAAATCAAGATAGTACTCTTTATACGCAAATTAATTAAGGAGCACAAAAAATATATTAATTATCGCGTCAGCGACGAAGGATTTATTGTCTTCATGGTGTTTAATTATTATTATGAGATCATGAAACGGATTCATCCTAAAGCACAAGTATGGCAGCTAAAAAACACATATGACGTATGTACCGTTATGCGACATAAGAAAATAAAATATAGATTAAGTAAAGAGGATAAACGATGTATTCTTATAGCTTTTTATTTGTTTAACAAAGTCGAATATAATAAAACGTTAGTCGATCATGTTATCACTGATATATTTAAATTAAGAAATTAACCCGTGGCGACCACGAGCCGCGGGTATTTTTTTTATCTTATTATATCGTACATATGTTCGCTATATAAGGGAAATTTTTTGTGTGTATATTTTTATAATGAAGTTCTTCTTTCTTTTCTCTTTTTTTGTTTTTTTAATGAGCGTAAGTTTGTTAGGCTAAGGTTATATTATCAGTTGTGTTTGTTAAATGAGAAAACCCTATATGGAAGGAAAAATTGAAATTTTTATTTTTAGATTTTCTCATTTTTGTTTTGTAATTGAGAATTCCTATATGGGGCAGAAATTTGGTTTCTGGTGAAGGAGGTAAGTGTTTTATATATAATTGGTCTCGGAGCTAAAGTTCGCCCCCCCTGCTTTGATTCAGGGTGTTATTCAAGGGAGAGCTGGGCCTCGAGACCGTGCAGACACATATGTCGATGTCTGCTGTTTAATTTATTAGTCTTGGGAAGACATTAAAAGCATCCAAGGAGGAAATCATGAAAAAGACATTATTAGTAGCAATGACAGTAGCAACAGTAGCAATTGGAACATGGTTCATGCAACCAGTACAGCCACATCACTACGAGTTACATCGTGTAACTTATGGTGAAACAGTTGAAGGTATCATTAAAGATGCTAATAACAATTCTGATGTCAACTATGACATCAGAGACGCTGTCAGCATTGCTGTCAACGAAAGCAGCAAGATGGAAGGAGGTGCGAAGAGTCGTCAACTTCAAATTGGAGACAAAGTAGCTGTTCCAATCTATCGTTAGTAAACATAGTCCAACTGTATGACTATAAACTATAGCATTGCTTATCATTTTGTGTCATGGACAGGAGGAAAATATCATGACAAAATTAGTTTATTTGGACTTAGAAACATTGGTTGTAGAGAATAAGGAAGTAACAAGAGATTATGAAGAACTCTTATCATCTGCACAAAGATACTATGCAAAAGCAGGCATCAAAACAAGAGTGCAGAAAGATAAGAAAGGCATTCTATACTTACAAGAGCGAGAGTGTAAAAACACTCTCATGCTTGCAGCAACAGAAGAATGTAGCAAGCAAGATTTTGAGACAATTAAAAACAACATATTGTCACTGCCTTATTATGCAGTAGCGCGAGGCTTTAAGCCTGGCGTATATCGCACATGGTCTCAAACTAAGGCGTCTGTTGAGACTTATACTACAAGCAAATATAAAAAGTTTGCTGGTAGAGAAGCAGCTAAACAATTCATGGCAGAAAATGGAGCGCCATTAGTATGCTACGATTATTTATAATATCTATTGAGGAGGAAAATTATTATGAAATCTATGCTTAAATTAAAAGCGGCTTTCGCTGCAACTAAAAAAGTTAACAATTCTGGAGATTGGTTGCAACATAAGGCAACGTTACAAGATCTAAAAACAGCCAATATTCGTTGCTTAATAATCAGCGAAGAAAGCTGTATTTTAGATATCGTAGGCGCAAATGTTACTGGTGCCATCACAGAAGAAGATGTCAAAGAATCATCTATTGTTGTTAAAGGTAAAGGCATTAATTTCGATGGAGACTATCGATTGACAGAAAAGTCGATGGCCAACGTCGAAAACATTATTGATGATCTTTTACTTATTGTAGGGAACTTCAAAGAGAAAGAGGATGCATCTAACTCTTTCACATTCGAAGGAGATCGGTATGTGCCAATTTCCTTGTCTGCAAGTGCATTGCGTCAAGGTAAAAGATTTGCCGTAAAAGAAGAACTGTTAGATAAATGGCTTCTTAAACTTAAAGCTGTTAACCATGGTATCGGTAGCTTTGATGAAATTAAAACTCTTAAAGTTGGTAAGGCTACTAAGTTATCTACATATGGTAATTTGTGGTCTGCTAATGGTAAAGAATTCAAAGTAGATCTTAACGAGTATTGTTTCATGATATTTGATAACATGGCAATATTCGGCACAGAAGACAATATGGATGGTCAAAGCTATCATAGCCATTTTGATTTCTGTGAATTATATGGTTGTCCTACAGATAAACCATTGTATCTACAAGCTAGAATCAGTGGATGTACAAAAACAGGATCTCTTCCTGTTAAAGATATGTCCGGCTTCTGGAGTCTTACTGCAGAGTGCAAACAACACTCTGTTATGTCTTTATCAGAAGTAGTTCGAGACTATAAAGGCGATGAGCCAGCTGTATGGATTGTCGGTAATCCATGTGGAAAACTTTTATATGTAACCGATTTCAATGGCTTTAAAGCCGTACCAGGTTACATTGCGCCTGAAGAAAATACATTCAAGGTGCTTCAAATAATTGAGTCGACGCAAGCAAAAGTGTCGAGTCAATTAATTCAACACATTTAATTTCATGAAGAGGAGGAAACAATCATGAAAAAACAATATCTAGTAGAAAAATTAAAAAAAGAAACTGTTAAACAATTTGAGTCCTACACCAAGGGCTCATTTGGAGGCACTGGTGTAGATGCTGCCATTCTTGCTGATGGTAGAGTTGCATATGATAAATATGTATTCTCTGCTAAAGCAAATAGTCTTGCTCGCAATATGAGCAAAGTAATTAAATCCTTAAAAATGTCTGGAGATTCTGACTCCAGATATCTTCGTGGTGCAGGAGATACAGTATGGATGTTCTCTCAAGGTATATTAGCGGATAATGAGGTGTTAGTAGCGAATAAAAGATTGTTGCAACATGGTGAAGCATATGTAGTACGTTTTCCACATAGCGCTCGTTCAGAATTCGCTCATGTTAAAATGCTTGGTAAAGCTGAATATATTGAGCGAATCGAAGAAAGCGACTTAAAGCCAGCATTCAAGATGCTAGCTATCGAGGTTGCAAAAAGCTTACCAGAAACAACTTTCCTGTGCTCTGGTAGTTCTGTATTTAAGGGCCTAACTGGTGGCTCTGATTTCGATACTGATGGCTTTATGTTTCTAGTTGGTGAAGATGCTCAAATCTTCGCCGACTGGAAACAAAGAAGCGTGGACATCCCTGATGATATTGGGGAAGCGTCCACAGTAACCTTCAATAATTTCTCTGAATTGATGGAAGGCGTATTTAACGCTAACATCAGTACAGGCAATACGGATGTAGGTGAGTTCTGTGTTGCATCAAGCACAGCAATCACAGTATTGCAAAACTTAGACAATACAGAACTTATTTCCAAATTACAAGAAAACATTTCCAAAGAGTTCGGTAACGAATTCAATGGAAATGTTGAGTATTCTCGTTACTATATTGGTGACGAAGATATTGTAATGGAGGATGTACGTAATGCTAAGATCGAAGCAATTACAAAATCTTTCGTTGCATCTAATCGTAGTACAGAATCTATTAAAGCATACTTAGAAGACATGCTAGAAGCTGCACCTGCAGTAATTGGCATGATCATAGACTCTGCTAAGACAGGTTTAAAGGTTTGGGATCCTTTAAGCTTCATGTTCGACGGCATCAAACAAGCCCGTCGTTCTGCACCGCCTAAGATTAAATGGAATGAAGAAGAAAGCAAATTCTTCGTAGAGGAGGATAGCAGAGTTAAATAATTATTATTGTGCGACCGACACGTTAATCCGGCAAGGAGTTCAGGATGAAAAACAACAAACAAAACGAAATTATTTACTTGAAAGATTCTATGTACGAATTACAGTTAGAAGCTGCGACTCGTGCAGTTGAAGAAGTGAATACTGTATTAGCAGAAAATGGTATCGTAGGCAATATTGAAAAATTGCCTGCAAAAGGATTCTTTGATGTCTACAATAAGATCTGCGCTGATTTAAGCCGCGCGGAATCTGTAGACATTAAAGGCTTAGATATCGAAGGCAACTTTAGCAAAGCAAAAGAATACATTGCGAATACTGTTCGTACATACTTAGGCGACGCTGAAGATAAGTATGAAACTGCTAAAAACAGTGGCTTCAATTTCGCTAGCTCTGTATTGGAATACGAGCTTGTAATGAACAGTATTACAAGCGGTGCTATCTGGCGTAAGGAAAACGGCGAGCAAGATTTATCTACCTCTCCACTTATGAAGGATATCGATGTATTTTGCATTGATCCTTCTGATAATAATATTCTTGATGGTGATCAAGTAGTGTTCAAAAACGGTCGTTCTTTGGATGGCCGTTTCTTTACAAGCACTTCTATTACTGGTGTGCAACCAGTATTCAGAAGAGAAGATGGTGGATTATTCATCGTAGTCCACATTCTTGAAACATTAGAAGCACCTACAGAAGAATCTATCTTCGCTGTACGTAGTAACGACAGCGAAAACGTATCCAAGAATATTTTCTTGGCGCAAGAAAAAGGATACAAATTCTTCTTATTGCCTAATAGCAGAGGTAAGCAAGGAGATGGTTTGTACGTAGAATCCATGAAAGAAGGTTCTGCCGGTAAATTGGTAAAGATCATCTCTTGCGAAATCGTAGGAGATAAAACTTTTATTTCTAACTTCTGTGGCGAAGTAAAAGTTGATGATGTGTTATTCAACGTAATCAAGAAAGATGGTTACGGTGAAGATATTAAATCTGCTACATTGTTATTGCGCAAAGCATAGTAGCAGATCCCCCTTCGGGGCCCGTTAGGGATTCGCAGAGAAGAAAACACTATCCTATCTGCAATATCCTTAACGGTTACCTCGTGTTATTAAAAAATAATGTCCGGTGGCAGTCGCCCGCATACGGGACCATATTCGACTCCTGGCGCTTACGACGGTTTCGCTATCGCTCAGGTCGTTACGTCTCTAGTCGTCGAATATTCGACTGTCACCTTTACTATGTATTTCGGCATAGTATATTAGTAATTCTTTATCTAAACTTATTTTATTAATCTAATTTATTCAATCCGGCGGTATCAGTTTACTAGTATGTAACTTGCCCCGCCGGGGCGAAATTTTCTTTGAGGGAATTTTCCCTTTAATACGTTATTCTTATGAGGAGGAAACTATGAAGTACGTATTTTTCGGTGAGTTATATAAAGATACGATTATCGAGGCCGGCTCTTATAAAGAGGCCTATGATATCATCGTAGATGAATTCTATACCGATTGTGTTTGTGCTGGTTGTAAGGCACAAACTGCTGGTGTCGAATTTGTCGAGATTTCGGCGTGGGCCGAGATTTGGGACGAGGAAGAAGAACAATTCTTTTCATATGAACGTCATCCTATGTTCATATGCGAGGAAAGCGACTATAAAAAACTTCCTCAAAGTTTCTTAGATTTATTTAAATAGAGAATTTAGTGCCACCTATTTTACGGCCTGGCACTTCTCTCTTTATTTAAACTATGCTCCTCCGGAGCGAAATCTTCTTTGAGGGAATTTCTCTCTCATCTCAATTCAATATGTAGTCATAAGGAGGAATTAAAAATGATTACTATGGTTTATTCTTACACATTGTTGTTGGCTAACGGTCAATACGTATCTATTTTATCTGATGACACTGTATATGGTGTTTTATCTGAGCATCCAGGTGCTCAATTTATTTCTCGTAATGAGTATGGTTACAGAACTGTAACTGCAGATTAATTATTAATGGGCGTTAGATAAATGAATATTTAGCGCCCGCATCATTTATTATTTAAAAGGGAGGACACATCATGTCTACTATTAAAAGTTATTTAAATCTTTGGTTTGAAGTATCTCCATGGAGCTATAGAATTGCGTTCTTTGCTCTAGGTTATTCTTTAGTTAGCTTATTCATAGCATAGGAGGAATTATCATGCTAGAAATTATTGCAAATTATCTTGATAAGTTTTATGCTGAACGCCCGCTAGTATTTAGAGCGTTTTTCTTCTTATTGGGTTTCTTCATCACTAGCTTGGTGATGATGAGTAAGAAAAAATAATCATTCAGTGTGGCTACGGAAGAAGTCGATATCACATCATATCGCTTCTTCCTTTTTCTATTTCGTGTAATTTACGGCTTGGTACGGTACGACATTCGGTCGCCTCCGGCCCGAAATTTCTTTTGCGGGATTTACTGCTTGGATAAATGGCATAGTTCTGGGTTACCTAAAAACCTCTTTCTGAACTCCTATAAAATACAATACAATCCTAACCAGAATTGTGTCATTTATCCAGATAGTAAATATCTGGTTCTCCTCCTCTCTACTACAACTGTCGTCGGTGAAAACTAGACGACGGCAGTATCGAGTATACTAATTAATATATAATATTAGTATATTGGATACTGTCTTATAAGGGAGGCAGTAATTTATTTAAATAATGGGATATCCGGCCCTCATCGGATTTTTTAATTAAGGAGGCTATATCATGGCTAACATTATCGTAACAGCAGTATTAGGTGGTACTAAATTGGGCGGTTTCGCTCGAGGTTTCGTTGCTTGGGGCAAAGAAAACGTGTCCAAATTGGAGAAACGTGAAGGTGCGTTCGTTCCAGTTGCTACCTTGCATACTGCAGACATTATCAATCTTTTGGCGGAACGTTCCGCTAACTACGACCAAATGATTGGTCAATTAGTATTACCTGATTCTGTAGCTATTAAAACTTATCAATTGATGGGTTTATTGGCTAAAGGTAACGATGCAGAAGAATCTGCAGAACAAGCAACTTCTGAGTACGATACTCCAGAACATACAGTTGCTTATACTCGCTTGGCAGAAGCATTAGAAGCTAGTAAAACAGCTGGTGTTCAATTGCGTATTACTCGTCAATCCGAACTTAGTGGTTTTGATATCACAGTTCCAGAAGGTGTAGTAGTCGAAGAAGGTCAAGTATTGAAATTCGTAGATGGCAAAACAGCTGAAGGTATTACATTCACTAACGGCATGAAAGGCAACTATGAATATCCAGTTGCTACTCGTCACAATGGTGATTTGTACGCTCGCCGTCCAGAAACTGCATCTAGTCGTGCAGTGAACGCATTGGCTACAAAAGTATTTAACTTGGTTAGAGAAATCCCTAATCGCAAAGTTGAATCTGTAGACGGTGTATTTTAATCTAAAGGGGGCCGATATGGCTCCCTTATTTTTATTTAAATAAGGAGGAACCATCATGGCAACTTTTAAAATTGTAAATTCCAATAAAACTATTCTTAATTATATTAATGAAAAAGCTACAGAAGAATTCAATGCTTCTGTAACTATTGATGAAGATAATAATGCTCTTACTATCGAATGTGCAGACGATGTCGTAGAAGATATTCTTTCTGCATACAAAATGGCTAAATTTAAAGCTACAACCGGCGGATTAGTTAACTGGGGTGGCAAAAAGATTGGTACTGTAGCTGGCGTCGCAAAAGACGCTGGTATCGGCGGTATCAAGATTGTCAGTAAGGGCCTGTTCGGTGGCCTTAAAAAGGTTGCTGAATTAGGCATTGGCGGAACATCCGTCATTGTCGATGAAGCAAAAGCTAGTTGGGGCGAATTGACTAAGTCTGATGAAATTCGTTCTATCAAAAAGAGCTTTGGTTCTACTGGTAACAATAGCGATGATATCGTTATGGTTACTGGTGAACAACAAACTGAAACTCAAGGTTAATTAAAAGAGTTTAGATAATGAATGCACACGGGAGTGGGTCGCATCTGTTATCTAAACTCTTATTTTTTGTTTAAATAAAATAATAATAGCTTTTAGTTAGGAGTATTAATGGCTCCCGACTAAAGCTATATTTTTTTAATGCGGAGTCCTGTATATAGAATTCCGGCTTGCTCTTTTAGAATTTATTTAATATATACATATATATTGGAGTATGGTTTTAATCCAGTCGATATGTATGTACTAAAATTATTTTTTTTGATATTGTGTGTTTCGACATGCAATATTAACTGGATGATTATGATTACTTATAGCGTGAATTTGTTACTGCTTAATAAAGCCACACGAGCGCCCTATAAGCGAAGCGAGCGAATGCGAGCGGAGCGATCATAAATTATTTATGTAGTAGGCGAGCGCCAGCGAGCCGGCCGTTATATTAAATTCTCTGTTACTCTCTTGTTAAGAGAGTAAGCATATTCATTTTATTTATTTAAATGCCGAGCGTAAGCGAGGCGTATATAATCTCTTGTTACTTCTCTTTAGAGAAGTAAGTAGTTTATTATTTATTGTTAGAGTTCTCTGTTTACTCTCTTTTTAAGAGAGTAAGTGTTTATTTATTATATTTGTTATTAGCGAGCGAAGCGAGCGTATAGTATTCTTTGTTATCTTTCTTCCTAAGAAAGTAAGTATTTATATCTTATATATACATCTGGGTCGATATCATCAATCATACGATAGACATATGACGCTTCAC
>ENA-OWMB01000023-OWMB01000023.1-metagenome-genome-assembly--contig:-NODE-23-length-59249-cov-5.062456_pt1 | contig 59249 bp, 75 predicted proteins | sample MGYA00245353_ERZ651112 | MGnify/ENA primary metagenome ERZ651112 (study PRJEB26857, sample SAMEA4031773) | metagenome | biome: human; feature: oral; material: saliva | place: Philippines | collected 2014 | study...
AACACAATCGGCAGCTCGATTATATCTCGGAAGCTCTGTCACCTGACGACTCGGCACAAATCTTTCGACTGTCGGCGCCGGACAAATCGGGTCGATAGTCGGGCGCGTTATTGTGTCGCGATGCTCGTACACGACAGTATCTTCGCTTGCCACGAATGCCGCGGCATCGATAGACCAGTTATTGAACACTCTGAGACAGAGCCACTCATCGGAAAACACATCTGGCTGCGATGCTATTCTGACGCGAACCTTGAAATGCCATCGGCGCCCCCATGACTGCATGGCACCATCGTGATTATCGAAGTACCAGTTGAAGCTAGGCGACATCGTCTCGTCGATACAGTCTAACTCGTCGACGACACCCCACAACAATCCGTCCTTGTGTAGCCTGATGCCCGGTGGCAACTCGCCATCGATTAACTCATACTCGAGAGCCTCCGAACAATCGCGGGGCTTTCTTTTTGTGGTCAGGGTAAGCGTCAGATGTTCGGCCTGATATGCTGTCGGAGCGAATGTCTTGCTACTGATAAAGTGAAGCGGTTTGCCTGTCACGGCAACATCGCAGTTGGCCTGTATCTCGATGAAATAATCTCCGACAGCAAAGTCCTGAGTGAACCTTGCTCGATACTGTGTTATCGACGTCGTGGACAGACTTCTCACCTGTCCGTTGACGAACCGATAGAACGATATCTTGATCGTGGGCGGGTCGCTATTATTGACAACGCGAACATCGAACTCGAACGAGTCGATTGTCGGCTGGGTATAGGCATAGACCCCGACTCCGACCGTATCGCCTGCGTTGTATCGGGGAAATACCTCGCCCCTGTTTATTCTGAGTTGTATCTGTTGTCGTGACATATCATAAACACCTTGCCTTTAATGAGTGGCGGAACGGCTCTTGCTCAATCGTTGTCGTGGTCTCTATCTCGTTGTCCAGGCATCCTGTTTCTTGCCACTCGACATCGTATGTGAGTTTAATACGAACCTCGACCTGCTCGCCATGAGTTATATGCCATTCGGGCTCTTCGAATCTTGCTTCGACGTTATCGCCGTGTGATATATTAGAGTCTAGTCTCACTGTTGTCGATAGACCGGGCCATATGCGCTCGCCACTCCAGAACTGAACTTCCCAGGGTTTATCAATGGTCAAGTCCCATTCAACCCGAGCACCGTCTGTCAGACTAGCTTCCGGGTGTCGTTCGGCAGACAACAGCACGATCCCATATTCGCCACCGCGCATTGACCAGAAGTGTTCCGGCCGTTGTTCCGGAGAACCATTATCGGTAATGATCTCGTTACCGTCTGGTCGCGGATTGGTGTGGTCTGTGTCTGTTCTTTCTGATGTCGTCAGAAAGAACGGATAGATGCCACTACCGTCGAACATCTTATTGGGCTCTGTTTCCATGACGGTATCCATTGACACGGAGACAAACTCGCCACCAAACGACACAATCTCGGGATAGATTTCTGTTGTCAACTCTATTGCTGTTGCCGTTCCTATCTCCGCAGAATGTTGCAATCGAACATCTTCGTATCGCTCGAGTCGAATATGGAAGTTCCATGCATGAATAGGAAGTTTGCACGAGCGACAAGTGTGAAAGTGCAACCAGTGTGGTCCGATAGCAACGTCCATCCAGCTATCATTGACAATCGGATACGGGAACAACGGGGCAGAATACAGATGATACATCGTCGCATACCAGCCATGGCCATCGTATGCCGTTGCTGCGATGTGAATTGGGTCTCGGGTGGTCAGATCCATGACCACCCGCTCGCCGCCGAGACAAACGACCCCGACATTATAATGTGTCGACAATGATACCGACGTTTGATCGCCAAATGTCGAGTGCCATTGATTTCCGCCTTTGACGATATCCATATCGGCAGCGACAATCTCTCCACCGGTCGATGTCGGATTGAACAGTAGTGCCATTGCAAGATTGGCAGTCGTTTGTGAACCATCTAGCGTGTTTAGTGTTGGCAGATCGACAGACGGCAATGTCTTGAGTTCTGGTATGCCGACAGACTCGCCCGCTGCTATATTGCTCTTGAACGACACGCCATCGAAGTTCAAGTCGGCAGCCACAATATCGCCATGATAAGCACTGACATTCATCCCATCGGCAACACTGAAACGCATTCCGACAGACGTCATCTCACCGTCGTATATTGTGGGTGCCAGGTACTGTTGACGAGTTATATTGACAGCAGCGTAGTCGCCGTGCCACGAATTCGAGAACAGATAGACAAAGCTAGTAGTCTTCAGGTCGAGTTGAATCTGTTCTCCGCTTGCTTGTGGTGCCGCCACATTGTAGGTGAGCGACAATCGATATCCGACATCCTCGCCGGCAAACGCAACAACTTCCCACGGTATGGTGGTCTGAGTCAATTCGACTGTTGCTGTGCTACCATGATAGATCAGACACTCGTTGCTCGACGATATGGCAACAGCAATCTGCTCGCCATGCGAGATATCAATCTCACCGACGATGTTATCGCATCCGAGATACGGAAAGTCAAAATCATTCAGCCATGACGGTACATACAGACATTCGAAATCAAAGTCGTTGTTCCATGATGGCTGATATGACATGATTGTTGTCTCCGTGTGTTATGGTAGCAGGTATGGCTGATCGTCAATCTCGCTCGGAATAATTGGCCCGTAACATTTCAGCTTAACACTCGGGTCGTCGTGATCAAGCACGAGAATATCGACAGCGGAATTGTCTAACAGATTCACGAGCCATACCCCAGTCTCGACATTTGATTTTGTCGATGATACCAGAACGCCGCTATCGTGATCATATACCCTGATGTCTAGCTTGGCCGGATTGCCGTTGAGAGCCGCCGATCCGCGAATCTTGTAGATGGATTCGTAATCGTTGAATGCGCGAATCTTGAGAGTCGGCATGGCATAATTGAACACGATGATATTAGACAGCGAACCATCGATGGTCTTGACGTCGAGATGCGACCCGAAGAACACACTGCCGATATTATTGGAATTATTATTGAACCGTTGTTCGTGTTTGTATAGTTGCTGACGACCGTCGACCCATACATCAAAGAAATCGCCTGTCTTGCGGATAACAACCGAATGCCAGTCCGAGCTCAGGTTCGATGCTATCGTAAGTGGTCGCATCGTGTTGTTGAATGATATCTCGAGATTGCCCTGGTTGTGGACTTTATTCAGACTGTTTGCCCAGATAGTAACACCCTCGTAATTCCCCGATTCCGATGTTTGTGTGAACAGCACTCCGCGATTGGTGTGTTCCATTCTGAACGAGAACATGAATGTGAAATTACCGCTCATAGGAAGTAGATTATAATTCCCGAAGCTGTTATAATATGTTCTGACTGTTGTGTTTGTGAACTTGATCCCGTACGAGTGGGCAAGTGGTCCTTGCTGACGCATCAACGCGCTGTCTCGACCACCTTCGACATACAGATGAGCAGTTCCAATACCAACAATCTCATTGCTTCGAGCCAGTTGTTGTTCGGCAGTTTCCCAGAATTCTGTGGGTCTGTTATTGGTAATCATATCGGAATATGACCAGATGCGTCGGTACAGACGCGCGATGTCGGTATCGTCGATGTATTTGTTATAGACAGCGAACTGGTCAATATCGGTCGGAACCACGATTCGGTCGCTCGTTCTGTATGACGGATTCTTGGGAACATCGCACCCGCCAATGGTTAGCTGCTTGCTGCCTCGGTCGAGAGAAAACGAGCTCTCGTCAATGACAAACGTTCTGTCGAGAACAGTAACACCGTCGCGGATGACTTCGAGTCTGTTTCGGCGAAATCGAACGACAATCATCGTTGCCGGTTTTGTGATACCTGGCTCGATCAAATCGCCTGTTACCGTGATTGGAGTTGACGATATGGCAGGAATAATGACCCACCATGCCGATGGACTATTCCAATGCTTGTTGCATCCGAGACTGATAATACCATCATGCTCGAACAAGACATCCATATACGAGAAGTGACCGTATTTTTTGTCGTCCTGATCATGCTCGATGTCGCTGCTTCGTCTGGCCAGGAAAATATATGTAAACTCGTTTCGCGAGAAATTCCATGCCAGGCAGTTTGGTGCTATCATATATGCCTTTGGCCATCTTGACAGACCGGCAGTCTGAGCGTTAAGCTGTGGGCCTTTGGGGCAAAAACGAATTGCCCGCTGTTCGTACCTGTCGAGCGGACTCAGACTGTTTGATGTATGATAGCACGGATATTCCTCGTTATCTGTCTCGAGACCCAGTCGACCATTCGAGTTTCCGGTGTCATCGATAATCTCGGGTCTGACATAAAATCTCTTGTCGGACTTGACAGCTTCCCCATCAAAGGAGTATAATGCCACTGGTTCAAGGTCAAACAGTATTTGTTTGTATCCTGCCATAACCAAAAATCTCCAAAATTCGTGTATTCTATTATTTACCAAGAAAGGTGGTACCAAATGGGTGGTGCAGCCACAAAACAATTCGGGACCGAGCGAATCCCAAACGATCATTTCGACAATATCGTCGCAACGATTAACTCATTCAATCGACCAATTACCGTGGCCAAGGTGTATGCGAAACCAGACCACGGCGATATCGATGTTATCGTCAATCGAGTATCAGACAGAGACTTTCTCGTTCAGTGGCTCAAATTGCACGATATCGTCAAGAACGGCAATGTCTGGTCTTGTGTGTACAACTATGCCGACCGCAAATATCAGATCGACATAATCTACTGTGAGAGCAAGTTTGCCAACGAGTGGTATTCCTACGGCAACATGAGTCTGCTGATTGGACGAATCATTCCAGCGAAACTCAAATTCGCATTCGACGGGCTGAGACTGCGATATAGCAACGCCGCCATCAAGTCGGACTTCTTCGAGGCTCTCGAGTTTCTCGGTCTCGATGTCGAACGCTTCAAACGCGGGTTCAAGCATCGTGTCGAGATGTTAGACTGGCTCGCTGGCGGGAAATACTTCAACCATGCCGGACTAGAATACAACTGGCGGAATGCTCAATCTCGGCATCGCGATAGCAAGCGAACATCGTTGACAGAAGAGATTGATTATCTGTTATCAAAGCCAACCCACGGTCCTATGCCAATGGCACTGTTGAACCGGTATCATTATCTCGATGTTGAGTTCAGAAATAAAACAATGGCTCGGCAAATGGCGGTCAACCGAGCAAAGAAAACAGCTCGCAGATATTTCCTCGATGTCGAGACAGCAAATCGACTCAAGAGCCATGCGGAAACCAATCCGAAGCAATGGATGCGAAAGACGATTCCGGTCGAGCTCGATTTGAATCAGTGTATAGCATTACAACGTTTCCGGGTGTTCAATTTGCTTCGGCGCAAACAGCTAAAAGCCAAACTAGATTCAATCTTTGATATTGACATGGCCGTGAGTTTGCTCTATAATAACGGGTGCAGTAAAGAGATGCTTGTCCAACATGGTATCTCTCCACGATTCTTGAAAGGATTAAAATGAATATCTGCTTGTATGTGATTGACGATTTGCGTCTCGAGATGGTTCGAGAACAGTTAAAACTCCGCGGATGGTCTGCCGAATATACCCTACACGACAAAACTGACGATAGGTTTAACATAATTTCAACCCATACCACAAATCTGTTCGTCGCAGATATGTTCGCAAAATTCTCGGACTTCTCGTATAACATCACATATGACGAGATGGGGTTTGTTCAGTTGATATCATTGAAGCATAGAACTCCAGCAAACGCAAATATTGTTTCGAGCGTATTGAATGTCGCAAACGAATTGTACGCCGACATGATAGCAACAAAGGATGTTTATGATTGATAAGATTCTGCTAGACGAAGAGTCGAGCGACACGATGATGTCGGTATTCACAGACTGCGATGGCAATATGCACATTCAGCTAAAATCCGACAGCGGGTGTGAAGTGTTTAATCCATCAATAGATCAGTTGATTGCTCTGAAACAGATTATAACCGAGTACACCACGCATAAGTCTTATAAAGGAACCCTATGAAACCAATTATCGGATATTGTTCCAATCTGCTCAAAGCAATCGCAACCGAAGCGGCTGCCGCTATCGAATACGAAACCTGGAATGACAAATTCTGTCGCGAGCAGCTATGCTCGATTCGCGAGCGTTGTCATCAGGGCATCACGCAAGAAATGCTCGACAGCATCACTGCCGACGATGTCGAGATGCTTCGATTACTCGGCTGGCAGGTGTGGTCGGAAGACGGTGACGGTAATATGTTGTTATGTGTACCGCTGTATTGCAAGATGGCTCTTGCCGATGGTGTCAAGTTGTATTCCATTTTCGGCGAGCTCACAGATGTTATTGATAATGACCATCGCTTCGGCGCACTTGCTTATGGCGTATTACTCAACACCAATGGCCGAACCGTTTCGACCAAATTTCTGACGGAGGATGACGAATGACGCCACAACCAACCACACCCACCTTGAGTCCTATCCCGTATGTGTTTGTGACCATTGTGTTTGTGATTCTCAAGCTGACCGGCGCTATTGATTGGGCCTGGTGGATGGTGCTTGCTCCACTATGGATGCCATTGGTGGCGGTCGTGGGAATGGTATTGCTTATTGCACTGGGAACAGTTGCACTTCATTTAATCGCCCGCAAATAACGCTTGACAAAACAAGAGCCCTCAGTCTATAATAGCTGTATCGATAAAAACAGCTCATATAGAAAGGGCCTTTATTATGCGTGTTGTTACCAATCACGGTCGACTGAAACTTGTTGCCAAATACGATCGACCATTACTGGGTCAGACCAGCTTCGAATATCCGCTCGACAAGTTGCTCGATGTGGAAAACATCGGCGAACGCGAATGCCGAGTTGTGATGACCATGCTCGATGCAATTCAGTTCAGTCTGTCGACACTTGTCGAGAACGACTGCCTGCGAATTATCGACGAGTGCGATAATGAAGTGTTCCCCGATAATTTGATGGTGTCGATACTGACAGATGACGATAATGTGTATGCTGTCTATAACAAAGGCAACATCGACGATATGTTACAAGATGTTTGTGACTGGTACAATTTCTGATGTCAAAAAAGAAATAGGGCTCGTCATTGAGCCCTATTGCTGTGAATGGCTGTGGTTGTTATTATACGTTAGTTGTCATTTGTGAGCGCCAGTACTGTACCGCGAGAGTTACCGGGAGCTCCGCCAGCTGATCATTCGAATCCCACGCCAGCTGGATTTCCCCGACGTTGATAGGGAAGGTTCCTTCGATGGTATAGGTCTGAATAGTCTTGCCCTCTCGGTCGAGCAAATAGACTTCTGCCGACGCCATATAGTTGCTCGGATTGCCCCATCCCGGAATTGCTACGTTAGAAACGTGACCATTTACCAGGTCTGACCATTTCTCGAATGCTTCGCGGGATACCATGTCGGTGTCGAGCATTACCGTGATATTCCAATCATCAAATGTTCTATCTCCAGCAAACTTGGCCACTCGACCCATATAGGGCGCGTTCACGACGCCAATCTGAGAAGCCGGAATAGTCGTCGCCTTGCACGAGAAACCAATTTTGGTCGATGCTTGCTGACCACCCACCTCGGTTGGGAATGTCAGGACGACCTTATACAAGTTAGGGCGGAGACCACCACCCTGGAAGTTGCTGATAAACGAACCCACGTCCATATTGTTGTTTGCCATGTTGAGTACTCTCCTGTGGTAATATATTGCTTATTTATAATTGACTGCCAACCAATTATCTGCCATAATTAGAAATTATGAAAGAATTTATCCAAGCACATTTGCTAGACAAACGAGGACGACTCAACAGCAATTTATTGCGCGATGGAGTCCTAGAACAGAAGTACCCTCAGCAATACGACGAGATAATGAAACTGTATCCAGAATACACCGATATTCGTCAGAAGATATATGCTATCCTCCGTGGCGATTATTACCGGTGCTGCGAGTGTGGTTCTGTGTGTGATTACAATTACTCTAACCCACAGGCATATTGTAGTCGCGAATGTGCCCAGCGAGTGAAGTCTCGAAAATTATCGGCATCAAGAACACCAGATGTGATGCGAGTGATTATCAAGAAAGGCCGAATAACAAACCAGCGAAAGTATGGCGTCGATAATCCTATGCAGTCGCTCGAAGTCCGACAAAAGGCACAAGCAACAATGCTGCGAAAATATGGCTGCACGGTTCCAATCAAGAACGATGCTATCAAGCAGAAGATACAAGCGACAGTACAAGCACGCTACGGCGTGCCATATTTCGCACAAACCGAAGTATGGAAACACAAAACAGAAGCCACGAATCTGACCAAATATGGCACAAAACACCGCCTACAATCTGACGTCGAGAAAGTAAAGCATCAAGCAACAATGCAATACCGCTATGGCGCATCTGCCGCAATGTGTTCACCAGAACTCAAAGAACGCCAACAAGTTTCAAAATGGGCAAAGATAGTCGACGTGTCGGCCTGCCATACTCTCAACGATGTCAAGCAGAAATACCTGAAGATGCTCGGAATCGAGACAGACAGAGACTTGTCCAACATTAGCATTGGTAGTCCATCGTATCCTCGTTCGAAAGAAGTATTGGAAATGTATCTGGGCATGGTACCTGCCAACCTGGTCACGCTAAAAGACAACATCGCAAACTACTGGCCATACGCGAACGAGCTTGGGTTAGAGCTCAAGAAGTCTATCAAGGCATCGGCAGCAGAAACCGAGCTTGCCGAGTGGTTATCCGAATATGCCGATATCGAGCTCAGAAACAGAAGCATCATTTGCCCACAAGAGCTCGACATCTTTATTCCGGCACATAACATTGCTTTCGAGTTCAATGGAGTTTATTGGCACTCTTCCAGATTTGTCGATACGAACTATCATGCTAACAAGACAGCAAAATGTCTAGACAAAGGAATCCAACTCATTCACGTGTGGAGCAATGATTGGGCTAATAAGCAGCCCATTGTCAAGTCCATCATATTATCCAAGCTAGGTCAAACAACCAAGCTAATGGCACGAAAGTGTAACATCATTATGGCCAAATCTGAAGATGCGAAACCATTTTATGATGCTAACCATCTCAAAGGTTACAGAGCAGCAAAATATCATGTTGGACTTGAATACAATGGCGAGCTCGTGATGTGCATGAGCTTTTCCCGCCACAAGAAACACGAGTGGGAGCTAATCCGGATGGCAACGAAATTGGATACTACTGTGGTTGGTGGAATGAGCAAGATAATGGCGCACTTTCTCAAATTATCAGAAGCTGGTACAATCATGTCGTATGTTGACAGAGATATCAGCAACGGTAAGTCTTACGAGGCTGTTGGGTTTGAACTTGTTGGTATCACTGGCCCAAGCTATTGGTATGTCGACACAACCGGAAACACAATTCCGCGTCAGCAATTGCAGAGAAAGATTCGGGAGAAAGATGGATTCTATGGTAGTGAAGACGAGTACGCGAAACAGCTAGGGTTATTCAAGATATCAAATTCGGGCAATCTAATTTATTTTTACCAGCGTGGTTGACATCTAATAGGATATTTGCTATAATTTGAATCATTAGTTAATCCAACATCGAAAGGGAAAATTTAAAATGAAATTGTGTGATGTAAATGTTGGCCAAATCTTGGAAGACAGATATGGCAACAAATACGAAGTAGTTACCATTTCCGAGGGTAACAATTTTTATCCGGTATTGATCAAATGTGTCGACTTCAAACAACCTGTTGGCACTGACGGATATGGCGGTATCACAGACGTTGGTCAAGGTACATGGGTATTGAAAGACCGCTCGGCACTGTTGTCTGTTGAGGAGGGTGCTGGCAAATTCTTCAAGGAGAATTTCTATTCTAGCCTGGCATTATCTAATTCGCTAGAACAGATTACTGTCGAATTATCCAATGGCTCAAAACGCCATTATCTGCTGGGTCGCCAATCGACTATCGATAATATCACGATGACGCTGGAAGACATGAACCCCGTAGAAGACGATTGCCTGACCAAGGACAATATTCAAATCGGCATGACAGTCATTGACGGCGTGGGAAATGAATACGAAGTCATCAGCTGCGATCGCAATTCCGCCCATTTATCACGCACCATAGAAATTACTACTATCGAAGGCATAGCAAAGACCATTGATGTAACGGTGTGCGTACCATTCGACGATTTTGCGTGCACTATAAAAGATTTTCAAATTGTGAAAGGATAAACTGAAATGAAACTAGAAAATGTTCGCGTTGGCCAAATTGTCAAAGACTCATTCGGTAACCGGTACAAGGTGCTGGAGGTTGCAAATAACAAAGACAACCAACCAGTAAAACTGCGGTGTACTCGGCATTTGGGGGAACACTATTACTCAACAAAATCCCCTTCCGAAGAAACAAAATATACATTCGGCATAGGTGGCGAATGGTGGATTCACAAGGACATGTTGAAAGACTTTTCGATTGTGAAAGCAAAGAAAGCCAAAGACCTCAAAGTCGGCCAAATTGTGGTCGATAAACACGGTAACGAATACGAAGTTTACAAAGTTGGTCGCGGCATCATGCCAATCGCATTACGATGCATCAAATTCGTTAAACGGGTCAATGTACAAGACGATGATGTTGGCTTTAAACATATCGACCAGACGATGTGGATTTATCGTTCCAAAAAGATTGCTCAAAACGACGAGTGCGATGACATGAACATTCTCACTGTCAAATCTCTCAAATTGAAAAGATAACAAATTCTCTTTTGTGTTCTTCATATTGTGAAAGGTCGAAGTAAATGAACACTATTAAAACATCAAACAAAGACGCGTCTCAAACACTAGGCTACGGACTAGGTTTGATAGTTAAGCCTATTGTGTTTTTCATCTTGCTTTTTCTTTATTCCGCTTTTATGCTTTCTCCATTTGGTTTATTCTATGGAGAAGATGGTGCCAAGAAACTTTTTAAAGGTTTAGACCCACTTGCCAAATGGGCTTGCCCAGACGATGCGGACGCCTAAAATGTTTTTCTTGTTCACCCAAAATAATAGCGGTGGTAGTTTTGATTTTGACGCCGATAAAGGTATCGGTCTCAATGTTGCATTCGAGGCAAATTCCGAAGACGAAGCCGTCGAACGTGCTCAAAATGTGATCTATTTCGATGGCGTAGACAAGGGTCTCGATTGCCCTTGTTGTGGCGACCGTTGGGTTACCTATGCATGGCATCAAGCAGAAACTATCGATGAACTCAATAAACACAAATACAAAAAGTTTGTTGGTGATTGATAGCACAATGTTCGTACATATGCTCGATGGTACAATCAAAGCAGTGAAATAAAGAAAGGTAATTCAAATGGTAGACAAAGAGTTCGTAAAAGAACGTCTCGATAAGATTTTTGATATGATTGATAATTTGCATGACGACAATCGATATGAGGTTATGAAAGAATTATCTGATTTTAAAATTGAATTATTGCAAAAAATGAACACGCCCCGCAAGACCCATCACGGCGGCATACTTATAGGGTAAAATAAATGATCAGAGCAAACGAAGCATACGAAATTGCCGCTCCAAATTTGGACAAGTATCGCGAGTTCATCGACAAACGAATTCGCAAGGCAGCAAATGACGGCAAGACGGAAATCATGATTTATGACGACCCGTATAATATGTGGCTCTATAACGAGCAAGACCTGCCTGCGAAAGACCCCGATGGTACAAGAGTCGTGAAAGAGCTGCGTGACCTCGGTTATCGGGTCAGCCAGTATTATAACGATGGACAACAATTTGTCGATGTGGCATTGGTCATCAACTGGGACAAGCAATAAATGAGTGGCGGTTTAATAGTCAAAATAGGTCACACCTTTACTCGTTGCTCTGTTTGCAATCGCGAGATCATGGCCTTTATTGTGTTTTATAAAGACGGTAAGGTGTGTTGGGGGGGGGGCAATAAATGTGGCGACCATTCGGGCGCACTCAAATCATACAAAGACTTTCCAGAAATGCCGAAAGCCGAATTAGACAAGTATTTGAGGTCGCACGTACTGTAATAAATAATTCAGTCACCAACCCCTATATAGGTAAAATCATGATTGACGTAAAACAAATTATGAACGAGGCTATTGCAACAGCCAATGCACAGATTAACGAGGGTCAAGAGGTAACTCTTGTTCCTACTGGTCCAGTTGTCGAGTTCTTCAAGAAATTCGAAGCTGCTCGTGGCAAGACTGTAACATTCGAATATCGCGGCACCCGATACACAGCAACATCTCTTGGTAACTACAACATCAAGCCCACGTTCATCGAATCCTTGATTGACTATGGTCAAGCGCCAATTATCACGGTGCCGGTAACAGACGCCAGTGGGAAGAAACATGAAATGACTTTCTATGCCGACAAGAATTTTCATGTATTCGTCAAAGTAAAATAATCACAAATTAAATGGACAAGGGCGATCAACACTCTTGTCCATTTTCTTTATCCTAGGACTCTACCCAACATGACAATAGACACAAGCAATCTGGTCACAAAGCCAACCGCGGAAGAGCTGAAACGACAGTTCGAAACCGACCCAGCCGAGTTTGCCAAGCTAGTCAAGCCGGCGGTGAAGTTTGCCTACAAGACACGATCGAAGCAAAAGAACGCGAGCAAGACACTCTGGAAATACGAGACGGGAAGTCATACCGTCATTATCGCAAACCCGAAGGATGTCATAGCACACACTAATCCAGGTCAGCAGGTAACGACACTCGACAAGCCAAACCGAAACAGAATAACGGTACCAGGCACAAACTACACGCGCGAGTTCAAGATTGCCCAACATAGTATCGCCGGCGGATACCTGGACGCCCCGACTCTATCGTATAGCGACCACGGCGAGCTCGGATTTGTTGATGGTCGTCATCGAACGGCACTTGCTGCCACACTTGGTATCACAGAAATCCCGTTCTATATCGAGCTCGACGATTTGAAGTTTGTCAAGTTTCCGTATCGCAGAGCCAAATAAAAGAAAGCCCAAACAGTCGGTCAAAGCTGTTTGGGCATTATCATGATCAGCGTTTGACCCACTTCGTGATACCCGCGCCGAAGAATAGGCGCAAGTCGTTTGCTATCACATTCTCCCATTCGGTCTTGACTGGGTCAAATCCATTACCAAACAGTCTGGGCATCTTATGCTTCATGAATTTTTGTCTATTATACAATACGAATCCGTCGGTCACATAGAACTCGGGCGATGTAGAATATCCATCAACACATTTGTAACCGCTTCGAGAATATAGACTACCATCGCTGATAAGTCCGAGGCTGAATGTTACCTTTGGCTTGTTGGGCAATCGAGATTCCAGCCTGCTGTATCCGCCGACAACATTCGTGAACAGCTCACAAGCAAATCTCTCGATTCGGATTTCGTTGTCTTTCTCCGTGTATGCCAGAATAGCGACAATTCGATTCTCGTACTGCAATCCGATACACGTTGCGGCTCGTGTTGTCTGTCCCTGATAGTGCCATTGCTCGAACAGATTATTTGCTGCCATGATGCCGACATCAACCACTCGACACTTGCGAGCCATTATCTTGTTGGGCAGTAAACCGAGCTTACTCAGAATCATGCTTTCGATTAGCTCTGTTCTGGTGAGAACATCGGCATCGGTAAACTGCAACAGTTTGATGCCTTGCTCTCGACAGGTCGTGAACTTGTCGATGTGTCTCGTGTCCTTGAACGGCTGGTCTGTACTATGCCAATAGAGCCCGTTGACCTCGATAGCGAGATTGTGGTCCGGAATCCAGATGTCGAGCTCTTTTGGTTTGATTGCCTGGCGGTTGTGCTGCTCGTATGCTATATTGTGCTTGTCGAGGATTGAGCAGACGATACGCTCGGGTTCTGATGTTTTATTTCTTTTCTGACGAAGCCCTCTGTTTGTTAGTTCCTGATACACTGTCCAATCGTTGCAACCATAGAACTCGGCAATCTCTTGGACAGACTTGCCGTCAGCATATAATGATTCGAGATTGTGTGATGACCAATCAATCGGATGATTGCATCGTTGCTTCCCCGATAGATGTTCTCTGCTAGTCGGTTCTATATGCCTGGAAACAGTATGTGCCGAAATATTGTGTTGTTTTGCAATTTCTGTTATTCGAACTCCTTGGCGATATAGCCGATTCCACTCTTTGGATTCTTCGATATACTGATATCTCGTGGTGGTACAGGCAGTCTTGTGGTCGTGCTTCTCTGTTATTATTTCTCTGACGCGAGCTAACGATAACCCAAACTTTTCGGCAGTTGCTGCAATATTGCTGGTAGCATAAAACTGACGAATAGCATCCTCGTCTAATTCTTCACGATTTGACAACAAAATTTCGGATTGTGTTTTTAGTCTGATATTGTTTCGCTCGAGAATATTCATGACGGTAACATTGCTAACATTACACCAATCTTGGCGCGATATGTCAAGCGCACTCATTCCGTTGTTATAGCATTCTATGATTCGGGCCTCATCTGTCGCTGACCGATTGTGAGATGGCTTACCTTTCATATCAGTTCGAGAGTGCTCTAGACAATATTTCTTAAACTGTCCATCGACGTATTTTGTGGGTGTGCCACAGACACCACACCGACCGATATCGCCATTCTTGAGAATAGCCAGACGGGTCTTGACGTCAACATCGTAGTTTCGGGTCAGTGCGACTACACTATCCCAGAATCCATGCCGCTCCAGATATTCTTGCGTTGCTCTCTTTCCAGCAAAATTACCATCGGGTGCTATCTTGGCAAACAATGTCTTTCTTCGGATGCTGATATGCTGCTGCATGATATCAAAGTCAAGATAACTTCGCCCCTTGTATGTCGACTTGTCACGAGGGTTCCTGCTCCGATATAACAGAATAGAAGCTGAATGACTTCGCTTTGGTTCGTCTTTGAGGCAATAACGCACGCGAGCAAGACTGATCTGATACTTTTTCGACAGCTCAGATATTGTCAGCCCAGCACGATAATCCTCAATAATCTCTGTTGCACGGTCATCAATCATCTTCTGCTCAGCAGAGGCCCTGATAGCAACATTGTGCTGTTTGAGTAGTCTGGTAACCAAATACTTACTCGTATTATGCTTCTCGGCAACATCATCCAGTTTCATACCAGACTGATAGTCGGCGATACACTCGATTGGTGCAGTCCTGTTTTGGGGATGATGCTCTTCGCAATATTGCTTCCAGGTTCCTGTTGTCGACCAGTTCGTCAGACAGCCACACGTCTTGCACCTCCCCTCGAACCCAGCAACCACACATCGGAATTTGTGCTTGAAGTCGCCATTGTATTGCGCTGATAATGATGCAAACTCATCTTTGAGGTGTTTTGTGATATAGGATTCTTTCGAGTATGATGGCGGAATCTTACCATCGACCGTTATCCTATCAAGAAATTCTTCACGTGTCATAATTGATGATGCTAGAATGATAATCCGTTATTATAACTTATTGCTGGATTTTAGTCAATAGAAAAGCACCTACTGCTCACAATGAACAGCGGTGCTTTTGGTTTAGTTCAAAACATCTTACAGGTTAGAAACCTTGGCCTTGCGGTAGTATATGTTGTCGTTAGCATTCAACGTAGTGAACGGATTGGCTACAATTCCGTACCGCGTCTTGAATCCGATTGCAGGTTGGAACGTTTTGGGGTCTACTGCCTTGTAGGCTTGCAACGGCACATAAGGACAATAGATCAGACCAGCGTCGTATTGGCTTGCACCCTTGTATCCGACTACGTAACCGTCGTGTGTCAAGAACGGGTCGATATACACGCGCATCGTGCCCATGGTACCGGCAAATGTAGCACCGGTAATGTCAACGCTCAACGAACCACTCAATGCTTCGATTGCGGGAGCAAAGTCCAACAAGCCGGCCATTTGCAATGCGGATGCAACGTCGGCAGAAGTAATCAGGATATTACCTTTGCCACGGCGTGTTTCCAGTGCGATTGCGTTGGCATCGCGGTTGATGGCGAACAACAGACCTTTGAAGCGTTCTGCCGACCAGCGACCATCGCTGTCGTGTAACATATCAAATTCGCCGGCGGTTCGAGTGAACTGGGCACCCATTTTGGCAATTTGATAGATTTTGTGAACGATTTCTCGGTTTTGCTCGATCAGGATTTCGCTGGCCAGGATGTTTGCCAATTCGGCTTCGGCATTCATACCATGAACAGCTTTCCAGTCTTGAGCCAGTTCGAGCGAGTAGTCGGCGCGCAATTGGCGAGTTTGTGCCGATACTTGAACCTTTTCAACAGTTGCCGACATGGTGTTCCAGTTGTTATCTGTTTCGGCGGTTGCTGTTGCTTGGCCTTGACCGATAGTTGCTGGTTTGGTTGCCTCGAACGGATTGTCGGTGCTGTCGACTACCTTGTCGCCAGAGTGACCGGATTTCACCTTGTTGAACAATGCCTCGTCGCCGTTTTTGTCTGTGTAGCGAGATTTCATCGCGAACACGAGTCCGGTCGGCTGAGTCATTGCCTGAACGCCACACACGTCATAGGCGATCATTTTTGGTGCGCTGCGGCGAACCATGGAAATCAGAACGGGGTCGAAGCCGGCGATGTTGGCAGTGGTGGACTGCGCATCCTCGTTCAATGCCTCGCGTTCCATGTTTTCCAACAACTGGGCGGTGGTGGCTTTGCGGTGTTGGTCGTTGATTTTGCCCAATGCTTCGTTTTCCAGCAGCGGGCTCCATTTCTCAATCAACAGTTTTGAAGTTTCTTGATTCATGTTGGATAGTGTCCTTCGTTGTGTTTATCAAGTTATTTAATGAGCCTGAGCCGCTTGCAAATAACGCTGCATGCGCTCACTCACATCGTCTTTGGGTTTGTCTTTGTTGTCCTTGGTTTCATCTTCGTCGTCTTCATCATCTTCGTCGACTTTCTTGACTTCGGCAATGATGTTCTCGGCGATAGCACGGAACTCGGACAAGTTATCGGGCTTGGTGTGTTTCAACAGCGCACCAACTCGTTCTTGTTGCAACAGCGACAAATTGGCCTCGGCAATCATTTCGCGAAGTATATTACTAGCATCAGCAGTATCGGCACGGTCGCGGGCTTCGGCAATTTGCTGCTCCATGCTCGCAATCTGCTCTTGCAATGCGGCCACTTTGTCCAAATTGTCTGTACCAATACCAGCGGCGGCAAACGCCTCCTGGATTTGGTCAACAAATGCGACCATGTTGTCGTATCGTTCTGTCTGAACGATACGCTCTTGGTTCTCGGCAACGAACTGCTTGGCAACAGCTTCGGCTTGTGCCTTGACTTCTGCTTCGATGGCGGCTCGTTGTTCGGCTACCATCTGGGCAGCTTCTTTGGCAGCTTGTTCGACTTGCTCGGTCAGCTCTTTCTCGCGAGCCTCGATGCCCTTGGCAATTGCGCTTTCAACAATCGCGCTAATCTCGGTCACGACTGATTCGTCGACACCCAGCTTCTCTGCCAGCTGGGAGATTTGCTCTTTGTAACTCATGTCAATGTCTCCATGTGGTTATTTATGCTGGCTTTGTGCCAGGGTGTCGATAACAGATTCGAACACCAATTTCAGCTTGGCGGCAGTGATACCACCTTTTGCCATGTTATTTATGTCGCGTTTGACTTCCGACTCGCGAAGAATGCCATTCTCGAATATCCAGTCTTTGGACTCCATGATAGCGGTCACGAGAGCGTCGGGTGCGCTTGGCTCGGATACCACGTCGGCAGCAGTCATCAGACGATAGTCTGGCTGGACAATCTTGACCCCGTCTGCTCTGGTCTTGAGACTGCCCAGGGCACGTGACGATACGCCAATCTTGACACCTTCGCGCAACAGACCGGCAACGATCTGACCCAGCGGCAAGGATTCGAGAACCTTGGCCTTGCCGATATAATCGCTACCGTTGCGGGTCAGTTCGGTGATCTTGATACATGCCCGTTCGTAGTTCACTTCCGGATGGTTCGGGTGATTCAGCTCGCCGACGGCACGACCGGTGGTAATCTTCTCTGCGATGTACTTCTCAATCTGGGCAGGAATATACTCTGACGGATAAAGACGACCATTGCCATTGACGACGTCCATCTGAATGAATGGTCCGGTAATGTGTAGGCTCTTGTTATCCGACTCGTTGATGACGTTGAATTGACTCGTGTCAATCTGTTCAACCAGAAACTTCATGATCACAGCCCCTTGAAGTTGGCTTTCTGAAGTAATCGTGTCGCTTGTTCCAGGAATTCTTCTTGGCGCAAGATGTCGGCGGTACCGGCGGCGGCAACAAGATGCGACCGAGCTTCGCTTACCTTGGCGAAGATATCTTGCACGAGTCGCAGCTCTGTATTGGTCAGCGGTGCGGTTCGCAGCTTGGCGGCATAGGTACCGGCAGTCTTAATCAGGTGGGCGATAATAACATCACAAGCCTTGGTGTACTTGACCACATCGGCACTGCTGTTTATAATAATAGCTTCGTCCAGCAGTTCGAATGCCTGAGACTCTGTCATGAGTCCTGCGGATGCAAGTTCTTGCTCGAAAATTTGTTGTACGTCAATCATGGCAAAATCACCGTGTTGCTGAACATATTGTATTGAATGACGACATAGTCTTTGCGAGATGATGCATTGGGATGCAAAACTTTCGCAAGAGTGATTATCCCATTATTGTGGTCAAATATAGACGAATGGTCGACACCGAGCAACGTATAATTCACACCATTGATTACAATAACCGGATCATATTCGTAAATGTGTTTGTTCGCGGTAGTCAACGCTCTGACAACATCGCCCAGAGACGGATTCCGAGGGATAATTGCCGCGGCATTTCGGGCAGCATTTTGTTGTCGAATTATATCTGCTTGACGACGTGCGCCGAGCATGAAGTTTGTTTTGCTGCTGCTCTCCGGTGTGGCATACTTGTCGGGTGTACCACCAATCTTGTTCTGGTACCGAGCCGCTACTTTGGCAGCATATTCGGGGTCGCGAAGCACAACCGTTGCTTCAAAGTCACCGTCTTTTGAGCCAAATTCTGCTTCCAGAACATTACCGAGAGTGGTATTGTTCCCCCATATAAAGGTGCCGGAATTACTGCTGCTATATCGCACTTTGGTCGTGGTAGTTACACTTCCGCTCTCGTAATAACGGCTGTCAACAATGGCCACAACAGTGCTGCCCTTACCCTCGCGAGTGAATACAATCACACCAACACGATGACCGAGCGCAGAATATTTTTTCAGCGCCTTGTTGAATTCTGGCATAGACTCGAATTTGCCCAATGTTTCGACACTCGAATTTGCCGAAATATTAGTCGTCTGTTGCACCATTGAGTTTTTCAACAGAGACTCGATAGTTTTCTTGATGCCTGCCGGTAGTTGGTTCAGGTTACCCAACTTCTCTGTAATTGGCATGGCGTCTACTAATACCTGCTCAAAAATTTGTTGTACGTCAATCATGATTAGTTAAGCCCCATTGCTTTGCGGAAACGATTTGCTTTCTTGATCTTGCGGGTAACGCGGATTTTCAATGCGCTGCCCTGCGATTTCTTGCTGATGACCATACGGCGCTTGGCCTTGCGGCTAATGGCAAGCTCGGCACCGGTAATCTTGACACAGGCAGAACCGTCCCACTTGAAGCCTGGTCGGCATTGCATCTTGATACGACGTTTGCCTTTGCTGTCGACTTTGATACGGCGTTTCACTTCGTCGAGCTCGACATCGTCTTCGATATCTTCTTCATCGTAATAGACAACGGCCGAAGCACTCAGATATACGAGTACCGTGAACGAATATTTACTGTCGTCAACAATATCATCGACGTCAATATCGACACGCTCGGTCTTGTCGCTATCGCGGTGGAACACCATGATTTCGTACGATTCAACAGCATCGATGTTGTCTAGGTCGGAGCAGAAATCTTCTACCGATTGCCAATGCTCGAACTCGGTATCGAACACGCCATCTTCGTACTCGTATTGACCGCCACGAGCAAGGCACGCACTCTGAACAGCAATGATGTCGTCGGTGTCGACTTCGCTGTCGTCATCCAGACCCTCTGTCAGATAACCGGCTTCTGTGCTCACCACGGCCAGCATCGACTCTAATAGTTCGTCTTTGAACATTCTTGGTTCCTTTTGTTTTCTTTTATTTATGCTATTCTTCATCGGCAGCGTTGGGGTCGCTGTCGTCGACGTCGTTACTGTTGTCTGCGACGCCGTTAGTGTCGGTGATGGTCCCATTATTCATTTCCTTTTCGCGTTGTTTGTGAAGTTCCTCTATCTCGTTGTCGTTAAACTGCATAACGTTCTTGAGTGCCCACTCGACGCTGAAATATCGTTCGGTCATGGAATCAAGCTGCTGCATGGTGTTCAGCTTGTTCTGTAAGATTTCCGATTGTTTCAGTTGTACGAACTGATTGTCTTCGGAGAATATCCACATCAGGTCTTTCTTGATGTTGCGCCATTCTCGGTCTTTGATGATACCGCGCAAGACAAGCTCGGTTCTCAGCACATCCTCGACAACCACGATGAAGCGATTACGCAGGTTCTGGATGAATTTCAGGAAGCGATATTCGTCTCGAGTGATCTCCGTCAGACGCCCGACGCCGAACGGGTTCTGCTCCTGATTAAACCGCGAACGCGGCACATTGAGCGAGCGATAGAATCTGTCGCGACAGTATTCAACGTCTTCGGTCACACCTAAGTTACTGCCCTCGTCGAGTGTCGATACTTCGGTACTGCGACCATTTGATTTGCGCGGCAGCCAGATATCCTCGAGCATCGACAGAATATTGCGACGGTCGGCAACCAGACCCGAGCGACTGTCGTAGGTCATTCGGTTCTTGAACTGATTCATCATATCCTTGAGATACTGCTCGCCCTTGGCCTTGGGCATATCCCCGACATCGACGTAGAACACGCGCCGGCTCGGCGAACGAATGACACGATAGATGACCATCGCATCCTCCATCATCTTCATGTTGTTGTATGGCACGATTGCCTTGCTCAGATACGACACAACATAATTGTCTTGCCAATGCACCATACCAGAATCCGTGTAAGCAACTGCCTGGTCGGGGAACATCAGCAGCTTGTCGGGTACTGGCTTGTAGGACTTGAACAGTTCTGCCGAGTTGGTTGATTGTGGAGAGTAGAGATAGAACACCTCTTCTTTTGACAGGTCGACCAAGCCGTTATTGTCCGAGTGTGTGTTTCGCAGTCGGCGCATTTGTAGCGCGTCGATGACACGAAGCGCCGCAATTCGTTTCTTGTCTTTGCTGATCACCTTGTGGATGAATAGTCGACCATCGACATAGAATTTCTTGAATAGCCACGCCCCCTTGCTGTCGAAGTCGAACAGATGATGATACACATCGAAGAACGTGTCGTCTATCTTTTTCTGAATGCTCTTGGACAGAGTTGTCTGCTCGTGAAAAGCGAGCTTGATTGCCATCTGCGATTGCTCGATATTAAATGTCTCGTTGACAATTTCCTGAACGGCTTCGTCGACCTCGGCAGTCATGGCCAGACGACGGTATTCCTCGATGGCAGCCCGCTCGTTGGTTGGTAGTTCGGCAAGACCGAAGCCACCAGTAGAGAACAGGGCATTGGCACCGGCGTCGGATATATCGGTGGTACCATCGTTTTCCTGGCGCACCGTGATGCTGTCTGGCGTGTATTCTGCGTCTCGAGGCTTGCCAAAAAATAGTTTGTTCCAGAATCCCATAAAATAGATTCCCTTAAAATATATTGTTATGTGCTATTTAACAAAATTGGTTGACAATATTCTCAAGCATCATTATAATAGCCACATATTGTTAAACAACGCCAAGAGAAAGGGCAAATATATGAAATACCAAAGCACCGTTATCGCTCGTCAAGCATTAAACAACACTGGTTATCCTACTAAACGGATTTATTCCGAAAAACGCAAAAATGGGCACCGAACCAAAATTTGGGCTCCATATAAGAAAGAAGTAGCCGAAAACATTATTGCCGAAATCCAACGATTGGGTGGAACTGCAACATTACATCCTAACCCAAACTATTATGACCCACAATCATATTCGGTCATCGTAAAAGCATAAATCGAATACAATAAAACGCCACGACAGAATTTGAAAACTGTCGTGGCGTTTTGCTATGAATCAAATATCAATCTAACACCATCTTTAGGTTGCCGCTGTTGTGTATTCTAAAATACATATTCGACCCTCGAATGATCTCTTCTTCTGTTTTGTCGGGTGTATAATTTGCAAATTGGGTCAATTTGTGTTTCTGTAACGATTCCTGATTCACCCGCATTAGATTCTTTGTTTCAACATACCAATAGCTAGGCTCAATAATGCTTTCTAGCTTGAACCCAACCGCGTAATAGGATTTGCCATTACTAATATCACGGTCAATATAAGACACGATTTTACCAGGATGCTGTTTTCTAAAGCATCCAAGAATCTTGCTCATTCCACCAACCACAGTAACCCCAGCCATACTTGCCATGCGAATGAGCTCGTAATCATATTCATGATGCTGTGAAAATGACATCACTAACACAATCTGACCGTCATATTCTAACCCAATATGATATTTCGCAGGCCAAAATCCTTTTAGATGGTGAATGCCATAGAATAGTCGTGCATCACTAGGACTAACATCAATAATTTGACATTTGTGAGCGTGGATTCTTGTACACTTTCCGAGCTTTGATTTCAATATATTCTCGATAATGTTGCGATGATATTTCCAATCGTCTTCTATCGGTCTTGTCCTTGTGATAACTTTTGGATATTCTGAACGAATCATGCCAGTATACCCCATTAAACTCAATAGCAATGTTATGCGATGGAATCCATATATCAACCTCTTGTGGTGAAATAACGCTGCGGGTATTTCTGATTATGCCTACACCAAGAGACTCAACAAACTCGGCAATTTCGTCCTGGGTTCTCGATCTTGAATATAAACCAAGCTGCTTGGCATTGAGCCACCAATTCTTATAGTTGGCCTTAATGACCTGATGAGTTGGTGGGTCTACTCCATAAATTTGACGTACCATTTCTGGAGATTTATAATGTCCATGCCGCCCTATCGGAGATATTCTGTTGGTATTACTCCGCATTCATGCAAATATGCATCATGTCGTTCTACTTGCTTTCGTCTGCGAGTTGAACTGATTCTTGCGAATATATCGGGATGTTGAATTGGAGCAGCAACCCCCTATCGAGTCATCATTGTCTGTCGTTGTTTCATTCTTATTTCAGGAGACTTTAATGGATTATCGACGCCATATCGCTCAAGACAAGTCTGCCTGCGTTTTTCGTTTGCTTCGGCACTATGTGCCAATGCACTAGCTCTTTTCCATGTTCCTGCTTGCTTACTACACTCGCGAGAACAAAAATATTTCTTGTCTTCAAGTTTCCGAGGTGGATCGATTGTCTTCTTACAATTCTCACAACAAAATGACTTGCCGTAGAATAATGCAAATGCCTTATCGACAAACGTAGTGTACTCTGGATATGATTGCATTATAGCATCGTATTGTAAAGGATAATGAGTCTGACACCATTTCTTATTTCTAGCATTTATCATTCTAGTATCACGAAACAAATATCCCTTGACAAACTCTTCAACCACAATAATAGCCCCTAAAATACCATATTATAATGGTACTTATATGGGGCTTTGTCAATTAGTATTGGCCGATTACTTCGCTGAACTCTACGCCAGTTCTAACTGCCACAAAGTCAAGACGAATGTAATTGATTGAGCGAGCTGGTTTAACATAAATGGCGCCAACAAATTGACCAGCGTCAATGACTTCAGGCGTGTTGTTGGATTCATCTGCGACAACACGATAGTCCGTAATACCACGACGACCTTTCACTTCGCGCAAAAACGGCTCTACCATATTACGAAATCCGGCCCTACTCACAGGGTCGTTAAACTCGAACAGCAGATGCTTGGCAGATTTCCCGATTGCTTTCTCGAGTGTGATAAACAGTCGGCGCACGTTGATGAACTGGAATGCCGATGCTTTCGCCTGCATGGTCTTGTCGCCATACAATACGGTACCCTCGTTCAAGAACGATACGACAGGGTTGACTTGAACCTTGTACAACGCATCTCGGCTATCTTCGTTCGGGTTGTACGCCAGGCTTGTCACGTTTTTCAGACGACCGCGGTTGAAACCAGCAGGAGACCACCATGCGTCATAGTCGCGCTCGGTGCTTGCCATCAAACCAGCCACGTCGGCATTCAAAGGAACCCAGCGATAGGTGTCGTTGTAGACATCGTATGTCAGTTTCCAGCCGCTATCCATGATGGCATAGTTGCTGCTACGACCGATGCGTTTGCGTGTGTCCTTGATTGCAGTTACTGCCTGTGATTGAGTCTTGTTGAGCACATCGGATTTGCGCGGGCTGATAACGGCAACACAGTCTTTGCGGTTCTCACACAGATTATCGATAACGTGCTGAACAACAGTCTGATGTGATGTCTCGCCGCCACCGTCACCGGTAATCAGAATACCGATGTCGACTTCTTCGGTGGACTTGAACTGATTCCATCCCTCGATAAGCTCATTGGCAGTCGGCTTGGTACCATCGTTACCACCAGATAGTTGAACAGCCTCTCCGTCATGCTTGTCAGTTGAGTTGGCTTTCAGTACCTTGAAACTTGATGCCTGACCAGTCTTGATTAGTTTCTCGCCCCATGCGGTAGTGGCATCTGAAACAGCATCATCATATTTGCTATCGGCGGGATTGCCCACGAACCACACATAGCGCGATTGGTTGTTGATCACGTTGCCATAGTACATCGGTGCGCCGTCGAGCGCCTTGGCATCGAGTGCCTTGGACAAGAATGCGTAGCGTTCGAGAATGGTACCGGGAATACCAGTGAACTCGCCCAGATGGTCGATTACGACAACATGAACCTCGTCGTGTTTGGCGCCAAGACTTGTCGCATATTCGGATGTGCCGGGGGCAGCATCGAACTCGTCGGCATATTTCCATTTCTCGTAGTTGCCCTCATCGGCAATCGATACTTTAAGGCTATTACCAATGACGCCGGGATAGCGCGCAACGAACAGCTTGGCAGTATGATCGACGCCACTGAGCATATTGAAGTCTTGCTTGTTCTTCACCAGCAGACCTGAGCCATCGCCGGTAGAGTTTCGCGCGTCTCGGTCAACAACACGAACGAGCTGCAATGCGCTGCTGTATGCCAGGAACGATTTTGCCGTGAACCAATCGACATAGTTGCGATCGTTGGGTTTGCCGAAGATAGCGGCCATTTCTGTGTCGGTACTAATCTGAGTGCGTTCGTCTACAGGACCCCATACAAAGTCACCGACGAATGCGGCAGAGCTTGTTCCAACAGCAGCGACGCTATTGGTAAGGTCAATTTCGCGAACGGTAACACCAGGAGCACCAGAACCAAATGCTTGTGCCATATAGAACATTCTCCATTTGTGGGTGTTGATATGCGTTTATTTATGTGGGCACCGATAAATAGAATATCTTATGAATTTTGGAGACAACCCACATGGTCGAAGACTTGCCAGACATTGACAAGAAGTCGCTATGCTACCTGAATAACGAGAATCTCAAGGCGGCGGGGGTCAAGCTACCTTTGACGGCAGAGCAGATACAAGAGATAGAACGATGCACAGAAGACATCATCTACTTTGTCAAGAACTACGTCAAGATTGTCACGCTCGATGACGGGGTTCAGAATTTCCACTTGTATCCGTATCAGGAAGAGTGGATTAACGCATGCTACAACAACCGCTTTGTGATGGGCAAATGGTCGCGCCAGAGCGGGAAGTGCGTATCGCCTGGGACAATGATAACTGTCAGACACGATGGCGTCGAAGAAACGATTGCTATTGATAAGCTATTCGAGAGAATTCAGTCATAAAGAAAGCCCAGCATGACCAATCGAGGCCAGCTGGGCTTTGCTATGAGCTTATGCAATTAACCCATCAGCAGTTTCTGATACTCATCCAAGTCATCATCGCTGACAGCAGTCGATTGAGCAGGCTCGCTCGGTGTGGAATATGCAGGTTCCGGTTCTTCGGCAGGCACTGTATCGTGTGAGTAGGTGTTGTCAACTGGAGCAGATGCCTTGACGCCAATAGCAGCGTTGAACTTGGCTTGCAACTCGACCGCGGATTTGAATTCACTCTCGGCCATCAGACCTTGCAATTTGTGAAGCTGGTCATAAACAGCTTTTAGTTGGGTTTCGTCACCATCAAACAATTCGCTCGGATCGGTAAATGCCGATTTATCATAGCTGCGTTGCTTGTTCACGGTGTGGGCACGCAGGTTAAAGTTTGCGCCATCCCAGAAGTCAAAAACGTCGCATGGCTTCTCGTCGGGGAACTCGGGATTGATGCGGTCGTTGATCTTATCAAAGATTTTCGGGCCGAATTGGAATAAGAACACCTTGCCGTTGTTTTCTGGTGCTGCGGGGTCGTTCACTACCAAGATATTGGCGTAGTATTTTTTCTGGCGTTTGCGAGCACGAGCGATGTTTTGCTTGGCTTCAATGCCAGTGTTCCATAATTCCGAATTTGAGATACAACAAGGACAATCATCGCGACCGATGCTGGAAGGGCAGTTCTCGATGAACCATTTCTTAGTAGTGGGATCCCGGAACGCATGCTCGTGGCGCAATACATAGGGAATTTCTTCGCCTTCCGCCGCGGGCATGAAGCGAATAACGGCACTACCGGTACCATCCTTGACGGTCAGCTTCCAGAAGCGATCGTCTTTGTAAGAGCTCGCGCCTTGTTTGTCTTTTTGCATACGCTCTTTCAGTTGAGAGAACGAGCCACGGTTGCGTTTCAGATTGTCGAATGACATATAGTGTTTCCTTTATGGGAGATGTTTTAGAATTGTCTCGTGTCTGTTTAGACTTGGACTAGGCTTTTGAGTTTGTGCTTTACCATATCGGCGTCGTATTTAAGAAGCTTGCCGTACTGGCGAATCATGAGTCGATTCTTGTTCCAGAGAGGCGATATGCTCTCGAACCGAGTGAAGCCAAAGAATTGGTCTAGCACAGATAATGATTCCAGGTTGATGCCAATATCGTTGACATTCCTGACAATAGCGGGCGTATGACTATCGCCTAATGATAAGAGTTCGACGAGTGTCGTGTTGGTATTATAGCAATACTCTGCTATCGTGTCAAGGTCTTGACCAAGATGATAGTTCAGAGCAGACACCACAGCAAGTCGCGCGGTATGAAATTCCGCGATGTCGTCCGGCATATAGTGAGCCGTTGTGATGTGAGCAGTTCTGTCTTTGATGAACGTGCTGATTAGTCTCTGCACTCGCTCGCGCGGGTCTGGTACGAAATCAACAAATGCGGCAAATGCCTGCTTGTCTGTTCTGTTCAGGAATGCGTCGGCAGTCCAACTCGGAAGCGGCTTGCGACCAAGCTCCCAATCGATAGTACCGTTGAAGTGCATCTTGAGCCCCAGATAGTCGACCCAGAGCAGGTAGCAGAGTTTAGTGAAAGAAATCATTCACAGAGAATGTCTGTTGCATTGCTGCGATGATACTCGGGCGCAGCTTTTTGTCGTTGATGGCGTCCTGGCGAAGCTGCTCGACAATAGCCAGCGGCAAGTCCTTGATGACCTCCGACGGTTCCAGGTCCTCTTCCTCGACAATCATCATCAGCGCGTCGAATGTCGTGATTTTGTGTTTCTCTACAAGCTGGGATATCTTTTCTAGCATATCATAGCTCCATGAATATGTGCTTGCTGCATCTTGTGACCACTCGCCCGAATCGTTTGCCTTGCGTGAAGAAAACAGAATTTCGACTCTTGTCCACTCGGGTTCGTGTCAAATGCTGACTATATTTCTTGATAGCGAGCTTGCGACTACTCACCCACGCATCGCGTTCGTTGACCACTGGGTTCTTGGCAGTCCACGAGAACTGATGGCGCTGATAGACGACCTTACACGCAGTATCGGGAAATCGCGGATGTCGCATTCGGTTGATAACCACATCGGCAATCATCTCCTGACACAATGCCGGCTCACCTCGGGCTTCGTGATAGACTGCCTTGGCGATACAATCTGTCTCGGACGCAATAGCAGGAGAGATTGCTAACAATAATGATATTACAATAGAACGCACTTTCGTTCTCCATTTCTGTATCGGCGCACAATATCAATCGCAAGCGGAATATAGTCGGCAACGGCAAACGTGAATACCTGCGGCGGTGTTGGCGCGTCGATTCCTTCTTCGTTGTCCGGCGCGTTGAGTAGTACGCCTTGCTTGATTTGTGTTCCGGTCATATCGTAAAACATCATCGAATACAGCGCAACCTGAACTCCATACGACTTCATGTATTGAAGCTGCTTGGGTCGCTTGGATGTCTTGTAGTCGATAGTCGATAGTGTACCATCGTATAGACCGATCGTATCGGCTCGTCCGGTCAGTTCCAGCTTGTCGGAAAATAGACAGCACTCGACAAACAACGGTTCGATTGGCTCGAGCAATGGCAAAATCTTATTATAGTGCAAGTCGCCCGGTTTTGTCAAGTCCAATTCTGACTCAACATCGTTATAATGAAGCTCGATAAGCTCGTGCATGCGTCGACCACGATCAAGTGCCGCGATGGTGATACGGTCCGCTTCCTTGTCGCCAACCCGAGCTCGCCATTCGAGAATCGCCGTGTCGTCTGTCATTTCTTTGAGTAGGCGAGTGACAGACATCAGCCCGGAGATGGTACCATGCTTGCCGAGCCTCGGTTGTATTTCATCCTGGATCGACCAGAACTTGTCTTGTAACTCTTCTAGCATTCGATAAGCTCCGTCATAGCAGTATTGTTGTCGATCCACCCGATATAATGTTTGTCAAAACATCTGTATCTCGGATGGTCAACCCAATCGCCGTTGTGGATATTCTCGAATCCAGCCTCAAACTGAGGTCTGATGGTATCGGACGAAACAAAGACACTTCTTCCCTCGATGATTAACCATTTGGTATTGACCGGAACATTAACCACAAGATCGCCAAAAGCAGATGTCTTGACTGTGATTTGTTTTTGTTGATATGTCGAGCAATAATGAATCAGATTATCCGTATTTTCGGTTTGCATTGGCTGCTCCTTTCACAGACATGATCTTGTCGAGAACGCCAGAGCGGAACTCGCTCGACATCTTACTACCAACTCGTAGTCGGTCGGAGATGATAGCAACACCAGACGATGTTTGTTGACGCTCGATGACGGTACCACACTTGCGACATTTCTGATCTTGTTTGTCGACAAGCTGCCAACTATCGCACGTCGGACAATGTAGTTGAACATAACTCGCCATATCAGATTTTTCCCATTTCCATGATTTTACGAAGTTTATTCTCGACACAGTATTTGTGGAATCTGCCTTGTGCTGGTTCCGTGTTGTCGTATGTTTCGAGAATTGCTGCCTCGATGTGTTGTGGTATCTGAGTCAGATCAATCAGGGTTCTGTTCTGATTGAATCGGTCAAGCTCTTGAGCATCGCGCAGCACGGATGCGATACCACCAAATCCTGCTTCCTTGACTGCTTCGCGCAGTTTCTTACCGAATGGCTTCTGACGAATTCCCTCGGTCATGAACGTGTCTATGTCTGACCAGATGTTCGGGATACCATCGCCGGCATCGCCACCACAAACGTGTTCAATCAGAGTGTGCTCCTTGTTCTCGAGAGTGAGAAACTTGCGATGCCATGGGCTGTACTGAACGACCGGATATTGCAAGCGCCATTCCTGAATTTGCAAGAAGTCCTTGTCGGCCCCAACGATACAAATTTTTTCGTGTTGACCGAATTTCTTGCATAGAGTGGCGATAATATCGTCTGCCTCGGCTCGCGGAACTTCGATACAGCGATACGGGATATTGTCCTTGAACTCCTGCTTGAGCTGGTTGAAGTCGGCATAGAACCGAGAGAAGTCGAATTTGGATTTCTCCTGCTCTTTCTTGCGCGTTTGTTTGTAGTTGGGAAACACATCTCGACGCCAGTAGTTTGGGCCGTCGAACGCCAGTACCACACCAAGCTCGCCCAGATATTTCTGGTGTTTATCTTTGTCGGTGATAATGGTGTTCAGGGCGATGTGTCTGAGCAGCGGTAGATCGGGTTGCATCCCGGTCTTGTTGAAGTAGTCTATGGTAGCTCCCACTACCATATTGGAGAAATCGTAGATTATCATACCGTGGTCCGAATGTTGTGAGACTGTCTGCGATGTAGTCGACAATCAGCCTCGCGTTTAAAAGAATGTATGTTACCATGATGGTGGAGGTGGTGTGTTTACAAATAGAATCACAATGAATGCCAATAGTACCCATTCAGATGTTGTCATCGTGCTATCCTCGACAATTCCAGTTTCGCTTTCAGTCCCTTGAATGTTCTGCTATCAAGATACGAGTTTATCATATCGGCAGACCACCCGTCAAGAATGGCGTCGTTGATGTCTTTGTATGTGAAGTTCTTGTCGTATATCACCACAAGATGTCCCTGAGCGATGCGCTCGTCTAGCTGCTTTCGCACCTGACTGTTTGTTGTGTAATCTCGGTCGAATACGAACCGAAGCTGGCAGCCTTGTTTGAGCAGATAGTCGGTGTTCGTGTGGTCGGCAGCACCGGCATTGGCGACAGCATTTCTGACAAAGCAGCTATCGAATGGCCCTTCGAGAACAGATACCGGTTGACTCTTGTCAATGTTATTATACCCGAACAGTTTCGGGCCGCCATCGACCTCAAACGTGATGTATCTGATATCGCATGGCTCTATCGTTCGACACTGAACAAACGATACTGTGTCATTGACTCTAAAAGGAATGCCGATACACTTGACATCGGGAAACCGCTTGTTCTTGTATGCCTCGAACGTTGCAGCAAACTCTCGCAAACTCGGTATCTCGACAAACTCGCCTAGCATTCCGATGGGAATCTTGCGTCCGCTGAGATAATCGGTGTAGGGTGATGTCGATACCCGATTATAGCCCACCAGCACACCGGACAGTCGCTTGTTCAGCTTTCGCGTGTCGGTCTTGGCAATCGGCACATCTTCCTGCTTGCCAAACATCTCGAGCATTGCTTCCTTGTATAGTGTCGGGTCTTGCTCTTTCAGGAAATTCTGAAAGCTCGTTGCCGTGCCGCAGTTATGACACTTGAACGTCAGATCATCGTCGTGCCAGAAGAAGTATCCGCGGGTTTTGCTCTCCGATTTCTTGCTATCGCCGCAATACGGGCAACGACATCGCCAGACACCATCTCGAGACTGCTGAAAATGCGAAAGCTGGCTCGACACGAGCATCAGGTACTTGTGTGCGAGCCAGCGATTCATCTATGACGTACCTTACCAAAATACTGGGCGAGCCCGCGATAGCGATTCCAGTCCATGTTGCGACAAACTAACGTGTTGTCTTTCAGCACATTGCATTCTTGTGGCTTCGAATCACGTTTCAGGTCGCGATACAAGAAATGGCCGTCGGAGATATTCACGACATCGACATTATGGCACGAGCCAAGAACCAGACAAAGAAAAATTGCATTCATGATATTTGACTACCTTTCTCGGAGTAGTGTTTAAACAAAATTGATATTATATGGCTAGTCGATCTTTTTGTCAAGCCATTTCTGAATTTGTTTCACCTTTGACTGCATGCTCGGTATTTCGCCAGTGTTCGATGTATGGTAGAACCATCGAGCGTTCTTGAGTGACCGACCGACAAAATCAAGCGGGGTGGCCAGATACTGCGGGTCGTCGGAATCAATCATCCCTAGCAGCCAGTTGAGAAACCAGCTGGTGTCGAGTCCGTCGCCGAGGTCGTGGTCGAGCATCATCATATCGATAGCAAAACGATTCTCGGCAATCTGACAAAGTGTCATGACAGCAGAACGAGCCGTCCGACATACCACGACAACATCATCGTCTCGACGCTCGACTCGATTGAGCTCGAAGCACAGGTCTTCGTGGCGAAGATCGTCTATGATAACGATTAACCTGGCCATTTTTCTAAAATCTCGTTCATGCCTAGCATCTTCGACAGTTTCGAAGTTATAATTGTGCGGCGAATTGAAGTCTCGGTCATCGACACGCTTGACACAAACCATGTCGAAATAGCATGCGTCGATAAACATTTCCCACTCGCTGCCGTCGCGAGCAGTGCCAATGCAAATTGGGTCGAACTGGATAATATTTCGCTTTTCGCGTTCTCGTAGCCGTTTGACCTCGTGTTCTATCCATCGGCCCGATTCTGGCCGGTCTGTCGTCACTTCGCCGGAATTTCGCCAAACGTTCGGGCGAACCTGCTCGTATATGTGATAGACTATCATTTTAGCGTACCGTTTCCGATGGCTCGCATCACTGCCTTGGTATCGCCAATCAGTTTGCCGTTGCTGACAAGTTGTGGGACTGAACGAACACCGGGGGCATATTGTTGAAGTAATATCTGGTTTCGAGGTATAGTCGCGTCGACATAATCATATTTGATGCCTTGCTCATCCAGATAGTTTTTGAGGATAACACAATGCGGGCAGTTGTCCTTGCCAAATAAAATATTATTCATCGAAGGGTATTCCTTTGTGTGAGTTGAAACATGAAAGCCGATTATATGATACGCCGTCAATAATGTCAATACATCTTATCGCGACGTTTTACGTTCAGTCGACTAATGACGTGTCGAATGAGTGCCGGATCAAACTTGCAGCCGACGAACACGATATTATGATACTGGGTCTGAACAGCGTATCCATCGTCGCACACGTTGGCCACCTTGACAGGCCGATGATCGAGGTTCTGGTGGATGGTTACATCGGGAGAAGCTGCGTAGATGCCTTTCTTGTGAGCAGAGACTTTGTCCTCGAGTTGACGCTGAATTTGTTTCTTGTCCTTTCGCTGCCGAACGAGCGGGTTGACAGCAGGGTCTTTGCATAGCGCGATGGGCATGACTGTAACGACGCCTTTGGTTGCTCGCTGAACGACATGACCGTGAACGATAATTCTCATAGCAGAATATTCCTTTATAGGTTGTTTCTACAATAATAGTTACCGAATCAAAATCGGAGGGACAGTTGACAAGATATCGATGCTGTCATATAATAACAGATTTCTTCATAGCAGGGGTTGACATCAAAACCACCTCTATGCTATAATATGAAATATTGTGATAGCGGAGGTGTTGACAAGTTCAACCACGACATGCTATAATAACACAATTTCGTGTCATCTCACAATAAAGGGTTGACATCAAAACCACCTCTATGCTATAATATGTGACTAAATAGCATAGTAACAACCAAAACAGTCATCGACTGTTTGCCGAATGTGAACTATTCAATGGCAAATTGATGTTGTTGGGCAGCCTGCCTTACACTGCCATGTCGAGCCCAACGGCGGTCGGATTCAAAAAGAGGTCGAGTTACCGATTAAGAAGAAAGCCTAATCCGGCGACAGCAAATTCACGAAAGTTTGTTTATATCATCAAACAACAGCATCATAAAGCAGTATTGCTGAGAATAGTCGGCGTTTGTCAAAGTAGCAATTAGCGAAGGGATTGACTCAATAAAACTGTTCGCAACGCCAAGTCAGAGTAACTTGGGACTAGTGCATATTATCGCTTCTGGGCGGGGATAGACGCATAGTTGAACAGCAGGCAGATATTAAGGTTAGCTGTCTGAAAGGCACTGGGCTGAGGCAAAGGCGAAATGCTTAACCGTTCATAGAAGCGGGCATGCCCAATGCAAACTGGCGGACCGGGGCACACTTCGGGTCGTATTAGGAATTTTACCAGTAGTAACCTATTTCGAGCGAAAGCGAAACGACATTCATCAAATTCTAATAACGTTCAACGGAAGCGAGTAGGCCCTGCGCACAGCGTGTTTGGGACTTGCCAAGTTGGAAAGGCAGCGGAACTGATTGGGTTATATCACCGAATAACCCCATGCCACAGACTAGCGCAACAAACCTTGTCGGAAGTGATGTTTCTCGGGTCAAATGATAGAGATAGTCCTTAAACAAGTTTAGGTTGAGTAACCGTCAGTCGGCCAGCGGTAAACCCTCACAGGAGGAGCCTCGCCCTGGCCTATAAACAGTGGTGCGCCATTTTTGGTAACAACGATTTCGCAAGCAGGTTTCGACTAACTCTTAACCAGATATGCAACAAGTAGTCAATGATGCAGATGTGAGCTAGATTGAAACCTGACTTATTCATTATTCGGTCATGGAACCGGGTGCTTGGTAAAGCTGACGACTTTCAGACAGTGCCGTTCGTGAAGCGAGAATCGCTCATGACACATGAAGAGACATTCATAACAAGAGTGGGGCTCGGACAAACGAGTTCAGTCGTTGTTATCAACTTCGGAAGCCACGGTTGATTTTACAGAATGACCAGTAATCCGCCTAATCACATTAGGACGTGGCAGAAGCATCCGGCTCGTTGACAGTTTCGAACATCTTATCCCTTAAACAAGTTCGATCAGAAAGACCTTAATCGGGTCTTTTAACTGTCAGCGAGCCAGAACCGATGCTTCGGTGTGACTGAAATATTTGAAAGTCATTAAAAATTCAATAAAAGATTTTCAAAACCATAAATGAATATGACGACGCGTTAGCGTCGGCATATCACGCGAAGCGTGATAAAGATGTTTCGATATAATGAAGTCGAATTAAAAGAATCGAAGTTGATTAAAACTGTTTCAACAAGATGAAATCGGATTAAAAGAATCGAAGTTGATTAAAACTGTTTCAACAAGATGAAATCGGATTAAAAGAATCGAAGTTGATTAAAACTGTTTCAACAAGATGAAGTCAAATGAAGTTGATTAAAATCGTATTCGACACATCGAAACAAGAACAAATGAATATGACGACGCGTTAGCGTCGGCATATCACGCGAAGCGTGATAAAATGATATTTCAAACATGATAAAGCCGTTAAACTCGATATCAATAAATGATATTGGGTTTAACGGCTTTTCAACGGGTAGAACTCTGACTTCAATTTGAGCTTGAAGTCTACACATTATCACATTGAAGTATCATTAGATGCGATTATTGACTCTCACTTCGTTCGAGTCTCTTCATCGTGACTTCGTCACTCTTCAGATCTTTTATTTCTTTGAAGTTCTATTTTCAATGCGATTAAATTGATCTAACAAGATGAAGTAGAATTAAATGCGACTTCAATATACGAAGTATCATAAACGACATTTCGACCTATTAAAGTCGATATAATGGTAATAAAATATCATTTTATCACGCTTCGCGTGATATGGCGTCGCTTCGCTCCGCCATATACTTTGAATCTTGTATAATTGGTTTATTGACCATTAAACGAATCTAACACATTGATCTTGTTTCATTCATTTTAATGGAATCGAACCCATCGATAATAGATTGAAGCCGTTAAACCCATTTCATTGATTGAAATCGGTCTAGCGGCTTTAATTTTATCAGATACCATTAAATCCTTATAACATCATTGGTCTATGGTGCGCCTTCGGCTTGCGTAGACAAAAATTAAACCATCGACATTGGTTAAAGTTTGTTCAACAAGCATAAGAGGCTCTCACTTCGTTCGAGTCTCTTCATCGTGACTTCGTCACTCTTCAGATCATTTCGTCTTTTGAAGTATCATCAAATATGGTTTCAACACATCGAAACGGAATTTTAGTTTCAATACAACTTGATCAACACATAAACAGCATTCGATCCGTTTTACTTGTTTGAAATTAGGTTCAACATCCTGAGCCACTGAGGGCCCAATAGGTTTTCTTTATTACCACTATAAAGGATTTTAATTGAACTAAATTCGATTCGAACAAATCTAAAATGGTAAATATCAACATCGAACCAATCCAGAAAGACAACATCATGATTAGATCCACAGACAAACGATACGAATTGATTGTTGAGCCCTGTCTCGTTCATAACGACGTTTTCCGATGCATTGTTCTCCGAGACAATATGATTGTCGAGGTTTCGCGCCAACATCTTCATTCTTTCTTTGCTGTCATGTCATCAGACAGTATTCCGCTCTACCTGACCATCGGTGTCCACGGTAGAACAATCAGATTCGACTTCGAGGAGTTTTCGCATGAGCTTCAAGCTGCTTATGACGCTTTTTTCTAACAGACTAGTCCAGTACGGGGCTTTGACATTTCTGCTTTGTCTGGCCACATTCTTGGTCACACGAGATTATCAGATTGCCGTTCGAAAGGATGCTATCAGCGCCATCGAGCTTCGACACCAGAAACAAATAAACGACGCCCGGACCAAATACGAGGCAGACCTACAATCGCTAAACACGAAACTGGCCACTGCCAACGAGACCATCACCATCAAGACAAGGGAGCTCAACAATGAACTCAAACGCAAAGCGACTATTACTGTTGACGGCATCAATTCTGGCACTATCCGCCTGCGCGACAAACACGCCACGAACGGCTGCGCCCCAGCTAAAACAGACCACGGCTCGAATAGCAATTCCGCCGCTGGACAGCCAGATAACGGAGGCACAGCAGGAACAGAGTTATCTCGACAGACTTCTCAAGATCTTGTCCGATTAGCCACAGACGCCGAACAGACAAATATTGCGCTCAAGGCGTGTATTCAACAATACAATAACATCCGCGAGAAATTTCAAGAATGAAAATCGTAATCAAGTTGGGCAAGACTCCATTACAGCCTATGCACCGCGACATTCTCCGCAAGTCAATCGAGCAAGCCAAAGAGCTCGATAATGGCCTAGAAGACACCCGAGCAGACGAACTATGTGTCAGCAACAAACCAGACTATATCGCAGACGAGTTTGGTATTCCGTGCTCAGACATCAACGACGCCAAGAAGCCCAAAATCATTGACTACACGGAAGACGGAGAGCCCGTGTTTGAAGAAGTCTATCTCGGCGACGATCCGGAAACGGGCGAAGAAATCTACGGCGTTCAGCCAACAGTCAAATTCAGCCCAAACAAACATGATCATGTTATTGTTATTGGTAGCATTGACGATTTTTCGCAAAAAGAAATCGACCGAAGCAACACACTCGTGTTGACATACTAACCGCAGGGCTGCTATAATGGCAGCTCTTTATTGTTTGAAAGGTCAGATACCATGACGCAACTTACACATATCGTTGTTGACATCGAAACTCTCGGTGTCAATGACGTCAATACCACTATTCTGTCTATCGCGGCAGTACCGTTTCGCTTTGGCGAGGTTGTCCCGTATGACGAACTAATCAAGTCCGGATTCTATCGCAAGCTGAACGCGGCGGACCAGTTGAAACGAGGTCGAAGCAAGGAACGATCTACTGTCGAATGGTGGCAGTCTCAGAGCAAAGAAGCTCAACAGAACGGATTCCTGCCAACCAAGGAAGATGTCACGATTGATCAGGCACTGCGCGAACTGGCGCATTGGGTCAAGACACAGACAGACTACGATTTCCGAAACTCGTGGATTTGGTGTCGCGGCCTCGACTTCGACAAGCCAAAGGTAGATGCTGCTTATCAGTTTGTCGGCATCGAGACTCCGTTCAATATGTGGCGATGGCGCGATATTCGTACCATGATTGATGTTCTCACCGGAAGCAATAACGGCAAGTATATCATGGATAACGAACCCGATAATTTCGTCGCCCACCACTGCTTGCACGATGCTGCTCACGATGCCGCTGTCATGCAAGAAATCTACAACAAGCTGTATTCGAAATAACAAATACGAAACCCGCGAATTATTGGTTGATTTTCCAGATAATTCTCGGGTTTGTTATGAGTTAAAAATGGCTTGACAATTCGATACAATGTCGGTATAATATGACAATTCACACAAATAGAAAGGTACAACAATGTTTCATCTAATCGGTCTCGTCGGAGGTCTGCTAGTCCTATTCGCATTCTATAATGTCGAGCGTAAGAAATGGCTCGCCGATGATGCCATCCTGTACAAAACAAACCTGGCCGGCGCCATTTTTCTTGGCATCAGCCTTCTCGTGAATTTTAATCTGGGCTCGATGATTATCGAGATTTTCTACGCTGCGATTTCTATTCGCGGCCTTCAACGTCTGAAAGGCAACAAATGAACATCACACAAGACATGAAACAAGACTTCTCCAACTCGTACCAAGAATGGTCTGATGCCATGGTACAAATCGAAGCGGCGCGCACACTCCAGAAAGAAATCCTGGAAGAGTTGGCCGAGAAATATCCCGACGTCAAGCGCAGTGACATCAATTGGCTGTTCACGACCAAGTACAAGAACAATGCCGATGAGCAAGAAACGGCATTCGATGACCGCAAGGGTCTCTACGAGTCGCTGTTCTGATGCTCGACCGCTATATCGTATCAGAACAAGTAGCAGAACGCCGCAGAGCAATATGCCAATCGTGTGAGCACAAGACCATGATTGGCACATGCGGTATTTGCAAATGTGTTATTCGGGCAAAGACGCGACTCGCCATGTCGTCTTGCCCACTCAACAAATGGAGTAAAAAAAATGAATGAAGTGTTAGCTTATTATGATGCGCTTGCATCTGTCTATATGTGCCGTACCCTCGGCAGCGATTTGCCCGTTCAGCAACAATTACGCTTTCAAGCATATCACGACTTTATTGCCGGTGCAGCTCCCACCTATCATCACAATCTCCTTGCTGCTATCTCATTTATCCATGCTCGCGCCATCCGCTCCCCCGATGAGCAATATGTACTGGTAGTTAGCGATAACCAGATTGTCAACTCGTGCTATCGTATTATCGACGATGCTATGGTCACATATCCGGAAAATCTCAAAATTGTTGCGGCGACCGACGACCTGAATATCTGGTTCCGCGGACTTCGGATTGCACATACACACTTTCATTTGAGTGTTATCGATGATGCGACACTCAAATCTGCAGCCGCTGCATCCGTGTTTATGACAGCAGGATAGCACCATGGCAAACTACGAACAAGAATCGGAGACCCACATCTATTTCTATGGTGGCGTGTTTTCCAACTTCGCATATTGTCCGAGTGGAGTGGCTATTGTTCTCGGAAACGAGCTGGTTGCGTTCCGAACTGCCGAGCATGCTTTCATGGCACTCAAGGCACACGAGTTTGGAGACGTCGATGCTATCGAGCAGTTAAAAGAAGCAGTTCGCCCGTCCGACGCCAAACACATTGGTCGTGAGGTTCGGAACTTCGATAACAAACGCTGGGCCATAGTTCGCTTCGACGCGATGAAAGCTGCTCTGTTGGCCAAGTTCACTCAGAACGAGAATCACAAGCAAACACTACTCGAAACCGGCAACAAGATTCTCGTCGAAGCAAGCCCGTCTGATCGTGTGTGGGGCGTCGGAGTCGGGATTGGAGACAGACGTCTATATTCCGAACGGACGTGGCGAGGTCAGAACCTGCTGGGCCAAGCCCTAATGGAAATTCGCGAAATAATCCGCCAAACTGCTTGACAGCATTTGAATCGTCCATTAAAATAGCACCCATGTTTAACCACATAGGGTGCTTTTATTATATCGCCCTACATTTATAGAAAGTGAGCCAAAAATGGAAATTAGTATTGAAACGATGTTGAATACCTGCAAAGATAATCCAGCCCTCGAGGTTGAGTTGAAGCCGTATGATTGTGGTAGCTGGCGTGGCATGTATGACGAAGCAGCAATCTTTGTAGAAGATGGTACATCAACATTAAAAGAATGGATTCCATTCTTGGAGAAGCTGCTGGATAAGGAAGAAGTGTTTGAGGGGTACAAAGGCGGCGAATATTCTTATTATGAATATACCAATTTGCATATTGAATATCAACAATCTTCGGCAAACGACACATTGTGGATTAAAATGTTCCTGACTCAAGCCTTTACACAGCAATTAGCATTGCATATTTGATAGGATAGTATGATGAACCTCAAACATTTCGCCGCAAACGGCGTCGAACTCAAGACCAACGACAACTTCCCAGGCTTGACATTGCTCAATTATTCGCAAATCGACACTCCCAAGTCCGACACAGAATGCTACAAGTGTCGCGGTCATATTATAGACAACGAGGGTGTATATTTCTGCCGCCCGTTCGACCGCTTCTTCAACTACGGCGAGTCGTATTGCCCCGAAATTGACTGGGCTACTGCTCAGGTTGTCGAGAAGGTCGACGGTAGCCTTATCAAGATCTACCACTACAATGACAAATGGCATATTGGCACTCGCGGTACATTCGACGCTGCATCCAGTGTCGGTGGACGCGATATCACATTCGCCCAGCTGGTCTTGGTTGCACTCGGCCTGGGGTCCAACGACGCATTTCAGCGTTGGTGCAAAGACAAATTGTTGTCTCCGGATGCCACCTATTTGTTCGAGCTGACTTCGCCATGGAATCGCGTTATCGTGCCACATACCGAGACCAAACTGTGGCTGCTAGGCATCCGCTTCAACGAGTCGGGCGAGTATGTTTCTGTCGAGCATCTCGATATCGTTGCCGCGCAGCTTGATTGTCAACTGCCCAAACGCTACCAATTCGACACTATCGAGCATTGCCTGCAAGCATCGAAAGAACTGCCATTCAACGACGAGGGCTATGTGGTCTACGACAAAGACGACCAGCCAGTGTGTAAAATTAAATCGCCGGCCTATGTTGCTGTCCATCGCATCCGTGGCGAGGGGTTGACCCCGAACCGAGTCTGTCAGCTAGTCTGGACGTTCGAGGAAACAGAATACCTGGCCTATTTCCCCGAGGATATTGCTATCGTTCAGCCATATGTAGAAGCCCGCGACAAACTGATTGCCGAAATCGACAGCGTTTATGCCGGTGTCAAAGACATAGCAGACCAGAAAGAATACGCGCTGGCAGTGAAAGACAAGCCATATAGCAGCGTGTTGTTCACGATGCGCAAACAATCCGAACCAAATAGCCTCCATATCATCGAGCAACAGTCTATTCAGTATCAGCAAAAATTGTTGCAAAATTATATGAAATAATGCTTGACATCGCAGGCGGTTTGCCTTATAATATCCAGAATATTTTAAGCAACATCTTGTAGAAAGGACAAATACATGAGAGCAATTCTCACAATCGGCTGCTCGGGTTCGGGCAAAACGACCTGGGCAATGCAGCAAGACAAGCGAGTCATCTGTCGCGACAACATCCGTCGCGAAATCCTTGGTCTTGACTACAAGACAAATCTGTGGGAACATTGGAAGTTCACCAAGAAAGCCGAGTGCGAAGTTACCGACCGGCAGTACCAACAAATCCAAGAAGCGGCAGCAAGCAATCAAGATATCATCATTGCCGACACCAACATCAACCCGAAGACACGCGAAAAGTTGACTGCCATGTTGCAAGAACTTGGGTACGATGTTGAAGAAAAGGTGTTCAAGACATCCGTTTGGAACTGCCTGTCTCGAAACTTTGAACGTGTTGATGAGGTGTCCGAAAGCGTCATCTGGGACCAGTGGCATTCACTGAATGTTCAGGGCTTCCTCGACGAAGACATCATTCCGGCTGACCAAATCGTGGTATGTGATATCGATGGTACCATTGCCGCTATGGGCGAACGCAGTCCATACGACTATTCCAAGGTTCATCTCGACACGGCTCGATATGAAGTAGTCTTCGCTGCCCTGGGGTTGTGTGAAAACATAGGCGCTGGAATTGTCTTTGTTTCTGGCCGAGAGCTTATCTGCCGTCGTGAAACATATGACTGGATTAGTCGTAACGTGACACACGAGTTCGCGCTGTTCATGCGCCCTATCAAAGATAATCGCCCTGACACAGAAATCAAGCGCGAAATCTACGACACGTTCCTGAAAGGTAAGAACATCATTGCGGTGTTCGATGACCGCCCTAGCGTTGTCGATATGTGGAACGACCTCGGTCTGACCGTTTTCGCAGTGGCCGATCAGCGCAATCGTTTTTGATGAAGGGTAATACATTATGAGCAATTATGTCGGTAAGCGAATTAAATCCATCGACGTCTTTTACGAAACGCAACACGAAGACGGTGTTCAGATTATTCTGAGCGACGGTACAGAAGTGTTGTTCACTATGGCCAATGGCCAATACTGCTGCGAAGACTGGGGCTATATCTCCTCTATCGGCAACGAAGACGCGCAGAATTTTGTTGGTGCAGTCGTTCACGACATTAGCATCGTGACCAAGGTCAATAGCGACTATATCACGAACGCACTAGACAACGAGCGTATTGACTACGATAACGCCTATTTCATCCGAGTCGAGACGGACCAGGGTGACCTCGAGTTTGCTGTCTATAATGAGCACAATGGCTACTATGGCCATGATGTTCGACTCAAAATTGGCAACGATAAAGTAGTTGACAGCCGACTGTAATTTCGCTATAATATCATTTTCCACCCCTGTTATAGAAAGACCACATATATGATTAAACCTATTGAAAATATCCCATTGTCCGAACTGGTCGACGTTCGTCATGTTTACGAGCTTGCTACACCCGGCAAATATGCGCCGCCTAAGTCTGTCCTGAAACAAATCGAGGGCTATGTTGACCGCAATGGTCAGCTATATCGCGTTGATCGCCATGGCAATCTCATCAAGCGCACGATTACAAACGACAACGACCAAAGCAAATGCTATCGTCTCCAAATTGACGGCTGGATGTTCTCTATTGCTATTCCGCAGCACAAGGTTGACGCAGCGTTCCAAGCCAAAGGTGTTACACCGGTCAACAATCAACCCAAAACTACACATAACTGGGGTTATATCCTGTATGACTACAATGGGAATGTAGAACACACCGGAGTTGGCTTTGCTACCGAGCAAAATGCGCTCGCTGCTGTCCAGGTCGAAATCAAGGGTTATCTTGAAGCTGGTTTTGCCGACTATACCGGGGTCGTGTTCCAAATTACCGGCAAGACAGTGACCGCTAGCACAAAGTTCAAATATGAATAAGCAAGAACAAAATCCATATATCAAGCGTCGAACTCGCGAAGTAGCAGACATCCACTACTACCTCGTGGGTGGGATATACGGCACCGAGCAGCATATCGACTTACTCACCGAGCTTGAAACTGCTTCCGAAGATGACACCATCACTATTCACATCAACAGCCCTGGTGGTTGTGCCAATACAGCAATTCAGATCATGGATGCTATTGGCAGAAGCGATGCCCATGTGATTACCACAATCGAAGGCGAAGCGGCCAGTGCCGCCAGCATGATATTCCTGAAAGGTCATGCCATGTCTGTCGCACCACACTCGTGCATGATGGTACACACCTGGTCAAGCTGGGCCAACGGCAAATCGCAAGAGATTGTGTCGAATGTGATGTTCAACAAGGCAAGATTCGATGCTCTGTTTGCCGATGTGTATGATGGGTTCTTGTCGAAGAAAGAAATCTCCGAGCTGTCTATGGGTATTGACATCTATCTGACAGCAGACCAAATTATGGAGCGATTGAAGAAGAAATATGAAACATCGGATTAAGCTGGTATCCGACTTGCACCTCGAACTTTGCATAGAATCCACCCGATTCAACACCGCGAAGTTCGAGGTTTTGTTTGATATCCTGAGAAACAAAGAGAAAGCAGATACGCTAATCATAGCAGGCGACTTGTGCGAAGCAGGCAAGCTGAAACACTTTGTCGACCGACTACCGTTCGACGAGTATGCCACGGTCCTATATGTGCCGGGTAATCACGAGTATTACCGAACCAATATCGACAAGGGCAATTCTCTCCTGAGTCAGTTCGCTGCGCAGCATCCGAACGTATCATTGCTCGCAGACAATAACGTCAGGATTGGCAAGCTAAACATCTACGGCATGACCTACTGGTACAATGGTCTCTCGCCAATCGACGAAGTTACGATGCTGCAAAGCCTCAATGACTATCGGCAAATTCGCAATAGCGATTACAGAAAGTCGACGCCAGCCTACTTCCAACTGCTATCGTATCAGTCAGAGAAACGGTTCTTCGACTGGGCAAGATACAGAGACAACATCCTGCTGGTCACCCACCATCCGCCAAGCAGAATGTTCAGACAACCGGGCGAACCCGATTATCCTGGCTACGGGTCTGTCATGAACTTTCCGCGAGACTTTGACCCGAGCAAGATTATTGCCCAATGCCATGGCCACACTCACATCACCAATCAATACGCAAGCGAGTTTGACATCCCGACATACTGCAACGCCGTTGGCTATCTGGGCTACGAGAAAATAAATACCAATCCGTGTATAATCGAGGTTGAGATATGATCAAGACAATTATCAAGCGCGACGGCACCAAGCAGCCATTCGACGCAGACAAGATTAACGGCTGGGGTCAATGGGCAGCCAAGACCCTGGGCAACAGCATTGACTGGGGTGGTATCGTTCTGTCGGCAGTTCAGACGTGCGACGAAGAAACGACATCGGAAGCATTGCAGCAGGCATTGATTCGCGCCTGTCTCGACCGTCCGACATGGGCATACAACCGAATGGCTGGCCGTCTGTATTGCGCATTGCAGCGCAAGAAATGCTACGGCAAGACTATTCCCACTATCAAAGAGCTTCACACCCGAATGGTTGCTGCCGGTATTCTGTCGGAGAAATTCGCGAGCGCATACACAGACGATGAATATGCCGAGCTCGAAGCAACCATCGACCACAGTCGCGACCTGACCTATGCATACTATCAGCACACGCAGTTCAGAACCAAGTATGCCATGCGCGACCGCGTGAACGACATCGACTACGAGACGCCACAGTTCGTGCATATGCGTGTCGCTATGCGACTTGCAATGAATTTGCCCAATCGTGTCGAGACTGCCAAGAAGTTCTATTACTATTTCAGCACCAACAAAATCAACATTCCGACTCCGTATTATACCAACAGCGGGACCGAGAAGAACGGATTCCTGTCGTGCTGCCTGTACACCACTAACGACACCGCACCAAGCCTGGCAGCCGGCGATCACATTGCATACATGATGACAGTGAATAGCTCTGGCATCGGCGCGAACATTCGAACCCGCGCAATTGGCTCGTCTGTCCGCGGTGGCATCATTCGCCATCAGGGCAAGTTTCCGTACTACAAGGCACTCGGCGGTGCCATCAACGCCAATATGCAAAACGGGCGTGGTGGTGCGGCAACCGCAACATTCAGCGTCTACGACCCGCAGGTTCTCGATATTCAGAAACTCAAGAATCCTCGAAGTCCAGACGCCAAGCGCAATCGAGACCTCGATTATGCGATGGCATTCAACCGACACTTCGCCAAGAAAGCAGCAAAAGGCGAAACCTATCACACGTTCGACATGGCCGTAGCACCGGAAATCTACGAAGCTGTCAATGCCAGCGAAGAAGAGTTCGAGCGTCTGTACAACAAGGCCGTAGAAGAGGGTCGTTATGTGTCCGAGCTCAACGCCCGCGAAGTTCTGTTGTCGAGTATCGAAGAAGCAGTATCGACAGGCCGCCAGTATTTGACGGATTTGACCGCAGCAAACATTCACACGCCATTCAAAAATTCCATATATAACAGTAACTTATGTCAGGAGATTCTGCTGCCGACTGTCGGTTACGATTCTGTCGAACAGCTCTACAAAGAAGAAGAGTCGGGCGAAGTTGCCATGTGTGCGCTCGCTGGTATCGTTGTCGGCAATATCAAGGACGATGACGAGTATGCCGACGTGGCCTATTACGCACTGCTGATGATTGATGTCGCGATTCGAGAAACCGAATATCCGCTGCCGCAAATCGCATTCACGGCCAAGAAACGAATGTCGGCTGCTGTTGGTATTGTCGGCCTCGCACACTACATGGCCAAGAACAAACAAAGCTATACCACTGTCAAAGGCAAGGCATTCATGCACGAGCTCGCCGAAACTCACTACTGGCATCTGCTTAACGCATCATTACGCCTCGGCAAAGAGTTTGGCAACGCAGAATGGATTGACCGGACGAAATGGCCCGAGGGCTGGTTGCCTATCGACACCTACTATAAATCGGTAGACGAAGTCACTCCACCAGACTACAAGCGAGACTGGGAATCTCTCCGAACAGCCGTTATTACCAACAAAGGCATTCGCAATTCTGTTCTGGTTGCCCATGCCCCGACAGAATCGAGCTCTATCAGTTCCGGCACCACGAATGGCCTGTATCCGATTCGGGATATCGCATTGCTCAAAACAAACGAGTCCGGTGCCACGAGCTATGTTGTACCAGACAGCGACAAACTCGAGCCGTTCTACGACAATGCATACGAGATTGAGCTGTTGCATATCATCGACTGCTATGGCATATTCCAGAAATTCTGCGACCAGGGTATTAGCGCAGACTTGTATGTTAACGTGGCAGGCACGAACAAGTTGAGTTCGAGTCAGCTATTGCGCGACCAGTTCCGAATGATCAAGCTCGGAGTCAAGTCTCGCTACTATATCAACAGCAAGACTGGCACCGGCATCGACCTTGGCGACAAGTGTGAAAGCTGTACTCTGTAACAAGTAACCAACAAGAGGCACATGACCAATCGGCGGTTGTGTGCCTTAAATATTGGCTATTATAAGCATAAGCGAGAATACAATATGCTACCCACTATCCATTCCCCAACCTATCCTATCACATTGCCCGATAGCAAGCAGTCGATCACTATTCGCCAACTGCTATCGGGCGAGTACAAGGCCCTGATGAAAGCCTATGTGATGGGCGACAAGCAGACCATATCTTCGACATTGACTAATATCCTGCCTAATTGCGTGACCACACCCGGCTTCGACTTCTCCAAGCTGAGTTTCGTCGATGTCGAGTTCTTGTTCCTGAAACTGTATGCTGTCGGTGTCGATAGCTCGCTGAAAATCGAACTGACGTGTACCAAAGAACACGACGGTCAGCCATGCAATACCACATTCGGTGTTCAGGTTCCGGTTGATGAGATCGTTCCATCGGCAACTCAATCTAACAAGATTCAGCTGACCGATACTATTGGCGTCGTTCTCCGTTATCCGACATGGTCCAGCTGGTTCGGTAGAGAGCACTCCGACGAAGACACGTTGTACGAGATTGTGGAGAGCGTGTGGACTGCCGATGCAGTTATGACCCCCGGTGTAGACTTCACGAAGCAAGAACTCGCCGAATGGTTCGACACGCTACCAGCCGACAAGATCATGGCCATCACACAGTTCATCGAGAATATGCCGACTATCGAATGGCATCGAGAAGTGACCTGCCCGAAATGTGGTAACAAGGAAACAATCGACATCGTCGGGCTCGAAGATTTTTTAGAATGATTTTTAGTGTCGAGGGGTTGACGAGCTTCTACAAGACAGAATTTGTCATGTCGGACAAGTTCGGCCCGTCGGATATAGCATCCATGCCCTATCTTGATTTCAAAGTGATGATTATGCTCTACAACTCATGGCTCGAGGAGAAACGAAATGGCTCTACCCATAGTAGGTAACACGCAACAAGGTCAGTCGAGTCTCGTGTCGGGTATCGCTCGGAGCATATTCGACGGCACGAGACAAACGGTAGCAAAAGCGGCAAGCGGAATATCAGCGGCACCTCGAGCCGTATTCAGTGGTATCAAAGACATTGTTCAGCCCGAAAACCTGCTCAAGGCGGCGGTTGGAGACAATCCGCTCGGCCAGACGATTATCAACAAGATTTTCAATGACAACAAGACGACCACTAACAACACGGAAACTATTCGTCCCGAACCTATCGGTCAGTCAGATGCCGCACCAGTTGAAGTACTCGATAAGCTGACTCAGATTGATGGCCATATTGTCGACCTCGGCAGTAACATAACAAAGAGCGGCAAGTCAATCGAGCGAATGGTCTATCGGTCGACAGAAGCCCAGACCATCGTGTTGACACGCGGCGCCGGCTACAATATCGTCAACGACAATCGCCAGACATTCAATCCGCTCGGGTTGCCAGACAACAGAATCGTACCCTCGTTGCCGAGTGTTGTTCGCAACATGACCACCAACATCGCACATACCAATGTGAATGATATTCTCGCGCGAGAGGACAATAAGCACGACGATGCCGTGGCAGAGAAACAAGCAGACGATATATCTGCCATCAGAACGCTCCTCGAGAAACAAGCCAAGGAAGACCAACAAGACAAGTCAAAGACAATTGCCGAAAAAATGACCGACAGACTGCTCGGCAATGACGATGACATCGATATAGACATCGATAGCAGACGTCGAGGCCGACATCGTCGAACTCGACCGGGTCGCGCTCGTGGTCGAGGTAGTATTGGTCGCGGATTGCGGTCACTTGGTAGTCGAGCATCCGGTATGTTGAGGGCCGCACCGGCAGCTCTATCGTCTGTTGTCAACGGAACTGGTCAATTAGCCACTCGCGGCTTATCGACTGTCGCCAACGTCGGGCGCGGTGCCGCTTCGCTGCTTGGTGGAATTGGTGCCGGTACTGCCGCCGCTGGTACTGCCGCTCTGTTGTTTGGTGGCACGGGTCTCTATTCGGCATACAAGGCAGCCAAGGGTGAAGATGCGAGCAACTGGATATCGAATCTGGTCGACAGAGGTGTTCAGTCTGTAACTGGCGACAAAGACGCGAGTCTCGGGACCAAACTCTATGACTGGCTACACTCAGAAGAGAAAGAATCTGTCGCACCACAACCGACAATCGTCAAGACAACACAGCAGCCGACAATCGCACCGGCCAAAGAGACCATGGTCAAGCAGCTTGTCGACAAACAACACACCGTCAACAACACGAGCAACATCAAGACATCGAACACGATGTCGACAGCATCGACGAGTACAATGGTAGCATCGCCAGAGCCATTACCAGATGCCAAGCGACTGGAATCGAACAAGCTCGAAGCAGAGACGAAAACAGAACAACCGCAGCCAGTTGTGGTCAATGTGCCACAGCAGGCACCACAGCAACAGAGAATGCCGCAAGGCCACGGCGGTGGTCAGTCCATTGCGCCGATGCTGACACGCCCGACAGATTCCAGTCTCAACCGAGCAACAGACAAAATGATACGAGGAAGCCTATGATAACAGAAGCACAACTCGCCAAGGTCATGCCATTTGGTAAACAACGAATCCCGACCTATCTGCCGTGGATTAACAAGTGCATCGACGAGACCAATATGTCGCTCGATGCGGTCAGAATGCTCATTGCGCAGCTCGCTGTCGAGTCTGCCGAGTTTCGATATGTCAAAGAGCTCGCCAGCGGAGAAGCATACGACACCGGCAAGAAAGCAGCCCAACTCGGTAACACGGTCGAGAAAGACGGTGATGGTCAGTTCTTCAAGGGCCGCGGACTAATCCAGATTACCGGCAAGCGAAATTATCAGCTGGTATCGGAAGCCCTTTGCATTGACTGTGTTCGCAAGCCGGAAATGCTCGAACAGCCAGAATGGGCAGTCAAGTCGGCATTCTGGTATTGGCAAGTGAATAATCTATCGCGGTATGCAACAGACCCAACAGAAGAAAACTTCAAGCGGGTCACAAAAGCAATCAACGGCGGCTACAACCATCTCAAAGAACGGATGGAATATTGGGGGCGAGCCAAGAAATATATTGACACTATTTGAAACATCCATTATAATGGCACCCATGTTTAACCACATTGGGTGCCATTATAATGAAATCAAAGATTATCGAAATGTTTCGGATGCAGTCTCAACTAAACTGGGACACCGCTGGCGTGAATTGGATGATTCGAGCCGACGTCGTATTCGAGAATGCTATCATTGCCGAGACTGCCGAACTTCTCGAAAGCCTAGGATACAAATGGTGGAAAGAACAGACTATTGATATGGATAATGCCAAGGTCGAGGTTGTTGATTTGTGGCATTTTGTCATGTCGTTTGTGATGCAGCAGCCACCGCGACAAATATCAATCGAGGAACTTGCCGACGCATTTACCAAATCGTTTGTCATTGCTTATACCCCGGACAACGAACACATGCTTCGAGCTATCTGCTACCGATTTGTCGGTGAAGTTTGCAATTATAATGGCGATTATTTTACGCTTGCTACCGCGTTTTCCACCGTCGTTCGGGGTGTCGGCCTGACATTCGACGAGCTCTATACAATGTACATTGTCAAGAACGCGCTGAACAAACTGCGTCAAGACCGAGGCTACACTGACGGGACTTATCGGAAAGATTGGAACGGTGTCGAAGACAATGTTGTGGCAATGCAAATCGGAAAGGGCTTGACATTCGGCGATTGCTATGCTAAACTAGCGGAATATTACGATACACACATCACATCATGATGAAATTTGTCAAAATTATTATCGCTGCTATATTTGCTTATCTGCTATATGTGGCAGCATCTATTGGGTTCTTCGTTCTAATGGTATGGGTATTCAAATGAAAGACGATTCTCGCAAACTCGCCACCATTCGAGTGGTAGACGAAATTCTCTCTATTGCCGACGCCGATGCTATCGAGCTCGCCCGTTTTGGTGGCTGGCAATGCGTTATCAAGAAAGGCGAACTGAAAGCCGGCGAACGCGCAATGTATTTTGAGATTGACAGTATGCTTCCGGCATCAGACTCTCGCTTTGCGTTCCTCGAACGTCAGGGCACCAAAGACATTGCCGGAATTCGCTACTACCGACTCAAGACAATGCGTATGCGCGGTCAGCTATCGCAAGGCTTGGCTCTACCGGCATCGCTGTTCCCCGAAATTACCGATGAGACCCCCGGATATCGACGAAGTTCTGGGCATCATCAAATACGACCCAGACATGGGCAAGGTTCGTTCGGCAGATGCCAAGGGCTCGTTCCCTAGCTTCATTCGCAAGACCGATGCCGAGCGTATTCAGAACATCGGCTGGTCCGACCTGAAGCAATGGATTGGCGATGGCGTCGAGTTCGAGGTAACGGTCAAACTCGACGGCAGTTCTTGTACGATGTACAATCATAATGGCGAAGTGGGCGTGTGTTCTCGAAACCTCGAGATGAAAGTCGACCAAGACAATCCGTTCCCCAATATGCTTCGTCAGTGTGGTATTGCAACAGACGACAAGTGGCCTATCAAGAACATCGCTATTCAGGGCGAGCTGATTGGTCCGCGCATTCAGGGCAACTTCGAGAAGGTCAACTGTAACGAGTTTCATGTGTTCAACGTGTGGAACATCAGCACTCAACAATACTGGGCCACGACAGATGTTGTAGAACTAACCAAGCAGCTTGGTATGAACCATGTTCCGGTTATCGCCGAAGCAACCACGCTCGACGATTTCATTGGTGGCTTCGACGGCACCGAACGCGATTTTCGCCAACGGTTAATGGCCAAAGCAGACGGCCAGTCTATCAACCACGACAAGCGCGAAGGCATTGTATTCAAGTCTGTTGACGGTCAGATTATTTTCAAGGTAATCAGTAACAACTATCTCGAACGCAAGAAATAAGAGTTGACAATAAATGGCTAGGTTTGCTATAATGACAATTCCTAGCCAAATTGTTCAGAAAGGTCATCACAATGACACTATATCAGATTATCACGAGCGTGCTGACACAAAACGGCAACAATGCCAAGCTGGCAGAGCTCAAAAAGCACACGAGCAACAGACTACTGGCAGACTACTTGGTCGCAGTCATGAGCCCGCGCATCAATTTCTTTGTCAAGAAGCTGCCGACGCCAAAGGCAGTTGGTACTCGGGAATTCGACGAGACTGTTCTGACTCTGATTGTCGACACGCTGTCTAATCGCAAACTGACAGGCAAGGCAGCAATCGAATACATCGAAACATGGCAATCCGACCTGAATGCAGAGGGTCAACAGCTACTCGCGTGGATGATTGACAAGGGATTCCGAAACGGTCTCGGTACCAGTATCGTCAACAAGGCATTCGGTCACGAGCTTGTTTGGGATAGCGGTAATCACTATATGCGTTGCAGCTTGCCGACGCCGAAACTGATTGACAAGTTCGACTGGAACAATGCGATTGTTCAGCTGAAATACGACGGTGCCTATCACGAAGCGGGCAATGCCATCGGGGTTCGCACTCGATCTGGCAATACATATCCCGATGCTTCTTGCCCTATCGACCCAACCAATATCGACGGTATCGTTATGGGCGAACTGGTCGTGTACAACGGCGACGAGAAACTGGACCGCAAGACCAGCAACGGTATCGTCAATAGCGCATTGTCGGGAACTCCGATTCCGGATGGCTACAAGGCAGTCTTTCACGTATGGGACTGGCGACCAGAAGATTCCGATTGCGATATTCCGTATCACGCTCGTCTGTTACAGCTGGAAACCATCGCGGCCGACAACCCACAACTTGTGGTAGCAGAATCCATTCGCGTGGCAAGCTACCAAGACGCGCTAGCAGAAGCAGGCAAGCTAATCGCTGCCGGTGAAGAAGGTGCGATTCTGAAAGACAGCAATTCGCCATGGAAGGCAGGCACGAGCAAACAACAAATCAAGCTGAAAGTCGAATGCGATGTCGACTTGCTGGCCACAGAGCTCGTTCCCGGCGACGCCAACGGCAAACACAAAGACACATTCGGCAGTATTCGTTGTCAAACATCGGATGGCAAATTGGTTGTCGATGTGTCCGGCATCTCGGATGCCCAGCGTCAACAAATCGCCGATAATCCCGACAGTGTCATCGGCAAGATTGTTACGGTAACGTTCAACGACATTATCGACTCGCGAAGCAACGACACGGCAAGTCTGTTCCTGCCTCGGTTTGGCAACAAGGTCAATGGCGAGTTTGTTGCCAGAACAGACAAGACAACTGCCGACAGTCTCGAGCGCGTGATTGATATATTCGAAGCCGCGACAGGCATCAGAAAGGAACTCTCGTTATGATAACAACAGCTCAAGACTATAAATGGTATCGTACCCGACCAGTTATCAATGTGGCCATGACATTCGTTGTTGACCTGGCAGCCAAAGACACATATCATCATACCAACAAACTGCTGAACGACGAACATACCTATATCAGAACCCAACACATCGCACTTGTCAACCGAGCATGGCAACAAGGTTATGATGTTTGTATAGCAGACAACGGAGCAGTCTATAACATCTACGAACTGTCTCCGGGTCTACTTTCGCGTTCGACCAATATATTCGAGCTCATCATGAGCAATTATTTCAACCAACATTTGTCATTCAACTTTTGACAGAAAGGCTAATCATGCAACCAGTAAACACCAATCCCAACAAAGAACTGAACGAGCTGATGATTCGCACCAAACAGCCGGGTCCTATCAACATGAGCAACACCGTCAAACGCCTGCTTGCCAGTGTTCCGCGCGAACAGCGAGTAGTATGGAAACGCCTGATGCTCGACGCCCAGCGCAAGGCAACGGAGTTCAAACACAACATGACATTCAAAACCGTGCCCACTGCCAATGGTGGTCGCGCCGTGTTGGCTGTTGACAGTCGCTATCTGAACAAACGTTAATCAATCACAAATGGCGATATGGTCTATTCCATGGACTGTGTCGCCATATTCTTTTGGAGACTGTTAGATGTCAAAGAAACTGACTGCCGAGCTAGTTAATCGGCTCAAGGGCAAGAAGACCGAGCCGTCTATAGACATTTCGTCTAATATTCAGCTTATGCGAGCGTTGGGCCAGTATAATCTACAATACGATAAAGAAGACGCTCGTCAGTGGCTGATTGTGTATTGTGAACAGAATGGTATGATGTCGTTGGCCGCAGCAATCAAATCGCGCTCGTACCAATACCCGGCGTCGCTATCAACACTCGGATTCTGTTGTCGGCTTGCCATGCGCGGGTGTGAGTTCGTAGACACATCTGTATTGCGAACGAAGTTACAGACCATTGAGATATTCAAGAAACAAGAACAACCAAAGCCAGTCAAATTTGCCCGAGTCAATCCGCTTGGCGTGGCATACGACATAGCATACGACGCCACCATGGCCACGCGTAAGCCACAGAAGTTCGTGTTGGCCGGTCTCGCAGGCGACATTGCCGATGTTCTACAGCAAGCGAACGCAGATTTGGACGATGTCAAGAATTATCCCGACGAGTACGCAGACGCACAAACCCTAATCAAGTTTCTCGAGTCTATTGTCAAACAGAAACCAATCAAGAAGCAGGTCGTTCGTATCGCGAAGCCCAAACCACCCGCCAAACTCGTGGCCAAACTGCGTTATCAGAAAACATTCGCAGAGCTCGGTCTCACATCAATCGACCCCGAGAAGATTATCGGCGCGTCCGAGTTGTTTGTATATGATACTGCATCGAGAACGCTGTCGCTGTTTGTGTCCAAGACTCGACTGTCTGTCAACGGCATCAGTATCGACAACTACGACGAGGCGGAATCGTTCGCCGTTACCATTCGCAAGCCCGAACAGTTATTTGCCGTCAAGCCCAACCATAGGTCTATGACATCGGCCATGAAGAATATCAAATCGGTTCGTCGACCCGTTCGCAAGCGTCTGCCGGCCACGACAATTTTATTGTCCGTCAAAAATTCTAGTTGACATATTTTGCTGCCTTTGCTATAATAGCATTCATATTGTTAAACAAGTGCTAATAGAAAGGCAGCAAATTTATGATCATCGGTAACGAAACAATTCAATCGAGCATCGCTGGTACAGACTTCAAAATCAAGGCCAGCGCCAAGGCTTTCAAGATTCTATCCAACAACCTCTATCAGGACAAACCACTGGCCATCTGTCGCGAGCTTATCTGCAACGCCATCGACAGCCATAAAGCAGCAGGCAAGGCTACGGTTCCGGTCGAGGTAACTGTTCCGTCTAGTGTCAACCCTAATCTGATTGTTGAGGACTTCGGTCTTGGTCTATCGCGCGAAGAGGTGGAACAAATCTACACCACCTACTTCGAGAGTACCAAATCAGACAGCAACGAGCTCGTAGGCGGACTCGGCCTCGGCAGCAAGTCTCCATTCGCTTATACACAGTCATTCAGTGTCATCGCTCGCAAAGACGGCATCGAGAACACATTCATTGCGTTTATCGGCGCCAACGGTATGCCACAGATTAACTGTCTGAATACAACGTCGACAGACAAATGCAATGGTGTTCGCATCGAGGTTCCGGTTGCCCAAGCCGACTCTGGTGTATTCCGCGATGCCCTGAGCAAGCTACAATGGTTTGATATGATGCCAACAGTACACGGCTGGAACGAGCCCATTATGCAACAACATCCAGCATTCGAGCGATTTCAAAATAACGGCTTTGCGTTTGTCAATACCGGCTACTACGGAATTTCTGTTTATGCCGTTATGGGGAATGTCGCATATCCGGTCGACCCATATCAGGTCAATGGATTACAAGAAGAAATTCACAACCTGACCGATTATGTCGAACGAAGTGATTTGTTTATTCGGTTCGACATCGGGCAGCTCGATATCACCCCAGGTCGCGAAGACCTGTCGTACGACCCAGACACGCAAGAAGCGATTCGGGCCGCTGTCAATCGTGTGTTCGACACGACGAAAGCCACAGTAGCAGCCATTTCTACAAGCGATTCATCGCTGAACGATAAGCTGGCTCGATTAAAAGATGCCGGGATCAACAAGCAGACCCGCGCTCTCGATATTATCAGCGCACACACATGGCAGCATAAACCAGATGATGACAATTTCAAGCTGGTTGGTCGTGTTTATAACAAACCATTCGGTCGTCGCAAAATGTCAACATCAACAGAGTCGTTGGCACCCGACCGCGAATGCGACAATGATTTCCGCTGGTCCTATTATCATAATCGCGATGCGATGTTTATCGAAGCAAACGACGGCCATTCTATCTCGCATTGTGTTCGAGCGGTAATGGACTTGTATGACACGACAACCGTCATCGAAATTCCGCAGATGACAGTCGAGCAGCGCAAATACTTCGACAATGTGTTTGGTCAACTCGTTCATCTTGCGTCTGATGTCAAAGAAGCAGTCAAGGACTACCGCAAAGCCAATAAATCTACCACGACCTCGACAAAGTCAATAGTCAAACACACAGACGACAGAATCCTCGTCGATGGTGACCCCGTGTTTTTGTCCGAACATTCACCCGATGACCTGAAATTTGTGACTGGCGACCGATACATCGACTTCTACAAGGCGCTGTATCCCGCTGCCCGAATTGCAAAAGTGTCGAGAACCTACAAGGGCAAGATCGAACGCAATGGCTTCGAACTTCTCGATTGCGGCAGAAAGTGTGTTTACACAGAAGATGAATCGTTCCAAATTGAAAATAATATTGCCAGCGCAATGACCAAAGACGAGTATGCACGACTGGTGACCAACACAGTATGTCGTTATCTTGGCAGCTCCCATTGGGATAACTGGGGTAGATCATACAATGATGAGCTTTCCTGGTTCTATCATAAAGCTCTGGTAGATCATTTTGAAGACAAATTGGCAGTTGACACCCCCGACAATCTCGACTATAATACAGTCAATACCAAAATTGATATCGATTCTATTTCTAGCACTGTTCTTTGGCATATTAGCGAAAAATATCGCGAAGCTGTTATCGAGAAACTGCGTCGGGTTACTATCGATAATCCAATTCTTTACCTCGTGTCTAGTCGTCACGGTCGAGACAATATCCAGATCGTTCTTGACACATTAGCTAAACTGAAAGGCAAATAACCATGCATCCCACCTTCAATCCAACTCCAGGCAAAACCAACCAACAACTTGCCGACGAATATGGCGTAAGTGTTCGCACTATTGGTCGCTGGAAAGCCGAATTCAACCAACGTCATGGCGGCCAAGCCCCACAGCCAATCGAGCCAGTCGAGCTCGTGACAGAAGAACAGCCGGTACAATATCATCACATCGTGTCGCCCGCGTTCGTGAACATCGTTCGCCATCAAGGTGGATGTGTCGAAACAGTGGTGTTTCAAGCTGTCGACCCAAACTATCAGCGAGTTGTCGATGCTATCAACACTGGTGGCGACTTATCCAAATTCTTCGTCAAGACTCAAATCGAGTTGGTTGCTATTCAAACGAAAGGCAAAGTGACCATTGATGTCAATGGTGTCCATTACAAAGGGTTCGACTTGCATGGTCCTATTGCCGATGCCATTCTCGAGCTATACATGGATGGTCGACTAGATGCGTCGAATCGGCTGGTACTGTTCCTAGACAACCTGGTACAGAATCCAGATAGCCGCGTGTTTGACCAGCTGTATCCGTTCATGCGACACAACGACATCGAAGTGTCCGATGACGGCCATTTGATCGCCTACAAAAAGGTTCGCGACACTTACTTCGACATTCACAGCAACACCATGCGAAACGCGCCCGGTGACGTTCTCGAGATGCCGCGCATTGCTGTCGTCAATGACCCTGAACAGACTTGTGCCGCTGGTCTCCATGTGTGTGCCAAGGCATACTTGTCCAGCTTCGGTATGGGCAGCGATGACCGTGTCGTCAAAGTAAAGGTCAATCCGCGCGATGTCGTGTCTGTTCCGGTCGACTACAACGGCGCAAAGATGCGCGTGTGTCGCTACGAAGTCATCGAAGACGTGACCGATGACAACGTTTAAGGTATTCACGGCGCTGCTGTTTGGTCAGGCAGATAAGCTGCGCCTTTATAACTCATCCACCCGAAAGACTTGTAGAATCCATCATTTGTTGTTCAACGGTACTAGTAAATCGGTCGTGGTCGAATGTTATAACGAGCGAATTCATCTCACTGGCTTACAAGCTCGATTGGCATTTCGCTTAATGTAGTCACAAAAATGGACAGCGGCCGAATTAACAACTGCTGTCCATTTCTTTTTATTCGGTGGCTTCGTTGTCGATATCCCGCGTTAGCGTAACAAACGCAAGCGGATCTAATCGACCGGCAAGCCCAAGACCACATTGAGCTCGTTCTCGAACCTCGAAATGCAAGTGGCTACCGTGAGCCTCGTTCGTCATCCCAGCGGCATTGCCGGTAGAGCCAGTGAGCCCAATAACATCGCCAGTTTTGACCGCTTGACCGGGCTTGACATCGATTCTGGACAAGTGAGCATAGAAAGCAAACAGCCCAGACACGAGAGCCAGGCATACCTGCTTGCCATATCCGCTCGGACTATCGGCAACAAACGCAACGGTACCATCGTCGACAGCGTAGCAGCGATAACCGTTGTCAATGGCCAGGTCAATGCCTTGGTGGGCTCGAGGCGTTCCATCGGCACGTCGACGAACCATTCCGAACGTGGCAGACTTCTCGGACGCCAGCCCGGCAGTTCTGAGTTTCATGTGTTGTGGGTGTAATGGCATACACGGGAATTTTGTTGACATTTTGTGACTCCTCAACTATAATAGCAATACTTAACCTCATTGCAGAAAGGATGGTTATCATGGGCGGAAGCCTGATGCACGATAACATAGAAGCAATCCCATACGATCTCAAGGCCAACGGCATGCGAGATCTGGTCTGGATTTTGTGGTATCTGGCACTCAATGGTGCGACACCGGAGAAATATTTTGGATCCAATCTTGCCGGCAGTTCTCGACTGGCGGTTAGCTGTTTCGACATTCTGGTTGGGTTGGATTACAAGCTCGGCGACATCGATGTGTTTGTTGACAAAACTGTCTACGACAAGGCATGTGCCAATCTAGCAACGGCACCCAAGGATACTGTTCTGTATTTCCGAAAGGGCAAACTGCGTTCGACCGGATTATTTGTTATAACCGGGAACTCGCAGCCAACGCAGGTCGACTTGATTCCGTGTGAGTTTGAGGACGGTGCGCCGAAGAAATATTTCGTGTTCTCACATTTCAGCAGCATGGTCGACATCAAAAACGGCGTGAAAGGATTTGCTCACAAGCTACTTTGTAGAGCATTCACTGCCGGTACCGATTGGCATTTCAGCGTCGACTACGGCTGTCGAAAAGACAACAGCAACGAATATATTTCCGACTTCGATACTGTGTGTCGCGAAGTTCTCGGGGTCATGCCCGAGCAGGCATGGTCATTCGACTCTCTGCTCCGCGCATTGAAAGATAAATCAGAATCGGACCAAGCCAGAATCCTCGACAAGTTCGGTCAGCTGGTATTCGGCGAACACCGACAGAAGTCATCTCGCTTCCCCGAAAAGGACCTGGCCAACATTACTGCCATCTACAAACAGCTTGACAAGTATGCGTTGCTCACATACGAAATTGAAGAAATGTTCGAAGAAAGGAAACGAGATGCCTGGTAACTATATTGCCATCAACGCAGAAACCAACGCATTTGATGTGTTGGGTATAGCAAACGACCTGCCCTATGATCCACATATCACATTGATGTATTCGCCCGGTACCAATTTGCCGCACGACGAGCTTGCGCAAATGGTCGACAATATGACGTCGATAGTTCTCGCGAGAACGACTCTGCTTCATCCGACCGGTGTCGATAT
>ENA-OWMB01000027-OWMB01000027.1-metagenome-genome-assembly--contig:-NODE-27-length-56755-cov-9.538131_pt1 | contig 56755 bp, 45 predicted proteins | sample MGYA00245353_ERZ651112 | MGnify/ENA primary metagenome ERZ651112 (study PRJEB26857, sample SAMEA4031773) | metagenome | biome: human; feature: oral; material: saliva | place: Philippines | collected 2014 | study...
ATATAAAAATTATTTTTTAAAAACCACGCAAAAAATGGTCAAATTACTCACCAAAAACGTAATTTTTAGTTAAATCACGCAATATAAGCGTCATTTTAGCTAATATGAGTTATAAAATGGCTCAATAGGCTCACAAATCGAGTAATTTTTATGTAAAAATATAAGCCTCTTTTCATACCCTTAAAACTGCATATTTATGCAATATAAACGCATATATGCGGCATATTTATACAGCCTTCCAAGTTTTATTAAATCATTAAATCAATCAACTCAAGTGCATCATGTTCAATCATTTTTAATTTTTCTTCGTGATTTCTTAATTCAAAACCATTATGGAAGAATCTATCTTGTTCTTTCTTGATTTCTTCTTGTTTCTTGATTTTTATTTCTATTGATTCATCACCAACAATTAATCTACATTCATCTTCAACAAAGCTTAACCACTGAGTACTAAATAGATTGGCACCACCCTTTACAAAGTAAGCTGCTGTACAATCAGCCATAACTAAGTCATCGTGTCCGTATTGTGCTGCGTAAGAATCTTTAACTTTACCGAAATTTAAATACTCTTCAATAGATGGTGAATATGTTTCATGGAATATATCTTTACTAACTAAGCTTGCAAACGATTTAACAGCGATTTTCTTGTTAAACTTATTCCATCTGATACCCTTTTCAAAACTGTTTTTAGAATCACGTTTGAAAACAGCATAAATATCTGATGAGAAGTATTTGTATTTAGTTGGATTCTGAAGTCTTGCAATTTCAATATCTGAAAAGTATTCTCCACCATAAGTATTGTTTTCAAGAACAACCTTGATTTTGTTCATATCGAAATACTTAAATAATCGTAAATTCATTTCAGCGAAATCTTCCAAGCTAATATCATTTTCATGGAATATACCTATTGTAGTATATTCGAGACGTTTGTTTTTAATGTTCCACCAAATCTTTTTAATTTTTAAAACAGTTGAATCCTGTTCCAAACCTTCACCTAAATCTATTGATAACAAGAAATAATCTTTCTTCAAATCATAATCAAATATCTTTTTGTTTAAAAAATGTATGTTGAATAACTTACCGATAATGTGATTATTGAAATTCCAATTGTCTTGATGCTCTGTTTGTATTTCTCGTAATTGACGTTGTTTTTGAGAAGAGAAAATTGTCTTCAAACCAACATCGAATGAACATTCGAAGCCCATGAGCCAACCTGTCATTCCGATATTTTCGATCGTATCTTTCTTAAATTGTTCATCTCTTCCAGGAACATCATACCAATAAATTCTGTAAGGAACGAATTTGTTTGTTTTATTGATAGCACCTGTCCAAAGAGTATGGAATAGATTACGTCCATTTGGTGTAGAACATATTATAACCCGTGATTCATTGTTGTTAACTAATGAAGGATAAATGTTATCCCAGAATTTTCCAACTAATGATTTCTTAATATAAGCGAACTCATCTATAAATAGGAAATCAAGTGAGAAACCTTGCACAACTGATTCAGATGCTACACCAATAGATAAACGACAACCATTATCTAATACACAACCGTTTTTCGTAAATGATACAAAACCAGGTTGCATAAAGAATGGTAAACTATTGAAGCACTCTTTAATCTTAGATAAAATTTCACCAACAACTTTTTGTGATTGCGCAATAACAACGGCATCCTTATCTACATTGAAAGTTAAAAAATGTACGATTTCGATTACTGTTGTAGTTGTTTTACCTGACTGACGAGGAAGCATCAAAATGTTCCAACGATTATTTGAGTACTGATTTAAGATGTCTTCCTGATACTTACGTAATTTAATCTTAACCCAACCATGTTTACCATCTTTTAATTTGGTGAAGTTATTACCGAAAAACATTTTGTCTTCAGCACAAGCTGCAATTGTTTCCAGTTCTTCTTCCGTATAATCAAATGGTAAATTTGCTTTTCGAAGATTAGCACCTTTCACTGATTTTAGAAACGGACTATCTTTTAGTTTGTAACCTTCACGAAGACCGTTAATAGCTAATTCAACTGATTCAGAATTCCATAATGCTTTATTATTATCGTTATCAATAATACGTGGGTCGTAAACGGTTTTTGAATTGAAACCGTTTACTTTACGTAATTCTGTTTTATTTGAAACTGCATCTAATTCAGTACTCATGTTAATTATAATTCAATCTGTTTAAGCTTATCGAATGTTATTATATCATTGTAAAACCAAGTAGCTATTGGTTCATTACCTGTTAGATTATCAAGTAAATTCATATCAACAAATATTTTCGATAAATCAATATTTTTTCGTTCGATTTCAAATACAATTATTTCTGTTTCGTCATCGTAAAAATCAGCTGATTCAACAAATGATTCAGCAACGTATTCATCATCAGCTAAAAATACACCATTTACTTTTTGGTCAGTATAATCCCATAAATTATTATCTAACTTACCACCTAAACCATGTTTACGTATACTTTTAAGTCTATCTATTGTCGTTGCATGATATAATTTTGAAGGAATTCGAATCGTAAAATTATTTTGTTCTAATGCTTGAATCCATTTAATTTCGTTATTAAATGTTTCAGAATCAATAGTTTGCTTAATACACTTTGATGTCGTATATTTTACAAAGTGTTGTTCTTCAAACATATATACGGAAACAATATTTTTGGAATCACTCGCTTTACGAATTAAATCAATAATATGTTTTGATTCAACGTCAAAAGAATTTTTTGATTCATGATATGCTGATGTATATTCAATATCAAAAGAATATGTGCGTCCAATAATAACTGTAATCATATTTATTTCGTTACGTTGTTACGTTGTTATTTCGTTATTTTAATATATTCGATACGTTCAATATTTGAGTAAGGGTTTTTAGATTTTACATGTAATTTAATACCTTTCTTCTTACGAAATATCCACCACCCTTTATACATTGTTTCAGTAACAAATATCAAACTATCATTTAAATGTACTTGATAATCGCTTATATTTAAGTATTTATTATCAGCACTTAATACTGATTTCCATGAACTATTTATCCATTTATTGTTGATTTCAGTATTAAATGTCTTTACCTTCTGTTTACTAATGGTATCATATATTACTTGTAGTTTTGTTTGATAAATTGTATCTGATTTCCATCTATATTTAACAACAACATTTGATGCAGATTCAACTCGTTTTAACTTTATTTTCATATTATTGATTTCATCTGTTAACAGGGAATTATTCTTTTTGAATTCATCTGTTTTCAGATTTAATCCAACAACCATAGAATGTAGTGTACCATTTCTATCTTGTAAAACTTTTATCTTTTGTTCTTTGTTTTCAAAATTTTGTTCTATTCGGTCCCTATCATTTTTAGCTGCAATGTATGCTTTGAAAAACATAATGTTTCCAACTATCAACGCAGCTATCAAAATAAATGATGTGAGTATTATTTTGTTTTTAGCGTTACCAATGAATAAAAGAAACAAATTTACCATATTATTTTCGTTGTTTATAAATAAAAAATTCGAGAACAATATATTTACTGTTCTCGAATTTTAACTTTTTGTTAGCTTGGCTACCATTGTTAACAAGGTTTACTCAATATCTTTGTTGTATGTTTTTCAATAATATTTGGTTCAAATGATGTTTCGTTTATTATTGAATCAAAATAATAAAGTATCAAATCTTTTTCTTCTTCAATTGAAACTGGGAAAAAATCAAAATCATCATCACTCAAATGTTTACAACATTCGTTAATTTCAATATCTCGTTCCCTAATAACAACAGCATAAATTTCTCGTGAATTAAATGTTTCCAACTTTAAATCAAGAAATTTCTTTTTCAGATATATTAATCTATCAAAACAATCAGTAATCTCCTTTGTATTGATTTCTTTAAACAATAGCTTTTTGTTTTCGAATATAAATACGTCCATCATATCATTTCTTTTTTGATTTCTGTTGTTGAACAAATTCACCTAATATCTGTTTTCCAAGATACTGAACCTTTTCTGAATATTTTAATTCCTCGTATGTTTTTGAATCATACATTAAAATACTACAGATTTGCGATTTAATATCGGAATCAAAATCAAGCATCTTAGCGTTTGTTTTACTCTTGGTTGCTTTCACCTTTTCTTTTTCAGGTTTACAATTTTTGAAATAAACAAACATTGGAACGCTATGATTCGATATTAACTGTCTTTGCAAAGCACGAAGTATTTGTATTGAATTTATACCGTCCCAATTTATACCTTTCAAATTACAAACAATATCAGCTAAATTAGGGAATCCCTTAGCGATATTATTTAGTAAAACATATCCGAACTTTTTAATCTCGTAAATCGTATACTTATCAAACATATTTTTATCGGTAAAAAATGCTGTTTGAAATTTATTAAATTGTTCGAAATATGCTGCCTGAGTATTGGTTAGTTGTTTACTCATATCCGTTATCTTTTAACCATTGTTTATAAAATTCCTTACAATCATCGAAACTAATACCAGTAATCATAATATATTGATTATCTTCTTTTGGTATTTTAAAAGCATTCGATAACTTATTGTTTATGAATCTATTTTCTTTTGATAACGCTGCTTTTGTGTATAAATGAATTTTGATTGGGTGCTCAATAACTTTTTTAGGTTTCCAAAACATATTTATTTTGGCTGAAGCTCTATCAAATTCTTCCATGTTATTTTTTATTTATTTTCTTATACACTTCGTCAAAATAAACATCAACATATATTTGTTGTAGAACTGTTAATGGTGAATCAGTAATTCTGTAAATGTTATCATTTTTCGGTTCAATAACAAAACAAGCTGTTGGCAACTCTTTTTCAAATTCCTTTAGTTCTTTTTCATCAGTAATTTGTAGTTTTTCTTGCTTTGGATTATTTATATAATTACGTAATTCAAGGTTGTTCACATACGCAACTACTGCGCTTTCGTATTTTTTGTCTGCTTCCTTATCGCGTTTCAAATAATCATAAACTCTATCAATAAGGTATGTTTCGTTGAAATCTGAGTTTTCACAAATAACAATCATTAATCCTTGAGCATTAATTTTTGGACTTAATTCTTCATCTAAATCAGATGGGTCAAAAACTAATTTACGGAATTCGTCTATTGTTTTAATGTTTAAAAACATGTGGCCCAAACCAACAATAGCTTCTTGAGCTTCTCCTAACGAGTTAAAATAACTTTTCATGTTTATTCTTGTTTTAAATTAAATCTTTTAATGATTGTTCCATAACATTTATGCCTTTGTTTTCTTTTGGCATATAATTTTGTTGAACAAATAATGATTCCATTTCATCTTGATTAATTGATTTTTCAAATACTAATTCCTTATTTTCCTTAATCCATAATTTGAATTCATCAACTAATTCTGAAGGAATGTTTTTCGAATACAATCCGTTTAGTCTTAGGTTATGTAACGTATGATTGTAAACATAATCCAAATCAATGTTTTCTTGTTTAGTTACTTTTGAAACTTCTCTGAGTAAGCTTTTCAATAATTCTGTGTCATTGATTACTTTTTCGCAATCACGTTCAATCAATGATAAACCAAGAGAATCTAAAGCTTTTGTTATATGTTTTTCGGTTACTCCATAACGTCTTGTTCCTGTTGAAGATAACCAAGATATAACAGAAAACAAATTATCTTTCTTATCGCCGCAAACAGATTTTAACAACAATGTTTTAAACGGTGAAGCTATCTCAATACCTGAATGTAAAGTACGTTTGATAATAGTTGTACCCTCAATATCACCGATATAAATTTTGAACAAATCATTGTAATAACTTGTTTCGATATTATTACCAAGCATTTGTTCAATTGGAGAACTTTCGAATAATTTTGTGTAAGTGTTCAAGTTCATAACGAATTCACCATTTGGTGCCGCCTTTGAACGAGAATTTTTCATGATTAAAACAGAATCATTAACTACTTGTTCTATATCACCATCAGTACAGAAAATTATACCTTTTGTGTTTTGTGTGTTTTTGATAACAGTACTCATTAGTAACATGTTATCATCACCTTCAAGACCTTTTATCTTAAGAACTGTAACAACATCTTTTACCGAATCTAAAAACTCATCAACTAATGGATAAAAGTTTTCGTAATTAATTGTTGATTCCTGCTTCTTTTCAACACGTTGTTCCTTGTATTTCAAAGGTACTGTTTCATCGGTTAACCAATAGGGTTTAAACGGTTTAACGTCCTTTCTCCAAGACATATTATCACAACATAAAACAATTTGGTCAACTAATCTATGCTTGGAATTATTAAATGTTTTGTAAAGGTTAACCAAGGAATTTCTTAACTCATTAACAAATCTTGTTTTTTCAAATTCTGATTCCAAATTATTTACATTTTCATTCATGTTTAGTTGTCCTAAAACACGATGTGCGAGATAACTTGTATCAACTATTAATAGATTTCGCATGATAATAAATTTTCTATTTTTGATAATAACATTTCTTTTGAACCATCAGTTTCGAAAGAAATACAGTTTGGTTTAAATTTTAATTCTTGGTCAATCAAAGGTTTATCATCATTGGCAACAAAAACTATTTGATTGTTATATTTGTTTAACGAAAGTAATTTCGAAAATTCATCATTAACAAATATTGATTGGTCCGTTGCATGTTTAACATCTTTATATTCGTTTGTTGTTCGTGTTAAAAATATACCTAACCAACCAGCTTCCAATAACTTTTCAATTTCACACATTCTACGAACATCACATATGCAAATTGGTTTTGTATTCAAATCTTTATCAATTTCAAATTCCAATAATTCTCTGTTGATTATCAAATCAAGTCTATTTAAACTTGCATCTTCTTTTGAACGTAGTTCACCTTCTTTTTTATATTGGTAACCAAATGTATGATGAGCTATTCTTATGTTAGGAATCAATCGTTTAGCTTCTTCAAATTCCTTAAGACTTTTAAAACCATAAGTTTCATAAACATATTGTTTTATGGTTCCCGCTATTCTTAATTTAATAAAATCGTGTTTACTTTGTAAGAAATTCGCTATTGTATCTTTACCAGAACCACTCATTCCATAGATGAATATATTTTTCATAAATATTGTATTTTTGTAATATTTTCGAAATTATCTTCAAATTCTTCGTTAACTATTTCGGAATTTTTATAATTACTTTCATTGTTGTAAATCGATTCCAAAATAATTCTTTGTGTTATGTTAAAATAAGATGACTTAATAGCTAATTTCCAATCCTTATTATATTCTTGTTCTTCTTCATCAAGATACATAATTTTCAGATTATGATTGATTGCATCATTTTCCGTAAAACCATTATTATTAACTGAAAATATTGTTTGTTTCGATAACATAACAACACTATTTTGGAATTGTTTAACTATTGAAATATTTTTATTCGTTAAATTACCACTCCAAAATATATATTGTATTTTGTTATTACTTAAATCTAATCGATTTAATTCTAATTCAGTAATATATGGTTTTAGAAAAATTAATCTGTAATCAATGTTTTCTGAACGTAAATTTCTTTTAATCCATTTGATAACCCTATTATCAAACGTAGTTAGCTTTTCTTTTTGTTCAAGTAAAAATACTACCATAAAATATTATCTGAATATCGAACGTAATTCATTAACACAACCCAAGAATGTTACAAACTTATTAATACTTGTATTATACATTTCAGAATATTTTGAAACGATAACAGCAACTTGTAATGTTTTATCGTATTTTTCTTTATCATTCAAATATTCGAAAAATGGTTCACCAAGTGAAATAAAACATTCACGTTCTTTACCTTTTCGTTTTGATAACCCTTCATATAGTTGTCTACCATTTATACTTAGGTCTTCAATCATCGAATATAATTCAGTATCTTGTTTTCCGTTTTCACTTATTTGTTTTAATGTTTCAACTGTTAAATGTTGGTTGGAATCTTTTAGTTGCTGCAAGGTAACAAGTAAATGACGAAAATCAGGAAACAAACGAGAATACAAATATTTGATGCCAGCATTATCTGCTTGAATATTTTCTTCCTTACATATTTTGATTATGTATTTTATGTAATTTTTCTGCTGCTCTTTCATAGCTTCACCAGAAAAATCATATTCAATACATGTGCATCTTGAACGTAATGCTGGGTTAACTCTTTCAACCTCATTAGTTATGAAGATGAAATTTACTTTCCTACATTGGTCCAAAATTATTTTGAAAGTATCTTGAATATTATCTCTAAGGTTTTCACACTCATCTATAATACAGGTTTTTTGTTTTTTATTTATTGAAAACCCAGATGCAAATTGCATTACTTTTGTTCTTAAAGTATCGATTGTAAAATCATTTGAACCAGATAAATATAATGTTTCAAATTTATCAACATCTGAAACTAACATTCTTGCAGTTGTTGATTTACCAAGACCGGGTGAACCATACATAAGTAATCTGTACCCAACTTGTTTTTGCATTTCAAATAATAATTTACGTATACTTTCAGGTAATTTGACATCTTCCCATTTTTTAGGAAAATACTTTTCCATCAAAGTTTCTTGATTCTTCTGTTCCATATGATTCGATTTGGTTCATTTGTTTTATTTATCATGATTTCCATTAAAACAATAATTTATAAACAGCACAATTTAATTATTATTTGATGATACGGAAATTGTCGGTATATTTAACTTTTTAGTGACTGGTTTTCGTAATGGTTCAACTTTAAGAAATTCTTCCATTTGTTCATATAATGGTTCTTCAGGTTCATCTTCATCTTCAGGTTCAGGTTCCACTGTTGGTTCCACTGTTGGTTCCACTGTTGGTTCCCCTATTATTGGTTTGTTTATTGTTTCTGGTTCCACTATTGTTTCAGGTTGTTCTTTTTCATTTTGCTCTTCTTTGTTAGTTAGAATCTCTAACCATTCTTTTGCCTTAATAATTCCAGCGTATAACTTAATAGTAACAGGAATAAGACAACTAACCAATATAGCGAAAACAAAATCGACCCAATTAGGTTCCGAAGTTTTAATGAGCAAATGCGACGCATAGTAATAACAGTTTATGATTATTTCGATAACCATGAATAAGTTAACACCAAGATGTATTCTACGATAATCTGGTGAATCTTCATCGTTATCAGCTATTGCTGTAAAGAATAATAACGAACTACTAATGAAAATAGAAAGACCTGCAGCCTGTAGAAATTTAGACCAACCAGTTAATGATGATATACTTTCAATCAAATAATAAGTGTGTGCTGTTTGTGATAAGGTTCCAATTATACAATAAACAAAAGCAAACTCACGACTTGCGAAAATACTAACTATTAAACGTATTAAATTTTTAAAATTTTCAATGTGTCTCATATTCTGATTTTATTTGATGTTTAATTAATAAAAATAACGGCACCAATGTTTCACAACATCAGCACCGTTGAAACTAGCATTTCAAAATTATTTTGTTGATATAGCATACCAATTTTTGAACGCTGTGTAAACTTGTAATTGTAATTCAAGCTTAGACAAAACATTAGCATTATCAAATACTTCTTTAATGTTTGTTTTGTCTTGAATGTAATTATACAAATCTACATAGCAATTTGAATCTTCACCATAAATGGTACAAGTTTCAATTATCGACATTATTTGCTGTAAGTGATTGTATGTTGTGATTCCGTTTTCAATAAGCTGCGAAATCAAATATTGTTTTTGATTTTCATCAGACATAATACAAACTTCGATACAATTATTTACGTAGCTAATAATTCTTTGTTTTTGTTCTTCTTCAAGTTCCTTGCAATTGAATTCTGCAAGTTTCTTGTATTCTTCGTTTAATACACCAATCTTAGTTTGTAACAAATCAAATAAATCTTGATAGTATTCTTCTTCGATTCTGTTTTCATGTGATTTGTTTGCATTCAAATACATATAAACATGCTGGAGCAACTCTTCTTTTTCGATAAGCTTATCAATGCAAGCTAAGTAATATTCTTCAGGTATTACATCAGCTGGTTCACCACCGTTTAAAGCGTTCAAATCAATCTGTTCTCCCAATATTGTTTGAATAAACAAATCAGGATTGTTTTGCATGATATCAGCTGATTCGGCATCGCTGTATGATTTTTTTGATTTTGGTTTTTCTTCTGTTTCAGAAGCTTCTTGTTGGGCAGCTTGCTGCTTATTGAATTCCTCTTCTTGTTGTTTTTCAACTTCAGCATCAACTGGTGATAAATCAAAAGCAAAACGATTTAATGAATCAATAACAGATTGAATTGATTCAGCGTAAATAAATGTATACTTTGCCAAATCATATTTATTCATCATGTCTTGCAACATTTGATTGAAATATGGGTCACCATATAATTCAGACAATCTACGATGAATAACACCACGATAAGATGAGTTCTTGCTAACTAACGAATTGAATTTAAACAAATGTTCGTAAGTTAAATCTTCTTTCTTGATATTGTAAATTGTTGAAGCATAACCAATTGGAACAATAAGCTTGTTCAAAATTGCTTTGATATTGATTAGAATTTGATTGAAAACTAATCTGTTTTCAGTTGAAACTTCAATCTTTCTGGTTACACAATTTTTGTTACTTTCAATAACAGTGTTCCAATATTGTTCAACTTCAATACCCTTAAGATTATTGATTGTTTCCGTAAAGATTTCAATAACCTTTTCAGATACTTTTGCTTCTTCTAAACGCTTGCGAACATTGGCTATTACTTTGTTTTGTCTCCATTGTTGACCCGTATAATCGATTCCAACAATGAAACAAATCACACCTAATGTTTCAAAATCTCGGTCTACAATTTTTTTGATAATTTCTTCTTCAGACATTGGAGACAAATTTCTTTGAATATGTTCGAAAAACATATTACCTGTTTTTGAACCAAGAGTTTCTTGATTTTGTAATGCTAAGTTATTATCAGCATTTGAAATGTTATTATTTTCCATTATTTATTGATTTTATGTTACTTATTATTTCCATTAATTTTATTTAATATAGGTGATTATGAATGTTGAAAATAAAATAATTAATGAAACAAGCATTGTCCAAATTAATGTATATTTCTTAGCTTTTTGTAACCACCACAATCTATGAAATTGTATTATAACTGTAAACAAAGATGCTCTGAAATATTCTCCATTTATTTCTTTTATTTCCGTTTCAACAATAACCTGTAAATTTATATAATCTTCAATGTTCGTTGAACAGTTTTCAGAAATTAATTTAACTAAGGCCTCAACATAATCTGCTTTAATTATTTGTTTGATTTCTGCTTCTGTTCTACCATTTAATTTATCATAATCTTCAACCAAATCTTTCTTGATTAATTTGTTTTTACGATATTCAAATTCGTTTTTATCCAGAAAATCAAAAATATTATCGTTGGTTATCAATTCAGGAATCAATATTTTATGCCAATATTTTCGATAACATAAATATTCAAGCAATAACCATATTGGTGCTAATAAAATTCTGAACAATCTACCAGAGTTTGTGACATCTTGTCCTTCCAATTTTGAATATAAATTCATAATAATTTGATTTATTTAAATTTAAAGTTTCTTAATCGCTTATCATTTCCAACAACATCAATGTATGGTGATTTATCATTATCATCTTCATACAATTTAATTGTTTCGTTGTCTATATGATTGTTTTCACCATTAACAACAATATCATCAACAACAGTATTGATTTCAGTATCACTCAACAACATAATTGATTCAGGTCTTGGAACAATTACATGTATCTGTTGTTCCAACATATAATTTGTTGTGATGTTTCTTGTTCCACCTTGGCCCATATCTATTGATGGAATTTCATTTCCAGATTGTTGAATTGAAAATGCACCTTGACATGTGTTACTCAAAAATTCATAAGTATAAACATTATCATGTGCGGTTAAAGTTGCCATAACTTCAATGTGATTCAATGCTTCAATAAAGTTAGGAGAAACAAAACTTAATGATATTTGGAAATTGTATGCTTTGCGACGAACAACCGCTGTATATACTTGTTCACCTAAGCCATCACCTTTATCGAATTTATAAATAAATCTATTGTATTGGTTTGTATCTTCGCTTGAATTCTGTTGAATATCTTCTATTTTTAGAACAACACGAGGAGTTTTCAAATATACTTCTTTATTATCGGTTTTTTCAAATTTCTTACCAACTAAGAAAGAAAAATCACCAGAATTCATAATAAAGACAGGTAAATTTGGAACTAATTCCTGTAATTTAAGTTTTATATAAGCGCACATAGCTTGAATACTTAATTCGCATTGATTGAAGCTATATGCAATGTTTGAATTAATCATGATTTTTTACAAATATCAAATAATGTATTTATTCTTATTTCTGGGTGCTTTTGATGTTTATTTTCTTCCTTTCTGAAAGCTTTCGCTCCACACATACATTTCGCACTATGTTTGATTAATGTTTGCATCTTTTCATGTAATTCGTTATAAACAACACAAACATCTAAATCGAAATATGTGCAGAAACCAATAAATATAATACCAACCCTTTTAAATTTTGCTTTGTGATTACAGTATTTCAAAAGTTCAACAAAGCATTTATTCAATAAAATGCTGTTACCTTGAATTTCTTCAGACGGCAATAATTTGAATTTCTCGTTAAACAATTCTTCAATACAAGTTTGAACGAATAATTCACTATTTGCTTCATCAAAAAATTCATTTTCCGATACTGATAGTGTTCTGTAAACACCATTCATTTCGTTATCGGTTAGCTGGACATTATCTTGGCTCATATTATTTAGGTGTATTATATTTTAATTATTTATGAAATTCATTTTTATGAATTTTTTAAATTGTTACTTCGGTTATTTTAAAATCAAATTTTTGTTCTTTATAGATTCGTAATCTTTCTCTTGCATGGTTTGAAAAAGAAGAACCTTTCATATTATCGTAAAAATCGAAAACATCACAAGTATTTTTATCGAAATCTAAACGCATACCACGTCCTAATGATTGTCTGATACGAATTTCTGATTTACCACCATCAACAAAATATATTTGTTGAATTGATGGAATACTAACACCTGTTGACATCGTTCCATAAGTTCCAATAAGAACAAAATTTTCTTTTGTCTGTTTCATATCGGAAATTATATCTGTTCGATTTTTTACTTTTCCATGTATAATTCTTACATCTTTTTCTTGTAAAGTGTTTGAAATTATGTTTTCAAGATATTCACAATAAGAAACCGTATCTACAAGTATCAAAGCATTCTTTTTGAAATGTTTCAATAGTTTTACAATTAAATTATTTCGGTTTTCATTCGTTTGAAAGTATTCCTTTTCAACTTCATATTTATCTCTACCAACGCAGCCAGCTTCTATCAATTGTTGTGAGAAATGTTTGTCTTCCGAATAGTTGATTTTAATAACATGTAATTTTATATTTGCTGCAACACCTGAATCCATTAATTGTTTTGATGTATACTTATATACACATGGACCAAACATTGAAACAATATGTAAATAATCGAGTGTCTTATATTTTGGATAAGTTCCGGACATTCCAAAGAAATAATCAGCTTCCGTAATTTTGTTGTATATTTCTTCTTTTATGGACCATGCTTTTGCTTTATGCACCTCATCACAAATTATGAAACGAAAATCATCGAAGAATTCTTTTTCATAATTAAACAAAGATTGATAAGTTCCACAAACAACATTAGCATTCAGAACTCTTTTAGACCCTGAATAAATAGATTCAATAATCAAATGATTACCTATTTCTTCTTTTGCTTGAAATTCTTCAAAATCAGATTTTAACTGTTGCGCTAATAATTTGGAAGGTACGATTATCAATACTTTATTGGCTTTATCTGTTTCTTTCGCTATAACATTCAAACAGTATCTGCAATACATATATGTTATGAATGTTTTACCACCAGATGTAGCTACTTCAATACGAGCAACTTTTTGTTTCAAAGCGTTATAAACAGAATCAAATTGATACTTATACCGTTCATCATTTATTTTTATTTTATCAGGTAATTGTAAATTACTTATGAAATTGAATAATTCTTGCTTATCCAAGTTATGTTCTGGTTCACCTTCCAAAATTATTTTTTCATTTGGTTGAGCAACTGATTCCAATACTTTTTTAACATCTTGCCAAAAGACATATGGAAACCAATAATCAGAAAATAAGTAACTGTATGTTATTTTCTTATTAAATGATTGCATAAAGGGCTTGAATTCAGAACGAAATAAAACACCTTTAATTATTTTGTATAGTTCAAAATCCCGACCTGTTGTTAAATCAGAAATGTGAACAAATTCTTTATGATTTGAGCCTAATTTATATTGAAATTTCATAAACTATTTATTTTACGAGTATATCCACAAAAACAATAGTTAATAACTTGTTTTTAAAATTAATGAAAAATGGTTCGAATATAATTCGAACCATCAACAAATAAACAATTAATAATTAACAACACTTAAAGTAACCATGAAATTAAGTATAAAATCAATTTATTTTGCACCAGAGTTACTACCGTTTATCAATGTTGGGTCATTTGTAACATCTGAAACATAATCAGAATTGAATGTAACTGATAATTCGGTCATATCATGTGCTTGATAATCTGCAGGCATATCGGGGAAATCATTCATTGGGAACACGTTGTGTGCCATACGTCTCCAATAAATTGTTCCATCACGATTATAACGTTCACAAACAATAGCTGCATCAGCGTAATCCTTTTTCAAGGTTTTTTCACCTGTTAGCATGTTATATTTGAAACGTGACCAGTTAACCAAAGCGTTATAAACAAACATTTTAGATTCGTTGTCCAAGAAATTAAAGAATTGAATTTCAACATCGAAATATGTTTGCTTTTCGTTTGAATCATATCTGAATTTAACTGTTTTGAATCCACCTTCAATAGTGTTACCAGTATATTCAATAAATAAACCATTAACAGCTTTAACGTATTCGCGCAACCAAGTGTAGTCACCAAGTCTTTCTTTCAATTTACCCATCAAAACAAAATGACAGTTGAAATTCGAAGCAACTACAGGTTCGTATCTATTTACACCAGCTGTTGAATTAGTTACGTGTGGAAAAGAAATCTTACCCATAATTTTATAATTTTATAATTTTTAATATACTAAACTTGTATTTTTATATTTATTCGTTTTTATTAATTCACAATAAATACGTTCATATTTAGCCAAATACTCGAATCCAGCTGTAACAAATTCACGTAAATACGGTCTCAAACGAATTTCAAAATCTTGACTACATGATTTTATAATATATAAAATATCAACAGCTCCAGTTAAATCAAGACTACCTATTGTTTTAGAAATATCATCTTTCAAATATGTATTGCTAAATATTTCTGTTAACGTTTGATTATTTATTTTCAATTGTGTTTTATCAGTATCAACCATTTCTATATTTAGTAAAACATGTGATTTTGCTTTACTTGAAAGTAATTTACCATAAACAACACTAAATGAATTAATCATTCTATTTGTGGTGTTTCGATTAATATACTTCATATATTGATTATTGGTTTTAACAAAACCCATAAACAAACAAATCATATCAAATGTTAATGTTTGAATATCTGATATCAGAGGTCTCAAAACATTAATATCTCTATACATTACAGGTAATGTTCCAACTAATAACTGTCTAATCAAATCATTTTCAAAATTACTATCCACAGTGTACATAGCGTCTTTATTTTGAATGTATTTGATTTCTTCATCAAGATACTTTTGAATTGCATCATAAGTTCTTTCTAAGTGATAGTTATTACCCCAACGCTTATTATTTCTTGATAATAAATGTTTCAAACTACTATAGAATTCAACATCAGCATCTACAGAAGTTCCTTGATTAAAACCAGTAATAACTGGAACATTGTTTATATTTAATTCAAAAACATCACTTGGTAAACCAACACTTTCGAAAAGATTAATTGATTTTGTCTTAATAAAACCAGCAATCTTTTCATCGATATTCATATCGTCAGCTATTTTCGTAAAGTTTGTTTTGTCTTTCATCAACAACAAATACAAAATAACTTTGAAAAATGAAACCGAATCATCTTTTTCTGCTGATTCCGATAATACATTAAGTATTAAGTTATTTATGGATTCAGGCGCAGCATCTTTGAAAACAGACATCAATGATTTTAAAGAATTTGCAAAATTACCTAAATTTACAGATAAAAAATTACCAATGTTTTCCTTAAAACCACTTTCACCAAGTGATTCATATAATTTATTACATGCTTCAATTGGCAAACCAGATTCAACAGAAAAACTTTCCAAAAGTTTATCTTTATTTGTTTTTGTATTTTTTGAAAATTTTTCCATAATAATTTAATATTAAAAATGTTGGTGATTGTATCGTGTTCACATGATAGTCAATCAGTATACTAAGGACACAATCACCTTCATTTTATATATTCGTTATTAATTTATTGTTAAATCAAATACAACCTTTTCAAGACAGTCAACAGGTGTATATTCGATGTGTACAAGTTTGATTTTTTGTTTTCTGATTTCAAGTGTATTATTGCTTGCATCACAAATAACAACTGGGTTTGCATCAATAGCACCAGCTAAAACCAAACTGTTCATAAATTCTTTTGTTTCAGTTTCAGTTCTTAAATAATCATCATAATTACCTTTCTTGAATGCTTCAGATTTAGATAAGTTGTATAATGATTCTTTTATGAAAGCTAACAATTCAGAGTTATGTGTTTGTTGTTGTGCTGTTTGCTTTTTCTGACCAGTTCTGTTACCATAAACCATATAATTTCCATTAAAGAAAATTACTGGATTCCAACCGAATTTTTCACAATAAGCTCTATCGTTATCATCAAGATTATATTCTAATGACTTGATTCCTGATAAGATACCTGTTTCGTTTGCAACAACATCGAAAGCGTTATTTTTTAGATAGAACAAATTCGAAATCTTTCCAGCCAAACCAACAACGATGTTATTATCCTTTTCACCTGGACCGAAGAAGAAACACTTATCAGCTCCAGTAACGAATTTAGTTAATAAATTTGTTGATAAGTTTTGGTTTCCACCTGTTGCTAGATAACTAATATCAAAAGTTCCTAACGGTGTTTGTTTGAAACATGGGTTTGAAGACTTCTGCATATCAGTTATAAATGGTTCATTAATGATACCACGTACAAATCGATTGTTTTTATCTAACTCATCAACAAGTATTCCGTATTGATACTTGTAACCAGATGTTACGAATGATTTGAAGCAATCGACAACATAACGAATACCATTTAAACCACGAATACCTTTAACGATACCTGAATCATTCATCATGTCAAGAATTTCGTTTTGTCTCTTTTCGGTACCATCAATAAATTGGTCTGCACGTACTTTACAAGCACTTAAAGCAAATGGCATCAATGAACCTGAAATTACGAAATCAGCAATCTTAAGAATTTTGTTTCCATCAAATTTAACGATACCATCACAAGTTACTTTAACTTTTGTGTAACCTTTGAAATCACCTGATTTACCAGATTCTGTTTCAAGAACTTCAATTTTAATAACAGATAAATTTCTATCAATACCACGAATTGTATCATTATATCTGATACCTTGTTCGAATGCTGTTATGAATGATGATTGGTCACCAGAAACTGTTTCAACTGTATATTCATAGATTTGTGCTTCTGCTGGAGCAACCAAATGTTCATTAGTTGTTGGTAAAGCTTCAACTGTTTTCTTGATTAAAGTTTCAGTTGGTAAAACGTGAGATAAGATACTCTTAGCAACATCTGCTTTCAAAGTATGTGTTTCATCAAAGAAACTATAAGCTGTTGTGTCAAAGAAATTCTCAGTATTAGCTTCAAATAAATCTTCATTTATATCACAGATAAGACCTGTTTCCATGAAATATTTATTTATAACTGAATTAATACTGATTTCATCACCTTGTTGATTAACTAAATTAGGAATCAATGAACCAGTAAACATACGAACAAAACCAGCTTCAGGAATATTAATTAATTCATCTAATCTTGAATAATTAATGTTACCAGAATTGTCAAACAAATGTCCATAGTATTTGTTAGTTGTTGAAGTCTTTGAATCAAAAGTGTTATTAAACAAATAAACATCAACAATTGTATCTTTTACTTTTTGATTAAAGTTTAATGCTGGATATTCATCAATTTCCATTGAACATTCAGCTAATGTTTCTTCACCTTCTTGTGTTACAGTTTCAACATTCTTTGAACGAACCACAAAAATTGAAAAATCATTGTGTCCAACATTAGCGAAATTCAAAACAGCATTTTCAACAATGTTATTCATGTTATCATAAACTGGTGACCAGAATGAATTCACATTGAATAAACTACGATAAGTTGTTGTTTCGATTTGCTTTAACAATTTGGTTTTGTTCATGTTCATACCACAAACACCAACAATATCTTTCTTATCATCAAAAGCTCTTAAGTTGATTACTGTGATAGGACCTGCTTCCAAAGCATCTAAACAAGTATTTATTGAAAAGTTACCACGTTTCTTTTGTAATCTGGTTCCTGTACCAAATACACTTTTAAAACCTGTTTTATCACCTTTTGCAAAAGTAACCGCCATGTTAATAGGGCCTTGTTCAACGTTTATAAATAATAAACGCATTTTATTTTCTGCTTCAATTTCAGCAACTTGTGATTTATCCCTAACTATAAAGTATGTTCCTGCGGCCTTTGGAACAATACGTCGTAAATTTACGTCTAACATATTTTAATAAATTTATAAATTTAAAATAATTAACTTATATTATTTACAGATTCTGAATCTTTATTTTTTCTTTTTTCTAACAACGCACGTAACATTTGTTTAGAACTATTGAATTGTGTTTCACCATAATTTTCTGTTAACAATTCATTATTGATTTCTTCATTCTCAAGTTCTTGATTCGACAATACATCAGCACGCAATTTCTTCATTGTGGTTGGTATCGATTTATATAGATTCATTACTTCCTTGAGTAATTTTATATGTTGATTCACAAGATTGTTGTAAGCGTTGATTACAACATAATCTTCGGCTTGTACAGCATTCACACGTTCAACAATATTATTAATCATTTTCTTATTGATTTCAACTAATGAAAGCATATCTTTAAGATTGGATAATTGAAACAATCCAACCTGTTTGATATATTTTTTGTGGTCTTCAGTTAATTGAACATCATTAAAATCAAGAATGAATTTCGTTATTTTACCAACGAATTTTTTTGCCATCAATTCTGTTTGCTTATCAACATTTGTAGTGTCGATTTTTGTATAATCAGCAACGACAAAATCTGTTCTTTCATCATGAATAACACCACCTTCATATTGCGTCAACTGCAGAACATCATCGAAATTATCATCTTGTTCATTGGTTAAATCAATAATATCGTCATCATTATTTTCTTGGAAAATATCTTCTTGTTCGTTTATAATTTCCATATTATTTAAGCTTTAAAATTTATACATCTGTAATAAAGGTAAACATTTATCATGTAATAACTGAACCTTATCAATATATACTGCTACTTCATTAATTAAAAAATTACCACCAAATAATTGTACTTTCTCCAATTTTTTAAAATCATAATTTTGCTTTGGTGCTTCATTTAGTTTAAATATATCGGAATAAATTTGTTCCTGTTTATTCTTTTTAAATTCAAATAATTTCACAACATAAGTTTGATGTTTTTCTTGATAACTAATATCGAATCTATAAAGTTCTTGTTTTTCAAGTTTTTTATCTATTTCAATATTAATAAATTTGTAGTTATCAGATACAAACAATCTACCTCGTTTAATATTTATTGAAACATAACATTGTTCGTTAATATATAAACGAAATATTTCTGTATTTATATTAATACCTGTTAAACATAAACCGAAACTAAAATCAAATGATTTGTTCGGATGTAAATCGGGTTTAATGTTCAAAGAATAATCTTTTAAAGAATATTGTAAAGCAACTGTATTTGCTTCGACCTTTGAACAATCATACATATTTATTGGAAACGATGCTGTGTCAGAATTAACGGAAACAATGTTTAATCGTTTATGATAAAATTCCCTTATTTTTTCATTTTCTTTTAGATTCACGTAAAACGTGCTATCTTCTAATTTATTTGTATATGATTCAGTAGCTATTCGTTCTTCTTTTATCGTTTTAACATTGGTTTCAGACATAACTGTATCTTCCTTAAATTCGTTTAATTCGTCCCACAAACCATTTTGAATTTCAATAGTTTCAGGATTTAATTTTTCAATTCCATTAAACATTTCAGGAATTCCAGATACAGCATCTTTCAAATCTGTACTGATTGTTATATCCGAACCAACAACGGAATCATCTTCCTCATATTTTGCTAAGAATACTTCATACCAACCGATAACTCCCATAAATCCATTTTTTGGTTGCATTGTTGAAACTCGATAAAGTTTATTCAGTAATGGAAAATAGAGGAAATCTTTTTCTTGTGGAATCGAATTCAAACCAAAAGCTTGTTCAAACTTTTCCCTAACAACATGAATTATGAAATCATCTTGTAAAGCTAAATCCCATTCAGTATAAACATTCCTATCTTGTGGAATTTCGTTATTTGGAATAACAATATGTAAACGTTTGATATCAACTATATTTCGTATAACATTTGTTGCTAATTGTGAATGAATTCCATGAATACCAGATTGTTTGAAATCTTCCCTATAACGTTTGATATCATCTGATGTTGGTTCAACGTCTAACGGTTCTGTTTTAAACCAGATAACTGTATGTCCATATTGTTCAGCAATTGAATTACATTGTTGTAACCAGCGCTTAACGTGAATATATTGATTATCATATATGTTCCAGCGTGGTAACTCATCAATTAATTTAAAGAACTGCTGAATCTTTACGTCACATTCTTTAAATTGTATATCATGGTAAAATATTGATTCAATGGTTAAATGATGTAATTCTTGTCCAACATTACTTGGTTTTTTTACATCGACATTTTTGCATCTGTTTATATCGTAATATTCGTTTTTGAATACTGTTTTATCATAGATATTTTTGGGGAAAAGCGTTTTTGGTTTATCTATATCGTTTTTAGATATTCTTCGGAACCAAATACAAACATATAATGGAAATTTATCATCAATGTTGAAATTATCATAATCTTCTTGTTTCTTAAAAGCGGACCATGAATGATTATCATATGAGTATGAAAATCTTATTTCAAAATCTATGTTATCGACATTATATAATTTGAAAAATCGCATATTCAAATTATCAAAAGGTTTCTGAAAGTACAAAAATGCACTTTCAGAAACGCTAATATTTAGATTTTTATTTTCCTTAAATATCATAATTAAAACTCATCAAGAATATATTTTTCATTAAAATCTGTACCACCCTTTTTACGTGTATCAAATTTCATAATATATATGACTTTACAATGTAATGGTAATATATTTATTGGTTGTTGCTCTTTATTTGTCTTTGCTGGATTTGTTTGGTCGATTAAATGTTTATGATTACCGGAATTTACCAAATTTACTTTTACTTTATTCAAAAAATCTTTTAAATTGAACCAAGCGGTATAATTTGTTCTCCAGTATGATGAACCACCACCGTTAACATTCATATCTTCAGCATAAGGTAAACCACCATTATTATTGATATTCAAATTATTATGTAATAATATATCAGCATTATTTAATGGAATATTCTTTAATGTCTCTGATGTTAAATCTAATCCATTTCTGGTTTGGCCGTCATATTTATTATTAAGCGTTGCTCCATCTTCAATATTTAAACTATCAACTCTTACACCAACTTCAGACATTGTATGAGTATGTGATAAATCAGGTAAATTCTCTTTACTTAATGTAATAGAGTTTAAACCTTCTGCTGGTTCGTTTGTTTCACTAATATCATCTGTACCTCGTGTAAACATTCCTGTCATATTAGGTGTTGCTATAGTTGAATTTGGTAAATTACTACCATCACAAACTGCCCAACCTTTTGGAATTTTACCTGTAATACCTGCTGCTTGGGAAGAAGCATATGTCCACATTATAATTGAACCAACAGGCATATGGTCATATAATGTATCGATTGTTTCTTTTCGATTGAAGGTATTTTTGAATCTTAACTTTATCGAATTAAACAAGTTAACGAATAAGTTAAGCTGCTTGCCTGTTACAACAACATTATCTTGCTTTTGGTTTTCAGCTATTTCAATTTTAACTTGTGTTTCTTCTGTTGTTTTTGGAATATCTGTATTTGAATTTTCAACAGTTGAAGTAGTTAAATCAACTAACTCTCCTGAAGCGTTTGTTCCAAGAATACAAGATTTATGTCCAGCTTTGAAAACAACATGTTCATTATTGAAAATAACTTTCGAAGTATTTCCAGTTTTACCTATTTCAAGAATACCTGCAGAATCATTTGTTCTAATAAATGGATTCACTGTTGGTCCGAAACTAACATTACCTTTAACATCCAAATTATCCCTTAATTGTAAATACGGAATATTAAATCCCATAAATTCAGATTTACTCCAGAAATCAGCACTCAAACCTTTTGAAGCATCACTTAATTTTTTCGTTAACCATTTGAAATGATTATATGTTAAGAAGTAATTTTCAGGATTTTCTAATTCAGGTAAAGTATAGTCATCAGGTAATTGAATGTTTAGTTTTTTATTCGAATAATCTAAAGCTCCTTCATCATTTGTTGTTAGAATAACGTTTTTGTTACTTCCTGAACCAAATATTATTTTTTTACCACTTAATTGTAACTTTTCTGTTCCAGCTAAATGTAATATAGGATAAGCTATTCTACCAAGATTTGTTGCGCTGCCAGTATTGGTACCAATTAATTTTAAACTTGTTTTTGAAATGAAACTTTCGTCACCAATGCTTATTGTGCGACCTACTTTTAAACTATCAATTTCACCACTTCTAAATTGTCTACGTGACCAGTAATTATCTTCTATCTGTTTTTTGTTTTCTTTTATCAAACGAATAATTTGTCCGAAATAATAGCTTGTTAAATATTTATTGGTTTCAACAAACGAATTCTCTAATGAATCTAAATCAGTTTCGGTTGAAATATTTCTGGTTTCACGTACATAAGATTTATCAAGTAATTTATTATTACCAACAGTTAAAACAGTATCGGTATCAAATTCAGTTAGTTTAACAGAACCTGATTTCAATACTGTTGGAATATTAGTGTTACCTAATGTTAATGTGTTACCAGCAAATTCTAATCCCAAAACATCATTTAAACCATAGAAACGAACTATACCTGTATCTGTTCCGTTTACGTTTAATTCCTTAATACTTAATTTTGGAATGTTTTGATGTTTTGGATTATCAGCCCATTGACCTTTAGTCCAATAATTATTTGAAACATATGTTTGTATTGCATTGAGTTTTTCAATGATTTTGTTCAAATATTTTGAGGTAACTATATTTGTATCTGGTGCTTGACTTCTCCAATTTATTGAATCAATATTTGTTGACGAAATTATATCAGTAAAATCTTTGTTTTCAAGTGAATATAATTTACTTAAATTTCCGTTTTCATCTGTTACAAGAACGTTACTTAAAAAGTGTTTGTAACTTATGTTTTCGAATTGATTCTTTAAGCTTCCATTATATGCTGATTTACCATCCCAGTAACCAAATTCAAACGTATTCTTTTTAAGCTGCTCTGGTGTTTGTTTAGGTAAATATTCACCAGAACGCATGAAAGTTGATTGAATGTGTTCACCGAAAATTAAATCTTTCTTAACTTCAAGGTTATCAAGAAATTTAGCGAATTTATCGTATGTTAATTGATTCTTATCTATGGAAAGTTTTGAATAATCAATATTTTCTGAACCCATATTTGATTTAATAACCAATGGTCCATCTGTACTGGTTCCTGTTATTTCTTTGTATATCGAAGCAAAGTTATTTAGGTTTTTCCAGTTTTTGTAACCAATCATAATTCCAGCTTTACCAGTATCTTGCAAAAATACTGCTGTTGGAATATTATCGATACCAATAGCGTACTTAGATGATGATGTTGAATTTTGTCCAGATGATGTTATTGTCTGTTCAACAATTTTTGTAAAATTACGCATCGAACCAAATACAATTGTACCTGAATTATTGATTGGAAATTCTTTGTCGGAAAAACCAAAATATTTATGTGTTTCGATTCTGATTCCAGATGTATTATTACCTAAATGCGGTGTTAATACGGTTCCAGCTGTTATTGTATTAGATATTGTCATATGGCTTGTGGAAGCATAGTTTTTACCATATGTGGAATATCTTTCAAAAATATTCTGAATCTCTAAGTCATTAGATTTTTTGTTTACGTAATTTTTTACGTAAGTTTCAATCTTATTTTCAACTGAACTTAAGAACGTTTGGTTTTCATTAAATGACATTCCTGTTGATTCAAACACATTTAACATCTTGTTAAATTGAATCATCATTGAATTAGGTAAAACAATTATATCATTTGAAACAAAACCAGTATCTTTTAATTCAGGAAATAAGCTATAAAATAACCCGATATTCTTTTCATACAGAAAATTAATGAAATCCAAATTAATATCGGAAATACGCATATTGTCGTTTTGAGTTAACGATAATATGTCATTAATTTTTGTTTTGAGAAAAAAGAATCTTGAACCTCTTGTACCTAATTTACCAGGTGAACCGGGTTCACCTGGGTCACCTGGAATACCTTTATATAATGGTGAATTCTGAATAACAGCAAAATTCCTATTTATATCTTCAACAAATTGCGATAACGAATTGTATTGAAGTTTTTTCAATGTTTTACCCATACTATTTTCGAATAAAATTAAATGTTATTTTTGAAAAGTTAGCAACGTCTGAACCATATATGTTAGGGTTTTTGAAATGAATTTCATATGGGTTTTTTGTTGACCAGAAATAAATTCTTTCACCTAATTCGTTACATACCGATTCTAACTTATAATATTTATTTAACAGATTATCAACAAAACTTTCAATCGTAAAATCACGAATATTTTTGTTTAATGATTCCAAATATTTGACGTTTGTATCTGTTATAATTAAATCATCATACGAGAAATACTTTATTAATAAATCTCTGAAATTAATAATGCTCTCATATTTTTCGATATGATAATCGATTTTTATTTTTTTATTTAAACAGAATAAGCTTGAAATAATATTACCATGTAATTCATTCCATAAACATGTTGCTGATATATTATAGTTATAATCGATATTTTCAATTTCGTTTAATATAAGATTACCATAATTTTTATCATAAATATTCATTATGGTATCGAACTTTTTGTATTTGTTTAATTGGAAATCGAAATAATCTTCAACATTGATTTGTTTAAAATGTGGGAAGTATGGTGCTGAATGTCTATTGATTAAAACAATTCTTTTCTCCGATACTCCATTAATTTTAGATATATCCCAAATAACATTATTTCTATTTATATCAATAACATCTATCTTTATAAATCTGTTACTATCAACAATTGGTAACGGTAACTTTGTGTTTTCCATTAATTTATTGATAGTGAAATCATTTGTAAATAATTGGATTTGTGATTTTGTTTGGTATTTGAAAATCAAGTTATGTTTGAAAACATACTGAATAAGCAACCATAATTGATTATGTTCGAATAATGTTGTTCTGTTGAAATAAACATTTGATTCCTCTCGTTCAAATAATGAATCGAAACCTGATTCGCTTATTGTGAATTTGTCTGGTTTTTCTTCACCATAAAAATGCAAGTACATTTCTTTACCTGATTTATTTCTGAAGAAACCATCGGTAAATGTAAAGTTATTTACTTGTAATTCTTGCTGCTTACCATATTCGTTATCTGTTGTTTCTTGTATTATTTCAAAATAATATTGTTTGAAATCAAAAACTTTATTTGAAATCTCAACAACTGGTGAACCATCGGTATCAATAGTTGTTAAATGTGAATTCCAAGCATTATTTGTAAAATCAAATATATCGTGAACATCATCTGTTCTTAGTCGCTTAACGTATTTTATTTTCGAATTCAACTCATCGTTAATATTCTGAATATTGATATTTGAATTATCGAAAAATTTTACTTCAACATTTTCACACCAAAGATAATCTGATTCTAATTCAACAATATTACGTAACTTAACTGTTATTGATTTATATGGTTTTATGTCTTTGTTGTCATCCAATTTAGTATAAACATAACATTCGTTTGTTGGTGTATTCGGATAATCACCTAATTCAAACAATGCTTTGAAATCATTTGTTTGTGAATTCAAATCACGTCTAATACAAAAATATTGTTTTCCGTTTTCGTTAACAATCCAGTTTTGTTGCTTTGAACCATTAAATAAAGGTAGATTAAATATTTCTGTATTATCTGAAACTAATTTACCGTTATAATATGGTTCCAATAATAAACCGCATGTCTTAAATGCTGAAATATTATCTGATGAAGAATTTAACGAATTTGTACTATTATACAATAACGATAAATTAAAGATACCATCTTGTTTAGGATTGCCACCGCGAATCAAATCAGAGAAATCAATGTATTTATTGATAACCAATGTAACCAAACGTAAATTTTTATCGATTCTTACATTTGTTTCTAAATCAATATACTTTTGGTCTTGCCAATTTAAAACTACCGCAAAATAATAATTTTCATATTCTATTGGTAATTGATACTTAACACCGAAATATATTGTTTCACAAATACTATCTGAAACACGTATTAATCTTGATACTGTGTTTGGAATGTATTCGGAAGATGTATATCTATAATTTTTTGGATAGTAATTTATTATCGAAAACCAAGCAAATCTTAATTGGTCAAATTGCTGATTATCAATATCTGGACAACCATTCTGTTTCCAGAATTGTTCATCAATATTTAATAAATTACATGTATCATAAGCTGTATTACCAATAGTTTTGAATTTTAAATCATAAATATTTTGTTCATTGTTTAAATCTTGGTTTAACTGCTGTTTATCGATGTTAGTTAAATAATCAACGTATTGGTAATTCGAAGCATACAAATTATTGAAGTCTTTCAAAGATTTTTTGAATATCTCTGAATTAAATTCTTGATTCAGCTTTTTCAAATAATCTTCGAAATCATATATTTTGTTAGAAATACATGTATCGTATGTTGTTAGATATGGTATTGATTCAAGCAATATTGGTTTGTTTGCTTGTCCAATCATATCAAACGTTAGTCTTGTTTGCTTATCGATTAGTTTCAAATCGTTATCATACAATATTTGTAAGTTCTTGAAACCATCGTATTTCATAAGTTTGAAACCAGTGAAATTCTGTTCGTAATCTGGTAACAAACAATTCTCTATTTTTATGTTACGTATTCTATCTGATGAAAAGATATTATATAATAGCTGGTCAGAATATGTAGAACCTGATACCAAACTAACACAATTGTTTTCGAACTGATATTTGAAAACATTTTCGTTTGTATCAGCATCATCATTATTTAAATATAATTTATCTAAATCATCGAAATATTTCGGTATCTGTAGTTTGTATGGTTTTAAAGAATTCGATTCATATACGATGTCTATTTCGACACTGTAATTGTTTATCTTTTTAACCGAAAACAAGAAATCGTTATTGGTTTGTTTATTAAAGTGTTTACATAACTGATACCAATTAGAATACAAATTATCTGAAACAACATATTTCGATTCAATAACAAATCTAATAATTTCGTTATTCAAATCATCCAAAATTATTATTTCATCATCAATTGGACATGCTGTTGTTTTGAATCTAAATTTATATGGTTGTGTTGAAACTTCATTTATTTGGAAATCATATGTTTTTTCGGCGATAAAATCTTTTTCTTTAATTTCATCACCTAACTTTACCTGTTGCCAGTTACTATGTTTATCAAGTAAATTTATAATATAACCATACACAATAGTATTCGAATCATAATGTTTTGGTTCTGATTCTGTTTCAATTATATTATTGTAACTAATTAAACCAGTAAAGTTATGATAAGCTATTGATTCTGATTCATAATCAAACTCTAATTCGATATTTAAAAATCTTGGATAAAATAAATCGTTTTCTTGGAATTCATTTAATATACGATTATTTAATACATCAAAATAAGGTTGATTCGCTAAATTGTTTAATATGTTAATTGTCTTTACAACCGGATGTTGTTCAGTTATTCCTTGTCCAAATAATTTAATATTTGAATCTTCGAAATTGAAATATAATGGGTAATTAAAATATGATTCGGAAATAATTTCTTCAAAGATTTTTGTTAAACCAATTTTCTCAAAATCAACAACATCAACTAATTCACCATATCGATATATATTTAGTTTTTCATTTCGTATATCATCTGAAGGTAAAACATTGTTATTTATATCTGTTGACAAATTATTTATGGTTTCATTTGGTGTATGAGCAACGCAAAAAAATCTTGGTAGTTTATCTTTATCTGTTGAGAAATTACCTAAATACATTGGAATATGAAATGATTTGGTACCATTTGATTCATAACCACCGTATCTTAATTTTTCCGTATTGTTTAAGATTGATTTTACAGATAAAAAGTTTGATACTTGATGAAGAAAAGAAGTATTAATATCTAAAGGTACACGACGTCCACAATAGTTATCAAGATATAAATTTCTGTTCTTATCGATAATAATTTTATATTGCCCCGATATTTTTATCGGAGCAATATTTAAAACACCTGTTGTAAAATCAACAGAATCGAAATTTTTGAAAACAGGTTTTGTTATGATGTTCTTCATTTGTAAAATTACTTAATTATATCAATTCAGCTTTACCTTCATTCGTAAAATTACTTAATAAACCAGTAATGTTTTTTGTCTTGATTGATGATACCTTGGAACGATAGTTTGCTGTAACTTTTAAATCAAATTTAAATAAATTGTTGTTCAAAAGCATATCAACACCTATTGTTTTTGTGTAGCTCAAACTATCATTAAGTGATAAATTCGATGCTTCACCGTTTATACGTCCAAGTCTATCAGTCATTCTATATTCAAAAATAATTGGTATCAACAATTCTGAATCTTTATTGATGATTAACGTTGAAACAGTAGTGTTACCAACAACTTGAATTAAGTTTGGTTTATTTATATACGGATATAAGAATGCACCACAAGTATATCTACCAACCATATATTTATCGTTATCTTTAAATCCAACAACTAAACCGTTTTTAGCTTCGGATTGATAAACGTCAGCTTTAAGATTCGAGTTAACTAAGTTCTTCAAACGATTGAATTCTGGTTTCATCAAATCTTTTTCGTTATATTTCCAATTTGGATGTTCGGTTGTGAAACAAGCAAAATCACTATTGTTAACCGAATCTTTCAATTTACATAAACCAATTGAACCATCGTTTTCTAAAGTAACTATATTCTTTTTATCATCGGTAACGTTTGTATTTAGGAATTCCAATGGTATAAAGGTTTTATCTGTTTCACCGAATGGTCGTACCAATCTATATTCAGCATTTGTTTGTTCAATGATATCAATGTTTCGGAAATACAATATTTGTTTTGGTTGCTGCTGTATGCTGTCACCAATTAATACAGGAACATTGTAATAGTTCTCAGCATTTACTTGAGTTAATGTATTTCCGGGAACAAGTGTTTTTAATTCAACAGGAACAGAGTTATTGTTCTTAATTCGAATATAACCTTTCTTACGTACAATGGAACCATAAGATGCTGCTATATCATCAAAGTTATCCATGTAATTTCCACCGAATATTTCTAATGTTGAATTGTTTGTAATTGTATATGTTTCGTTATCAAAATCAATAAAAGATATAATTATGTTCTGAGAAATATCTTGTTGTTTGAGTATCGAAATTTCATTTAAAATATTCTTGATACAAACATCTAATGGTATGTTCTTTTGTTCTGGTGTATATTGTCCAGACGCTATATCTGTCGCACTATGTAAGAATGTTTTTTCTGATTCTTTTATAGTTCCAGCTATGTGTGATATCAAACCTGAATTAATAAGTATTTCATTGAATTCAGCTTTGTTCAAATCGATGTTATTTTGTGATACAGATGCTTGTAAGTTATTGGTTTTTAAATCTTCTGGAAAGTCAACACGTAATGTTTCTGACCATTCTGATTTCATTGGTGATATTGGCCAACCTGCTTCGGTTACCGCTCTTACTTTAATTTCAATACTTTCACCTGCTTTGATAGATATTGCTGCTTGATTTATATTGATGTCATTAACTGAATCAAGTAACGGTTGTTCCCATTGTAAACTACCATCAATACTTTCAACCTTATTAAGTGTTCGAGTATTAAGTAAAACCCAATCACTAAAAGCAACAGTTATTTCTTTACCATTTGATATCATCTTATATGTGGTTGTATCAGATACATCAACATCTTTCGTTAAATATCTGTATTGTACCTCATATTTTATGATTTTCTGCGGTCTGGTTTTTGGAGAATATAATGAATCTTCCATTTCCCAGAAACCAATAACTTTATACTTTGGTGAAATATTTTTCAAACCATACTTCTCCGCATTATTATCGATATCACGTGTTACTGTTAACAAGTTGGATTTCAATGTATTGATTTCAGTGCGTAATTGAATAACCTTATTTAATCGATAATTCTTATCTTCGATACTTGTATACTTTAATGTATCGATTTCATTCTGTGTTTGATTTATTAATGTTTGTTTATAATCGATTTCATTTTGTATCGATTGCTTTTTCTTATTTAATTCGGTAAATGTTTGTTGAGTTTTATTGTCTACCAAATGTTTATTTATTTGAACAACTTTGAAATTCTCCGATAACAACTTTGGTTTGTTAGGTTTAATTCCTAAAGCATATGGTATCGTTGTATCATCAATTAAAGCTTTCAAATAATCACTGAAATTAGATACGTATTTTTGGAAGTATTCATCAATTGTGTAAATGTTTGAATTCACAACAACTTTGAAATCGGTTGTATCTATAACTAAACCGTTACTTGGATATGAAACTAAACGATTATTTTCAGTTGAGAAGAATACGATTAATTTTTGATTTGGTTTAATCGGTAAATTAATTTGTTCATCATCTTTCGAATCTATTATTTCATTAAACAATAGTTGTTCACCAACTTTTGGAATCATGAAACCACCAATTTGTTGAAGAGTTACAAGTTTCAATAACGTATCAATCATTGTTATCTTGAACTTTGTTTGACCATCTTCAGAAACAAGTATGTCACCATTCTTCAAATTTATATTATTACCGATATTGTTTAACGATGAATATTTGATATCAGATAATGTTATATTGAAACTATTGAAGTCATTTTGTTGTTGTTCAACAGTCTCAATATTAAATTTACCAAAGAATTTTATCTGCTGCTTGCTTATTGGTAATATACGTTCGTAAGTTTTGTAAGTTACTTTACCAATATTATTTATGTAATCTAACGTTACTTGCTTAATGTTTTCTTTTTCTATGTTTTCGAAACCAGATGTTATTTCGTATATTTTACAATGTACTTGATTTCCAAGTATTTGTTTACCAATAGATATAGGTAATTGTATTGTTGGATAAACCAAATCTTCAATAAGATTTGTTTTAGAAATTACACAATTTGAACCATCAAAAGAAAACTTTTCTAAATATTCTGCATTAAAAAATGATATTTTTTGGTACATCGAAACACTACCATCACCATTTAAAACATAACTATTTGGATTTGATATTGCTTTGAAGTTATTATCAATTCTATTGATTTCTTGTTGTAACTGATTAAATGAATTTATAGATACTTGTTTAACGGTACCGTCTTCATTTTTAAGATTAACTAAAATATTATTAGATGAATTATCTGCTGCTTGCTGATATCCGTTAAGTAAAGCATAGATATTTTCATATAATAACGACATTCTTTTTAAAAGTATTTCAGCTTTTGTTTTCATACTAATTACGCTATTTTTCTTATATATTTTCCAATACTTGGTGTAAAATTGCTTGTTTTTTGTCCCAAATCCAGACTACAATTGAAATATTAAATGTTAATTATTTTAACAATTAGGGTCATATAAAGAAGGCCTCATATTTAAAATAAATTGCTTGGAATTTTGCAATTTTGGAAGCTTAAAACAGAGGTTTATACTAAATATTGTATTCAAATTTATCATAAATCATTCAATTGGCAGATTTAAGTTAGAAAACAAGCAATTTTGGTGTCCCAAAGTTAATGTACGTTAATAATTTCCGCCTAGCCTTTTATATAGGCATTTTTCCTTTTTTCGAGCATTTTTGGAATCAAAATAATTAAATAAGGGCACTTTTTGTATTTCAGAAGTATTCTGAATATTTTTATCGTTGAAGTATCAAATCACCAATTCCAGTTGCACCTTTTAATTCATCACGTACTTCTTGAATTTCTTGTTCCCAGTTAGCGCAGATTTCATCAGGGTTTAAAGTTACTTCACCGGGTAATTGTAAAGTATGACTTGCAATTAAACGTTTTAATTCCTGTTTACATCTGGCATACACAAACTTATTGAATAAATCATCTTCGTAAAGATATTGTAAATCAACGTTGCAAACACATTGAATCATTAAACTAACAGTTTCAGGTTTTATTTCTTTATTTAGTATCAATGTTTTTGTGGAGTTGTTATAACTAAATGGAACTGATGTACCATAAACAGATTGATAAACATTTGATTGCATCATTGAAACACATACTTCTTGATAATACAAATGATTATTGATACCCATTAAAGAATAACCATATGGATTCAAACGCTGCATGTTTGTTAAGAATTCGTTTTGTGAATTGAATGCTTCGTCAGGTACTGTTTCATGTTTATTTGATTCATATATTTCACGTATAGCATTAACAAAACCTGGAAGTTTAATCGCATAACCTCTAAGATTCCTATATGAAGCATCAATCTCTTCTGGATGCACGTGATGCGTTTTATGATTGGTACCATCGCATTCACAGTTAGGATAATTTTCACATGCTGGTTCATTACAACAATGGTTCCTGTTTCTTAAGAATTCAATAATTTCTGTTTTTGGTAAACGATAAAAAACTGTTTGCTGCGAACGCCAGTAACCCATTCTAAAGAAATAACGAGCTGATTCTTTTATGATTACGATAAAGAAATTTGTTGGAATTGTATACTGCAGCTGACCGTACATTGTTAATTTATTATTAAGTGTTTCAATAAATTCTTGGTCCGGTATCGATAACTGTATTTGTTTTTCTGAATAATTGTTTACTGAAATCATATACTTTTAAATTTGGTTATATTACAAAATATATACGAAACCAATAAAAATAAAAAACTTGGTTGTTTCACAACAACCAAGTTTTCCGATTTACTAATCAAAAGCCTAATAAAAATATCATTATAAATGGCAGAAGATAAGAAATGCGTATAAGAAACTTCCTAATCCTTACTATAAATTTAAACCTTTGTCTACTCTTTATTTATAAACGTACTCTTTTAAAAATTCTTCTACTTTAAAGTTCGGACATGTTTTCGCAGCCAAATCGTTATGTCCAACTACTTTTAATGTTGGAACAAGTTTCAATTGATTCTTAACATATTCTGTTAATGTTTTTATCTGCTCTTCGGTATACAGTTCATCTATTTTATAGTATGTTGATTTACCATTAACAGTATGTTGTCCATTCTTTACTTTACCATCTTTGCTCCAACCACCAGCTAATACGACGTGTCTACAAACACTATTCATTCCAGCAACACCATTTGTTACTTCCCACTGGTCTACCTTGTTATCTTTGTTGTAAGGAACTAAATTTACGAGTTTACCTGAACGTTGAATCAAGTCAGAATAACCAACCTGTTTCCAACCACGTCCACCCTTACTAACCGGACTTAAGTGCCATTGACGTATCATTTCTGGTGTTATCTCTCTATCATACGGTGTATCGGTTGTATGTATAACCAAGTATTTTAATTCTTTCGACATAATTTTAATTTTTAATTTTGTTTGACATCTGAATCTTCTGATTCATTTTTTTCTTGTTCTTGTTGAGGTTTACCATTAATTTCGCTTTGAATTCTAAAATCAAGCGCATTCAAAGTATGATTGATTATTGCTTCTTTTTTCTCAAGTATCTTCCTAATTATGGTTGAGCCACATAAACCCATAAGTATTACAACTACCCAAGTTTGACCTTTATGTAATTCAAAACTAACTGATATCGATATACCTGCAGAAATAGAAATTATTGTATAAATGAAATCACGTAAATACCACATTCCAGATTTAATTTGACTTGTTACAATGTCGTTAAATATGGTACTACAAAATGTTAGAAAACCAAGCAAATACATGGGCCATGTATTTATATCAAAATAAACATTCATAAGTTTTACAATTTAATATACCGGAAATAATAGTTTAATAATCGAACATCATAATAAACATAAATCGGTAAACAAACGTCACTTAATATTATATCCTCGCAAACGACGGAATAATAATATATTAAGGTTAATGAAATTAGAAGAACTAAGAAAACTTTAGTAAAATAATACCAGAAAGGTGTTCCATCAATTAGAATATCTTCATTTATTTTTTGGTTTAGATATTCTCTAAAATCACTGCGTTCACCATTAAAATTATCAATATGCGCTAACATGTTATTTATGTGCCTACAATCAAATGTTATCAAAAATCCCCATAATAACATCGCTATCGATAATTTACCTAAACTGAAATGCCAACTGTATATTGAATAAATAATTAATCCAACCAATACAAGTTTGAACATCAGAAGCATAAGTATTGGTGGAATCTTATCAGTTTTTCCGACTGTTTTATACTCACCAATACTATACACTAAATGACCAAGGGTCACTAAATAAAACAATGCTGGAACATACATTCCAAAAATGTTAAAAATATAATTAGCAATATTGTTTAAAATATCTGTTGTTATCATAATGATACCTCCTATTATTTGTTATCTTGTTGTTCCGATAAATCATTGGTTAAATCAATACCGGTAAAACGTTTAATTATTTTACATACTATTGGATTGAAGTTATCTCCAAGCGTAACAAAGAATTTTGCAATATGCTCCGAGAGCATAGTTACAAAAACACCAATTGTAAAACTCAAAATATTATTGAGGTCAGTATAATACAAAACAAACATGATTCCAATAACAAACGAAATCATTGTCGCTAAGTATAATATTTTACCATATCTGGTAAATTTATAGCCGTTTAATATTCTTCTAAAATAGTTCAAAAAACCAATGATTAGAAGAATAACAACAAAGCCCAAAAATTGTTGTCTTCTATTTTCCATATCAATATAAGTTTATATTTTAAATCAAATCTTTAGGTATATACAAATTCCAGACTTGCTCAAAAATAAAGTTTTTATTGCTTAAAGATTGCAAACAAATAAATTCCGTTAATGAAATCGCGTTGAATATGTTTTCATCTGTTTCTGAATCTTTAGAAATTGTCGAAACAAAATAATCTGTAAAATAACAATCAACTAAATCAACATTGTGTTTCTGATTACCAATTAATTTTAAAGATTCTTCTTTCAAATCATTAAAATACGGTTTTATTAAAATGTTTGGATATTTTTCACTCGTAATAAAAACGTTATCAAAATTTTCAATAACTAATAATTCTTCAAATTCTTGATTTTGAATTTCAGATATTATTTGTATTATATTTTTGTTTTGACTTAGTAATTTCATTTTATAAATCTTTTGATATAAATTTTCCAACCAAATACCATTAACGAATAAGCGTCGATAACGTCATCAATTTTACCAGTATTTACATCTGGAAGTAGTTTGAAACCATCGTATTTAGTTATGAATGTTTCAATCATTTTTTGTTTATCTGCTTTACCATCACCTGAGAAGTTTTTCTTATTTTGCGTTGGTGTCGGTGTATGTAAAAGTACATTTATTTCTGGAAATGTAATTTTGTATCGAATTAAAAAATCCCTAATATACCCTTGTAACGTTATTAAACCGGAAACAGTTTTCAAACTATTTGGTCCTGCAAACGATGGCATTATATAATTTTCGATTGTACAAATAATTGTATCTGGTTTGATATCATCTATTACTTGTGCCAATACTTTATTTATTTTCTTGGAACAAATCATTGCACGAATAGTTGTGTATAACTGTTCTGTATCGTTTTTGGAATCATCTGATAATAGTAAATCAGCAATGTTTATATTTGTTGGCATTCTGTATATTATCTGATTAACATTTTGAATATCTTTTGGTTTGTGTTGTGTTCCAGCTGCTGTTATTTTTTCATCAAAAACAACTCTATAAAATTTCATAACTTTTGGAACATGATTCTCAAGGGTACAGAAACTAATTCCCGTACTGTTGAATGATAAGTCCAAACCAATTAAAAGTATTTTATTATTTGAATGCTGCATGTTTGTAAATATTTCTGATGTATGTTATATTTGGATTTTTTTCATCATCAACATATAAACGTTCAATCAAGTTATATTTAGAATCATTTACATTTTGAATATATATTTTCTCACTAATTTCGTTGTCGGTAAATAGTTTTTCGTAACTTTGTATTTCTGTATGGTAAATATATTTTGCTGAATTCCAGAATTCTTGAAATAATTGATTACCACCAATTATAAAACACTCTTCTGAATATTCAGTGTTTTTCAATAGATATTCGTATATTTTATTCAAAGAATCTACGACAATAACTTCAGGATATTCTTTTTTCAATTCTTGAAAATGTGTTCGAGTTAGAACGATATTCTTTCTGTTTGGTAATGGTTTACCAATAGATTTGAAAGTATTATATCCCATTATTACGGTTTTGTTTTCCGTGACAGATTTGAAATATTTTAAATCTGTAATATTGTTTGTGCCCCAAGGCATAACTTGTAATTTATTCGATTCGTCATCTGTATAGACAAGTTTCAAACCTATTAAATTATTAACATCTGAACAATAAATAATTGATAAATTTTTGAATAGCATATTAATCTTGTATTTTATAAGAAGTGAATATTCCTGGTTTATTTATAACGTAATGATTATCATAAATATCGAATTCTACTGTCACATCATAACTACAAGCTTCATTTATCCTGTATTTTAATATGTAATCATTTGTTGTTAGGAGTACTTCTCCAGTAAAACTATTCTTTATTGTCCAAACAACATTGACTTCATCAACTATATAATTTGAATTTATTCTGATTAATACTGTATCACCTTGATTAACTTCACTAACAACTAATTCATCCATTCTTGGGAAGAAAGCACGAACAACAGGAAGTGTTGATGATTCAAGTTCTATTGAGTAACATTCATCTGGTTGATATATAACACCATCAGTTAATACGTTACTAAATAATGGGAAATCATAATTTACTGGTATTCTATGAATTTTTTGATTCTCAAATAATTTAGGATATAAGTATTTTAGATTTATTCCGGTTTCAGTTGAACTTAAAAATAATACTTCTTTTGTTTCTGATTCTGAATCATCAGAAATACTTAGTTTACATGCAAATAGTTTGTTAAAAGATAATGATTCGTAATTTGAATTATTAAATTCTCCGATACTTTCATTTATCAATTCCAAAATTTCATTTTCATCGTAATCTTCAATTATACAAAATTCGAAAAATTGTTCCGTAAATTGTAACTGAACTTCTGTGCAATCTTTCACCATTATGTTTTTGTTTATTGATTCAACAAAATACAGTGGTGAAGAATTCGCAGCGTTTATATTACGTCTATATGTTGAAGCATCCGTTAAATATCTTGCGGTGCTATCTGCACTAACATTGAAATAATTTGTTAAAGATTCAGGAATTGTATTTAAACCAAGAATGAAATTTTTATTCTTACTATTACCTGTTGTGATTATTGTTCCTGATGACGTATCAAGATTGATATTATGTATATCTAAGAAGTCTTCATCCAAATTTAATGTTGAATAAATATCGAAATTAATTCGAGCTTTTGAATTATTCACAATATATTTGTACTTATAAACTTCTCGATTACCATATGTATCTATAACAGTAACTTCAATAAAATATGTTCCAGTGTTTTTAGTTATGTACGAAACCGATATTTCATTGTGACAGAAAACAGGTGATGCCTTTACTACGCTTTTATCTCTTTCTGAATATATACGATAACCAACGTATGTATTTGGAGACACTATTGTTCCGTTTATACATACACCGAAAGTTCTTGAAAATTTCTGAATGTCTTCTTCCTCAATATCAACGTCATTCAATTCTCTATCAATTTCATATAAGTTTTGGTTTGATTTAGGTCCGAAGTATTTAATTTCGGTTTTGTAAACATCTGTATTTTTCTGTAAACAATTTTCAACAATCATGTGATTTACTTGTTTTTCAAAAGGAAATCCTTCATCATTTATTGTTGGAAACATCTGTTTTGTGGAGAACGAAATGTTAATGTTTTTACGGAAGCTAAATACATCTGAAACAAATATTTGATTGAAAGAACTTGTAACAGAAAATAGTTGATGTACATTTGACGAGAACTTTATACCGAAGAAATTTATATCTTGTTCAACAGCGGTAAAGTACTTATTAGCTAACGGAATCGCATATCGTAAACATTCAAGTAATTCCTGAATATTTTCTGTTGTGAATTTTATTATCGGTAAATTCTTTTTATCCAATAAATTCGATTCATCTTTTACCTTGTTATCATAGATTACCGAATAGTTTCCAGATTTAACATCTGAAGTTTTATCTGGTGTATATGTTGTTTTGATAACGTTTTCATTAGCATCAAGAACAAAATATTCTTCGAAGATTTCTATTTGTTTTTTGTTGAAACCAATGAATTGAAAGAACTTACTTATTGAATTTATGGTACCCTTTGATTTTAAGATGCTTTTAAAATCAAGTAATAAACGTTTAACTAATTCACGTTTGTTATCTGAAAATTGTTTCTTAACAATAGCTGGTGTTAATTCATCTAATGTTGGTAAATAATTATTCGTTATTATATCGTTGTAATGTGCTGGTAGCTTATTTTCTTCAACAAGAATAACTCTGTAATCTTTGCTGTAACCAGTATCATTTGATACACGAATATCTATTGAATCGGTTAAGCCGTATTCATATTTGTTATCAATATTAAAAGCAATGGTATATCCAAAGTTATCTGAAAACTTATCTTCTTTTAATGTTGTTATTCTACCATTGTTTACATGAACCGAATATATACAAGCGTTATAGTTTTTATTTTGTATGATTTCGATTGTAAAAATATTTGGAGAATATAGATAAAATGTATTACCGACAACAACAATTGTATCGGTAATAATTTGATTTTTATTTATATCGTATAATATTACTGGAAACATTTTCAGATAACTTTAATTTATTAATTACTTATTATTTATTAACAAAAACCATTTTAGATTTTAATGGGTCAACCTTACCATCAACAGAACTATTTTCAGACATTAACGTTGCTTGCGTTGGTAGGTGTGTAGCTAATTGTGCAGCGATTGGTTTCGTAAACGGATTAACACAACCAGCGATTATTTTCTGAAAACCAGTATACATTTGGCTAATAGTGTTTGCTTGATGTTTTATTATGTCATGTAACTCTTGAACACATTTATCGCCAAGAATAGCTGGTTCTAAACCTTGATTACCAATATCAATTCTATCTTCAGTAATCGTTACTGTATTGGCTTTACAGAATATTGTGTATTTTTCCAATTCTGTTTGTGTCTTGGTTTCACCATTTCCAAGCTCAATACCTGTTGAAACCTTGTATGTTAATTGGATATTTTTATCGTTAACATTGCGTTTAAAAATTTCCAAATAATTATCATAATCTCCGTCATTTAGTTCTGCATCCGTATTTACTTTGTCATGAACATTTACTTTTTTACCGTAAAATGCTGTTGAAAAGTTTCTATCGAAAACAATAACAGGAACTGAATCACCCTTTTCAGGTAAGTAATTCAAACCACCCCAAGACCAGTACCAAGGTAATTCATCAGCATTTAATTTATCTGTATATCCCGGAATACGTATCTGACAACGTAATAATTGTTCCTTATCTTTAACAGAATGAACTATACCAAAAAATATATCTATTTTACCAAGTTCCATATGATATCGAAATTAAAATGTTTCACGTGTAAAAACGTTTGATTTATCTTTGAAAGAAATACCTTTAACAATGTTTTCTGGAACAGCTTCTGGAGAATAGGTAGGACCCTTCATATTTGGATTTTCAGGTGTTTCACCAACCTTAGGTAAATTAGCGTTCAATTCAGAATCATTCGGTAAGTTAATCCCTTCTTGATTTCCATGTGCTTTTGAACCTTTATTTAGTAGGGTACCAACTATATTCAGTTTATCAAGTTGTTTGTCGAATTTTTTGTCTAAATCATATATGGTGTTTGTTAATATTTCGGGACTAAAATTTTGAGAAACTAAATTCTCTAATTCAGTTACGTTACTTAATAATCGATTTTCAAGAATACCGACACCAGCTGTTACTGCATTATCAACCATACCGACTAACTTCGATGGGTCCAAGAATTGATTCAAACTATTACCGATAACAGTATCACCAAGATTTTTCGTATATTTTTCAGCTATGGAAATACCTTTGTTTTTGATGCTGTTCCATTGTCCTTTCGCTGCTGAATTAAACGAATCTTTCAAACCATCGAAATATTTTTTAATGAACGATTTCTTTTTTCCAGCGCCACCACCTGTTTGATGTTGTTCCTTATTCATTTCATTCATGAGAATCAAAACATCAGTAAGATACTTATTACCAGAAACAGTTGTAAACAAACCAGTTGTATTTGAGAAACGATATTTAAATGATAACGTATTCTTAACGTAATCGCTATTCATCTCGTTTGATAATTCACCAAAAAATGTTTTACCAGATTCATTGAAGTTTATTTGGGCATCAATTAGGTTTACCCTCATATGGTTGAAATCGGAATCTTTTGTTAATGCTTCCCCGATTTTATTTAACTTATCTAATTTTGGTTTTGTTGGAAATACAAACTTTTCTGGTTCTTTTTCGTAATCAGTATCTTCCCTGACACCGTAAATTAAATTATTAAAATATCCAGATGAGTAAACCAAAACACAACAATTGAATCTACGTAAATTAGCTGGTAGAACTTCAACCATACGTACATCGTCCCACCAAATATTATGATACAAATTCAATAGAGCTTGCATCTTTAGGTCAGCTGTTTCCCTGACTGTAAACGTTACGTTTTCTTCACCTTCAACAGGAACATTCCATGGATTACGATTATATATTTCTTGAAGACCTTCACAGCTAAGAATTAAAAAATCATAATCGCGAACAAATTTTTGGAATTCATCTATAAATCGTTTAGTTGCATCAGCTCTAACAAAATCACCAATACGATTAAAGTAACTTATAGCTGAATTAACACCGTTACCAAATAAACCATAAGGTGATTTCCAATCTATAAGTAATTTAAAATTTAAAGTTACTGGGTCCGAATATAAAGATGTTCTCGCTCTGTCTTCTGATGTTATTATTCCAAGAGTACCTTCAAGCGTCTTTATACCTGTGGCAACATCTGTTATTGGAGCTTCATTTGTTTCATAATCAGAAACATTTTTCTTATGTAATTTTTTATTTGACATCTTAATGTTTTCTATAATTTAATTCCAAAATATATATAGTATAATTAATAAAATAGTTTTGAACAATGAATTTACCAATATTTAATGAATTACAAAATAGTGAATCAACATACATAACTTTCTCACATTCCTATGTTGATATGGATTCAGCAATTGCAAACGGTACTGAATTTTACTATTCTAAGGTTGTTGCTTTAAAATTACCTGATTGGCAAGTAGGTGCTTTTTATACTGATGCTCTAAAAACAATTGGAACTGATTCTGCTTTATTAAGTACATCTCCAAATATGATTTTACCAAAAGTATTACAATATTATATGGAAAATATAATTCGCCAAGATATTGATGTACCGCATATTACTGAATTAGCTTTCTGGAAAACATTAAAATTTTTAGGTATTGAGAATCCAACAGAAACTGTTTGTTTTGTAAACGATGTTATCAATAGTAATTTTGTTAAGACAGAATCAAACAATGGTTGGAACGAGGTTATTTGTCAGATACCAAACTTATGTCGTAAATTAAAAACAGTAGCGACAAAAGAAGTTGAAATAAATTCGATTATACAAACTAACGATAAGGATTCAGCGTTGTATGATAATGGAAACAAACAATTTCTATTTGATACAGCTACCAAAAAAGTATTAGATTTTCCAAATTTCGTTTTTGATTCAGAAGAAAAATCAAGTTTCGAGTTTAACACGTTATTATTATTTTACCGTGATAAAGATGGTATAGATAAATTACACGGTATTAACTTTATCTATCCGTTTGAAAATAAAGTTACTTTCTGGAGACAAAACAATTTGATACAGAAAACAAACGTAACAAACAGTATTGGTTATCAATTTATTTTCAATATGAAAACCTGCAATAATGAGGCATCATTAGAAAAGATAAATATATTGAACGAGAATTTGATGTGGTGGAATGGGTTTGAAAAAACAATGACGAGTTTAAATAGTTTCTTAGAAGACAAGTTAAGAGAAAAGAACAATATTGAACCGATACCAAATATTTATACAGATTAATATGCAGCAAGAATATATCGATTTATCATTACATTTTGATAAACCAGGAACTAAATTAAATAACATACTTGAAAATAGTGTGGAGCTTTTTATGCAAGAATTGGAACTTGCCGTTAAAATGCTTCCATATGATGTTTGGGGTATAAAAGATTTCCTAAATATTAATCGATATGTTTTTAGTCAGTACATAACGTTAACCCAGGTAATCAATGATATAACCGATTATGTAACATATAATTGTCAACATGCTTCTGAACATAATTGGGAAGTAAATGCTGAATTCGCTACAGTTGAGGGAAGAGATTTCTTACTAATTATGTTTACTATTCATGATGTTAATGAAAAAGGCATTTCAGAGGCATTCAAAGTGAAATTCTTGATGGGAACGTAAAATTTTTATCGGATAAAATTCGATGAATTTTAAGTTAATTTAGGTTAAAATGTTGACATTTAGAACAGTTTTCTTCTCAAATAGGACAATTTTTATGAATAGAAATAAGGCCTTATTTTTACCGCTTTTTTCGCTCGATTCGAGTAATATTTACAAATTTCTTAACCAATCTTAACCAAAAACACTCAAATTTTAAATATATTAACTAAATCGAGTGATAAAAGCGGAAATTTTAACCTTTTTTACCTAAATCGTGAGGGTATTGAAGGAAAAATAAAAATGAAAATGTGTGCATTTTATAGTAAAATTCATTTTTAAAATTAAACGGAGGGCTTCTGATTCAAAGCCTAAACAAAATAATGAACTATTTTTATTAAATATCACTTGAAATAAATATTGGAGAACCTCATATAAAATTAAAAATATATGCAACGAATTAGTACGATTCTAAAACAGTTTATATCTGAAAGAATTCCAAATAAAGCAACAAACATATTTTTTCAAATGTTTAACGGTATCGAAGCGATGTTTACAAATCTTGAATATCGTTTGGATATTTTTAAACGTGAAAACAATATTTTAACGGCACAAAATTTATCATCACTTAGAAGTTTAGCTGCACAAAATGGTGTTGAACCAACATTACGAATTCCAGCAAAAGGAATATTGTTGGTTAAAATAAGTCCTAAACTTTTCACAAGAGTTGGTTATCCATTATTTATAAAACCATACTCTGTTTTCACCAATAAATTAACGCAAGTGAATTATACTTATGTTTCCGATAAAACTATTCGAATAGATAGTGGTTCAACATCTGTATATGTTCCAGTAATTGAAGGTACACTTAAACAAATTCAGGTTCAAGGTTCAACAGATTTCATTCAACGCATATATTTAAATGATTCAAAGATTGCCGATAAAAGTATTATCATAGAATCAAATGGTAAAGAATTTACTGAAGTTAAATCATTTTACGATAACTATGGTTTGAATAATAATCGACAGTTTATTATTAAATGGTCTACGAATCCTCAATATCCGGTAATCGTTTATATTAAGGGACATGAGTTAAATCAAACAATTAATATAACATACCGATTAACAAATGGTGAATTAGGTAATATTTCGAAAACACAGAAATTCGAAACAGAATCAATTGTTGATACTTACGGTTCGTATATAGTTCCAAACACAAATGAAATATCGATTGTAAACATTTCTGGTTTTAACATGGGAAGCAATGGAACCGATGAAAATAGTTTACGAAGTGCAATAGGTTTCAACCATTCACAAGAAGTATTATTCGATAATATTTCGTATCGTAATTTCTTATCTAAGTTCAGCACCATCTGTTTACAGGATATTAAAATCGATAACTTACGTAAACAAATCAATAACATTTATGTTTGGAAAAAAATATGTTTTGATACCGAAACAAATCAAAACATAATTATTGAATATAAGAAGGTAATCAAATCATTACTAAAAGATGGTTTCCTAAGCGACATTGATAAACAAAACATTTCAGAGATAATTTCCGAAAATGAATATTGCTTAAGTTCCCATAATCTATATGGCCCAAAAACAAATCATTACGCTATTCAAATTATGTTTGATAGCATAGATGATATGGAATTACACAAACATCAAATTGAAGAACTGATATATTTTGAATTCAGTAAATTTTTATATATCAGGAATCATTCAATAAACTTGGAATCGTTAATCAATAAGTATCGTGAACAAAACAATATAAAACTTTGGTACCTATTATTTGATAAACGAATAGAACAAGAAAAAATAAAGTCCCTAACAAACAACAGTAACTTACAACATTTTGAAAGAATCGAAACACCGTATATAATTAATCATACAGTTGATGGTTTTAAGGAAGATGGTACCAGAAGTGTTTTAACAAGAAATAAACCATATCAAAGTAATGATGAAGGACCATGGTTACCGTTATTGGTTGGTGAATTCGATATATTAACGATTTCAAATTTACCTGATAACACAATAGAATATGGTAGAACAAGTTTAAACGAACCGGTATCATTTGTTGTTAAATCAAATAACAAATCAACAAATTAGTAAAAACAGATAAAAGTATTCCAATATGATTTCGATATCACCAATTAAATATTTAGACAGCATAAAACGTCTGTTAACATTTGTTTCATTAAGTGCCGATAAAAAAGTATTAACTTTCAATGGTACCATCAGAACATACAATGGTAAACGAATAACAGTAGAAATAAACAATAACAAATTTACTGGTGTTTATAACTGTAATTCAAATGGTATCAAGACATTAACGTTTGATTCTCCAATAAATGTTTCAGCATCATCTGAAATTATCTGTTACGAAACATTTAAAGTAACTGAAGATAATCAAACATTAACAGCACAAGATATACATGAATTATTTGAAACTCAACCAGCACAAGATATAAACACAAATCGAATTGAAAATGCTGGTAAGTCTGGTTTACTATCTGGTTTTGATAAAAGTAAACTCGATAACTTAATGTTTGAATTTAAGCAATCTGAAAAAGTATCGTTAACAAATAATCTTAAGCGTATTTGTAACATAAAGTTATCGAATTCAAACATAAATAATTATCGTATCATTTTATGTTCTGAAAGTATTCCAGGTATATTTGATGCTTTAATAACTGTATCACCTGATGTTGATTATTATTCAGTAAAAATATTATCTCATTTATTAGATGGTAATCAAACAGATTCAAATGATTTTAAACTTAAGTTATCGAAACTAAAATTCCAAGATAACATAAATTATTTGGCTGTTGATTTAGGTTTCGTAAATAATACATTACCAAACAAAAAATACGAATTCCAATTATTTGTTGGTTGTAAACAGATAACCGATTTAACATTACCAACAAATACATTCATTTCGGAAACTTTATTACTCAACAATAAAGATGTAACGGTTTGCGATAAAACATTGGTATCAGCTGATAAGTTTTCCGAACAACGATTAAGTTATGATGGCGAAACTATTTTACGTTCAATAACAAAACCAACAAACAATTGTTATCAATTAAATTGTGGTTACTACCTGTTTACGAGAAACAATAAACCAAATGATTTACCTGTAAACAACTTTGAAACAGCAACGATAACTGTTTTTAAAGACGAGAAAGCATTGTTACTGATAACAAATGAGAATCAACTGTTTTTAGGTAAAAAGAAATCAGACACACAATCAGTCGAGTGGTTAGAGGTATCAGTAAAAAATCATAAACATAGCGCTTCAGATATAATTGAAGACGAACAGCATAAGTTTGTAACAGCTGCTGAGAAACAGGCGTTAACAGCTACAAACCAAACATTAACAAATACTGTTTGGAAACAACATGTTGCTGATGAAAGTAAGTTACCAGTAAACACCGCTATCAATACAATCATAGGAGTTGATAGACACGCAAGTTATGGTGGTAATCCGGTTGTGTTACAGAACTTAGGTAATAATAGATGGGTACCAGTAAATGGACAAGTATTCCAAACAGATATTACAGAAACAAGATTGCTTTATCCCGGTTTGAGTGGTTCGTTGATATCACCAGATTTATTGAATAAAATATCTAATTCGGGAATAGGCAAGAAACTAAAAAACAATGAACAATTTATTCATGCAGAGAATAACAACCAAAATTATGTAGCATCGAATAATAAATTCATGGATATTGTTTTCCGTAATAATATGGCATCGATTGGAAATAATGTTATATCTTTCGGATTCAACATTAGTTCCACAATATTAGATGATTCGATTATTATTGGTTCCAACATAAAACAAACATTATTATCAAAGACGATAATTCTTGGTTCCGACATTAATGCAGAAAATGGTGGAATCTTTTTAGGTTCGTTTAATAAAGTTAATGGAAAAAATAAATTTACGATTGGTGATGGTGAATCTGATACAATGCGTTCAAATTTATTTTGGATAGATAGATTCGATAATGTTACAGTAAAACAAAGCGGTAGTTTTAAAATTGATGGTGTAGATAATACAGAATTATTGACATCAGGTGGACATGTACCTCAAACATCATTCGTAGCATCTTCTGAATTCGAAAGATTTAAAGATACAATGATTAACGGGGAATGTTACAATTATTTCCAGCATGAACCAAAAAACAAAACAGAAAATGTTCCAGTTATTATTTGTATTTCACAACCAGCAAATATAGCTTATTACAGAAAAACATGGGACCCAACTTATAATTCTTAACATTTGAGGAAATTATGAAAGAGATAGAATTAGATAAATATGTTCAAATTATACCTGAACAAAAAATAGTTGATGCGAATGGAATACCAACAGGACAAAAAACCGACCCTGTAAAATTATGGGGTAAGTTTTTTAATGTTGGTGAAATTGCTGATATTGTTTTGGAAACCATTTGTGACCCAGGAATTACACCATCTATTAAAATAAATCCTGTTTGGACTTTCAAGAATAAAGCTGGAGTTCCAATGACAAAAGAACAAGCTGGAGTTCCAAATAATAACGCTTCAGCAATCTTAGTTGAGACTGGAACCATTGTTGATTTGTCAGCAACATGGTTATGGAGAGAAGTAGCTGGTTATCGTAATCCAACAAGTACTCGTGGTATAATTGGTGGAACTGATTTAATGCAACCGAATGTTCCAAGTGGTGAATTTATTCGTTCTTCAATAAAAACAAACGAATCTTTCCAACAAACAATAGTTTGTCCAAAGACAGGACCAATCGTTAACGGACCAAAAATACTTAGACCATCTGGTGAACATACTGCAACCGATAGTGTTTCAGTTACATTTTTAAACAAAGCTTTCATCGGACAAATAGATACATTAACACCGAATCAAAATCAAATAAAAGCTTTACAATCACTTGGTTTAAAAAACAATAAAGTTTTGAATCAGAATGGTGTAACAAATGATAACAATAATTATTGGTGTTACGCATATCCTAAATCTTATGGTTTACTTTCAAAAATAATTATGAATGGTGCAACACCTGTTCTTAATGCTTTTAGAACATTTGAATTAGTAGTTACAAATAATTCTGGTGACGAAGTACCATATATATGTTACATTACAAATAATAAGGGTGCATTCACAAATGCTCAGTTATCTTTTTCATAAAAATAAAAATTCGATTAATATATGTTAAGTTATCCAGATATACTTGTTTCCAATAATATAAATGCTTTCGGTATTATTAAAGCTAATGAAATACAGGGACATAGATTTGTACAAAATATTGGTGACCTTTATTTATTAACTGACCCACAATTATCATTATCAGGAAATAATACAAATAATGATTCATTGGGTTCACGTTGGTATGTTACATCAGAAAGAACTGTTTTCGAACTTGTAGATTGGAATAAACGTAAAACAGCTGATGGTTGGAGAAAATCAGATAGTTATTCAAAAACTGAAATCGATAAAAAAATATCTGATTTAACAACAAATATGGTTTGGAAACCAGCTGTTGCATCATTTTCAGAAATTGCAACAATGTATCCTTCACCAAAAGAAGGTTGGACTGTTTCAACAACAGATGATAACAAAATTTATAGATTTGATGCAGCTACAAATAAATGGATAAACATATTCGATAGTCAACAGAATATAGCTTCAGCAACTCAAAATGGTTTATTAACGAAAGAACTTTGGACAAAGTTGAACGGTTTGTCAAACTATATCCACCCAGCAAATCACCCAGCAACTATGATTCAAGAAGATGAAAACCATCTTTTTATGACAAAAGCTGAACGTGAGAAGTTGAATGGTTTGTCAAACTATATTCACCCAGCAAATCACCCAGCAACTATGATTCAAGAAGATGAAAACCATCTTTTTATGACAAAAGCTGAACGTGAAAAGTTGAATGGTTTGTCAAACTATGATAGACCAGCAAGTATTTCTCCAACATTAATAAATCAAGATGCTTCACATCGTTTTGTAACAGATGTTGAGAAAAACAAATGGAACGGTTTAGTTGGTTTCCCAGGTTATTTCAATACAGGTTCTTATTTCGGTACAAGTACGAAAGCTGCAAGACATGACCACAAACATCAAGTATTAGATGGTGTTGAAGTTTTGAGTTTAACACAAACAAACGGTGTTTCCTCAATAGGTATTGGTGACCATGTATTTGATATTCATGCAAACACAACAACTAATGTTTTCGGATTAACATTGAATTCAATGGCTAATTACATGTTAAAATCCAAATTGGAACTATCTGTTGAACCAAATAATTTCAAGATTAGTGCTAACGGTATAGATATGTTGGTAGCTGGTTATGATGCGGAAAACTTTAACATGAAATTTCAGAATCTATTATTTAATGGTAACAATGGAAAGTTAACATTAAGTAATACGAATTCTAACAAGAACTATCTTGAAATTTCAGAAAGTATACAAAAGTTATTTGGTAAACAAGTATCATTTGATGGACACAAACATACTTTAGCTGATATCAGTAATTTACAAACATTAAGGTTAAACTGGAATAACATTGATAACAAACCTAATTTGGTAGCTGAACATCAAAACATATTCAATTTAACCATTAATAGTAATGGTACTGCTGTTGGAACATTTAAACCAAAAGAAGCAAATGCAACAGTTAACATTGAAGTACCGACAAAGACATCTCAGTTAACAAATGATTCAAATTTCATAAATAAGCATCAAACATTTGCTGACTTGATTCATAAAACACTTGATACTTCAAATAGTCGAATAACAGATGGTACTCAATTCCTATCTTCTATTGGTGACGAAAGAGGTTTCAACAACCAAGAATACAAAAACAAAGTTGTCTCTACACCAGCTGAATTCATATATGAATATGTATTGGAAAAACTTAATTATCCTTGGAAAAACAAAGTTACGATAATTAACAATCCAGTAAACATTGAAAAAACAGAAATTGATTCAGACAATTATAGAAACGTATTTATCTTGAACCTAACACAAAATGTTGCTTCAGAAGCTAAGAATACATTTAGCTTTAAATTCAATGATGAGCTATTGAATTCAGATAAATATATTAACATAAAATGTTTGATTTACACAAACGAAAATAACAACATAAAAATTACTTTCGATAAACACAATAGAATATTTGGTGATGTTCAAAACAGAAGTTCTAAGAATCAATATTTATCGAAAAATAGTTTTTATACTCTTGATTTTTATTCATTCAATGATGGACAAGATTTAAGTAATCGTGTTGGATTCGTTAAAATAGTTCCAATGTATTTATATGGTGAAAATGTTAATTTAACTGAGGAAGATAAATACAATACTCTTTTGAAATTAAATAACAAAAAATTGGAAATATCTTACATTGACCATACGGAAGAAACAGGAACTGAAAAGGTATTAACTCTTAATTCACATGAATATCATAAGTTTGGTGAATTAACAAAATTAACAATACTTGAATCAACAGAAAATACGAAAACATATTTACGTGAATTCATGTTTTGTTTTGAAACTGGTTCAAACAATTTTGAATTAATATTACCACAAAATATTAAGAAACCAACACAGTTACAATTTATTCCAAATCACGTTTATCAAATGTCTATTATTGATAACGTATTACAATATGGAGCAATAGCTGTTCGATAGAATATGGGAACAATATCATTACATCATACATTAGCTGGTGAACCAAAACCTCAATTTGTTGAATTGAATACTTTTGGTTTACCACAGCTTTTACAAAAATTTAATTTGGATGTTCAACATCCAGAAAATTACAAATTAGTTAAACGTTTAATTGATGGTCAAATAGGAGTTTTATCTATTATGGAAAATAAATTTTTTACAGATGCTTACACAGATGGAAATTTAACCGGAGCAACATATAATGAAACATATATGGTTTTTGAAGACCCAGAAGTTAAACGAATTTGTGTTGAAACATTTGGTGGTGTTAGTGGTATTAGAGACCCAAAATATGGTAAATTAGGTGTTCCAGGTAAAGCTGGTGAAATAACTTACGAACAGATATTGGCTGTAAATTCAGTTACTGATGTTTTTAGAAATACGAGAATACGTAGATTCAATGAATTTGTGTATTTTAAAAACATAATTAACTTAGATGGAAATACATTTACAGATTGTAATTTACTTGAAGAGATTCAAATACCATATTTGGAAACAACCTTTTCAGGTGTTTTTATTCGATGTAGAAAATTGAAGAAAGTAAAGATTCCATTTGGTTTAAAAGTTAAACTAAGTATTGGTGATTTATTTAATGATTGCTCATCTCTGGTTGAAGTTGATACAAATAAAATTGATGTCAGTGATGTTACGAATATTACATCAATGTTTAATGGATGTTCAGCATTGCAAAATATTGATTTATCTTCTTGGGATGTTTCAAAGGTAACTACTGCACAATATGTTTTTTTAGGATGTGGTTCATTACAATCGATAAATTTATCGGGTTGGAAAACTTCTAATTTTTCTTCGATATATGGATTCTTTTCTAATTGTACTTCGATAAGAGAAATAAATTTATCTGGTTGGGATGTTTCCAATATTGTTACAATGTCAAATGTTTTCCAAAACTGTTCAGCATTACGTGATTTAAATTTGTCTGGTTGGAGAACAAACAGAGTTAATAATTTACAAAACACATTTGTAAGTTGCTCAGCTTTAAAAACATTGGATTTATCTGGTTGGGGTGTAACTAATTTGATATACGCTGATTCAATGTTTGCTGGTTGCTCAGCATTACAATCGATAAACTTATCTGGTTGGAATACTCAAAAACTAACTAATATGGTTAGTATGTTTAGGGGTTGTAGTTCTCTTAAAACAGTTGATTTATCATCATTTAAAGTTTCCAATGTTGTTTCGTTAGATTCAGTATTCCATAGCTGTACAGCATTACAATCTGTAAATTTGTCTGGTTGGAACACAGGTAAAGTTAAATCATTACAATATACTTTCTGGAGTTGTGGTGCTCTTGAATCATTAAATGTTGCTGATTGGGATGTTTCAAAAGTAACTGTTATGCTTGGAACATTTAACAATTGCACATCTTTACGAGAATTAGACCTTTCTTCTTGGGATGTTTCAAGTGTCACTAACATGACTTCAGTGTTTAGAAATTGTATAGCACTTAGAAGTCTTAACTTATATAGTTGGAATGTAAGTAAAGTTACAACCATGGAAAGTATGTTTATGGATTGTCAAGCTTTAAGTGAATTAACCATATATAATTGGAAGTCGATAAATGTAACCAATATGAATTCAATGTTCAATTCGTGTATAACATTGAAAAATCTGGATTTATCTAGTTGGAATGTCCAAAAGGTAACCAATATTAATGCAATGTTCAATAGATGTTCGGCATTACAATCTGTAAACTTATCTGGTTGGAATGTTACAAATGTTGTAACTGTTGAACGAATGTTCAATGATTGTTCAAGTCTTAAATCAATTGATTTAACAGGTTGGAATTTACCAAATGCACTTAATTTCAACTCAACATTTAATAACTGTGCAGCTTTGAAAGATATTGATTTGAATTTAAATGTAACCAAAGTACAAACAATGAGTTCAACCTTTTATAATTGTGATGTTTTACATGAATTAGATTTTTCAAGTTGGAACTTTTCAAACTTAACAAATATGTTTGCAACGTTTAAACATTGCCATTCATTATTTGATGTGAATTTCAATAACTTACCACTACCTAAAATACAGAGCATGCAAGAATTGTTTTCTTTTTGTTACGAATTATTACGAGTAGATTTATCGTCATTTAATTTTGAAAATGTACCAAATAATGTAACATACTTTTTTGTTACAAGTAATGTTGTTTCTTTAGTTGGTTCAAAATCAGTTGATGAAGTAAAATCAAAAAATATTTGCGTGTTTAGGAATTTCAAATTTGGTTTAGATTTTAGTTCATTTAATGGAATTAATAAAGCTTCGATATTAGCATGTGTCAATGGTTTATCGATTAAATCAGCAAACAAAAATATTAAATTACCAAGTATTTATCAGGCAATTTTAGAAAGTTCAGACATGTCTTATATCGAAACTAAAGGGGTAACTATCACTTTTGTTTGATAACTTGATAAACAAGTTATAATTGATAACATTTATGGATATAACATATGATTATGATTTAATAAACATTTTGATAACATTTTAATAAAAATTTTTATGGGAGCAAACAACTCATTAGACGCATTACAAAGTGCGCTTTTAGGTCCTTCTTTTGATGTAAACTCAGAAGAAAAGTTAACAGTAAAAGCTGAAGATGTTCAAACAGGTGGTATTGATTATTCAAAACACTTCTTTGAACCAAGAGTAGGTGAAACTTATTTGCTTAAGTTCTTACCAAATCCAGGTGGTGATTTGATTACACATCGTTCAGTTTACAAGCATCTTCCAGACCCAGACAGAAAGGGAAAAACATTCCATTATATTTCTTCTGGAAATGCTAAAACCTGTAAGGCACTTGAATTATTCTTTGAATTAAATGCTTTGAAAAAAGAGGGTGATGCTGTTGCGAAGGCTAAAATCGACAAGTATCTAACAAGAACAAATCAAGGTTGTTGCAAAGTTCAAATTCTTGGTTCTCCAAAGAAAGAAGAGATTGGACAAATCAGACTATTTGTTTTTGCTACTTTCGGTCCCAACGCTACAGTAGCTAATCTTATCAGTCAGAAGTTGAACCCAACTAAAGAACAAATTGAACAAGGTTACGAACGCGAAGATATTTTCAATATTTTCTCAAGTTCTGTTTTATCTTTGGTTTGTGAAGAAGCTGTTTACGATGGAATCAAGGGTCGTGACTTTACCAAATCAGGATGGGCACCAAAACCAAAAGGCGCTATTGCTATTAAGGAAACAGGTGAAACCAGACAATTTGTTGCGAGTGATTTAGTTGATGGTAAACTTTCTGAAGAAGCTAAACCTTGGTTTGCGGAATTTGTCAAACAATTTAACAATCCAGATTGCGACGTTTACAAGTGGTTCTCTTATAAGACACCAGAAGATGAACGTTTAGCTGATGATAAAGAAACAAGAGAGTACATTCAAAGTACTTTCGATAAAGTTTCTGAAATCGTTGAAGTTATCAGAAACAAGTCATTAGCTGAAATCGCAAATTACGGACGTAAAGCAAAAGATGACAAAGACGTTAATGATGATTCAAAGAAAAACGTTTTAGCTGAATCAATCCCTGATGAATTAAAAGATATTAAGGGTGCGGAAACAGAAACAACCGAAACAAAAAGTACTGCTTCAGATGATGACGAAGTTGATGCTATTTTAAATGAATAGTTTTTAATGGTTTTTTAGTTTTTTATTATTGTATTTGGAGGAATCGAATTTTATATTTGATTCCTCCATTTTTAATTGATTTGATAACGAAAAAACCTCGATGAAATAATCATCGAGGTTTTTATTTTAACCATTAATTAACTGATTATGCCCAGTTGTATTTGTTGATAAATACTGCTGTGTAATAGTTAAGTTCAGGATAGAAACCGATATCAGCAATTGCGAAACGAGACCATACACGAATCTTGTCTGACATAGTTTGTTCAGCTATAGTTTGACGTGAACTCGCTAAATCATAGGCTAAGAATTTCGCGCCCGGATCGACGTCATTACCTCTTCGACCGAACAAGATTCTTGGGTCATTGAAATCAATCTTTGGATTTTGATAAACATTGATTGTTTCGAAAATTGTACCGCTATAATTCAATTCAGGATTAGCACTTAATGTAGTAGCTACAGGAACTGAACTATATGTTGCTTGCTTCTTAAGACATGCACAAAGTTCGCCACCAGCAACGATGAAATCAGGTGGAGCAATACGGTTTTGATAAGCTACGAATTCAGCGATAACCAATAATCTTGAATACAAGCGTTGGCCGTGAGTTTCTTGATTTTCGTAACCAGCTGAAACCAATGTATTCTTAATCTTACCCATTCTTTCACGAACATCTTCGCCAAGAACATCATTGAACTTAACATCAATATCCTTGAAGTTAACTTCTGTAGTACTTGGTTCATCGATATACAAGCTATAGTTGATACCTTGTGATTCGTAAACATTAACTGCGTGTTGAACACCAAGAGCATACAAGTGGTCAAGAATAACTTCATCGATTGATTGAATCAATTGGTTTTGAACACCTGAATAAAGATAAGCGATAACGTTAACACCAGCTGCAGCCATATCCTTGATTTGGATATTTGTTGTATCAGCTTCGATTTCTAAACCAACCATTTCAAGTTGTTTATCCATCATGATAACATTCAACTTATGCTTTGGACCCTTCTCATGTTGAGCACGAGACATTCCACCAAGTGTATTGTTATTTGAAGCTGCTTCAGCAATGTTTTGACGTGTTTGTGAAGCGTAGTTAATACCGATTTGTTTCAAGGTTGCATCAGTTGCTGCAACATAACTTGCTACTTTTCCGTCAACTGAAATGCAAACAGAACCTGAAGCATTCTTGTTAATTGAATCGATGATTTCCTTAACAGACTTTTCATTCTTCTTAACATAGTCGGTACCAGTTGCGGTTCCAGTACCAGTTCCAAGAACTTCAACAGTTAGAGCTGCCTTAATAGTAGAACCAAGAATGAATAAACATTCGATTGCATCGGTACCATCAGAAATAAGAACATGTGTCTTAGCACGTGTTAACTTGTTCTTCTTAATCCAAGCACGAGTAAACAATGGAGAACTGATTTCAACAAATGAAGGCATGTTTTCACTGTCATTGAATGTTCCACCACCGTAAACTGTATCTACATAAGATATAACAACCTTAGGTGTATCAACAGCGATAGTTGGAAGCAAATCAAAACCTACACAGTGTAATGCGATTTGTGATTGAAGACCAAATACATAACTTGGAACATCACCTGAACCTGGTTTGTAACCAGCATTCCACATACCACCGTTAACTTGATTACCATTCATTGGGTTAGTTACTTCACCAAGACCAATAATGTTTCCGGGTTGTGAAACAGATTCAAATAAATTCTTCAACTGTGGAAATGCAGTACCGAAAATGTTTGCATCTTCATTAAGAGGGTTTAAACCCATGTTGCGTGATACACGACAACGGTTAGCATATTGCTCAGAAGCAAAACGTAAACGTTCTTTAGCGATATGTTGACGATTACCATGGTTATATCCAGCTAATTCACCAGCAAACGCTGATTCCATTAAAGGTGCTACTCTGTCAGCTTCTTGCTGATTCAGCATAGTATGCTTATAAATTCTTGGACGTTCAATTTTATCAAAAGCCATAATCTATAAAATTTTATAATTAAAAACTAATTTATTTTCTAAACTTTAAAACTTAAAATCCACCAAGGTAAAACATACGAGCTGATTCATTTAGCTGTTGTTGTTTCTTTTCTTGTTGTTTTTGTTGTTTCTTTTCTTGT
>ENA-OWMB01000032-OWMB01000032.1-metagenome-genome-assembly--contig:-NODE-32-length-52684-cov-4.745787_pt1 | contig 52684 bp, 38 predicted proteins | sample MGYA00245353_ERZ651112 | MGnify/ENA primary metagenome ERZ651112 (study PRJEB26857, sample SAMEA4031773) | metagenome | biome: human; feature: oral; material: saliva | place: Philippines | collected 2014 | study...
CTTTTTGTTCTTTAGCTTTTACATCAGCAGCAGCCTTGTCATATTCTTCTTTATTCTCTTTATAGACAACAGAGTTTCTATCTACTTGAGTTCTTGGGTCTATAATTCCTTGACCAGGACTAGATTTTTTAACGCCACCCTTACCATCTGGTGGCGTATTTTTAACAGCTTCTTTGGCTTTTTCTACTTCCTTTTTGCCGTCTTCTGTATTTAAGTTATGATATAACCATGCATAATAAGGTTCTAAGAAAGTAACGCCAATAGATTTACCGACTTTCCATTGACCAGTAGCAATGCCAGATTTGAAGAGCTTCATACGTTGTTCGTTTTCTTCTTTTTTCATCTGGTTAAGTTTATCTTGTGTTAACTGCCAATCTTTAGCCGTCATTTCAGATATACCACCATTTTGTGCTATCATACCATAACGCATAGAATATTGAGCAGCTTCACTGAGATCGGAGAGTACTTTTAATTCACCAGATGGATTACCGTCTTCGTCAGGCTTAGCAAACATTTGTAACATCTTGCTATCTTGTAAGATACAGTCTCTTAATAATTCAGAGAATAAATGTTCATGATAGAAGAAATAAAAATCGGGATCGACGAATACTTGATCACGAGGATTTTTATAACGGATAAATTCGAAACCTAATTCACCGAGTTCTTTAATTGTCGGTAATTCTAAATCTGGATACAATTCAGCTTTAGATAAATTTTGGTCGATTTCAAAATAGCCTAATGCAGCTTGCGCAGCACGTTGAGCCGTCGCTTCTTTCGACGCAAAATTATTTTGTTCGAATTGTTTATAAATAGCAAAACGATTACGAATCGTTCTATCTGTTTGTCGTAACGTTACATTAATTTGATATAAGCCAGGATAATTTACAACAGTCGAAATCGATACTTGTTCGACGATTACTTCGAAAATACCGAGTAGACGAGTAAATTCAGAATCAATTCTGAACGGATAACTCGGTAATGCATTTGGATATTTCTTTTTAAAATAAGAAATAATTTTCGGGATCTTATCAAAGCGATCAACAGTTTCTCTGTCATATGTCATAACAGAGAATGTTAATGTTGCATCTTGTCCACCCATAAATTGAGGAGCTTGACCATGATATGTATTCAACGTCATATTCGCATACGTATTAGAGAAGTTTGCTGTTAAACCTTGCACTAATACATCTTCTAAATATGTTACATATTGAATAGAACCGATACGTTCAAATTCAGAGTCTTCATAGTTTTCATATGTCTCTTGATTACCGGACAATTGAACTGAACCATCGGCATTTTGTACGGCCGCAAACTGAGATGCACAATATTCTAAGAATTTAGAATCGCCATCATAAGGAGAATATTCTAAAGTACATTGACCATTATTCTGTTTTAATACAATTCTAAAGTTAAATGCATTATCGGCAAATACCATATCATAATATCCAGTCTGTAAATCGATACCAGATTGATCGGTATTACGAATATTGTCAGACATATTCTGATTGCCACCACTCGTTAAAGTGGAAACAAATTGTTGTCTTAATAATAAAGATTCATCTCGATTGTTATAATCGACAGACGGGATGATTTTAATTTTTAAATAATCATTATCTGGATCTTCGTCAAAACTGTACTGAGGTTTAGCTTGTCCGCCGCCAGCAATCGACATTGCATAATCACGAACAGATTTAACGACGTCGATATGTTTTTCTAAAATAGAATAATCTGACGGTATATTTAATGCTCGTAAGTAATCGACGATCTCACGACCTGCAGTCGACATAACAGAAGCTTTATCGTTATAATTAAATTTATATTTTTTAAGAATATTATTAATTTGATCGCTATGAATCGTTTTATAATATTGATTTGCAATCGCAAACAATTCTTTATCTTTTTCAGATGGACGATAATAGTTAGGAGCTTTATTATTACTATGAGTAAAAGTCTGTCTAACCTTTTCCATCTTAACAAGTTTACCTTCATCAGGCATATAAATGTTAATTCTAGGATTTAATGTATCGACTGGCATATAAGCAGATCGATTTGCAAACAATGTTTTCTTCATAAAATCTTTAGAAGAAATATTCATTTTCCGATCATGAAGATCTTGTCCTAATTGTAATGGTCGTTGAATATACCAACGTAGTAAATCATAGTTGATTGTTTTCGCAAAGAAATTACGATATATATCGATAACTCCATCTTGTAAGTCACGTTGTTTAGGAACTTGAGGCATAAATACCTGATAATCAAATTCCTTAAGCAATAACGTTACTTTTAATAGCTTAGGATAATTCGGAACTGTTGCTACCGACATCGATTCAAAACAAATAGCATCGATATCGAGAACTTCGTTAATATATTTATTCTCGATTGGCATATATGGAGTAAAATGGAATTCCGAGAGTAATGCTCTGAATCCATTCATATGATATACGACTTTTTTCTTCTTATCGCTAAGATTTGTATACCATTCTACAGGTTGTCCGTTAATACCACGATCTTCGTTAAAGTATAATTCTAATTGTAAAAAGCGTTCAGGTTTTGCATTTTCAATATTAGCAGAACCTTTTGCACGAAGTAACGGAACAGAATTAGTATAAGCTTGTGTTACTGTATTAATAGAGATTGGTGGAACAAATAATGTTACGTCACCGATTGTACAAGTCCAATCAGAAATAGAATTTAAACCTTTGGTAATGTTATTCCAACCAAATGCTTTATTTTGAATTTCATGACGATTATCGTATTGAGATGTTGCATTCCATACAGCATCAGTCCAAGCTTTTGTATCATATTGATATGCCCAAGGTTTAAGATGAGGATTCGTAAAATCAGAATACTTTAAAATAGAAGTATTTCGATGGCGAGCAATGATATATTTATTTAAATTAATCCATTGTCCATCTTTATCTTTTACAAAAATAACAGCTAGGTTACGACGATAATGTTCTAAACCATATGCGTTAATGCCTGTTTCTTGGAATACGGTAGGATCTTGTCCGGTAAAGAATTTATTAAATGTATTAAAATAGTTAGCTAACAATCCATTACCAGGAAAGCTAATCATATTCTTAGGGTATGCCGTAGTTTGGTCCTGCTTAGAAGAACCATTAATATCGATAACGGCACGAACTTCTTGTGCATTTTTTACCATATTTACGACGTCATTAGCCGCAGCATATGCTACTTCTAATGTACCGTAATTAGTTCCGTCGGCCATTAAACCGAATACAGGTTTACGTCCATTTAATAAAACAGAAGATCCGCCAAAACGTCTCTCTGTTAAATAATCATTTACTTGGATCCATTTATTGTCGAACTCACCAATTTGAGCAATCGTAACGGTATCACTATCTTTGTAACGTTCCCATTTAGAACCATTTTTATTACTACTAGAATCATAAGCCTTCGTTAAAAAAGCTTGATAGTTTTGAACGGCTTCACCATATGTAACTTGTTTTACGTCGGTTGCATATACAATAGACCAGTGATGAACTTCTGGTGCATCGTAGAATAAGAAACGAAAGCCCATATCATAATCAAGACTTCTATTTTCATCTTTTACTTTATTGGCATCGAGAACATCTTCTGTCGCTTTTTTATTGCCGGCTAACCACGCTCGCATGTTTTGTTGACCGACACATAAGTATTCTAATAATTCTGGATCTTTTACTTCTGCTTTTCTTAGGTCGGCATATAAAGTATCGCCATCGACAAAACCAGCATGTAAATCTTCATCTGTAATTCTGAAAGCAGATGGAGGAAGGCTGACCATAGCCAGCCCTCTCAATCTATCAATACCGGTATTTTCTAATGGAGGATTTTCTTTATAGAATAAAGCCTGTTCTTTTGAATCGCCCATCTTCTTAGCGAGCTCTTCATAAATTCTCATGTCGACTGCGCCTTCTTCGAAGTCGGCCAATTCAGGTAGACTCATTTGAGTATCTCGAACCATCTGATCAAATTCTTCTTTTGATCCTTCAGTCGGATTATTAGGAGTATCTTCCTGTTTTGTTTCGACTTGATCGGAAGCCTTCTTGCCGACTTTTTGACCTAAATGCTGAGTCGCATAATTGACACCTGGCTTTTTATCTTCCGCCATAGAATTTCCTTTCATTTATAATACACTATCTAAATAATTGCTAATATCATTAGCATTCATATCTTCATATTTAGATGTAACTCTTGTCGTAACAGTTGCACTACCGCCAGAACCAACAATGTTTGGCATAGCATTTAATGCAGCAACTGCAGCTTGTGGATCTTGACTTGTCGAAGTTGCTACATTGATTATATAACCACCGTTAGCAGCACCTTGCTGAGGTTGAACTAAACGAACTGACGTATTAGAATTATTAATTTGCTGAGCTGGAGTATTATCGACATCCGGAATCGGAGAAGCCGATCCATAGCCTGCAACAAGAATCGAAGAACCTAAAGCAGCCATTGCACCTAAAACCGATTTACTTCTTGCTTTACGAACAATATCCATAGCTTTAACTTCACCACTTCTTAATTTCGCCATACGTTCGGCAACACCGGAACCAATTAAAGACTCATTCATTTTAACAGCTTGAATTTGTTCTTCAGGATTATTTACGATAGGCGCCATATTATTTAAAGCAGCGTTATTTATAATCGCTTCTTGAGAGGCACTATGCATATCAGTTGCACTTCTAAACGTAGCATGTCGATCGCCAGTAACACTTACACCAAGATCTAATTGAGACATCGTAAAATTAAGATTTAATTTATTTTTCTCCATATAAGAAGCAGTTGTCTCAAACATATTAGATACATGTTGTTTATACTGTTGACGAACATATTCATCGGCAGCACCTTGAATCTCTTCGGCACTTTTGCCTTGTAGTCCACTGTTCGCAATAAAGTCAGAGTTGTTAGCAACGGCATCGACCATTGTTGATAATGATTCTTGTTTACGTTTCATTTCAGACCATATAGCTTTATTATATGTATCGTCTGTAACAAGTCGGCCCATATTACGAATATCTTCAGCTGTTTGACCATGTCTTGTTAAATCGGTGAATACATCGGCAAACTGATTCATTATATCGGCAGTAGCGCTACCGGCATTTTTCGCCGACAAACGAGCTTCTTGGACACCGATAGCTACAGTAGAAGCTGTATGTCCTAATCTCATTCCGCCAGAATATTGAGTCATAAACTCTTCATTGAATCCGACATCGTTAGCTAATTTTTGTAAGTTCTTTAATGGATTATATGTTTCACCAGCATAGCTTGAAGCTTTTTGAGTTTTGGCAAGAGTATTACCATCTGCACCTTCTATTGTAACATCACTTACAGTTTTTGTCGATGGATCATAGCTTCTTCTTGCTGTTTCTTGGAACGTTACTGCACTATTATCCATAGCAGATGTAAGCAATAAACTATCGTCGGTTAGACCAGAATTAGTGATGATATCTTCGTTCATCTTAATTAATTTAATTTGGTCGCCGTCATAGTCAAGACCTTTACCTTTAGCCATGAGTTGGTTAGTTCTTACTACATTCTCGCCAAGACCTTTATTTAAATAAACTTTACCAAAGTCTACCGATGTAGGATAATCGAATGGATAACGTCCGACGCCCATCATCATACCTTCAGTCTCAAGTTGTTTAATTTTAGCAGCTCGAGCAGCTTCATCTAAGCCGTCAAATACGCCCAATTTTTCAAAGACGTCGATCGATGCTTCACCAAAGCTTGTACTTAAACCTGCTTTCTGAGCTTCTTTAATCGTCATTCCGCCAGCAAATTTTCTTGAAGAGATAAAGTTTTCATCGAAGTCAAATACGTTCGTAGCTGCCGCTTGAATACTTTCGCCAAGATATGCAGAGCTTGTTGATTCTAATATATGACCTTTGCCTCTTAAGTTCTTAGTAACGTTAGTACGCAAACTATCGTAAGCTTGATCCATATTATCCTTTAATTTAGCAGCTTCTTCGGTAAATTGAACACCGTCTTGGATTTCCATTTCGGCAAGCTTTTGTGCCGAATCGAAGAACGATTTAATCTGTGCTTTCGTTTCTGGGCTATGAGCACTTTGCGGAATGTACATTTCATATTTTCTACCGCCGATTGTATCACTAAATTTACCTGATTTATATTCACCGGTTTTTTTATAGTGATTAATCATTTCGTCGATAGTAAGAGGAGAGTCTATATCGTTAAGAGCTTTTTTAAATACTTCTCTTTCTTTATCGGTTCCTCGAGTACCAGCGATAATATCGGCAAAGTCTCGAGTATCGTCGGCCATACGACCACCTTTATTGTTTCGATAATCGGCAGCATGATGAGATAAACGTTCAGCAAATTCTTCGACATAATCTTTAGTAGCTTTAATACCTTTTTCATCGAATAAATCATATACGAATTTTTCTAACGACGTATCGGCAAAATCGCCAGCTTGAGCAAGTTTTTGGCGCGACTTTCTAGCAGCACGAGAATAACGAGTTCCGTTCATTGCCGCATCAGATAATTTTTCACCGTAATTAATTTCACCGGTTATATTATCGTATACACCAGTTGCGGCTAACGACTCTTGTAAAGTACCAGTCGGATCTATAACTTTTAATAACTCTTTAGCTGTTTTTGCGCCGACTTTTAATTCTCTTACTTTCATTAACTCATTCTGATTAAATACAGCATGTTGAATTTCGCCGATATAATCTTTTGAATAAGCCGTAACTTGTTGAGCTGTTACCTTACCAGAAACACCCATAGTCGCTTTATCGATATCGCTAAGTTTTTGTACGAGTTTTTCATCTTGATCTTTAAGCATAACTTTAAAAACGTCGCCAAGATTTTTACCGTCTTTTATTTGATATATACCGTCAGTGAACATAATTCTATTTAATTTCTCATCGAAATAAATAGCACCTTTATTAAATAATTCTATGGAGTCAGACTCGTTTAAATTATCGACAGCTTTTCTCATGAATACGCGTTTAACATCCATCGGTTCGTCGGCAATATTATCTAACCATCGTTGTGTTAAACCTACGATATCTTTACGTTTCACCATTTCTTGATCGCCTTGAATAATATCGATCGGTGATCCATGATTAACTGTTTTAGCTAATGCATTAACGATAACATTACGCTCTGTATTGATACGTTTTTTAATAGCGGCGTAAGCCTGTTCTTTAGACGCATCTTGAGTTAAACCGACTTCTAGTAGTAAACGTTTACGCATTCTTCTTAAGTTCTGAACTCGTTGACTTTCATCGCCAGAATAATAATGGTAAGCAATTTCGTTAAGATCGCCGGATAAAAATTTAGAGATACCTTCTGTATTAAATTTCAATCCGACCATATTACCAAAACCTGTTTCATTTAAAATTTTAGCAATATTTTTATCGACTTCACCTAAGCCAAAACCTAACGTTTCCGTTGTTTGTTTAGCGTTACCGACAAATAATTTACGAGCTGTATCTCTAAAATTATGCAACACCATTCTGGTATCGATGCCCTTAGATTTAAGCAAGTCGATCATGCCTTTAATATCGTTAGGCCTTTCACCGACACTTAACTCTTGTAACATCTTCGATATTTTAGATTCAGAAACAATATTATTATTGGCATCGACAAAATGAATTCGACCGAATAAATTACTTTTAGCCACTTTCGATGTAGCACCAGAGAACTCGGTATTCATCGAAGTCTCGACAATATCTTGACCTCTTAAGAACACAGCATCAGCAACTTTTTTTAATTCGAACTTCCCATCGGCATTCATTTTAATCGGCACATGACGTTCAATAAATTCTTTACTAATATCTTTATTGCCGGCTAAGTTAATAGCTTCACCGCCATGTAATCCATAAGTTGATTGGCTTAATGCATCGGCAAGTTCTGGGGAAATTTTAGCAGAACCTTCGATACCGGATTTTAAAGCTCGAGAATATTCTCCATATAATTTATCGACTTCATTCGAACTTAAAGTACGATGATACTCGTTTTCGATACTCGTTACAATTTCATTGAAAGATTTATCGATGATTTCTTGTCCTTCTTTATCGTGTTGTAACAATAAAGTATTCGTATTCAGCACAGCTTTATTTGTATCGGATTTAGTAGATCCTATCCAAGATTTATCGGTATAATAACGAGCAGGATCGTCACCATGATCAATAGCAACTTGTTCAACGCCTTCTTTTAGTAATGTTCGAGATTGACCAGAAGATTGTTGATAACTACGTTCATTGCCCGGACTAATAGCAGAAGCATTTGTCGCGGTATCATATCGTTTAGCACCTTTAAGTACTTTAGCATAATGATTTGTTTCGCTCTTAGTAATATTTTGTTCTTCATATTCTATACCAGATAGAATAGAATATTCACTACCAGAATATCGAGTACTTGTTTTTAGCGTGCCGTCATCGTTAGAAATAATTTTACCGTTGTCGTCATATTTAAAATCATAAATATCGACACCGACGAAATTTCTTTCGATAAATGACTCATCGTGAAGTACTGCATTTAATCCTTTAGACGGATCTTTAGGGTTAAGTAATGCATTAATTGCATTCTGGGATTTACTAGACGGAGCCATATCTTTAAATAAATCTCCGGTCTTACCATCCCATGCTGGATTAATTGTCTTAAAGAAATTAATTACGTCGTCTCGGCCAGCGCCCTGTTCAACAACGCCCATCTTAACAAAATGGTCGACAGTTAATACGTTAGTGTTAAATAACTCAGGAAGAGATCTCATGATCTCTGCTTTATGGTCGATAAGATTTTTTTGTGCGATATTTAAATCGGACAGTCTTAATAATTCTGGCTTAGTTACATCAAAACCTTTATCTCCAGGAGATAAACCTATTTTATTAGGATTTGCTTGAGCATTTTTAAGAACGTTAGTTAATACTTCACCGATACTAGCATTCTTATCAGTTTTTAACCATCCTTTAACAGATGAAAGAATATGATCGAAATTAGATAGCTCTCTTGCTGCATATTGTAATGCCGGTTTTACTTTTGCCTCGCCGCCATCCATATGTACAGATCTAACGGCTCGCGTTGTGAAGCTCATATCAACAACACTGTTACCATGTTGGAAAGCAAAATTACCGCCATTAGCGTATACTACTCGAGATAAATATTTGCTGATATCATAGAACTTATTACCTTCGACAATCGCGACAGTATTACCTCTAATCGATAAGTTAGCATTATTACCGAGACTAGCTACAATTTGATTAGCGATACTTTGCATTTGTTTCTCGATCGTATTAAATCGAGCCGATAATATTTTATCTGGCTGAAGACCTTTATAACGATCGACGAACATATCTTCTGTAAGGCCATTCATTAAATAGCCTTTTAATCGTTCACTTGCATCTAACGGACTCTTACTTAAACCGTTTGCCGCAGATTTAGCTACCGATCTTAATACGGTCTTTTGAGCATCAGAAGTTATAATCGCTTTACCCGGAGTTAAATCAAAACTTCTAAATGCTTCATCATGAGGATTACGTTGTTGATATGTTTGTAATTCTCGAATAAAGAATTCAGACATATCTCTAAATGATACATCGTCTTTAGCTTTTAAATCGTTAAAACGCTTAGCAATGTTAGATAATGCACCACCACGTTTTTCGAGCTTGGTCGCAAAATAATTAAAACGATCAATTAATTGTGTCGGAGTAATCGTCTTATTAGTACCGTAAGTTCTAAGCTTCTTCTCAAGTGTAGCAGCAGCCATATTAAAGTCTTTTTCTTTTAGACTTAAACTAAATTCTACGCCACTAAGATTTTGAGGGCCGGCGAGTCCTGCCAAGAATTTATCGTCAATTCTAAAACGAGAATCATAAGATACTTCATGATTACGAATCATACGAGTGTATTCATTCATAACAGATTGCATTACATAATCGGAAGCAATCTTATCATGTTCTAATCCACTTGCCGCAATCTCTCTTGCTGCTGTCGAGATTAAGAAATGATTATCTTTAGAATTAATATTATTTAAAATTTCTTTAACGGCACCGAATGACGGAATATATCCTTTTTCAGGATTATATCGTTCTTTCATTCCAGCTGCTATTTTTTCGATCGAACGAGCAAATGCTCCCTTATCGATACCGCCAAGATCTTCGATCGAGTATCCTGACATTGCTTCAGCAACAGATTTACCTAACTCGATATGATCTTGAAGAATTGTTGCTGCAGCTAATTGTTGTTTCTTAGTAGAAAACGTACTAACGATAGGATCGATAACAAAATTTTCTCGACTATAAGTCGCAGACTGAATTTTATCGATAACGTTACCACGAGATTGTCGTTGATAAGAATGTACTAGTAAATTATTAAAAGTATCTTCTGCCGTATTTGCCATACCGATACCTAAAGAATTAGTCGCAATTTTCATGCCAGGCATATTATATTGCATGCCGTCTTTAGTTCGTTGAGCAATCGGTACAAAAGATTCCATAAATTGATTTTCTAAGTTTTCTTTTGTTCCGACAATATATCGTAATGCTCCATCGCCGCCAGTTAGTTCTACCATGTGTAAATCATGGCTACCGTTAATACCGAGTTGGCCAGCATTCTCTGCAATATAACGACCGAGATTAAGATCGTTATGATCGAGCTTCATTATCTTATTTACTTCATAAACACTATTCGTTTTAAAAGTAGAACCTCGATATGCCGTATAATTCTTACCGTCGACATGACGCATATTGTATTCTGGGAAAATATATTCTCCGCCGTTACGTTCAAACGTTAATAAACCAGAATTTCTTCCCCATATAGAATTAATATTGCTTACGAATGTACCAGCTTTAATTTCTTGCATTGTCGATTTATTTTCGGCAATTATTTTAGAAGCAGATTCTAAATAAGATCGGAAATATTCATTATTGTATAATTGCTCTAACGCCGAGATATCGGCGCCAGCATCATGGGCTTTCGATACGTCGATACCGAGCATACGAGCAAAATCTTCTTGTCGCAAACTAGAGCCTTTAATATAATAGGCTCCAAGTCGACCTGCTTTAGTTTGTTTAGCTCCACGCAATATAGAGTCTTTATATGCTTTCGACATTGCTTCAGGATCTAACGTAATAGCTGTCTTAATCGTTTTAAAAATATCAAAATGATTTTTAGTCGCTATCTTATTAACTGCTCTTGTGCCTAATGTTCGAGTAATATCGGGAGACTCACGTAAAGCAGTCGATACTTTATTAACGTCGAAGTGTTGACTATTAAAACCGATTACATGTGTACCAGAAGAAATATGTTGATCTATTTCTCTAGCTATATTATTTAAACCATCTTGATGGTTGTTAGATAAATAATCAATGCCACGACCAATTAATTTAGTTTTATCGTCGGCATCTGTTAATGCTTCGAGTGCGCCGCCAGAACCCATATTATTAGCGTTCTTGCCGATACGAGCTAACGTATCGTAAGCAACTTTTTCTTCTCGAGTTGCAGTATCGTAATTAAATGTACCGTTATCGAATTTAAGTCTTAACAAAGATGCTTGATCTTTTGTTAAACCATTCATAACAACACGAGTACCGTTCTCGTCTTTTGCCGCATATTGCCAAATAATATCTGGTGTTCGTACTGCTCGATCTTGACCGTCGACATTTACGAGTACGGACGGAATTGTTTCGATATCGAAGAAATAAGGTTTAGCATCGATAGGCGGCAAACCTTTAGCTTTATTATTTAACGATAAAGCGGAATTAGACGCTGACTCAATAGCCAGCGTCATATCCTTTCTTCGTGTTAAATTAGCTTTTTCTAATAGCTCAATAAGATGACTAGGTGCTCCAAACGATTCTTTATTAAAAGCATCGTATGTCGGCTTCCTAGTTATATATGTAAAATCTTGATCCATTATTTAATCCTTTTATAAGAATGATAACGCTTTATCTATTTTGTAACCAATAACAGAAGTTACATTAGTTACTATATCTATTATACCATCTTGTTGCGTAGGATTCACCTGTATTTGTTTTTCAGTTAAACCGATACCACTTAATACAGTATTAATTTTAGCTCGGACAGTAATAGGATCATCGCCATTTCTAATATTATCTATATTAGGGGCGTTGATAACTTCTGGATCTTCGTAAGTCGAAGAATAAATACCGAAGTCTGCATATTGCATTCCTTCATTGTATATTACTTTCGCCTTAATATCTTCAAGGTTAGAAGATGCTTCCGCTACGATAAATTTACAAAAATTTATACAAAACATACTTTTTATAAACTTATACTATAATATTCCTTTCGAAATATCTTCCCTATTCATCGCGTCCAATTTCGTCATTAAAATGAATTAATCAACTATTTTTGTTTAGTGTAACGCTTTAAGGGCTTAAATTCCCCGGTAATACGACGGGTACATATTTAGAAATTCGTGTTGTTTGAATTTTTCTAAATTTGATAATTTGCTAAATTAATAGCTGCATTAACATCTCTATCAATTTTTAATCCACATTCATTACATATATATGTTCTATCTTTAAGTTTTAAATCTTTTTTGTAACTTCCACAACAACTACATGTTTTTGAACTAGGATAAAATCTATCAGCTAATATAACTTCAATACCATATAATTCAGCTTTATATAGAATTTGTCTTTTAAATTCATACCATTTTGAATCAGCTATGGACTTAGCAAGATGCTTATTTCTCATTAAACCTTTTACATTCAAATCTTCAAGTATAATTTTAGATGGTTTGGTTTTCACTATCTCAGTTGTTACTTGATTGATATAATTATTTCTGATGTTAATTAATTTTCTATATAAATTTTGAACTATATATATTTGTTTTTGGATATTTTTACAATCTTTAAGTGGCCTTATATACGTTGGAACACGTTTTTCATCATAACTTTCTATATTATTTAAAATTTTTCTTGAAAGTTTTCGTTGAGCACGTTTTAATCGTTTTTCTAATAATCTAACTCTATATCCTTTATTAATATTTTTATATTTTTTAATATAAGAATTATCTGCATTAGATACAATAGCTAAATCTTTTAAACCAAGATCAATTCCTATTCTATTACCTGCTAATTTAACTTGCTTTGGTTCAACTTTATAACCAACAGATAAATACCAAAATTTGCCATCATATGTAATCCTAGGATTAACATATTTTTCACCTTTTGGAATTTTGGGCAATGATTCTCTAGTTTTTACAATGCCAATTTTTTCACCACGAAATCCATTTGGTGTTCGTATCAAACTTTCATAATTAACATAAAAACTAGGTTTAGATTTCTTTCGTGATTTATATTTTGGATAACCTTTGTTGAGCTTAAAAAATCCTTGTAATGCTATATTCGCATCTTTAACACCTTGCTTCATTACGTTGCTTCCAACTTCATTTAGCCAAGTATGTGTTGTCTTTTTTAATTCGTTGTTAATATGTTTTCTAACATCATTTTCACTTACAAATTTTTCTTTAGTGTTATCCTTTAAATATTCACTATATTTTTCTTGATTATAACTCAAGAAAAAATTATAAGACCATCGTGCTACACCAGCACTTTTCCAAAATAATTTTTCTTGTTCTGCTGTAGGGAGTAATCTAATCTTTTTTGTTAGATACATTTTGTTTTACTCCATTGATTAATTGTTTTGTTTTTTTAGAACGTTGACCATATAATCGATTAGCAAAAACAGTAATAATTTGAATTAAATCATCAGATAATTCTTGTTCTTTGCTTTGTTCTGTATTATCGATTATTTCAATTTCTATATTGTTAATTTTACAAAGATATTCAATTAATTCAAATCCAAATCTAATTAACCTATCTTTATAAAGAATAACAATTTTAGAAATTTTTTGATCATTAATTTTATCAAGGAGTTCTTGTAATCCTTTTTTCTTATAATTAATGCCAGAACCAATATCTGAAATAATTTCAAAATTATATCCTTTGGCATACATATAAGATTTTACATTATTAATTTGAGTTTCTAAATCATCTTTTTGAGACGAAGTCGACACTCGACAATAACCGATTACAAGTTTTTCTTTTCTATCAGCAGTTGAAAAATCTTTTAATTGTTCTAAAGAATAATATCGTGTACCACCTTTTGTAATATGGTATGGGATACATTCTCCAGATTGATGCATTCTTCTTAAAGATGCTGTAGTTAATCCAACTTTTTTAGCAAATTTACCAATACTTATTAATTGCATAAGTTTATCTCCTTTATAATTAAGATCTAATATTATATTACATCATTATTATAAAGGATAAGTTAAAATTTGTCAAATTTTTGTAAATTTATCTTGTTCACATTAAAGCGCAACTTTTAATGCAGTCTTTCTGTCACCAGTAGACCTCTGACACTTTCATGCCAGCGCAGACTATATCTTCATCCTGCTTATATTAAGTAGGAGCAATATTTTTCTTCCGCCATAAGCTTGCGGTTTTACTCTCCCTCAAGGAGATAGTCGTTGGGGGTTTTTCATATCTTAATAATAAGACTTAGAGCTTTCCCTGCTAAACATCCATTGTTTAATAGCACTTAGAACATACGTCTTCTGAGGTTCACTATTTTATCACTCAGACACTGATATGCTTTTATTTCATCATATGCCATCTCTACTATTTTTTCTGCTTTCGCACCTTAGATTATTTTAATCTCAGCTTGCCATTTCTAGCTACTGTTTAGGTTGTAGAGCTTTAGGAATTAAAAGCATTTAACATTGAGTCTGCATCCTTTACAGGATACAGAGGGTATTCTGTTCAAATAAATTTTTAATTTATTAATATTTATATAATTAAATATAAATATGTTGTAACAGTTTTTGTTACCCAACCTTGCCATAAAGGACCAGGAAGATTATGTGTTGTGAAGTATGATTCATTAGATTCTGTTTCAGTTTCTTCTTGGTACCATACAAGTTTTAATGCTTTAGCTAATGATGGAGATACATTGCGTAAGATAGCTCGTCGTTGTTTTTCGTTCGTTACTTTAGCGAATTCGACAAAATATTCTTTTTCGGTACTAGGTAGTGCACGAATGATATCAGAATATTCACTATCTTTATTTAACGCATATACTGTAGATTCAGCTACTTGATGATACATAATAGCTTGTTCAGTCCATTCACCGGCAGCAAGTGTTGTCATATCTTCACTTAAACGTCCGAATTTTTTATTAATCCATTGAGCTAATGGATCGTTAGACGGAGTACCAGAAGTTAATACAGATGCCATCATATCGGTAATCGATACATCGCCATCCATTTCGGCACGAAGAGCTGCTTGATGTTGATATAATTTATCGACGTCGACGCCTTCTTCGGACTTTGCCTTTTCTTTAGCTGCTTCATATAGACCCATATATTTAATATAACGAAGTCTATCGAAGTATTCTTCTGTATCCCAACGTTTTTCTACGTTATCAGGAGTATATACATGATCGAGACCGAGTGCTTCTGTAATCGGATTATTCTTAGCTAATGCAATTGCTAAACCTGTGCCAGCAAAAGCTGCGGCTTGTAACATACGACTAGCACGAGTTCGTTTAGCAAAATCGACAAGTCTTTCAATTCCTTTATTGTCGACAGTGCCTAAAACACCTTCAACAAATCTTCCGATAATAGATTCATCGGAAACAAACTTATCGAATAAATTTAAATGGCTTCCGATATCGTAACCCATACGTCCCCATGCATATGTAGCATACATAGGATCGTCGGTCGATGTTGCCATTGCATATGCATTACCGGCAAATCTAAATGCTCTCGAAAGTTTTTCTTTTCGTTCTACGGCATTAGCGCCGACAAAAGTAAAACGACCTGTAATCTCACCGGCTAGTGCTGGGCCATCTAAATATGTCGAAGCGAATTTAGCAACGGCTAATCTAGATTTAGAAGCATTATCTAAAGCTCGGCTATTTAGTCCTTTATAGTAACGATATGCACTATCGGCCACTAAGTCTCTTACAAACGATGTTTTACTTTGTTCGAATGTCGGAACAAGCATTGTATCGATAATGTCTTCCCATGAAGCAAAGCCACTACCATACAATTGATCGCTACGATATTCTTCTAACGGATCATTAATTCTCATAAATTGACTATGAAGAATCGGAATTTGTGCATGAGTAACGAGTTCAGCAGCACTACCGAAAATACGACCAAACGTATTATAGTTAGCATATGTACCAGCTGCAGAACTATCGTCCATATCGTATTCGGCTAAGCCTACTTCTCGTAACGTATCTGAAATGTTCTCGCCGTTTAAGAATAATGCTGCACGAATCGGAGCTTGTGGCGCATCAGGATTATCGGTACGTTCTTCATCGTCGATACGCATCGTTACTCGTTGTCCTGGCTGGATAACTTGTAATAATTGCTGTTTCGACATAAAGCCATTTTCTTTAAACTTAACACCGGCAATTTGATATAAACGATCGTCGCCAGCAATTTTAAATTTACCGTTAGATAATACTTCTTCGATATGGCCTTCTTGTGATACAGTAGTTTTACCTAAAAATTTATAATTAAAGAAATCGTGTTTTTTACCCTGATGTTTAACCATTTCTTCAGTATCTTGCAATACCTTTTTAGCTTCATCAGAGTTCATCATTTTAACGATTTGTTTCCAGTATTTATACTCAGGACTATTAGGAGCAATATCGGCTAATATTTTATACCGGTCGATAGCGCCATACGCCCCGAACTGATCAGGATGCAACTGATTAATTGCTTCATATCCAGCACCTGGTAAACGCGCTTCGCCATTAACAAGCTTAGCTGCATATGGGTCACCAATAAAAAATTTTTCTGGAAGCCATGGATATTGATCTGCCATTGTATTCATCAATGGATTAACACGACGTCTTCTTGAAAATTCCGGCAAGAAACGGCGACCAATTTCGGCTGTTTCACCACCGAGACCACCTACACCAGCATCCCAGAATTGACGAGTAAATGAATCGATGTCGCCGGCATTAGCGATAAATTTAGATTCGTCACGACCAAATACACTAGATCCGATATAACCATAAATACCGGTTAATAATCTTGAAGTCGTTGCTAGCTCATTTAAATAATCACGACCCCCATTTGAATTCATCAAATTATTATATAGATCGGCATTATTTAAAATTTCTTCTAACGATCCTTTAGGTCGACCACGTTTAACACGTTGTTGTATATACATACCATTAGGATTAGTATAAGGAGAACTACCAGAATAAATAGCATTATTCATTGCCGAGATAGCACTACCAGATCCATTTGTAACAGGTTGTAAACTTGCTACTTCAGGATTTACTGTTCCGTCAGGATTAATATATTTAACGTAATCAGCAGCTGACGCATACATTGGTGCTTGTGGTGCATATTGTTGATCACCACTTTGTACATATTCATTATCGGTAGGATGATCGAATGCTGTAAAATCATATACGCCAAGGCGTCCATTTTGATAAATTATATAACGAGTATCTTGAGACTGCTCTTGTATCTGTTGGTTCATATGATACATGACAGCTTTAACGTCACGACCGAACCACATTCTATCCTCATGGTATTTTTTCTTAGGTTTAATTATTTCGCCTAATGTCGGATTAAGAATTAAACCTTGAAGAGTATTAGATTCGAATAACGGACCTGATTCTAAATAAGGTCTATCTTCTGAATGCATCTCTTCTAACCAATAAGGATTAAGAGCATATATTAAAGGAGATAAAGGGTTAGATAATGTCGGTATTGGACTATGCATCCACTTATTAAAGTAACCGCCATAAATACCTTCAGTCTTATAATCGGATTTGGCTAATTTTAAACTATTGTCTTCCCAATAGGAAATACTAGAACCACGGAATTCATTTGTAGAACCCCATACCCAATAACGACCAGCACGAATTGGATCTTTACCATTTTGATAATAATCTAATCGTTCTTCGTATGACTGATAAGGACGGTAATCGCCACTAATATATTGGGCCATTGGATTAGCCATCTTAGCTAACTTAAATGCATCGGTTAATCCTGTAGCATCGGTAAATTTTCTAAATCCTAAATCGATGTTCGCTAAACCAGTTTGGAAATTTTCATTTAAATTAAATGTATCGTCTGCCCAATCTAATTGAGTATATAAAAAACTAGCAGGTAATACACGTTTAAATAAAAGTTTATCGATGATTTCTAAACTACTTCTTGAAGCATTTTCATGTAAACCAAGACCATGACCAAAAGTAAGAACTCGAGCCACTGCTCTTGTTGCAACGTTATTTACGACACCGGTAAAAGCACCCGGATCGAGCATATTAAGGCCGCCACTTAATCGGCTAACCATCTTGTATAAAGTTGACCCGGCAACAGATAAATCATTACCGGTAGTATTATTAGAAAAATCTAAATAGCCACCAGTAACTTTACCTAGCCATGTTGTCTGGCTTAATTTAGAATTAGCAAATAATCCCTTAGCAGAATCAGAAATGCCTTGCATTAATCCGTCAAGATCGCCACTGTTCCAAGAAGTAATTATCTTCTTAACGTCGAGAGATTTTCTTGCTAAAACCGGAGCGGCAGCATTTCCTTTTTTACCGAAATCATAATGGATATCTTTGCCATTACCTAAATAATGACCTAATATTCTATCGGCTTCAGGACTATCATCTAACGTATCTTGTATTTTCTTAAATACAGCAGAACCAATATCTTGTTTGTCTCGATTAAAATTATGTCGATCTTTAATAACATTAATACCAGATTCTTTTTTATACCTTTCAAGAGTATACATATCTTTCAATTTTTGTTTTTCGCCTGGAGATATGTTTAAAGAATCTATTTTAGCATAAGCTTCTGCTTGTGTTTTACCTAAAGAATCGACAGCATTTTTAACAACGGCTTCATTAACTGTTTCTTCGACAGATTTAATTTTATATAAAGCTTCACTACCGATACCGATACCGTCATCGCGTAAACGAGCATTAATTTTTTTACCGTCACTAGCCGCTTTAACGACACTTAATAAGTCTAAGTTATCGACCTGATCAACGTCGATATCTCGTAAGATTCTTCTTTTAGCACTTTCGCTTTTTGCATTGTATACATCACGTATTTTAGAAAGTGTATCTTTTTTAATGCCTTCTTTTGATGCGGCTAAATCGAGAACAATTTTTTCAGTATTTTTTTCTAAATCAATATCGATACTTTGTACGGCACGAGCATGAGAATAGGCACGTCTGCCTAATGCAGATAGCTCAGATTCGTTTAACTGATCTATATTAATATTTTTTAATGCATATAAATTGTTGCCATCGACATCGGTTAGTCGTTTAGCACCTTCACTTCGGCCAAGTTGAGCCCAATTGGTTTTCTCTTGTTGAACTCCGTACTGGTTCATTATACGAGCATGATAAACTATATCGTCATTAGCAGAATGCCAGTTGTAACCGCTAATATCCATCTCTTCCATCTTACCAGTCGTAAGATCTTGACGATATAATTTATCACGGTTACGAACTAATAATGTTCCTTCCTTTTGGAAGTTGGCCATACCGAGTTTAAATTGAGCATTAGAATAAATATCGGTACCTAATTGATTTCGAGGCGATAAATCATCAAGACCAAATAGTTTACCGGCTAATGTGTCGCCGACAATTCCTTTAGCTTCAGATTTTATTCTATCTAAATTAGGAGTATTTAATACTTCACCATCGACGTATTTAGTACTGTCATTATATTTAGCATTTTCAAATAAATCTGCTAAGAAAGCCGTTCTACTATCGCTACGTACTTTATCGAGAGCATTATCGACATCGATTATATCTCGTTTACCGTTACGAGATACAATCGGAACGTCAAGAGCGCCATTGTCGATTGCCGCATCAGCTTGTTTTTGTTTTACGAAATCGTCAAGAGAAAAGTCATGGACTTCTCCAGTCTTTTTAGCTTGATGCTTTTCTAATAACTCTCCAATATCTCTAATTTGATTCTCGATAAAACTTTCAGTAATCTTTTCGCCTCGACCACCAACGTTTTGCCAATCCTCAAAACTTTGTTTTCTCGTTAAGTTTTGAATAGCTCTTAATGTAACATCAGTATCGTCAAATATCGCATGTTCTGATTCACCGTCCATAACGACATCTCTTAACGTATTTTTAAGACGTTCGGAAAACCCGAGAGTACCGTCATAACGTTGAGACGGAGCAATGCTATTAATAGCATCGACCATATTATCGATCGTTGCTTGATTAACGCCGGCGTCTTTAAAATCGGTTGCGATCGTATCGATTACTTGAGAATGATATAAATTTTGCAAATGCTTTTCTGCATCTGCTTGCAAATTTAATGTACGATTAAAAGTATCACGAAGAATATCGGTTTGTTTATCGGCCGTTACTACAGATGAAGGTTGAGGAAAGTTTCCTCGTAAAGCTTGATTAGCATATCCTTCTAATTCTGATAACGTAATAGCATTAGCGCCATCATCAGTAATCTTTGATAATCTATGCTCTACTTGTCCTATAATAGGATCGAGTTTAGATAAAACTCTCGCCCCTCTTTTTGTTCTAGAAAAAGCAAAAGCGGCCCCGACGAGTCCGCCGGCAGCCGCTACTGTATCAACAAAAGAGTCGGCAGGACTATCAGAAGGAGCTTCTATTCCTTTAAATAAATAATCGTCAGCCATATTTTTCCCTTGTTATATTAATTTAATTATTATTTCTAAGTTCAGCTAACTCTGCAAGTGTCATATCATGTGGATTTTTACCACTTAATGCTACTTCACGAATAGAGTTTTCGTCGCCTTGATTTACAAATGCTTCTGGGAACATAGCTTTTAGTTCGTCTTCAGACATTTGTTGTTTACGTCTTTGAGGACGTTTAACTGTTGGTTTTGATTTTTTAACCTCTTCTGATACTGGTTTTTCTCGTTGTTCTCTTAACTTGTCGAAGTATTGCTTTTCTTCGTTAAACAAACGAGGATCATCTTGTTTAAACGATACATTACTACCAGCATCGAGAAGTTTTTCCATATCGAGACCGCCACGACCATGAATATTTTTAAGAATCCATTCGCTTCTTGCTAAGAAATCCATTGTTCTAACCATATCCCAATTATCGATATCTTCAATATCGTATTCAGGGAATGCTTCATGGATTACACAAGAGATTTGCTTATCAACATTTTGCATATTATCGACAGCATTTAAATAAAGAATTTCTCGGCCACGTTTACTCATAAAACTAGCATCGAGAATCTTTTGCGCTAAGTCGGCAATAAGGCCAGCTGGTTGTGCACCGATATCGAAATTTTCAGGATATAGAATACAGTTATAACAAACAATATCTTCACGTTCAACGTCCATAAGTTGTTCATTTTCGAATAACTCATAATATTGTGAACGAGTTAATGGTCTATAAATTACGATACCATCTGGGAATCCTGTATAAGTAAAAATAGTTTTATATTTTTCTTTTAGTTGTGTGAATATTTCGTCAAAACGTAATTCTTCCATATTAACACACCTTATAATGGATTAGAAATAGTATTCTTTTCGTAACCAGAATTTACTAAAATTTCATTTACGACAGTATCGATAAAACCACCGAATGTTTCTTTACAATATTCAATACGTTCTGGACGTGGGAACAAAACGAAATAACGAAGAATATTATCGCTACGTAAATCTTCTAACTTGCGTACACGTTCTTCATAATCTGTAATCGCATCGAACTCAGCTTGTTGTTCGAAAGATAAATTTGTCATAAGATGCTGTTCAGCACGAGTAATAATTTTATAAACGATGAACTGATCGTTTAACATTCGAAAAAATCGAACGTTTTTATTTTCTTTGCGAATACGAACAGCTTCACTATTCATTAAATATTCTGTTTTAGAAGGGTCGAAGTCGTCGTCGTGTTCCGTATTAGAAACTTCGACTACATCGACACCACCAGTCATTTCACGGTCAATGTTATCGACAGGATTTGTCGTATCTTTTACAGATTGAGTTTCTTTAATGTCGATACCTTTTTTATGTTGTTGATTATTAAACTTTTGTTTCTTCTTGTTATTAGTTGTCATAAATCAGTTTGTCCTTAACTATTAATTACTTTACGATCTCGAGCTAAAAATTGATATTGCTCTAACACTGGACGACCAGAAGAATCGAGTACTGTTTGTACATTCATTATATGACAGTCTAATAGAATAACATGCAATGGCTGACCCATCACATCATCATCTTGTCCATATACAATATCGATTTCAAATCCTTCTCCCCATATATGATTATGTTCAGGATTAGACTGTACTGTCTGAGATAATCGATGAGGTTGAACAATTTCCTTATATTTGACTTCTGTTGTTTCATCTTTAGCAACGACAGTCGCTTTCTGATATTTTTTAATCATATTATCGATATAAAGAGGCTCGGTAAAGTTAATCGTAAATGTTCCTTGAACCAATCGATTACCGATAGCTAACTCGTCATAGATATAAGAATTATAACCGAATAATGGCATATCATGTTGAGATAGTCCATAATTAATATTTTGGATATCGGTAACTAACTTATCACCAAACCATACATTCGCATCGATCTGAGAATAATATCTTTTATATGTCGGTGTATTCTTAGTATATCCAGAAGAAGATCGAGTTATTTCTTGTTCAACATTTTTATTTGTATAGGACAATAGACTGCTTAAATGATTATCGAAGCGCTTTCGTCTCATATTATATTATACTCCATTTTCATTTAAAAGTCTATTTGGTTCTTAATTAGAACATTCCAATTAGCCAAATAATAATCGTTTCCATTTCTCCATACTGTAATTAATCCAGTATGAGTTCTTGTTTCTTTATCATAAATAGATATTACAGTATAGTCGGCATCATCATACGTTATATATGCAGCATTATCTGTAACTTTTTTATATTCGAATCGATAGTTTTCTCCGCGTTTAAACTTAACGGCCGATACTATCATATTTTTAATATCGTTCGGAATGATTACTCGATGAGATGATTCTTGATTATATGCATACATACCGATATCTTTATGTATTTGTTTAGAATAACGATATACATTTAAATAATGAATCATGTCGAGCAATTCTTCATAAGGATTAATTTGCACGAATCGATCGATAACTTTATCGTAATAGTTAGATAATGTTACGTCGTTATTGCCGATACAATCAGTAAAGTAATGATAATATTTATTTACGTCTTCTAATTCGAACTCTTCTTTTAAGAACGCTAGTAAACCAGTTTGTTCATAACGAAGAGTTTCTTCGATGTATTTATATTCGATATCTTGATCGATATTAAATAAACAAATCGGACTTAAAATATTATTATCTTTATCGGATAAATAACTAAAGTAATTACCGTCATAAATAGAATTGCCTTGTGTCGGCAAATCGATTACTAAATTATCGATTTCTTTTTTAACTAAAACCTGATCGGCAGCTAATCCTTCGACGTCGGTTATACAGAAATAAATAGGACCGATGTCTTGATATTGATTAGCGCCATCGATAAGAGCCGTTATTTCACCGTCTTCAACGACAATCTTAGGCATTTGTAAGATAGGATTGTCGACATGTTTACTAAGTAACATACTAATAGCTAATTTGGTATCGTCGTCAAATGACTGATAAGCTAACGGAAGATATCGAAGGCTATCTATTAAATCACTTATCTTAGTCGCAATAATATTTAATTTATCCCAGATAAGATTAGCCGAAGTTAAAGATGGATGAATCGTATAAAAAGAATTAACGATATTCTGATCGATGATTAAATCAATACGATATAAATAATCTTTATCTAAAAAACCTAAGTCGATATTTTCATCTTTGAAAGTTACAGTATCTTGATACTCGTAAAACTTACCAGTAAACTTATATAAATTAATTTTACCTTCTAAGAATCCGTTTACGATATTAGGATGTAATAATGATTGATTGTCAGAATTTAAATAAAGGGAACTATTATTATCTATGTTATTATAAAAGTTATTAGCATTATAATGTTTAATGGTCGCCAATAATAAATAGAATAATCGATATTTATTTTTCTCTTCTTGATTCGTCATATAAGAAAAATATAATGTTTCGACTAAATTAAGTCCGCGCTCATCAGATACTTTAACAATAAAATCTTTTAATTCTTTATTTAACTCATCGTTAAAAATTAAATTATTTAAATACGTTAATTGATATTCCAAACCTTCTGGATACACTTCGATATATTTATCTTCAGATTGTCCATCAGGACCCTTACTAAATACTCGATAGATACCAGACTGCAAATCATTAACGATAACAGTCGGTTCTTCTAATTCATATTTAGTTAATTCATTACCGTCATCAACATATAATTCTGTATGACCATTAAAATAATCGTTACAATAGAGAGCAACGAATGTTTCAAATTGCCACAAAAAAGTAATACTAGATGTGCTCAAGTCCTTCGTCGCCTTCTTTCTTTTTATCAGTAACGTTATCAGTAATAATTACGATATTCCCATTTTCGTCGAGACGATACTTAGTAGCGTCTTCTTCGTCGACCGTCTTAATATCTTTTCTAAAATTAGAATAATCGGGAAGTTTAGTTTCTTTATGTTTTTCGATTTTTCTAAATTCATCGTAAGACGGAATATTACTATTATCTTTTTTAGGATCTAAACGATATTTACTATAATCAGGAATATCTTTAGAATCACGAATTTTGCCGTCTAAGCGATATTTAGAATAATCAGGTACATCACGTCTAGATGTATACAAAGATGTTCTAAAATTATCATATTCTTTATTTATTTTAACTCTTTTATGTTCGAGGAATCTAACTTTCTTTTGTTTCTTAGAAAGCAATGCTTGAGATGGATAATATTGTTCAGATTCTGTACGTAAATCGTAATAATCTTTTTTAAGCTGTGCCATCTTTTCAGATTCTTTCTCGCCCATAAATTGATCGGCTAATTTTTTATATTTACGATTAAGAGCTTCCATATAAGATTTAAAAGAATAATATCCGTCTTTAGATAATTCTAATACGTGTTGTCCATATGGAATCTTAGGATTATAACGAGAAATTTTTGCATTTGTCGTCGTTAACCATGGGTTAGATTCGATAATGCTTTTTTCATTTATTTTATAGTAGTCATTAGACTCTGTCATATAATCGATATCGGTCGCATAATAATGATATGTATTTTCTGTTAAGATATCGTTAATCGACATAATCTGACCTTCGTCTATAATCGTACAATTATAAACGCTAATAGTAGATTGGTGGCCATATTCATTCGCAAAAGATAATGTTACATCGAATACTGGTAATTCATCCATTAAATAATGCTTATTTAAATAATTGCCGCGCTTAGTAACTTCATCGAATATTTCATAGATAACATGTTTATCTAACACTGCGAATACAATAGAACCTGCAATAGTTCTTGGACCACTTACATAAGTAATAGCATTAACATCACCTAATGTTCGTATAGGAGACTTCTCTTGATGAATACTATAAGAGAAAGTTTGAACACTCCCGAAAACATATGAAATCATATCTTGTCCTGGGATCGTGATATTTACAGATGCCACAATATCGCATCCACTATAGGATGTATATGTTCTTGTATATTTAGAAGTCTGAATAACTTCTTTATTCCCTAAAGAATAATCAGTTGGCATATTTCACCTTTAAGTTGTATAGCTTCATATATTGTTTTACTCTATTATCGACTAACGTGACAATATGAGTTTTGAGCTCGATGTTGTGCTCATCAATAATGTCATAGCAAACTTTTAACATTTCTGATTTCATATCGGTCGGATATTCACCAGAAACTAGGACATCATTGATCAATGTTTGTAAGCCACGATTTAAGTATAAAAAGATTTGATTTGTGTTTTCTTGAGGATTCACGCCTAATTCTCCTTAGAAAAATAAAAAGGCGAGGAAAAACTTCCTCGCCAAATTTATTAATACTTGTTGTCAAGTAAATATTTATTTTCTACTGGTTGCAAGTAGTCTACAGAGCGAGCAATGTAAGTACAAGCTTTATCAGTAGTTGTAGAATCTACGGAGAAGCTAGAAGCTTCGTTCAAAATTTCGCAGCCATAGATAACCATTACTGCAGATTGACCATATTCGTTCGCAAAGGACAATGTGATGTCGAATGGAGGAATTTCGTCAGAATATTTTGGAGTAGATTGAATAGCTACATTTTGTGTAACTTTGAATGGATTAGTAGAAGCTATTTGGCTATCGTTACCGTTAGAACCCAAGGAGTTAACTACCATATTAGTTAATTTTGTATCCCATTCAGTAATTGTGTATGGTTGATAATTAATATCACCACCGATACGTTGGAAGTAAGCTGCTTTAGCAGCACGAACAGCAAGTGCATCGACGAGAGCATCGCGGTCAAATAGCGTAAATACTATAGTTCCGGCGATCCCGCGTTTACCTCTCGAGATAGAACGAGGCTCTGCACTACCGAATGTATAACAATAATGATTCTCAATAAGCTTTTTATCTTATTATCTGGAGCTTTCGCTCATTCTCATCGACCAGTCTTTTCTGATCCAGTTTAGCATAACTTTTTACCTTCGTTTAACGTTAAGCAGTGCTAACTCTTACACTGGATAATCTATAATTATCGTAATGCGGCCTCGTGGACGGATTATATCTTTTCACCATCTATGCGTTGCCCCTGACCTAATTTAATTAAGCCTTCGGTTCGGATTAGCATATACTATAAAGTACTTAGCCTTCCCGCTTAATTCCGCATTAATAACCTTATCATTTCTGATTAGGACGGCCTATACATTGACCGGAGCTTTTTCACGGTTAATAGAAACTGTAATACCTTGAATTTCGGCAACTACTTCGGAACCGAATGTAGCTACGATATCACAGCCGGAAAAAGTAGTATAACTACGAGTGTATTCAGACGCTGTAGTTACACCAGAGTTATTAGAGTAAGCCATGTGTTAAATTAAAAGGGCGGAAATAATCCGCCCCCTCCTTCTTTATTTAAAAACTATTAGGTACCAGGTTGACGAATTTGAATGTAGTTATTGATTTGACGAATTTCGTTAAATGGCATAATAGTGTAATTGATATCAATATAAGTATATTGAAGAGCAGTTACATCATTAGCAATATCGAAAATATAGTCATATAATAAAACACCTTTAAGTTTATTCAACTCAGATGTCAAACCTGTGCGGATAGCATCACGAACGGAGTTTTTGTTTTGTTTACCAATAAATGGTTCACAAACACGGCGGATGGCTCTTTCAACAGCACCGATAATACGAACACTGTTCAAACGAGACAATGCATCAGTTGGATCAGCCATTGTACAGCCATCAGTTACTACATAACCACGAGTAAATGTGTTTTTAACTGTTACGATACCTTTCTTAGTCAAATCAGAGATTTGAGTAGCGGTTAATTCGAACAATGGGTTAACACCGATTTTTTGGTTAGTAGGAGATTGTTCTACAGGCAATGCAGAAACCATACCAGCATAAGCACCAGCACCGTTACCTACATATGCATAAGTAGAGTTGTAAACAGGTACATTGTTTTGGAAGAAAGTACAAGAAATTGCACGACCAATGTCGACAGGCATACCGTCATCATCAATTACGGATTGGCCGTTAGCGCGTTTCAAATCAAGATGCAAATCAAGATTTTTAAGGTCTTGGAATTTTTGTTCTACGCCAGACAATGTGTAGTCAGAGATACGTTCCATACCAATTACGCCATGAGTATGTGCAGTTTTTAATTCTGTGTACATACAATGTTGAGCGAATTGGCGAGCGAAGTTATCTGGAGTGCGGTAAGGAATACGCATAGTATAATCGTAATCGATTGTACGGTCAGCTTTAAGATTAGCTAACGCTACTTTACCACCAACCAAAACCGGTTCCAACACTTCTTCAATAAGAGCATCTTTTTCTACGATACCGTTATCTGTCATTTCAACCATAAATGTATCGGCAAAGTTTACATTATCTTTTAAGTCAGAAATAAATTCTGCTACAGTACGATAGTTGAAGTCTGTTACGGAAATAATAACACGGTTGTCGACGCAGTCGAAGTTTTCAACGTAAGCCAAAACTTTATCGTCACGAGATTCTTTATTGATAAGAATATCGTATTCACCGATCGGAGTTACTTGACCGCCGTCATATTTACCGACATAAAGAACATCGTTTACAGATAACAATACATATTTAGCAGTACCAGCAGTCGCAGCGGAAGCAGCAGCTGTAGTTGCATAATATGCAGCAGTAGTTGCATCAGCATCAGACAACAAGCCGTTCATAGCTGTATCGTATTGAAGATCAGTAAGAGCAGTAATGTCTTTAAATGTTACTGTGTTACCAGTAGCAGGTTCAGCTTCAATAATTTTATCGCTAGTTACGAAATGTTTGAATTTTTGATGAGCAGATACTGCAGGTTGAAGTTTGCCGTCAAATGTAATAGATTTAACTTCTTTAGTATCTTGTAAGAAGAATGTTTGGCCGACTTCGTAAGTTTTATTATCTAAATCGAGAGCTGCTTCATTAGCTACAGTCGGAATAACTGTAAATACTTCGTTTTGATAAATAGCATCGTCAACGATAGCATTAGCGTCATCAATTTTTACGAAACTAAATTTGTAAGAACGAGGTGCATGTTTTACATCTTTAGTGTTAATTACTGGAGTCAATTTAAACATTTCTGTATCGACTACAGGAGCACCTGCTGCTACAGTATTAACCATAGCTACATCGATAGGGAATGCTTTTAAGAAATCTTTTGGTTTAGGTAAACGGCCGCCAATTACTATGTCAGCACAGATTTGAGAACCCAATACACGATAAGGCATATCAGCATTTTGCAATACAGAGTAAGCGCCTTCACCGATAGCAGTGATGTATTGTTTATCTTTTACTTCAGATTCTTTAACACGAGGAGTTAAATATTGACCAGTAGAGTTTGTACGAGGGAATGCAGTTGCAGTTACTGCGAAACCGGAACCTAACTTCATATATTTTTGGAAGTTAGTCATATTAGTATCTTCATAATCTTTATCATCTTCTTCGAACGCTAATGCAGATGCATCAGGAGTCAAAAGATAATCGTTATGAGAATACATTTTCAAACCGACAGTTACGAAAGCTTCGTTAAGGTCTTTATCCATTACAGAGTAAATAGGATACTCAGCATTAACGTCTGTGTTAATACGCAATGTATGGAAATATTTACCAGTGAAGGAACTGAAAGGTTTTGGAGATTTTTTGTTTTTAATTACATGTGTGCGAACTTCTGTACGGCATGGAATTAAAGAACGTTTACGGCCGATGAAATATGTGCCAGGGAAGATAGAACCCATAGCTAAATCATAAGAGTCGTTACGAAGAGTAACGTCTTGGCCTTTTTTATTTACGATAGAAAGAGTTACTACGTTATTCAATTGGTGTTTGTTGATGTAACGAATTACTTCGCTAATAGTAGTATCAGCATTGAAGCCAGCACCCATCAAACCTAATTGAATATCGATTTTGATCATTTCGTTTTCATCGTTAACCATTGCATTATAACGTTCATAAGCAGTTGCTTTAGAAACTGGTTTATACAATGTGAAAACTTCTTGACCAGGAGTATTATCGAAAGTGAAATATACTTGTTTTGCTTTATTGGAAGGGAAACGAGATTTTACACGTAAACGAAGAGTGTCGTCAGAACGTAATTTAAAATCTTTTTGAGCTTCGGAACCACCAATACGGAAACCATAAAGAGTACGGCAACCAGAGTTATAAGCATCGGATAATGCTGCAGTCAAATCTACTTCACGTTTAGTTGTGCGATCATAAGTATCGCCGTAAGTATATTTAGCATATGTTGGATCATAAATAGGTACTGGAACACCGTTAGGACCATCAAATGCTGTACCGATACAAAGAACTGCGTCAGTTGTACCGAATTGAGAATCGTCGTAAAGTTTTTTCTTTACAGAATTGACTTCGACGAATACACCAGGAAGATCTCGAAGGATTTCCTCTTTAAAGGTGAAAGCCATATTTAAACCTCTTAAGAAATTATTTACCAAGATTTAGTAAACGTTCGATAAGTTTGCTAGTTACGACATACATTTTATCGATGTTTAAAGTATAGCGAACACTTCTTATGGAATATTTTTCACGATACATAACGTAGGATTCGTCAGTTAAACGTTGATCGTAAAGAAGTTCAGATACACCACGCATTTTTAAATAACCAGTGTAGTCTACCATAAGTTCTTCAAATTCTTTAAGAACTTTATTGGCCTGATCGTATGAAGTGGCGAAGATGTCAAATTGGATGACGTATCTAAATGCATGACGATACACATCGACACCTTCTTCTTCAATATTTTCTTTAACAGGATATTTATCGTCAGGACGATAATCAGGATTTCCGGGAGCACGACGAATAGTCGTTTCCATTAATCTTGGCTTTAAATCCTTAGCAGGTACACCGCTAATAATCTTAAAGAAAATATACGGATGATTAATTTCCTGATCTCGGTCGTTAATAGTAACACCTTCATCAGGACTCATCTTTACGTTATCTTCACGAAATGCTTTCTCTACGAGTTCTACGAGTAACGCAATAAATTCGTCGAAACTAATGGAACTGTCAGCCCGTAATCGGTCGAGACGTTTTCGACTATTCAGTATCCTACCGGGATTAGTGACTGCAACCAATTGTTCCTTCTGACGTCGTACTTGGTCGAGTACAAAACGTTCATTGATTTCTTGTGTCATAGTCTTTGCTCCGCAGTATAAGATTCTGTTGTAAATAATGGATATAATGTATATCGTAAAATGATGTCCACACCATATCCATGATTACTGATTTGTTCTTCAATGCTATCGATATGATAGTCATATAAAACAAAGCCAACATTATCTTTAAGTAAATTATCTAACCGTTCTTTTATTTTATTTAAATAAAACTTACGGTAGTTCTTACCTATATATTCTTCGAAATCCATTTCTCTGATTAAGTAATTAATGATCCGCATTACCATAACAGATTTATTAGGATTTTCGTCAGATAAGTTAACTAAATTTTCAATCGTAGTACCAGTCCGATAGTTATTTTTGAAATAACAAACATTAGGAAGCATGTCTTTATAATCTATAATAAAGTCAGTATCCTCATCATCGAAATCGGGGTACTTATTGATAGGCGTGGCTGCTAATTTCGCAGCTACAACTATATTACAGAAGTGCACATATTTCAGGTTGTTGCCAACAAAAATTATGTTATCTAAGTATTTATTCTTATTATTAATAGCAGTATAGTCTGCTAACTTATTATTATAGTCTTTATTAAATTCATCGATGTCTTCATATAAAGAACTATGATTATCTGTTACGAATATAAAACTTCTATTTCTTACACAAGAAGAAGATAATAAATTTATATAATGCTCAGTTAGATTCTTATTGTATCGATCAGTATATTTATCGGAGAATTTAATCTGAGTCGGACAAATATAAGCGAAGTCGTAATCGATAAGTTGTTTTGCTATATTTTGAAAATCAGATATCGTTCTCATGTTCACTAGATATATGGATGGCGCACCATAATTTTTAGCGATCGTATATGCTTGATATAAATCAGAATCTTTTCCGTATTCTTCTTCGACTTGTGAAAGTAAATCGAATTTTTCGATCTTACAAGTTTTATTAGTAAATTCGGAGTTGCCGATAATTAATAAGCTCGTATGCTTATCTTCCATTATCTAAACACCCCCGATCAATGCTTTAAAATTTTTCATAAAAGCTTCTGGATTTCGTTTATAATCGACACCATTAACTTCATAATATACGCAATCCATAGTATTAGAATACCAATCCATTACGTATGTAACATTAATAATTTTATCTTTAAAGACTATAATGTCTCCAGGGAAAACTGGAAATTCATTGCGAATATAAATATCATATCCTCGCATTAAGAATAATTTATTGTCGGCACTATCTGTCGAGAATAGTGGCTGAATATGAGCACGAATTTCTCGTATAGTGATTTTGTGGCCGAGACCTAAACAGTTTTCACAAAATGGATCACCGTGTTTTGATACAGGATCCATACATGTACAATTAATATGTTTGTTAGGTTGAATCAGCCACATTGGCACTTCCATTAATTGGATTAAACCATTAATGCGTTCATCGAGGTTCTTCATTATGTTTTCCTCAATGCTTTAAGAGAACGTGATAAATTATCTAACAAGTCTGTCGGGAACGTATGTAACTTACGTGCTTCAGTATAAGAACGTTTTCCGACACGAGGTTCAGCTCTACCCATAGTAAGATACGTAGGATCTACAATTAACTTCTGGAATATTTCCATCTCGGCTTTAATCATTTTAATTAAATCAGATAAAGATGGAGCTCCACTTCCACTAGAACTAGAAGAACTAGACCCACCAGATTCTGTCGAACCAAAGCTAATATTACCGATATGACCAGATATCTTACCAGATGTCGAAGTCGTTACGGCATGCTTACTAACAAGACTTAGCGTTGCTCTTAATTTACAAAATTGTTGTAAAAGATAAGGCAAATCGGCTCTGTTTTCATAACCAGGAATTTGGTCTAATAGAAACTGGGCAAACCGACTTGCTTCTTTTAATGCGTATAAAACTTCTGTATCAGTCGCATCAAATACATTGATTAGATAATTAACGTCGCCGAGCGTATAAAAATTACTAATTTGTTCTGATGCTACCGTATAGACTTTATACTTTAATATTTTTTTACCGTCGACAGACTCTAATTTTTTAATTCTAATTTCATATAAAGAATCAGGTTTAGTGCCGCCGACTGGTTTTAATTCTAAACGATTACCAAATATCGTATACTCAAAAGGCTCTGCCATTAGAAATCCTTTCTGATGATTTCGATATTTTGTAGAATACCTTCATCTTTAATTTCGGCATCGAATTCAAATACAAATCCATCGTCGGTACCTTGTCTAGGGCGCTGAAGGACTTTTAATTCTTGAATAATTACTGGTCGAATATCTTGATCGGCAGGAGTTTCATCGACTACGACACCAGGTTGACCGGCAGTCGCTCTTGTTATCACAGTGCCATCTGCTAATTTAATAGTCGTAGCGGCATTATTAGCATTGCCGTCTTTCATAATCTTTTCGATCGTTTCAGGCGTTAATGCCGTTGTCGATGTATTACCAGATGCATTAGTTACTTCGTTAGATAAACCTAAAGAAGTAGCATCGTTAATTTCGTCATTTGTCATAGAGCCAGAAGGCGTAGGATTTTGATCGAGATTAACTTTATTGTTATGCATATTACGTTTGTAATTATATGGAGCCCAAATAGATACTGGATCTATTTTATGCGGATTTTCTTCGGCTTTTTCGACCCGATCTTTAATTCGTTCTGGACCATCATATGTAAACGTAGCCAATTCAGACCATGCACCAAACTCACCGTCTTTTTCGACACGTACTCTAATATAATATTGCTGTTGTTTATTTAACTTAGGAAAACTAATTTGCTGTTTATCGACTACTAACGTATCGATTTCAATAGGGTTAAATAAACTATTGTCGGCAATTTGTAACCGATATTCTAATACAGGTTTACGTCGTTTATCTCGAAGAATTTCTTGCCATTGGCAATTAAAAGTACCGTCGACTAATTCATGATTAGCAGGACTAAGAATTCTAACGTTAGAGTAAATACTCGTATTAAAATATACGTGTCTAATTAAACTAGATTGAAGTTTGGCACCAGTAATATCTTTAATCGTTCTATTAATATCGAGACGATATTCTTCGTTAGGAAGTACGTCGTCTAATACAGTAATAATAACGAGCTTTTTACTTGTTCGATATTTTAAACGATATATTTTTTGTGATTCAGCATGAACCATAGCGATTGTATCGCTATTAATAGTGTCTGGATCGACATTGCCAGTAAAGAAAAGTTTGATTTGCTTTTCAATAGGATTAACGGCCATGTCGACCAAAGCAAATTCTTTAAACATGCTACACCTTATTTGCTAGCTTTTTTGCGACCACGTTTTTTAGGTTTTTCTTCGGAAGTTTCTTCTTCAGTAGCTTCATCAGAAACGTCTTCAGTTACGGACTCAGTTTCTTTAGGAGCAATAGTTTCTTTTGCTGGAGCCTCAGGTTCTACTTGCAACCCTTCTTGCCCTTTTTCTTGCAAACCATCTATTTTTACCTCTTCTTTTTTAACTTCAGATTCTTCTGTTTTAACTTCAGCAACAGGTTCTTCTTTTTTAACTTCATGAGCTTCAGCAATAATACCAGCACGTTTAGCTTCTTCGGCTACGCGTTCCTTTGCTTCTTCTGTATTAACAAAACCAGAGGAAACAATATCGTAATTAGTAGACTTAACTAATTTGCGAATAAGTGGAGAATATGTACCTTGCTCTGCAGGAAGGATACCATATACTAATACTAAACGACCCATGCGAACGGATTTACGAATATTAGTTAAATCCATCTTTTCATGGATGAAACCGTAAGGCTCTTTGCGAGATAAACGCATACGAGACAAGCGATCCCAATAGCCAGTTTCTCCAGAGGCTAATTTTACAATAGCAATTACTTCATGTTGTTGTTTCATATAATATATATTCCTTTAAGTTTTAAATAAAAAAGGAGGAGCTCCGAAAAGCTCCTCCAGTTATCTACTATTATTCAGTTACACGAACAACAGTTGGACGAGGGAAGGATGGCATTGCGGAAATATTTTTAGCAACTGCGATACCTTTACCGTTATCCATGATGCCGATACCATAGCGTTCTTTAGCTTTGATAATACGAACATCGATTTCAGGGTTAGTCCATTTTTCAACGGACAAGTCTTCACGTTGTACGATCGCACCAATGTTGTTGCGGTCGATAACGTACATGTCGAATGTTTTATTTTGTTTATCGAATTTAACGCGTGGGGAAAGAATTACGTTAATAGGCATTGGCAAGTTGAAACGAGCTTGAGATTCGTTCAATACGAATTGTTGAGGACCCATATTGTTAGACAAGCCAGCGAAACCGCCAGTACCTTGAGTTGTACCGAATGGGTTAACGTTCATAGCGCCCATAGCACCGAATGTTAAGCCTTGACCTACCATCGCATTACGAGCGAATACTAACCAGCAAAGTGGATGCATGATAACGTCTGTTGGAGTTTTATCGTTAGTCATAAGAGCTAAACACATGGACATGAAGTCTTCAACGGACAATGTGTTGTTTGGCAATGAATCTTCGCCAAGACCTGTTGTAGCAGCGTCTGGGTTTTGAGCAGCCAATGCGTTATCAAATACTACATGACCATGTTCGGAGAACTCACGAGCACACCATTCGTCTTTATAACGAGCCATAGCGCCACCAATACGGGAGAGGTTAGCTTCCATAATGTCCCAATAAGAGTCCATGATAACTTCTTCAGAAAGAGTTACTTTAAGACCGATTTTTTTAGGACGAACTTCGATGGAATTGTATTCCAAAGTATTGATTTCTACAGCTTCATCGTTGTAAGCGCCACCTTCAGCAACTTCGTGAGCTTGTAATTCACCAATAATAGGTACTACTACAGTACCGTTAGTGTTACCAGCTTGAACTTTAGTGAAGAATGGAGAGATAACAGATTGAGTATCTTCAGCTTCGATCATTTTAGATTCAATGATACGAGGAACTAAATCAACTACGTCTGTTGTCATAATTGTTTCTTTGATGGAGAAATGTTTGTCGGACAAGTTTTGTTTATTTAATTTGCCGACCATGTCTTTCATCATATCATATTTTTTTACGGATTCTGTAATTTTTTCTGGAGATAAGCCTTCTTTTTTAGCAGCTTCTACAGCAGCAGAACGCTTCGTATTAACATCTTCCAAAAATTCTTTAATATTGATAGCCATTATTATGCGTTACTCCTATTATTTTTGCAACAATACTTTAACTGCGCCTACACAACCATCCCAATCCATAAATGTTGGAACACCTGCAAGACCTTCACGAGTATAAGAAACTTTCACATCAACAGTTTCTTTAGGACCGGCTTTAATAATAGCATCAGCTGCAGCACGATCAACAACTTTAAGACGAAGCAAGTTGTCTTCTGTATTATAGTGAACTACTTCGAATGCATTAGCGATTAAACCACCTTTAACTACAGGAGTGTAAGCAGAACCGTTAATGGAAATTTGAAGTGTACCAGGTTTTACAAAACGATCTGGAACTTGAAAATTGAAGTCTAAGTATTCTTTACCAGCTTCAGCAGCATGCATTTGACCTACGAGAACGTCTTTAAGTTCAGTAGATGCAACATTGCGACCGTCAGTTAAGCCAGGAATACCGATATATTCATATTTAGCACCCATACGAGAATCGTAAATGTCCAATTTGTTATTGGAAGCATTCATATTCAAGTCATGGTTGGAGTATAAGGAATTGTATTCGTAGTTATCCATGCCGCGGAAGTAAGCATAATCTTCGTAAACATCTTCACCACGACGGTAAGAACGACCATAACCATCAGCTGCATATTGAGCCAATTCTTCTTGATCGCCAATAGCCCATTTCATCCATTTAGTGGAACCTTCAGGTACCAAGTTAGGATTTACTTCGTGTACTTGACCGATAACTTGTTGACGTTCAAATTCAACTTCAGCAGGAGTCATAGCAGCAAGAAGAGTTTCATCGGACAATGGAGATTTAACGACACGGCCGTTTTCATCAGATTTTACTAGGTCACCAGGCAAGAATGCGCCATATGCAGAACCCCAAGGGTTTTGCTCTGCTTTATCTTTAAATAAGAAATGAGGCAATTCTACCATTACGTCAGTTTTAATAGCACCAGGAGTCATACCGTTCCAAGCATTTTCATCACGAGTAGCTTCGTTACGGGACATGATACCGATAGGTACGTTACCAGCACGGTGAGCCAAGGAGATTTTACCGTTTTCTTTCAAAAGACCAGTAGCTTTATCTTTTTCTAAGCCAGCATCAGTAGCCAAAGCACGAGAGCCTTTACCGCCAGCGAATGGTTGATAGAAATCAGCAGTATAAGCAGCTGCGTTTACTGGAGTCCATTCAACATCGATGTTTTCTAATGGTTTACCAGCGCCGACAGGAGATACCAAACCTGTTGCAGTGTTATAAACATCGCCAGCTTTACGCAAACGAACAGGGGAACCACCGTTAGCAAGTGTCAATACATTTAAGAAAATTTCAGGATTTTCTTTTGCAGCTTTTACGTCAGGATCTACGGCTACGATACGACCTTTTGGAATAACCAATTGGTTGTACATTTCAGCATAGTTATAACGGAAAGCAACTGGCAAACGAGAATCCAACCAGTAAGATACGTTAGAAGTGTCATGGTTTGCAGTGTTCAAACGAACTTGAGTGCGTGTTACACGACGTTCTTCATTATTGAAAGCTTTGAAACCAAGGCCTTTGAATACTTTACCGTTAGAACCAGTGGTGAAACGATTAGGGCCTTTACCAAGATCAAAATTAGGCATTGTTAATAGAGCTCCTTATTATTTAAAATATTTGTAAAGATCGGATAAGGATTCAGTTACTTCAACAACTGGTTTAACCTCAGTTTTCTTTACAGGATCTTCGACTTTGGAAGTGGAAAGTTCAATTGTTTTAATTTTTTCTTCCAAGGATTCTTTTACAGCTGTTACATTATCTTGCAAAGCTTTTTCACTTTCAGTGCGTAAAGTTTCAAGACCTTCTTTGACAGTTTTTACAGAATCAATTGCTTCTTGCAATTCTTCTTTAGAAGATACAACAGCTTGAAGTTGTTCGCGAACTTCATTTTTATAAGCTAAGAAATCAGAAGCCAAATTCTTATAATCTTTTTCTACTTGTTCTTTAGCTTCAATAAGCTCTTGAACTTTAGCAGAAAGCTCTTCGAATTTAGTATCTTCGGATTCTTTAACCTCAGTAGGGTCTTCAACTTGAGCTGGAGTTTCTTTTGTTTCTTCAGCAGGAGCTGGAGTTTGTTCAGCAGATTCTTTTGCTTCGACTTCTGCTGGAGTTACTTTAGGTTCTTTTTCCATGTGTTCTTTAACGACAATTTTATTGCCGTCGTGTTCTCCTTCTAATGAGCTAATAGGAAGAACCGGTTCTACTTGAGCCGGCTCTGCATTATCATCATATACTTTAATATTCTTAGCATATGCATCGGATGGAACGATAACGTAAGATAGCTCTTTAGGCTCTAATTTCTTAAAGTCCCAATAGCACATCTCACCGTCATATTTAGTTCCTCGAGCATGCTCGCATAAGCCGTCGTTCGCTAAATCTTGTCCACAAATAGAACAACGAACTTCGTCGCCGCGAGCGCCAATGCTTACAGTATCTAACAAACCATTTTTAACTTCTTCTTGAGCGTCAGGTGTTAAGATATCGGCAGTTAATACTAATGCTTTTGTACCAGGTAATCGTTGAGATTCCTTAATTTCGGCATTAATAACACGACCGATTGTTTCACCGTCTTCGTCGTTATGATGTTTAATAACTGGAATGTTATAAGGATAAGTCCATTTATGCAACGACTCTCTCATAGCAGATTCGTAATAACGTGTATCATTACGAGTAGCATACGGATAAAAATGTAATGCTTCTATCTCTACTTTTAATCCTTTAGCTTTAACGTTGTTAGATAAAGAATGAGAGTGTGCGACTGCGGACTCTTTTACGTCTACAGGATTAAACCCAAGATATTCACGGAATTCCATGTTTATCCTTTCATAATCGGTTTAATTGAGCACTTACAATATGGAGTGTAAGCTGGAATATCTTCGATAGTAATCTTATCGATATCGAAATGGGTCATGCGGCCATTTTGATGATCGCTATTTTCGAATTGAATTTCGATTGTTTTTACACCGTCAGTTTTACATTGTTGAACGTAATTCCACCAGTAAGCTTTCTTCGTAACATAGTCACATAAGAATCTTAATCGATATTCTGTTTTCGAAAGTTGATTATCGATGTATATTTTATCTTTATTGTTTTTTGTCGCAGATTTTAAATCTTCGACTATCTTATTAATTTTTTTTGAAGAATAGTCTTCAAATGAATCGACTATCGGATCAATTATCTTTCCATTAGTTTTATTGTTCGCATGTGAATCGTTAACACCACGCCTTGCGGACTCTTCCAAATGTTTATTTAACTTTTTTAAGAGTTCGGTAACTACAGGCTTTGTAGAGCCACGATTCGCCAATATATTACCTAATCGATTGTAACTTGCGTGTATATCGCTAAAATTTTTCTCATAATCTTGAATATTGTCTTCCATAGACTCCTTAATTACGAACTCTTTCGCAGCAGGATTGTCTTGAATTGTATTTTGATTTTGAGGATTTGCATCGTTTGAGAAGTACTTATTCGGAGTCGATTGTTTCTTTTTTCCGTTGAAGCTACGTTCATCTAAGCCGTCATTACTTGTTTGCTGAGAAGACTGTAGCTGCATTGTTTCTTTGGACGCTTTAATAGATGCATCTGCTTGTGCATCGATTTGTTCTAACTGAGATTCCAACGTAACTTTAAATGCATACATATCTGTTTCAGATACTTCGTTATCGAAGCCAAGTTCACGACGAGCTTCTTCAAGAGTAATAACATTACCTTGATATTTTTGAATTGTATGAGATTCAACTTTAATTTTTGTATCGATCGATACTTCGTTAAAGTCAAAGAATACATAATCGTCTTTATTAGTTAATGGATTAAATCCACCTTCTAATAATAATTCCGAGAATAAATATTTTTCAATAAAAGAAGAAATTACGTTCTGGAACGCTTTTACTTCGTCATGCATTAATGCTTCCGTATTATCGGCTGAGGATTGTCCACCACCTCGACCCATCGAAGATTTTGAAGCATTGAGACCGGTAAAAATACGTTGTTCCATATAGTCTAAGAATTTTAATAATTCATTAGCTTTCATATCTGGAGTAACAGAACTAATCGTTGTTCTTTCATTCGTTACGATAAAGCCATCGTTCGGCATATCTTGAAAAGCATTTTTTGCATCGTCAATTTCTTTTTGAGTAGCATATTGACCTTCGGCAATATTGCCTACTTTTATATGCAAAATAGGAGTGGCGAAACGATATAATATCGTCATAACCAATCCTTCAGCTTTCCGCAGCATAGATGCATCCTCTAGAACTGTAAACATTCTAGAGGTGCCATACTCGGCATTATTCATTTTATCGATGTACAAATGAATTACATCGTTCGGAGAATATTCTTCTCCGTCAATTAGGTAATGATCAATTCTTCCATCGTCTCCTCGTTGCACTGTTACGCTACAAGGATCTGCTAAGAATAAACCAGAGATCGAACCGCCTTTATAAATTTGATCTGCTTTAACTCCAAATTTTTGCGTATCATTATCTCTAGTCTTTATTATATACGAATTTGAGAAAGTATACAAGTCCTTTGCAATCGAAGTTATTAAAACATAAAAAGGAATTTTAGAACGGAATTCTATAATACGCAATCGATCATTAATATAATCGGCTGCTGCTTCATTTTTAGATTTAATTTGATATCCGGCTTTTGTAATAAGTTGAGAAAACTTTCTAATTGCTACCGATAAATATGAATCGGTAAGAATTGCATTTTTAATTCTTTCTAAATCGTATGTACGAGAACCGGGATTCGATCCTCGTCGATTAAATTGGCCGAAAGCTATTGCTTTCGCCTTGATAAGATTCTCCTTGACAGTACTAACTGCTCTGCCAAGCACAGAATCTTTTTTCTTTTTGGGCTGTTCAGCCTCATAAAAATCTGATATTTTCATTTACTTTCCTTGTAATGAAATAAATCCAGCATAGCTTGTCCATCCCATTTCATGATAATCACTACCATGTACACCTTGGTTTTGAGAAGACGAATTGCCATAATAGCCGCCTTGTCCATCGGCAATAACGACATGATTATAGCCATTACTTCCATAGTATACTACGATGTCGCCTTTTGCTGGTGTTCCTCCAGATATATATTGTAATCCGGCAGCGTTAGCATTTTCCATTAATACATCGACATTAACAGTTCCTTTAGATAATTCGTTAGATAAGAATTTAGAGAAATAAGAACCAAATTTAGTAACGAATTCAACGCAGCCATTTGAACCATTGTCCATTGTTTGTCCAACTAAACCAGATGCAACTGCTTTTGTAAAGTCGGTATCAATAACTCCGGTGCCACCACTACCATTTATAATTCTATCAGATAATGAGCCAGGTTTCAAGTTGCCATAATTACCGGTACTCGATAACCCATTAGCACCGATTTTGCCAGGTTCAGGTGCCAAGTTATTTAAATAAAATACTGGATCTGGTTCTGGAGTTTTTTCAAATGGATTAATACCGTTATTAATTAATACACCTTTAGCAAATGCACTATTAACAGTTAAATCGAATACGTCTTTTGTAAGCTCGGTAGACGACATCAATAGCTTATTATATTGATATATACTATTAACATACTTTTGATCGTAGACTGCACGATTTTCTCGCAAGAAATCATTCTCATATTGACTCAACATTGTCGGACAATACGATAAGAATTCATGATTATAATATTCTTGACGAGTTTGTGCCGCCGCTTCGATTGCTCGCATGAACTTAATTAATTCGTCGGCTCCATATAGCTTAGCCATCATCTTCGCCTTTTCACGAATCATTAAATCGTTACGAACAATACTGTCATGTGCTACTTTACATTTCTTACCCGAGACTGTTTTAACGGCTAAACCATCGAATACTAATAATAATATCGTTAAATCTTCAGCTCCACATAATTGAACAGCATGGAACATTTTAGATAAATAATCTTGAAGATAATCTTTAAGTTTATCGATCCAATGTTTCTTAATGTGAACCAAGTTACTCTTTGTCCATCGATATACAAGTTTATCAATCTTCTCAGATGGTTCTTGTTTAATATCGACAATCGGAACATCGGGGAACCCGAATGGATCATCATGATTAGGTTGTGGTTTAGGAGCAACCGGTTTCGGCGTTTCGGGAACTTTAGGTTCGACCGGAATAAATTGTTCAGGATTTTCCGGTTCTGGAGGATATGGAGTTTCTGGATCAGGAGGATCGATGCGAACAATCGTATCGGTTGTAATTGTTATAATCATCGTCTCGATAATCGGCCTAATCTGAATTGGAAAGTATGGTAATAAATTATATACCGTCTTTAAGTCGGCCAATAATTCATCGACTTCACTTTTCTTAACTTCTTCTGACGGTGTCCAAGGAATAGGATCGTTGAACACACGAGAAGGAGTTCTTTCAAAAGTAGCGTCACTTTCATAATGTCGTTTAGGCTGTATATCGGGACGATAAATAATTTTATTATTGTCTTCCATATTTTCCTAAAATAATGTACGACTAAATTTATTTCTTGTATGAGATAACCTTCTTGATGGGCGATCAAACGATTCGCCCGGACCTAACTTTCGCCAAGCTTCATCGGCAGACTCATACGTTTTCTTTTTATCTTCCCAAGGATTATCTAAATCTCGTTTTTCATAAGTCGGTAATACTGTACTTCTATTAATAGAGTATGCAATATCGTGAGACGCTTTTTTAACGAGTTTAGTCAATTCAGGGAAATGTTCTACGAATGCTAAATAAGCAAGTCCTAACGCATCGACAAAGTGTTCGTTATTACTATTGTAAACTGGAACACCGGCCGCCGTAATTTTTTCGACACGATAATCGATTAATTGTTTAAAAATTACGTTATCGTAAGGACTCATAATTAAGTTACCACGTTCGATAAGAATAGATAACTGATTTACCATAAACGGTTTTAAATGTTTCTTTTCGAGAACGCCGGTAACAGGATCTTGTATATCGATCTTTTCTGAGAACATCCAGCCCTTAACTTTTTTATCGAGTCCAGTTTCTGGATGTTGTTTACCGTAAATCTTTAAAGATTCCATCTGATATTCCACGTTGTTATCCTAGGAGCTTTTTATCTCCTAGTTCTTATAGTTTCCTATAAGGTCGGCATACTTTTTCGTGTTAAATAATGTGAATACACGGTGCGGGCTCTTGGCAAGATTATATCTTTTCACTTGCTATGCTCTGCCCCTGACTTATTTAAAATAAGCCTTCGGTTCGAATTGCCATATTAATTATCTAACTTAGGCTTCTCGCTTAATACCGCACTACATTTATATTATATAATTCACTTACAATATAACGGGCAAATATTTACCAGAACCGCGATCTATATAAATATAGCTAGGATTATAAATAGCATTCATATCTATAATCTTTTTCACGGCTTTATCAAATGTAAATTCTGAAGATTCAATTTCGGTACGATTAATAATTCTAAATTTATTAAATGAAGGATCATACTCTAACACCAGAATCGATGTTGGAGCCTGAGATTTCATATATATTCTATTAAGGTCGCTAATCTTAATACGCTTTAATGCTGCTATATATTACTATATAGATTAGACTATATCTTCGGCCTACTATTAGGTCCGCTGGCCACTTCGGATCGCTCGATCCTACTCCTCATATGAGGATAGTCGTTGAACGTCTTTTATTTAAAAAAATAAAATTTCGCTGCTGATTGTCCATTAAGGATATTCCAGCAATTCAACCAGTTTATTACTTATTAATTACTTAATAAGAGGACTCATCTCGAATCCCAGTCCACGCCCATACATCTAAATGGATTAGGCGTATAAGTTCTCTTCCCAAAAGGGAGTATGTGAATTTTTTTTACGTTGACTTCATCTAAATTAGGTCGCACTGGTTTATAAAACTCTTCATCAAAATAAGTATAATTATCTATTCGAGTAGCTTCTTCTAATTTATCTTTATCGAACACACCAGCTTCTTCAACACCGAACTCTGCTAGTACTTCGTGTGTATAGGCATTTTGATCGTATGTATTTCTAAATTCTTCTTCCATTGCATCAGACCACATAGGATTATGTTGTGTCGGATGATAGTGCTCAGTAAAGCCTAACTCTTTTCGAGTACAAATGTCGTAGAACTTAGAACGTCTACCAGTCGGTGTAGATGAACATGTTAGTCCAATTGTATCACGTTCCATACAAAGGGCATATACAGTATCAAAATCACCTTCGCCCATATAATCCATTTCATCCATCGAAATCCAATCACTTCGCCATCCCCTGATTGACGCGGCACTCATACCAGATCCAGCACCTGTTGTAAATCCGACGATTTTGGAACCATTTGAAAATTCAAATAAATATGGATTTGTTGTGGCTCTTACTACTTCTTTTTTAATAAGAGCAGAACTATCGATCTTTTGACGGATATTGTCGAAGATCATTCGAACTTGTGATTGATACGGTGTTACAAACATATGAATGAAGTTTTTACGTGTAAATACGTTATATAATGCTTCCACTACCATCGTTTCTGTTTTACCGGTATTGTGTGAAATAATATCGTTAGCAATAAAATTACGGTAACGTGGTACCGATATATCATATGTTCGTTGTTCACCGAGGTATTCGATCGATACGATCGGATCCCAGAATATATCGCCATTAAGAATATCTTCGATCGATTCAAAACCTAAATGCTGTGCAAGTTCTTTTGCCTCAGACTTATTAATCGTTTTAGATTCGAGATATTCTTGAACTGTTAATTTTCCTGTTTTTAAATATTCAAAATTAGTTTTGCCCAACTCGTGATATTTTAAATAAGATAAAAACATCTTATTAAGTTTATCGGTCATCGGCTGGAACTTATATGAATAATAAACAGAGAACATATTTTTATGGGAATGATTTTTGATTCGATTATATTTTTTCTTGTCGACAAAACCCAAAAAATAAGAATTTCGTTCTTTGGCGACTTTTACTACAATACCAAATCGCATTAATAGATGTGCTAACTGATGAGCTAACGTACATGATTCACACGTATATAATCGATTAATTGGAACATCGTCTTCTTCCTTATAGGCATCTTTAATTAACTCAGAAACGAATACAGATAAAGATTCTTTATTTAACGTAAAGATTTCTTTCGGAATTCTTTTATTTTCTTTACCGCTTCTATTTAATTTCTGAGCCATTAATTTTAGTTCTTCTTTCGAAATAGAATCGGAACCAAAATAATTAAGATGCATCGGAATAGCGATATTGTCGCCGATGGTCAAATCTTTTAATTCTAACCATCCTAATTCAGTTAAGAATGGATGATTATCGGTAGCATCAAATGTACGACCCGTATTAGTTGTAATACGATATACAGGCTTAATATCGTTATCGTATACCTTAGCACCTTTTGCTATATCGATCTGATAATTATTATCGAGAGCTAGAATATTAAATTCTTCGCCTTTTTTAAATAATTGCTCGACCGTTCTAAATAATCCTGTTTCAGGATCTTGTATTTTAAGATTACCAGTTACGCACCGACGGCCACATCGGAATACTTTACGAAGACTTCGATCACGAAGCATTTCGGCTTGATACCAACGTGGAGTCCATGGGGCATATTTATCTAAATCGATATTATAAATCTGAATAAAAGATTTAGCCCACATCACTGGATCTCTTTTAATTACGACTAGCTTTCCTTTTTCACTGAGTTTAGTAAAATCGAGTCTTACTAAATCTTCCAAAGGCATTGCCATAAGTTCTTTTACAGAATAATCTTTTTCTTGTTTCATAATTTTTTTATTTGTGGAATGCTTTACCTTCTTGTCCCATCATAGTCGTTTGTAGACTATATTGAGATTGTTGAGCCAAGGCCATTCCTGCCTGTCTCATAGTTGCATATTGTTGTGAATTAACTGGATTAGTCCAAGAGAATGGACGATAACTTTGTTGCATTTGCTGACGACCTTGTTGAGCTAAGTCATTAGCAATGCCGACTAAAGCTGGTCCACCATAATAAGCAGCTTGAACTGCCATACCGGCTAATGGGCCTAACAATAAATCGGTACCCATACTAAAAGCAGCATCTTGTATTGCGTTAGCCTTAGTGCCACCTTCGTCGAGTGTATCGTTATAAGTCCAGACTGCGTTGGCAGTTGCTAAGCCGGCATTAATTTTATTATCCCAAATTAAGTTACCGGCTGTACCCATGCTTTTAGTAGCATTACCGACATGTCCGACAGCAGATTTTACATTACCAGTTAATCCTTTTAGAATATTTAAACCTGCCATTATAATGTACCTGGTGCCTTAATATTATTACGTCTTAATGCAAAATTAATATCGCCAGATGCACCCATATTATCGAATGCATTTTGTGGCGTCAATCCAGAACTAGCCGATACAACAGGATTTACGGTACCGACCGAAGCAATATTTGCTGTCGATGTCGGCTCCATAGCTGCATCAATTGTATTATTTACAGCACCTAATGTAGCTGCGCCACCTAATATAGTGGCACCATATCCTGTTAATTTATATCGATCTGGAATAGAATAGTTATCGGGATTAGTGCTAACAAATTCTTTATTAACTTTAAAGTAATCGTTAGCACCGTCTTTAATCGCTGGAACAGTATTACGCATAGGACGATACTTAGAGCTATAAGCTTCGACTTCTTCTTTAGAGTATTGACTACCCATATCACCGAGAATCGTTTTCTGTTTCTCGAGATTAGAAACTTGTCTATTAACAAATTTATTTGCTCCATTAGTTATAGCATCGTCTGTTTTTCTAGCAATATAACCAGCGCCTTCGATAACTTTTTCGCCGGCAGTTTTTACGCCTTTAACTATACCTTTAAGCATAATTAAATACCCGGGATACCGATAATGTTAAATTCACCATTTTTATCACGATATAAACCGCCACCAGTAGCGACACGATAAGCGACACTACCAGCAACGACACCTTGAACACCGAGACGTGTCATATCGTATTTAGCATTATCTTTATAAAATGCCGATAATTCTTCTTTGGCAGCTTTAACGACTTCTTTATCTTCGCTACCCATACGTTGAGCAAATTCTGGCGACATAAATTTATTATCGAACATAGCTCGAGACTCTTTATTTAAATAAGAGTATTGTAGAGCCTGAGATGTATTTAACCCAGCAGCTCTACCTTTCGCCATTTGACCTAACGTATAGTCAGGACTAATAATTCTTCCAACAGATCCAATTTCGTCTAAATTAGCATTCATATTATTAACGAATGTTTTCATACCTTGCTCGAATGCTGGAGCACCAGTTTTACCAATTTCTTTAGCGACGGCATTAGATCCGAAAGCCAATTTACCGACTTCGGCTGTTTTTCCAAATGCGCTACTAATTAATTCTAACGCATTATTCACTTTCGCCATAAGCGTTTAACCTCGCATTTCTTTCTTCCTCGATTTGTTCTTGTGATAAGAAGAAATCAGGATCATTAAGACTATTAATGAGGGCAGTGTCATGATTTGCGTCGTCGACATTGTTACGAATTTTATCTTTTCTAGTCGCAGCCAATAACTCAAATACTTTATCGCGTTTTTGTACGAGAGTCGTATATAATTCGATACCTTTAGATATCATTGGTTGAGTTATTTCTTGACCAGTTTCAGTTATATTCGTAACAACATCGATAACAGGATCATAATCTTTATTGTTGATATATTGCATTGCCCGTGAAATCAGGAGGTCTAATGTAATTAATTCATGTACAAGAACGTTATCGGTATAAGACGATTCATCGAGATTAAATTCTTTTTGATACTGCATAAATTTTTGAGCGATTAAAGTCGTTTCACAAATACATGGTTCACCGACTTTAACGAGTCCCGCTTTATGCAAAGGATCATTTTTATAAATACAATTTTCGCCTTTACATAAGATCGGCATCTTAGCATAGATCGCATGATCGGTTGCTAACATATGCATAGCTTTATCGAAGATGATTTTACCTTCTTCGCTATAGCCCCAAGAATTATAATCTTGAACGAACTTATCCATTTGCTCGATAAGCTCTTGCTTTCTATTAGAAAGTTCTTTTTTTGACATAAGGAATATCCCTGTTACTTGAATTATAAATATTTACAATAAGATTTGTAAAACCTCGCGGTTTCTACTTACTGCTTCATAGTACATGCTTTTGTAATTTATAAAATTAAATATACTACTAACATTTTTTTATGCACTCCACAGTCGTCAATTCCCGACCAACCATCGGTACATATTAATTAATAGATGATCTTTATTTACAGAAGTCCCTCCTAATGCTCTATATTACCAGCATTACGAACTTTCTTGATTCTTTCCATAATATCGTCGACAGTAATTTCTAAATTTTCTTCTTCACGGTCGACAGATTTAATCGGTTTAGACTTATCAGGTTCTGGTTCACCTTGATTTTTCCAATCGATCCAAGCAGCCATTTTGTCGGCAAAATCTTTAGCCGTTACTACTTTATTATATAAATTATAATAGATATGCATTAAGGCTTCAATTTTTAATGGCTCCATAGAATCTTTAATAAAGCCATAAATATTTTCTTCGACTTCGTTATCGAAAGATAAATCAGCCAATGTCCATACTGGAGTACCGTCATCTTCATAATGGAACTCAGAGATAACGACTTCATGAGTTTTTTTATCTTCTTCAGAAGCAATTTGATTGCTTTCGTTTAACGTAAGAATTTCGTCTTCTTCAAAGATGTTATTAGCACCGAATTGAGGAATGTTAAATAAACCGTATGGCTCATACGCATCTTTTACCGATTGTAAGTATGGACCGAACTCTTCTGTTTCGATAAACTCTTCATCGAAGAATGGTTTATCTAATTTGAACTTATGAAGCTCGTTCATAAAGAATAACACAAAGTTTAACTTATACATGTTAAGATCTTTGTAATCTGTGCATGCACGTTTGCATGCTTTAGTAAGATTGTTAATCATGTTTAACCTTTCTTGAGCAGCAAAAAAGACGACATAATCAAAAAATAAATACATCGTCTTAGTTAAGCATTATTAAATTCCGGTACTGCCAATACCGCCTGTGCGTTCGCCGTCTGCATCATCGTCATCCGTAATTAAAAATTTATGGAATACGCCTTGTGCGACACATTCACCTTTTTTAATATGTACGACGTCATCATTATGAGATAACAAACCTAAAGAAATTTCACCTTCGTTAGTTTCGTTATTATAGAAGTCGCTATCGATAACAGCGACACTATTAATCATACGTACACCACGTTTAAATGCTGCAGAAGAACGAATATGAAGATATAATACTTCATCGTCTTCCATAGCTGCTTTAACGCCGGTCGGTAGTACATATAATTTGTTAGGATACAATTCAATGTCTTCGATAGCAAAGAAATCATAACCTGCAGATTTCTTAGTTTTACGTTTAGGAAGTTTTACTTCCATATTTTTACATCGAGATACTACTTCAAATTTTCTCACTTTTATCTACCTGCAATTTTATCTACTTCTTTAGAAATCTCGTTCATTAGCAAAGTTAATTCACTAACGGCAAATTCTTTTGAAATGCATCCATTATTATATAACAGTGCATATGCCTTAACATGATTATAAGATAAATCAGAGCAGAATTGATCGACAATCTTTTTATTTGGCCAATCTGTATCTAAGATACTATACACAATCTTATCTTTAGGATCATCCAAAAAAATTAAGATTTCGTCAGGAGAATACGCTACGTATTTCTTCATTCGATTTCCTTTCGCTAACAATTAAAAATATATTATTAATCTACTTTAATTATACACGATATTTTGATTGTAAGCAAATAGAGGGGAGAAAGGGAGGAAACGGTGCCGCGAAAGCGGTGCCGGATCCTCCCAAATGACTGAGCATTAGTGCTCTTCTTTGGATTCCAACAATCTTTTTGGAATGCATTCTTCTGATAAAACAATCTTTTGTTTACCATCTTTAACATATTGAATCTCGATAGCCGTATTATGGATATCGACAAGGCCTATGAAGACAGCTGGTTTTTTGCCATGCAAAATAATTTCACCAGGATGTACCTCATTCCAATTAACATTCATTATCTTCCTCGGAACTTATTGTACAAGAACACTAATACATATAATAAAGTAACGATATTAAAAACATAAAATACTGTCATTAATTGATCGTCAAATATATTATACTGTGCTTCTATTATTTGCGATAAGCTAATCGCTAAAGATAATACAAATAAGTAATCTTTCATATTAACAAGTAGTTAAATAATTATCGAGCTCCTCAATACTATTTAGTTCGACTTGTTCATTAATACCGTCGAAAGCTAAAATAATATCCTGATAAATGTCGAAATACCAAGTATTATTATTTTTACTTGCAATAACACGAGTACAATGATCTTTTTCAGAAATAATAGGAGACTCGAAATGTTCAATAATTTTATTTAATGCTAAATCCATTATTTAATATCTCTTTCTTAAATAAATGTATGCATACCGTGGGCCCATATCTCTATGTATATTCCGACTCATTATACCGATATGCATACAGTCTTTTATATTACATAAATTCTTCGTATTCGTCAATAGTAATTTTATTATCTTTATATGTTACTTTCCAAATGTTCTGATTAGAAGATCCTCTAAATTTAAGAGATGGATCTTTTAATTCGTCGATAAATTTACCGTCGACTAAAGCATCGACTAATTTTAATAACTCGACTTTCTTAGGATCCATGATAATTTGATCGATCGTATATCCAGAATAACACCAGATATTTTTATTCTTAAACCATTCTTGATCTTTTAAATATTTATTAATGAAAGATACAAGACCGTCGACGTTTTCAAATGGTTCACCACCTAATAGTGTTAAACCAGATACTTGTGGATGTTTTAAATAATCGACAAGTCTATGCGCAGCCACATCATCGAAAGGTTGTCCTGCTTCGTGACTCCAATACTCTTGATTAAAGCAATTGAAACAATGATGAGAGCATCCTGTTACGAATAATGTAGCTCGAATACCGGGGCCATTTGCAATATCGTATTCACGAATTTGTCCGTAATTCATTATTTATCAACTACTTTCAATAATCCGTTTTCGCTTCGCACAGAAATATGTGGAATTTCATAAATCTTAGCAGTATGATGTTCGATGATGCAACCACGATATTGGTTCCAATCATCTAAAAATACTGCTAAATCGGCATTCGCTAGCATCTTAATAGAATCACCAAGGGCAACTAAAGGTTCTTTACTTTTATTTTTAGGAGAATAACTTTCGATAATTTCAATATTCGTAGAGTCAAGATATTTAGTTAAAAATTCTTGAACTTCACGAATACTACTTAAAATTTCTTCGTGTGTTTTACCGCGCATCGGTTGAGATAAAAATACTTTCATAGCTTTTTTTCCTATCGAATAATGTGACTAACATTAATCACAATCATATCTTCACTTATTAAGTTCTTGTCGATGTATTCTTGGCGTTTTTCTTCGGCTTTTTCTAAAGATTGAAATACGCCATTATGATAAATTTACATAATCATCAGAATAACTGATGCTCCAATAGCCAAAGTCAATTGGGTTCTTATATACACAAATTTCCAGATATACTCGAAAGCATATAAGACTAGTTTGTTTCTATAAGATTTTCACTATCAATTGTTCTATTGAACAAATTAACGATAGCATAAGGCCCGCATCAAGACCTTTTTATAAAATATTTATTAAATTGCTATACTGTTTAAATTTTTATATCCAGTTAATCGTTTTACTTCTTCATTATGAAGTTTGTAAAAATTTTCAAATCTTTCATTACATTTATCCATATCAAAACTTTTTAAATCTTTCGCTATATTCATTATTAAAAAAGCAGAATATAAATCTCTTTGAATTTTAATTCCATTAAAATCATTCCATCTTTGAAACAATTTTTTCTTTTTATAAGTTTCATTGAAATGATTAAATTGACTTGCCCTTGCATGCCAAGTATCAATTTTAATTAATTCCTTGTTCCAATAAGACAACTTTCTATTTATTATTTCTAACAGCATAGCTGGAGCTCTATTAGCTATAGATTTACCAAATCGCTTCTTGCGTTTAAATCTGCCTTTACTATTTTTCTCTGTCTTTTTAGTCCTTTTAGCAAGTCCAGAAAAATTCATTGTTTCAACATAAATAGTATCGCCAAGAGAAATAATTTGATTGGCCAAACATTCATGTTGATACTTTCTTACATCTTTTTGTTTTCGGTATAATTCTTTTAATTCATTTTGATATTTAATATAATGGTTTGATTTGTCCCAAAATATTTTTTTATTGTCTTGTTTTTTAATTATTCCATCTTTATTATAATTATTGGGATTTGTAGCTCTACGGCTTCTATCTATTTTCCTTAATAATCTTCTTTTTTCATTTTCAATATTCTGAACTTTGTCAGCAAGTTCTAATATTTTAACATCAGCAGCAGAAGAATAAGCAATAGTAGAAGTACCAATATCGATGCCAATATCACCTTGTCCAATATTATACTTTATTTCACCAGTCTCTTTATTTATTTTAGATGGTGTATTTCCTTTAAAAACAATTTGAACATAATATTTATTTTTATTTCGTATATATTTTTTAATAATACGACAATATGCAATATCTGATTCCAATGCTTGATATT